>Ga0255338_1005269_pt1 | contig 12103 bp, 9 predicted proteins | sample MeOH1_35cm_T4_19_FD_203715 | JGI IMG/M metagenome (GOLD analysis project Ga0255338, IMG submission 203715) | Sandy soil microbial communities from University of British Columbia, Vancouver, Canada - MeOH1_35cm_T4_195 | ecosystem: Engineered > Artificial ecosystem > Sand microcosm > Unclassified ... | reverse complement strand
AGTGCGGTAACAGCCTTCTCGGAACCACTCCGGCAGCGGCTAGCAGCGGAGTCCCAGACGGCGCATTTGAGGTCCTCGATGGCGACGACAGACAGGTCTCGCGAGCGTGGAGAGAGCGGAATCGACTGGAACGGGCTGGGCAACAGACGCTGTTCGAGGCACCCCTGGCAATCTCTACGGACCTCTTGACGCCAATGGCGCGGGACATCGAGTTGCTGCCGGAGGACTCGAAGTCTGCCGTGGCTACCAAGGCGGCGCGACACGCCGCCTACCTTGCGTCGCGCGACCACCAGCGGACGCGCGCGGCGCTCGACGCATGGTGCGCGGCCTTCGTTGCCGTGAAGCTACCGGACGCCCCGGAGATCACGACTGCAGCTGTTCGAATGCTGAACGAGGATCCGACGCGAGTGCCGGCGACGATCCGTGACTCGGTCGCGTCTTTGGCGAAGACCTACGCGTTCTTCCACTGGCCCCTCGAGTTTCCAGCCGTGTTTGAACGGGGCGGCTTCGATGTCGTGATCGGGAATCCGCCTTGGGACCAAGTGCAGCTGGATGACCGGGAGTTCTTTGCCGAGAGTGCGCCCAGCATCGCCAGCGCTCAGAACATGGCAAAGCGAAAGCGGTTGATTGCCGCCCTCAAGTCGGACGACCCGGCGCTCTATCGTGAATACGAAAGTGCCATTCGCGTTGTTCGGGGCTTTCAGGCGATTGCACACAACGGAGGCGCATTTCCGCTCGCGAGTTATGGCCGCTTGAACCTGGCACCCCTCTTTGTCGAGTTGGCGATGAGTGTGCAAGCACCGAAGGGAATGGTGGGCCTGGTTGTCCCGCTAGGGATTGCCACCGACTCATTCAATCAGCATCTCTTTGCTGCATTTGTGGACGGCAAGCGTCTGGCATCGCTGTTTTCTTTTGAGAACGAGGAGAAGGTATTCCCGGGGGTCCACAACGAGTTCAAGTTCTGCCTCCTGACGCTGACCGGGCCGTCATCCCTATCCCAGGAGGCCGACTTCGTGTTCTTTGCACGGCAGACGTCGTGGCTGGAGGATCCAGAACGTCATTTCACGCTCTCCGCCGATGACTTCTCCCTCCTGAACCCGAATACTCGAACGTGTCCGACGTTCCGTTCACGATACGACGCCGAGTTGACGAAACGCGTGTATCGGACCGCACCCATCCTTCGCAGGGAAGGGGAGGAGGCTGGACCATGGGCATTCCAGGGTCTCCTGATGTTCATGATGAACTCCGACTCAGCGCGCTTCCATGACACGCCCGGGCAAGGCCGAGTCCCCTTGTACGAAGGAAAGATGATCGGGCAGTTCGATCATCGCTATGGGACATACCATGGGCAGACGCAGGCGCAGGCGAACAAGGGCGTCCTGCCTCAAACGACCGCCCTTGAGAAGTCAGACCCGACCTTTGCGACAGTTCCCCAGTACTGGCTGGACAGCGGCGAAGTGGATGTGCGCCTAAGCGGTCGATGGGACCGAGACTGGCTCATCGGTTGGCGAGACATCACCAACTCTGTGGCAAACAGAACCTTCATCGCATCCGTCATCCCGCGAGTGGGCGCAGGGGACAATCTGCCGATCGCCTTGTTGGGCACGGACGCAGCGCACGCCGCCTGCTTGCTTGGGAACTTCAACTCGTTCGTATTTGACTACGTGACGAGACAGAAGATCGGCGGTTCACATCTCCGCTTCTTCGTAGTGCATCAGCTCCCCGTATTGCCGCCGTCCGCGTACGACGGCTGGGCGACATGGGATCCGTCGCAGAGGCTGGGAGAGTGGATCGTTCGACGAGTGGTTGAGTTGCAGTTCACGAGCACAGAGCTTCGAGCATTCGCATCGGATGCGGGCTGGACTGGCGGCCCGTTTGCGTGGGATGCGACTCGCCGTGAGATCCTGCGTGCTGAGTTGGACGCGGCCTACTTCCACCTGTACGGCATCACACGACCGGAGATCGAGCACGTGATGAGGTCGTTCTGGATCGTCGAGGACAAGGACACCAAGGAGTTCGGCTGCTATCGGACTCGTGACCTCATCCTGGAGGCATACGACGCGCTGGGAGCTGCCACGCATGACCGGCCGTTTGTCAGCCGACTTGGCCCGGCCCCGGGCCTACTGTCATCGGCGGATCCGGTCGGAGCCTGGCGGCCCTGGAACGCGGTAACGAACGCCTAGGCTGTTCTTGAGCGTCCGGCTTCGGCTTTGCGCCCCACTCGCAACCGACCGGGCGGTTTCCAGGACGTTTCTACGCGACTTCACAATTGTTGTATTACCGCATGCCTAAGTATGTCAGACATAACTCACCTTATCGGAAGTACGCGAGGGTGAAATCAGAGCCTGTAGCCTTGTCTGGGCGGCTCAGCGGTGATCCCGAGCGGGACAACCCTCGTTGACGGCGCAAGGCGATGTGGCGAGCGCGGATGGCAGGATGCGCTGCCGGGCACTGCTCATCATCTGCGTAGCCCTTGCCGCGTGCGGCGGCAAGCCGACGCCGACGCCTTCGCGTACGCTGGGCGCGGGCGAGCAATGGCTCCCGGTCGCCAACTGGGGCGACAACACGCTGTGCGCTGGGTTGGGCTACGTCGGTGAGTTCCGCCTCCACGGCGCTGCGGACGATCCGCACCTGGCCTGGATGATCCTTCCCGATGGAAGCCGGACCGAGCTGGCATGGCCGGTCGGCTTCAGCGCGCGCTTCAGCCCGACGCTCGAAGTGCTCGACGCACAGGGGCGAGTCATCGCGTCGGAGGGCTCGGTCGTGCAGGGTGGCTGCGACACCGCCGATCCGGGCGTGACGTATCCCGACTTCACCACGCCAGCGCCGTCGGCGCGCGGCCAGGTCCGTTCGACCGGCCGACCGCGCAGGTAGGCGCCGACGCCACTTCGTCCTTGTTGGACCGGAGTTGTGTGGTTTGAGTAGGGGACCCACCGTCAGCCGTGGAGCGTGAGGCTACCCCATGGCCCCTCCCCCGCCCCGACACCCGTTACATTCGAAGACATGACGAACCCGCTCGACGAGCTCCGCCGGCGCTGCCTCGCGCTGCCGGCGGTCACCGAGCGGCTGAGCCACGGCGAGCCGGCCTGGTTCGTGAACGACAGGAAGCTCTTCGTCACCTACGCCGACCACCACCACGACGACCGCGTCGGGTTCTGGTGTGCCGCCTCCCCCATCGCCCAGGAGGCGGTCGTCGGCTCGGCGCCCGATCGGTTCTTCGTCCCGCCGTACGTGGGCCACCGCGGCTGGCTCGGCGTGTACCTGGACATCCTGGTCGACTGGGACGAGATCGGCGCGCTCCTCGTGGACGCGTACCGGCTCGTCGCCCCGCACCGCCTCGTCGCCGAGCTCGACGCCGGCGCCTAGCGACCGTCCTCGAGCACCGCCTTCAGCCGCGAGAAGCGGCGGTGAGGCTCATCGTCGGTGGCCCGATTGGTCGGCCGCCGACCAGCTGCCGCGTCGGCGGTCTCAGCGCTGCCAGTTTCCGACGGTGACCTCGATGTCCCCGGTGTCCGGGTCGCCGCCGTGATAGTCGACAAGGTGGATCTTCAGGACGGCGGCCTGATCGCGCGGGACGTTGTGGAAGACGTCGAAGTGCGCGACCCGCTCCAGCTCATCGAAGAGGTTGCCCTCGAGGTGGACGCCGAGACTCAGGTCCGGATGCCAGTCGAGGTGGACGATCGCCTCAGCCGTGACGTCGCCCTGCTGAACCTTCTTCACGACCACCTGGTGCCTGGTGTTCGGATCGATCTCCACCTTCTCGCTGAGGGTGTCGTGCGCCCATTCATCCTTGAACACGCCGAAGTCCTTGACGTCGACCTTGCCATCGATCGTGGCTGACCGGAGCGCTTCGGGTGGGACGGCCGCGACGATCATCGGCTGGACGACGATGTCCGGTCCGACGGTGTGCCAGTGATCCTTGCCTTCCGAGGCGTGGTGCTCGAGGTGGCACACCTGCCAGAAGACGATGTCCTCGTCGTTGACTGGGTCGTGCGGCCCGAACGAGATGTCGTCCTCGGGCTTGTGCGGCCACGAGGCGTCCTCGCTCGCGCGGTACTTCCGAACGTAGCCATCGAGCGGCGCGAACGGCGTGGGGCCAACGATCCCGAGAACGTCGTTGGGCATCGGCGGGATGATCGTGGCCATCGCCGGTCGCTCGATGAATCCAACCTCGGGCGGGTGGGTGCTGGTGATCCGGTACTGGATGTCGCGGCCGAAGTCAGCGTCGACGACCCGCCGCTCCATCGTGATGTCGGCAATCTTCGCCCCGGTGGACTGGTGGACGGAGACCCGCTGCATCTCGGGCATCCCGAGGGCGAAGTCGAACCGCCAGTACGGATGGTGCCAGTGGTCGACGTCGCACGAGAGTCCCTTGCTCGAGACGCGCGGCCGGATCGAGCCATCGTTTCCGAGCGTCCACGTCTGGGCGATGTGATACGCCCCGATCCGCGCGTAGACGCCCAGCCGGAGGTGCGGGACGCCGCCGACGTCGATCTCCTCGGTGCAGAGGTAGCGATCGCCGCCTGGACACTGGACCTTCACGAGGTGATGGGGTCCGGAGATCGGGTTCAGGTTCTCGCCGAAGTCTTCGGTGTCCCAGGTGATCTGGTCGTTGTACGGGCCACAGCCGGTCCCGGCGACCGCGGTCAGCCCGAGAAGGGATTCGTCGATGACGTACTTCACCCGGATGACCGGGAGGCTCAGCTTGTTGAAGACGGGCTGACCCTTGAAGTAGCCGTCGACGAGGCTGAGTCCTTCGGTGCCGAAGACCCCATAGCCCAGCGCCCAGTCGCCCCATTTCACGAAGCCGCTGCACGCCTCGCTCACGACGCGGCCCCAACTTCTCGCTCGGCATCGACGGGCCCGCACGGTCCGGGACCGCACCAGAGCACCGACCGATCGCCGATGTCGACGAGCGCGGTGAACCGCGCTGAGAGCTCCCGGGCGGGGTCGTCCTCCGGGTCGGTGAACGTCAGCCAGATGCAGCGACGCTGTCGCGACGGATCGCCTTCGAACGTGGGAACGCGCAGGATCCCGTGGGCATCGAGGCCGCGAACCTGATCGGCGATCCGGGGATCGGTGCGCGCGACCCGGATCGCGATCGCGACCTCGTTCGCGGTCTCCGGGTACTCGTGGACCGCCTTGTCCCGGATCGCCGCGACGCGGTCATCCTCCAGGGCGACCTCGGTCAGCATGGAGCGCGCGTAGTCGATGAGGTGGACCGTGGCGGTGACGGCGCGGCGCCCGTCCCGGGACCGCGGCCACGTCTGGTCAGCAGCGATGACTCTGGCGCCCGCCCGGATCCGCTTCTCGATCTCGGGGTGTGCCTCGGCCACCCGCTGGCTCCGGGCGTGGTCCGCCGCCGAGTACCGCGTCGACACGCTCGCGGTCTCGACACAGCAATCGGCGGCGAACAGCCGCTCGAGCAAGGCGACATGGGCCCTGTCGCCCGGGTTCTCGGAGGGCTCCGGAGAACCAGACCCGTCGCTTCGATCGGTGGCCCAGACGATGCCGAAGTCGTCGCGCGTATGGTCTGGGGTCGTGCCCATCGCTCCCCCTCCCCTCGTCGGCCGTCATTGCGACCGCCCGGGGGCACGCTACCGGTCGAGCATCTGGATCACGTCTCGATCGGCGCTACGACTCGGCCGACGGGCCCCCGCCCGCGACCCTACGATCGTATCGTGGGCGCGTTTGTCGCAGCTGAGAACTCATGGACGCCAGACCGAGCCGAGCCCGCTTCCGCCCGACCCCGGCCGACCTCGCCGCCGCCCGCGACCGGACGATCCGCGACGTCGTCGCGCCAGGGCTCGACGTCCTCTTCGTCGGGATCAACCCGGGGCTCTGGTCGGGCGCGACCGGCCACCATTTCGCCCGGCCCGGCAACCGCTTCTGGCGGACGCTCCACCAGGCGGGCTTCACCGACCGGGTCCTCGACCCATCGGAGGACCGGGAGCTTCCCCGCTACGGCCTCGGGGTCACGAACCTCGTTCCGAGGACGACGGCGACCGCCGCCGAGCTGACTCCGGACGAGCTGCGGGCAGGAGCGCGCCGCCTCGCCGAGATCGTCGAGCGCTACCGCCCGCGGGTCGTTGCGGTCGTCGGCATCGCCGCCTACCGGACCGCGTTCGACCGACCCGACGCGATCATCGGCCGCCAGCCAGAATCGCTCGGCACGGCCGAGCTCTGGGTCCTCCCGAACCCGAGCGGCCTCAACGCCCATTACCAGCTGCCGGCGCTCGTCGAGGCGTTCGGCCGGCTCCGACAGCAGCGCGAGGAGTCATGACCGCTCAAATCGTCGCGATCCACCTCTCCGACACCGCGGGCGCGCCGATGCGCTCGGTCGCGCGGGTCCAGGCCGTCGCCGGCGTCGGCCTCGAAGGCGACCGGTACGCCACCCGCCAGGGCCACTGGTCGCCGATCCGGCGCGCGGGTGACCAGCTGACGCTCATCGAGCAGGAGGTCCTCCGGGAGCTCGACGCCGCCCACGGCTTCGGGCTCCTCAACGGCAACTCGCGCCGGAACGTCACCACCGCCGGCATCCGCCTCGACGAGCTCATCGGTCGGCGGTTCCGCCTGGGCGAGGCCGTCTGCCGGGCCGTCCGGCGCTGCGAGCCGTGCTCCTACCTCGAGGGGCTGCTCGGGCGGCCGGTCCTCGTCCCGCTCGTCCATCGTGGCGGGATTCGGGTCGAGATTCTCGAGGGCGGGGCGATCGCGGTCGGGGATGCGATCGAGCCGCTCGACGAAGACGTCGCGGCGACCGCCTGACGACCGGTCGGAGACAACGAAGAACCCGAAGGAACCGCCGATCCGTAGTCGGCCCCACCAATGTAAACACCGGTGGTTCCGCTGTCGGTTCAGGGCCCCTTCGGGCTGACCAGACTGTAGCCGACGGGCAACGGACTGCGCCAGCGACTTGTCCACGACTTTCGCAGTTCGAGGGCCAATCGCTGCACGTTGTCCACAGCTCATCCACGACGACGGCCCGAAGCGACGGGGTGGTGCTCAGCCGGCGGCACCGGCGACGACCTCGGGCACGGGCTCTACCGGCGGTCGCGCGAGCGCGTGACGGTCACGGCGCGGGATCGTGGCACCCGCGCTGCCCGCCAGACACGAAAACGCCCGAAGGAACCGCCGATCCGTAGTCGGTCCCACAAATGCAAGCACCAGTGGTTCCGCTGTCGGTTCGTGGCCCCTTCGGGCACTCGCACTGTAGTCGATCGCGGGGACAGCGCGAAACCCGGTTATCCACGAGTTTCGGAGTCGGCGCCAGTTCGCGACGGGGCTTGTCCACCGGTTATCCACACCGGCCGGTCGGTCGGGAGTGTCGGCTCAGTCGGCCTCGAGCGGCCACTCCCGGCCACTGGGGATCGCGGTCGGGATCCCCCGGCCGTCGAGCTCGAGGAACCGCGTCGCCCTCCCCTCCCCAACCTGCCAGGTTGACGCCGACTGGCGGACGATCCGCCGGACCGCCTCGGCGACCGCGAGATCGGGATCGATCGCGACGACCGGGATGTCCCGCTCCTCCCCCACCCCGACCTCTTCGGCAAGCCGATGCAGCGCGACCGCCGTCAGGATCGGGTCGTCACCGACCGCGAACGCGTGCTCGGGGCTGAACGGCAACGCGAGGTGCCGCACGCCGTCCGTGGCGACGACGTTGCCGTGCGCCGAGCGGAGGTCCGGCTCGGGGTGGAGCGTCAGGAGCCCCGCCGGCGAGGTGAGCTCGAGCCGCTTCGGTCGGCCATCGGTCCCGACTTCGAGCAGAAGTCCGAGGGCCAGGATCCCGCCGCGCGTCGTCGCGGCACGCCAGCGCCGCCCGCGGGCACCCTCGGCGACCGACCAGACGAGGAGCGAGCCGTCGGCCAGACGACCCCGGCCGCCACGCCGGAGCCAGGGCGTCACCGGTCGCTGGCTCCGTCGGCCGACGCGTGGGCGCCGGCCCCGGACGCTGCGGCGCCACCGGCACCGTTCGCGCCGTCGGCGCCGTCGGACGAGGCGAGCGATTCGGCCCACCGCCGCCCGACCGCCTCGAGCTCGCCGGCGATCGCCGGCGCGGCGCGGCCGTGGACCCGGACGTCGTGCTCGCGATAGTCGAGTTCGATCGTCCCGCGTTCGCGGACGCGGGCGAGGAGCTCGCCGGCGGCGTACGGGACGGCGGCGTCAACGTCGACCCAGAGCGACGCGAGGAGCGCAGCGATCTCGGCCCGCAGGGTCTCGATCCCGTAGCCGGTCAGCGCGGACACGAACACCGCGCCGGCGATCGCCGGGGCCGGGATCGTCGCGTCCCGGGCGCTCGCCTCGAGCAGGTCGGCCTTGTTGAACGCGACGAGGCGCGGCTTGTCGCCGGCTCCGAGCTCGTCCAGGACCGTCTGGACCGTGGCCCGGTGCTCGACGAAGTGCGGTTCGGCCGCGTCGACGACCTCGACGAGGACGTCCGCCCGGTTGACCTCTTCGAGCGTCGCCCGGAAGGCGTCGACGAGCTGGTGCGGGAGCTTGTGGATGAAACCGACGGTGTCGGTCACGATCGCCATCTGGCCGTCGCCGAGGCGGACCTGGCGAGAGGTCGGGTCGAGCGTGGCGAAGAGCTTGTTCTCGGCGCGGGCGACCTCCGACCCGACGAGGGCGTTGAGGAGCGTCGACTTCCCGGCGTTCGTATAGCCGACGATGCCGACCGTCGGGATGAGCTGACGGTCGCGTCCCCGGGCGGCCGTCGCCCGCTGGGTCCGGACCTGCTCGACCCGCTCCTTCATCTTGCTGATCCGGGTGCGGATGATCCGCCGGTCGGTCTCGAGCTGGCTCTCGCCGGGCCCCCGCGAGCCGATCCCACCCTGGGTCCGCGACAGGTGGGTCCACAGCCGGGTCAGGCGCGGCAGCTGGTACTCGAGCTGGGCAAGCTCGACCTGGAGCCGGCCCTCGTGGGTCTGCGCGTGCTGCGCGAAGATGTCGAGGATCAGCCGACTGCGGTCGATGACCTTCACGTTGAGCAGGCTCTCGAGCGACTTCTGCTGACCCGGCGACAGCTCGTCGTCGGCGATGAGCAGGTCGAAGCCGGTCTCGTTCCGAGCCGCCACCAGCTCCTCGGCCTTCCCCTTCCCGACATACCAGTTCGGGTCGACGTGGCGGCGGTTCTGCCACTCGGCGCCGACCACGTCGGCGCCGGCTGTCGTGGCGAGGCTGGCCAGCTCGGCAAGCGAGTCTTCCGCCGTCCAGCCGACGTCGTCGCCGGTGTCGACGGCGACGAGGAAGGCCTTCTCGACGTGTGTGCTGAGATCGATGAGGGGCTGGCGTGACATCCGCGGAAGGATACCGCCGTTCGCGAGTCATCTCCCGTGGATCGCGTGGATCGGTGAGCGGTTGATGGTCATTCCGTCGGGCACGGATGACCCGAAGGGCCCATGGTCGATGGCTCTGGTTGGCGTCGACACTCGCCACCGATATGGCCCACCGTCTCGCCCTCCCGTCCCCAATCCAGCGCGCCCCGCACCCGACCGTGGGCTGGCTACGGCCACAGGTCCCCGGGCGCACGATTCCCGGCCCCGAATCCGTCGCGCGGCGCTGGGCGATCCGATCGATCGCGCTCGTCGCCCTCGCCGCCACGGTCGCCTATCTCGGTTGGCGGATCACGGCGACGCTCGACCTCGCCGCCTGGTGGCTGTCGATCCCGCTCGTCGCGTTCGAGGTCCATGCCGCGGTCGGTCTCGCCCTGTTCACGTTCTCCCTGTGGGACGTGGACCGGCGCCCGAACGTCCGGTCGGTCACGACGACGGATCAGCGCATCGCGATCCTCATCCCGACCTACAACGAGGGAACCGAGGTCCTGACGCCGACGATCGCCGCGGCCGTCGCCGTCCGGCTCCCCCACGAAACGTGGGTCCTCGACGACGGTGGCCGGCCGGAGGTCGCGGCGCTCGCCGCCGAGCTCGGCGCGCAGTACCTCGCGCGTCCGGAGCACGACCACGCGAAGGCCGGCAACCTCAACCATGCGCTGGGGGTCATCGAGGCGGACCTGATTGCGGTCCTCGATGCGGACCACGTCGCCGATCCCGACCTCCTCGTCCACACGGTCGGCTACTTCGACGATCCCCGGCTCGCGCTCGTCCAGACGCCCCAGGAGTTCTACAACACCGACTCGTTCGAGCACGAGTCGGACGCGGGCGACGGCGACCGGTTCCACGAACAGACGCTCTTCTACCGGGTCATCCAGCCCGGCAAGAACCGCTGGGGCGGCGCGTTCTGGTGCGGCACCGGCGCGATCGTCCGGGTCGCGGCGCTGCGCGAGGTAGGCGGGGTCGCGACCGACACGATCACCGAGGACATCCACACGACGATCCGGCTCCACCGACGCGGCTGGCGGACCGTCTACCACAACGAGGTCCTCGCGCGCGGCCTCGCCGCGAGCGACGCGGCGACGTACCAGCTGCAGCGCCATCGCTGGGGCACCGGCGCCATGCAGGTCCTGCGCGTCGAGAACCCGCTGTTCGTGTCCGGTTTGACCTTCACCCAGCGGCTGTCGTATGCGACGACGATCCTCGGCTGGTTCGACGCCTGGCGGTCGCTCGGCTACCTCCTCCTGCCGATCGCCGTCGTCGTCACGGGCGCGGTCCCCATTCGCGCCGAGCCGCAGGTGTTCATCACCGCGTTCGCGGCGACGTTCCTCCTGCAGCAGCTCGCGATGCGGGTCCTGTCGCGGGGTTGCCACCGGCCGATCCTGTCGATCCTGTTCGAGCTCGTCCGAATGACCCCGAACATCCTCGCCACGACGACGCTCGTCCGGGGCACCCGGGCGACGTTCCGCGTGACCCCGAAGGGCCGGACGGGCCTCGCCCGCCGGACCGTCGCCGAGTCGCGGCTCCTCCGCGCGGTTGCCTTCGCCAGCGTCGCGTCGGTCGCGTGGTTCGCGCTGACCCTCCTCGGGCTGACCCCGTCCCGCTACGAGATCCCGTGGGCCGCATACGGGGCGTTCGGCTGGCTCATCGTCAACGTCCTGCTCGTCGTCGCGGCGATCCGGCGCGTCCGGTCGCAGCGCTTTGCCGCCGAGCGCCGGGCGAGCTTCCGGTTCGCGACGGTCCTGACCGGCCGGCTCGACGGAGCGCCGGTCCGGATCCTCGACGTCTCGCTGACCGGGGCGCGGATCGTCGCCGAGGACGTCTCGGAGCTCGACCGGCACCTCCTCGTCGTCGACCTCCAGTCGGGCGAGACCGCGCTCGAGGCCGAGATCCGATCCACCCAGCACCGGCCGTCCGGCGAGATCGTCTGCGGGCTCGAGTTCGTGCCCGGTCAGCACGCCGCGCGGGCGCGGCTCGCACTCGGCCTGTTCGGGGTCGACGTCGTGCCGGCCGAGGCCGAAGCCGTCGCTGTCGCCGCGGCCTGACCGCGCCGCTCAGTCCTTCAGCGCCGCCGCACCCCGCTCGACCAGCTCACGCGCGGTCCCGATCGCGGCGTCATCGACGCCGTCGCTGACGGGGTCGAGCCAGCGGATCTCCGGCTCGGCGCGAAACCACGTCCGTTGCCGCTTCGCGAACGTGATGTTGCGGCGCACGTCGATCTCGATCGCCTGCTCGAGCGTCGCGCGACCGTCGAGGACGTCCCACGCCTCGCGGTAGCCGATCGCGCTGAACGCGGGCAGCGCCGCGTCGTACTGATCGCGCAGCCGGCGCGCCTCGTCGATCAGCCCGCTCGCGAACTGACCCCGTGCTCGCTCGGCGATCCAGCGGTTGTGCGTCCCCGGGTCCACGGACAGCCCGATCCAGGCGACGGGCCCGTGGTAGCCGCGGGGCGCGGGCAGCGGGGCGTCACCGGTGAGCTCGGCGAGCTCGAGGGCGCGCGCGACGCGGCGCGGGTTGCGCAGATCGGTTCGCGACGACCGCACCGGGGCGATCGACGCGAGTCGCGCGGTGGCGGCCGCGAGGCCGCCGGCGGCGAGCTCGGCTTCGATCCGGGCGCGCGTGTCGGCGTCGTGCGGCAGCGCGTCGGTGTCGAGGCCGCGAGCGACCGTACGGAGGTAGAACCCCGTCCCGCCGGCGAGGATCGCCAGCCCCTGCCGCGTCGCGAGAGTGGCCAGGACGGCGCGGGCGTGATCGGCGAAGTCGGCCACCGAGAACGGCTC
>Ga0255338_1005268_pt1 | contig 12105 bp, 11 predicted proteins | sample MeOH1_35cm_T4_19_FD_203715 | JGI IMG/M metagenome (GOLD analysis project Ga0255338, IMG submission 203715) | Sandy soil microbial communities from University of British Columbia, Vancouver, Canada - MeOH1_35cm_T4_195 | ecosystem: Engineered > Artificial ecosystem > Sand microcosm > Unclassified ... | reverse complement strand
TTCAGCTTCTTGGCCGTGCCCTGCATGATGCGGATATTGGCCTGGTGCGGGATCAGCCAGTCGATGTCCGTGTCCTGCTTGCCGGCCTTTTCCAGCACCGCGCGGGCGACCTTGTCCAGCACGCCCACGGCCAGCTTGAACACCGCCTGGCCGTCCATCTTCAGCAGCGGATCGCCCAGCACCTGACCGCCGGACACCGTGCCCGGCACGCACAGGATGCCGGCATGGCGGCCATCGGCGTGCAGTTCGGAGGCCAGGATGCCCGGCTCGCTGCTCGCGCCCAGCACCACGGCGCCGGCGCCATCGCCGAACAGCACGCAGGTCGTGCGGTCCTTGAAGTCGAGGATGCGCGAGAACACCTCGGCGCCGACCACCAGGGCCTTGCTCGCGGCACCGGTCTTGATCATCGAATCGGCCACCGTCAGCGCGTAGACGAAGCCCGAGCAGACGGCCTGCACGTCGAATGCAGCGCAGCCGGCAACGCCCAGCTTGTGCTGCAGCAGGGTGGCGGTGGAGGGGAAGACCATGTCGGGCGTCGAGGTCGCGACGATGATCAGGTCGATCTCGTCGGCGGCCACGCCTGCGGCCTCCAGCGCCGCGCGCGCCGCCGGCAGGGCCAGGTCGCTGGCGGCCACGCCCTCGTCGGCGAAATGGCGGGCATGGATGCCGGTGCGCTCGACGATCCACTCGTCGGAGGTCTCGATGCCGTCGCGGGCCAGTTGGGCCGCCAGATCGGCGTTCGAGAGGCGCTTCGGGGGAAGGTAGCTGCCCGTACCGAGGATGCGGGCAAAGCGGGAAGTCGGGGAAGCGTTAGTCATGCAGCTTGGGCGGCCGAGGCCACCGTGTCTCCTGCATCGCCCGGCGCTGCGGGCATGGCTTGCAGCGTGGCGATGATGCGGTCGTGAACCCGGTCCAGCAACCGGTTGCGGGCCGCATCATACGCCCGGTTCAGCGCCTGCTCGAAGGCGAAGGCATCGGCCGAGCCGTGGCTCTTGAAGACCAGACCGCGCAACCCCAGCAGCGCAGCGCCATTGAAGCGGCGGTGATCGACCCGCCCCTTGAAGCGCTTGAGCACCGGCAGGGCCAGCAGCGCCGCGGCCTTGCTCAGCCAGTTGCGGCCGAACTCCTCGCGGATGATGGTGGAGATCATCGTGGCAAGGCCCTCGGCCGTCTTCAGCGCCACGTTGCCGACAAAGCCGTCGCAGACCACCAGGTCGGTCGTGCCCTTGAAGATGTCGTTGCCCTCGACGTTGCCGTGGAAGTTGAGCTGGCCGGCCGTCGCCGCCTGGCGCAGCAGTTCGCCGGCGCGCTTGATGGTCTCGCTGCCCTTGATCACTTCCTCGCCGATGTTCAGCAGGCCCACCGAGGGGTCCTCGCGGCCTTCGACCGCGGCCACCAGGGCCGAGCCCATCACCGCGAACTGCAGCAGATGCTCGGCCGTGCAGTCCACATTGGCCCCCAGGTCCAGCACGGTGGTGTAGCGGCCGGTCTGGTTGGGCATCACCGTGGCGATGGCCGGGCGGTCGATGCCTTCCAGGGTCTTCAGCAGGTAGCGGGCCACCGCCATCAGCGCGCCGGTGTTGCCGGCCGAGACGCAGGCCTGGGCCAGCGCAGGCGCGCCGTCGACGCTCTTGAGCTGGCTGATCGCCACCCGCATCGACGAATCCTTCTTGCGGCGCAGCGCGACCTCGACCGGGTCATCCATCGTCACCACCTCGCTGGCCGCGACGACGCGACAGCGCGGCCATTGCGCCGCCTCGGCCAGCGCTTCGGGGCGGCCGACGAGCAGCAGCTCGGCCTGCGGGTGCGCCGCCAGGAAGGCCTTGCAGGCCGGCAGGGTTACCGAAGGCCCATGATCGCCGCCCATGCAGTCGACGGCGAGGCGCACGATGGCGCTGGAGTCAGTTGGATACATCAAGGCGAGTGAGCTGTGACCAGCCAAGCGCGGCGAAGGCGCTGACCTTACGCGAGGCCGCGCGCAGGAACAAGCGGGGGCACCCGCAAGATCCGGACGCGCGCAAACACAAAAACCCGGCACCGCAGAGCTGCAGGCCGGGTCTCGTGTTCACCTCAACACCTGGCACCGCAACACGGAGCTGCGGTGCGGACAGGTTTTAGGCGTCCGCCTTGGTCTTCAGAACCTTGCGGCCACGGTAGAAGCCGTTGGGGCTGATGTGGTGACGCAGATGCACTTCACCGGTGGTCGGCTCGATCGCGGTGCCCGGATTCACCAGGGCATTGTGCGAACGGTGCATGCCACGCTTGGAAGGCGACTTCTTGTTTTGCTGAACGGCCATGAAAATTCTCCTAGGGTGCGGTTGTTGAGGCTTGCCAGCCCGGCCTGACTCATGTGATTCAAGCCCGCTACCGCCGCCCCGTTTCCGATGTCCCCGGCGCTATCTTCGTCATGCGCACCACGCGCCGGGCACAGCCCTCGCCATGCGCCAATGACTCTCAAACCGGGGAAAGCCTGCAATTCTAGCACAGCATGCACGGCATCTTGCATGCCGCGCCGGAGCTCACTTCTTTTTCAGGGCCGCCAGGGCCGCAAAGGGGTTGGGGCGCTCCGCCTCGGCCGCCAGCTCCGGCTCCTCGGCCGGCAGCGGCAGCGCCTCGGGACAGACCTCGTGGCGCGGCACCAGGGGCAGGGCCAGCAGCAACTCGTCCTCCACCAGCTCCAGCAGGTCCAGCGCGCGCGGCAGGGCCAGCACATCGTCATCGCTGTCGGCATCCAGCTCGGCGGCCAGCCCCTCGTCGCGCACGAAGCGGAACCAGCGCGACAGCTGGAGGGACTCCCGCACCGGCTGCAGGCAGCGCTGGCAGGTTAGCGCCACCTGGGCCGAGGCCTGCAACTCCATCCACACCTGGGCTTCGCCGCCCTTGGGCGTGCGCAACTCCCCCTGAACGGCCCATTGCACATCCGGCCAGCCGGCGGCCGGGGCTTCGGGCGCGCCCCCGTCGGCCAGGCGCACCAGTTCCACGGCCGGCCATGCGCCCTCCAGGCGACCACCATCCCGCGCCAGCGCCGCCACGTCCAGCTTGCGCGGGGACTGGGGCTTGGCTGCCTTGCTGCTACTACGCGTATTCATGCCCTCAAGTGTAGGGCGGCGGCAATGGGAAAATCGCGCCATGTCCATTCAAGCCCCACCCCGCCGGCGCCTCATCCTCGGCTCCGGCTCGCCCTACCGCAAGGAATTGCTGCAGCGCCTGCACCTGCCCTTCGAGACCTGCTCGCCCGACATCGACGAGAGCGCCCAGCCCGGCGAAAACCCGGCCGCCACGGCCAGCCGGCTGGCGCTGGCTAAGGCCTGGGCCGTCGCACGGCAGCATCCCGATGCCCTGGTGATCGGCTCGGACCAGGTCGCCGATCTTCGCGGCCAGGCCCTGGGCAAGCCGGGCACGCACGAGCGCGCGGTCGCGCAGCTGCGGGCGATGAGCGGGCAGGAGGTGCTGTTCCACACGGCGCTGGCCGTGGTCTGCGCCGAGACCGGCTTTGTCGCGCAAGACCTGGCCCCGGTAAGGGTGTGCTTTCGCAGCCTGGGCGAGGCCGAGATCGACGCCTATCTGCGCGCCGAGCAGCCCTATGACTGCGCCGGCAGCGCCAAGGCCGAAGGCCTGGGCATCGCCCTGCTGGAGCGCATCGAATCCGACGATCCGACGGCCCTGATCGGGCTGCCGCTGATGCGCACCAGCGCCCTGCTGCGCCGCGCCGGCCTCAGCATCCTGGCGGGAGATCTGGCATGAGCACCACCGGCAGGCTGTATCTGATGCCCAATGCCCTGGACTTCGGCGTGCCCGGCGCCGAAGTCGATCTGCAGGCCGTGCTGCCGCTGCATGCGATCCAGATCGCCGCCAGACTGACGCACTGGGTGGCGGAGAACGCCAAGACCACGCGCGCCTTCCTGAAGCGGGTGGATGCCATCTGCCCCTTGCAGCAGCCACTGCAGAGCCTGCAGATCACGGAACTGCCGCGCCCCCCCAAGGGAGGCAGGGAGGGGGCCGGCGCGCCGGCCGCCAACTGGGCCACCTTGCTGGCCCCGGCACTGGCCGGCCATGATCTGGGCCTGATCTCGGAAGCCGGCCTGCCGGCCATCGCCGACCCCGGCGCACATCTGGTGGCCGCCGCGCATGCGCAGGGCATCGAGGTCCAGCCGCTGTCCGGCCCCAGCTCGCTGCTGCTGGCGCTGGCGTCCAGCGGCCTGAACGGCCAGAGCTTCGCCTTCGTGGGCTATCTGCCGGTGGACGGCGCGGCACGCGGCGCGCGCATCCGCGAACTGGAAGCCCTGTCGGCGCGCCAGCAGCAGACCCAGCTGATGATCGAGACACCCTACCGCAACGAGGCCTTGCTACAAGCCCTGCTGGCCGTGCTGAAGCCCGGCACCCGGCTGTCGGTCAGCTGCGGCCTCAGCCTGGCGCAGGGCTGGACACGCAGCACCACGGTGGCCCAATGGCGCGCCCAGCCGCGGGCGCTGCCCGACAAGGTGCCGGCGGTGTTCGCGCTGCTGGCCTGAGCGCCGCCCGGGCCGCGAGCCGCTCAGGACTCGGTGGTGGCCGCAGCCTGCTGCGGCTTCGCGCCAAACAGCGCCGCCACCTTCTTCTTGGGCTTGATATAGGGCGACAGGCTCTTGCCCCCCACCGACGCCGCCGGCGCACTCTTCTCCCAGGCCGGCGCTTCGCCACCGGAGGCGCTGGGCTCATAGGGCTTGTCGAAGAAGGGGTCGCGCGAAGCCTGGGCCGGACGCGGGGGACGCGGCGCGGCGGCATAGGAGGACGGCGCCGCCGCAGGCTGATCCGCATAGTCGCGTCGCGGCGCACGGCGCGGCCGCTCCTCGTCCAGCTCCAGCGGTTCCAGCTCCATCTTGCGCTTGATCAGCTTCTCGATCTCACCGGTCAGGCGCGCATCGGATTTGGTGACCAGGGTGATGGCGATGCCCGAGGCGCCGGCGCGGCCGGTGCGGCCGATGCGGTGCACATAGTCCTCGGCATTGAAGGGCACGTCGAAGTTGAAGACCGCCGGCAGGTCGGCGATGTCCAGGCCGCGCGCGGCCACGTCGGTGCAGACCAGCACGTCGACCTCGCCGCGCTTGAAGGCCTCGAGCGCCTTCAGGCGCTCGTCCTGCGACTTGTCGCCATGCAGGGCATTGGTGCGCAGACCGTCACGCTCGAAGGAACGCGCCAGACGGGCGCAGCCCAGCTTGGAGTTGACGAAGACGATGGCCTGCTTGATCTGGCGCTCGCGCAGGATCTTCAGCACCGCGGGGCGCTTCTCCTCGTCGGTGACGCTGTAGAAGCGCTGCTCGACGGTCGAGGCCGTGGCATTGGGCCGCGCCACCTCGACCAGCACCGGCTCCTGCAGATAGCTCTGCGCCAGGCGCTTGATCTCGGGCGAGAAGGTGGCCGAGAACAGCAGGGTCTGGCGCGTCTTGGGCAGATAGCTGAGGATGCGCTGCAGGTCCGGCAGGAAGCCGATGTCCAGCATGCGATCGGCCTCGTCCAGCACCACGTACTCGACCTGGTTGAGCACGCAGTTCTTGGCCTCGATATGGTCCAGCAGGCGGCCCGGCGTGGCGATCAGCACCTCGACCCCGGCCTTCAGCTGCAGGGTCTGCGGCTTCATGTCAATGCCGCCGAACACGCAGGCCGAACGCAGATTGGTGTGCTTGGCGTAGGCCTTGACGTTGTTGGCCACCTGGTCGGCCAGCTCGCGCGTCGGCGCGATCACCAGGGCGCGCACCGGATGGCGGGCCGGCGAGGCGCTGGCGTTCTCGTGCTTGAGCATGCGCTGCAGCAGCGGAATCGAGAACGCCGCCGTCTTGCCCGTGCCGGTCTGGGCCGCACCCATCACGTCCCGCCCTTCCAGGACGATGGGAATCGCCTTGGCCTGGATGGGCGTCATCGTCGCGTAGCCGGAGTCGGCCACCGCGCGCAGCAGCTTCTCGTCCAGCGGCAGGGTGTCGAAGCGCGCCGGTGCGGGGGCGGCCTCCGAGTTTTGGATGTCGGTCATAGCAGGCAATTATCGTCCATGCCCGATCAGGGCTGGGACTTACCCTCATCGGCAGGCACCCCGCCCCTGGGCTCGGGGGCCTCCGCCTGGGCGCGGAAGACCAGCCATTTGGGAGTTTTGAAGCGCACGATGCGCCAGTACAGCGCGACATAGGTGACGCCGAACAGGACCATGCAGGCCGCGATCAGGGGCGTGGAATCCCAGAACAGCAGGGCCGGCACCAGCGAGGAGATGCACAGCATCCACAGATAGGGCGCCGTCATCGAGTTACGCCGCGTCATCGAGCGTGCGTCGCGGGCGCCCACCGCCCAGCGCATCAGGCGGCGGTAGATCAGCGAATGCAAATGGATGCCGTCGGGCAGGCCCGGCGGCGTATCGCGCAGATAGCGGCGCCGGTAGATCGAGAACAGGGTTTCGAACACCGGGTAGATGCAGACCATCAGCGCGAACAGGGGCGAGACCTCGGGGTGCCGGGATATCAGCAGGATGGCGATCTCGGCAAGGAAGAAGCCCATGAAATAGGCGCCGCCGTCGCCCAGGAAAATGAGGCCGGCCGGGTAATTCCAGACGAAAAAGCCAAGGATGGCGCCGACGCCCGCCAAGGCCCACATCGCCAGTTCGATGTCGCCCACCAGATAGGCCACGTAGGCAATGGACAGCAGCATCAGGCTGACGCACATCGAGGAAAGCCCGTTGAAACCGTCGATGATGTTGACGGAGTTGGCAACGCCGGCCACCACGAACACCGTGACCAGCATGGCCCCGACGCTGGTGCCGACGATCCAGTCGAGGCCGGGAATGTCGGTCTTGGTGATCAGGGCGCCAAGCAGCCACCCACCCAGAGCGGCCGACACGGCCGTTGCCGCCAGACGCTTGGCAGGCGAGACCTTTTTCGTGAAATCCTCCACAAGACCAGCACCGAAGGCGGGCAGGCCCGCGAGCAGAAGCCCGAGGCCCAGCCCGGCCTTGCCGTGATCCTGCCACCACATCACGGCCGCACAGGCCAGCAAGCCGAGATAGATGCCGACGCCACCGATCCGGGGCACCGGCCGCGCATGAAACTTCTGCGGGCCGGACAGATCGCTGTCGGCGGCCAAAAATCCGTGCCTGCTGGAAGAGTGCACCACGAACAGGGTCACGACAGCGGCAACGAAAAAGGGAATCAGCAAATACGGCATGTCCCGAAGTGTACGAGGCGCACTCCGCACACCGAGCAAAAGCCGAGCACCACAGCCCTTAACCTTAGAATGCGCACCGACCCGAGGCCGTGCCGCGTGAATTGCGGCATGCAGATGATCTTCAGCAGAGACTGTTCATGAACGTTCGCGCCCGACGCGCTCAAGCCGCAATGAGTTTCAAACCCAGGCCCACGCCAGGGCAGCAGGTTTGCGCGATAGCGATGGCCGTGCTGTGCGGTTTCACGGGCCTGCCTGCCTTGGCGCAAACCACGGACGCCAACCGGGAACAAAACGATTTGAGCGGTCCGGTACGTTTGAGCGTGCCGAGAACCCAGCAGGACACGGGGCTCACCACGCAGGACCGCTCCCAGCAGCAATCCGCCCTGGCCGAGCGAAAGGCTCGCCGCTACAAGCCTGGCGAGTTCGAGATCTATGTCAACCGCCTGCTCGGTTGGGAGCCTGAACAGCCGTTGAGCGCGCAGATTGCCACGCCGACGCGGGATGGCAGCAAGAGCAATGACGAGGGGCCGGAACTGCTGGTCAAGCGGCTGGGCGCGGAGCTGATGACCGAGGACCTCGGCGCCCTTGGCAGCGACGGTCCCAAGCAGGCACCCAGCGACTATGTGCTGGGCATCGGCGACGAGGTGCAGCTGACCATCTGGGGCTCGGTGGATGCAGATCTGCGCCTGACGGTCGACAACGCCGGGCGCATCATCGTTCCTCGAGTGGGGCCGATCCTGGTCGCCGGTTTGCGCTATGGCGAACTCAACGATGCGGTCGCCCGTCGTGTCAGCCAGGTGTTCCGCAACTTCCAGGTGAGCACCTCCCTGGGACGGCTGCGTGGCGTGCGGGTCTATGTCACCGGCTTCACGCCCCGCCCCGGCGCCTACACCGTCAGCAGCCTGGCGACCGTCGTCACCGCCTTGATGCGGGCCGGCGGCCCCTCGGCGGCCGGCAGCTTCCGCCAGATCGAGCTGCGCCGTGCCGGCAAGACCCTGTCGAAATTCGATCTGTACGACTTGCTGCTGAAGGGCAACAAGTCGGCCGACCTGACCCTGCAGGCGGAAGACGTTGTCCATATCGGCCCGGTCGGAGCCCAGGTGGCCATCCTGGGCAGCGTCAACAAGCCCGTGATCGCCGAACTCAAGCCCGGCGAGACGGTCGACGACGTGCTGGCCATGGCTGGGGGATTCAATCCCGTGGCCGATCGCTCGCGCGTGTCGGTGGAACGCCTGAGCGAGCGCAACGAGCGTCGCATCGCCGAGCTGAGCCTGCCCGGCAGTGCAGGCTACGGCTTGGCCAACGGCGATGTCCTGCGCGTGTTCAGCAGCGTCAGCGCGGCCTTGCCGCAGTACAAGCAGTACAAACGGGTGCGAGTCGAGGGCGAAGTCGCGCGGCCGGGCGAGTACATCCTGCCGCCCAGCAGCAATGTCAATGACGCCATCCAGGCCGCCGGCGGCCTGACGCCGCAGGCCTATGTTTTCGGCACCGAATTCACCCGCGAGAGCGTCAGGATCGGCCAGCAGGAAAACTACGAGCGCGCCTTGCGCGATCTGGAAACCGAGTTCACGCGCAGCACCTCCACGCAAAAGGCCTTGAGCGCCGATGAGGCCGCCGCCCAGGCCACGCGCGCCGGCGGCGCGACCCGCCTGATCGAGCGTCTGCGTGCCGTGCGTCCCACCGGCCGCATCGTGCTGCAACTGGATCAGAGCGCTGCATCGTTGCCGCCACTGGCGATCGAGGAAGGCGACCGCGTGCTGATCCCCGCGCGCCCGACCACGGTGGGCGTCTTCGGCAGCGTGTTCAATGGCGGCAGCTATCTGCTGAAGGATGGCGCCTCGATCGACGACATCGTCCGGCTCGCCGGCGGACCGACGCGCGGCGCCGATTCCGGCAGCACCTTCGTGCTGCGCGCCAACGGCAGCGTGGTCAGCGCGCGCCAGTCCCATAGCGGCTGGATCAGCGTCGGCTCCAGCCTGAGCGCCCTGCCCGCCCTGCCCGGCGATACCGTGTTCGTGCCCGAGGAGCTGAACAAGACCAGCTTTGTCCAAGAGGCCAAGGAATGGACGCAGATCCTCTACCAGTTCGGCTTGGGCGCTGCGGCATTGAAGACCATCAAGAACTGATGCTCGTCCCTACGACATGATCCGCGGAGCAATCCCCTCGTGACATCGAATCTCTCCCCGCAAGCCGTCTCCGCCGATGCCCCGGACGATGACGGCGTCGACCTGATCGAAGTGCTGGCCTTGCTTGCCAGCCGCTGGCGCATGCTTGTTAGCGTGTCGCTGCTGGCTGGCACGGCAGCCCTGGGTGTCAGCTATCTCATCAAGCCCACTTTTACGGCGCGAACCTCTTTTATTCCGCCGCAACAGCAGCAGAGCTCGGCAGCCTCCGCGCTCGCCTCGCTGGGAGCCCTGGCGGGGCTGGCCGGCGGCGCCGGCATCAAGACCCCCGCCGACCAGTACCTAGCCCTGATGCAAAGCGTGAACATCGAGGATCGCATCGTCGATCGCTTCAAGTTGATGGAGCTTTATGAAGCGAAATATCGCTTCGAGGCGCGGCAGCAACTGGAGCGCAACGTCCGCATCAACCTCGGCAAGAAGGATGGGCTGATCACAGTGGAGGCCGACGCCACCGACCCCACGCTGGCAGCGGACATCGCCAACCAGTATGTCGCGGAATTGCGCCGCCTGTCTGCGGAACTGGCCTTGACCGAAGCCCAGCAGCGTCGCGTGTTCTTCGAAGCCGAGCTCAAACGCACCCGCGGCAAGCTGGCCGAGGCCCAGCAGGCCCTACAGAGTGGCGGCTTCAACGCTGGAGCACTGAAGGCCGAGCCCAAGGCCGCCGCCGACAACTACGCCCGCCTCAAGGCCGAACTCACGGCTGCCGAGGTCAGGCTGCAAACCCTGCGGCGCACGCTCACCGACACGGCGCCCGAGATCCAGCAGCAGAGCACCCTGGTGGGCGCCCTGCGGGCACAGCTTGCGAAACTTGAAGACCGCGAGGTCGATTCGAACAGCGCCGACTACATCGGACGCTATCGCGAGTACAAATACCAGGAGGCGCTGTTCGAACTGTTCTCCAAGCAGTACGAGATCGCCCGCCTGGACGAAAGCCGTGAAGGCGCCATGATTCAGGTGATCGACATCGCCACGCCGCCCGAGCACAAGAGCAAGCCCAAGCGTGCCTTCATTGCACTGGCCACCACGATGGCCACAGGCCTGTTGCTGATGATGGGCATCCTAGCTCGCCATTTCTGGAAACAAGCCCAGGCTTCCCGCGGCGGCAGATTGACTCAACCCTAGCGAGAAGCAAGACGCTGACTGACCTTCCCCAAAGGTGAAAGGGGCTTAGGCGGGAAAGCCTCACGCCAAGAGCAAGGTGTTGCAATCCGGTAGCCATCCAACGTTCGACCAGGCGACGCAGCATGCTACAGTTCGATGCGTTCAATCAATGAACACATCAATGCCGGATCCACTCCCAGACAATGAACTCGACTACGCCCTGCTTCGCCAGATCGCCGAGCAGGAAAACACTAGCCAACGCGCCCTGGCGCAGCGGCTGGGCGTCAGCGTGGGGCGCGTCAATTACTGTTTGCGCGCCGTCATCGAGCGAGGCTGGGTCAAGGCCAACAACTTCCGGCGCGCCGACAACAAATGGGCTTACGCCTATCTGCTCACGCCCAGCGGGATGAGCGCAAAAATACGCCTGGCTCGTGCGTTCCTGCAGCGCAAGGAACACGAGTTCGAACAATTGCAGAAAGAAATCGACGCGCTGCGCAGCGAGGTCGACCCAGACGGATCCAAGGGATGAACAACGGCGCCAAGATTTATGTGACCGGCCACCGCGGCATGGTGGGTAGCGCCCTGGTGCGCAAGCTCAAGGCCGACGGCTACGCCAACATCCTGACGCGCAGCCGTAGCGAACTGGACCTGCTCGATCAGCGGGCCGTCGCGACCTTCCTCGCCGAGGAAAAACCCGACTACCTCTTCATCGCTGCCGCCAAGGTGGGCGGCATCCAGGCCAACAATCTGCATCGGGCCGATTTCCTGTATCAGAACCTGCTGATCGAGGCCAATCTGATTCATGGCGCCCATCTAGCGGGCGTGCAGCGACTGATGTTCCTGGGCTCGAGCTGTATCTATCCTCGAGACTGCCCCCAGCCCATCAAGGAAGAGTATCTGCTCACGGGCCCACTGGAGCAGACCAACGAGCCCTATGCGATTGCCAAGATCGCCGGCATCAAACTGGCAGAAAGCTATAACAAGCAATATGGCCGCCAGTATGTGAGCGTCATGCCCACCAATCTGTATGGCCCCAATGACAACTACGACCTGGAGAGCAGCCATGTGCTGCCAGCCCTGCTGCGCAAGGCCCATGAAGCCAAGCTGCGTGGAGATGCCGAGTACAAGGTCTGGGGCACGGGCGAGCCGCGCCGCGAGTTTCTCTATGTCGACGATTTGGCCGATGCCTGCGTACACCTGATGAAGCAGAACTACGACGGCCCGCTGGTGAATGTCGGCACCGGCGAGGACATCACGATCCGCGCCTTGGCCGAAACCGTCATGGACATCGTCGGCTTCAAGGGCCGCATCACCTTCGACAGCAGCAAGCCCGATGGCACACCGCGCAAGCTTCTGGATGTGAGTCGCCTGGCGGCACTCGGCTGGCGGGCGCGAACCCCCTTGCAGGAAGGCATCCAGATGGCCTACGACCAAGCCCCGTTCAGGGCCTGAAGCACCAACCTTTTCTGAAGAAACTGACCCATGTCCAGCAAGCCCAACAAAGTTGCCCTCATCACCGGCGTGACCGGACAGGATGGTGCGTATCTGGCGGAGTTGCTCCTGTCCAAGGGGTATGAGGTGCACGGCATCAAGCGCCGCTCGTCGCTGTTCAACACCGACCGCATCGACCACCTCTACC
>Ga0255338_1005267_pt1 | contig 12110 bp, 9 predicted proteins | sample MeOH1_35cm_T4_19_FD_203715 | JGI IMG/M metagenome (GOLD analysis project Ga0255338, IMG submission 203715) | Sandy soil microbial communities from University of British Columbia, Vancouver, Canada - MeOH1_35cm_T4_195 | ecosystem: Engineered > Artificial ecosystem > Sand microcosm > Unclassified ... | reverse complement strand
TGATTTATACCGCCAACGTGGTTGAGCTGTACAAAATATTCAAAGGCAATGTAACCGGAGAAAGTATTGAGATCATCACTGAAGGCGGCACAGTGGGCATGAACCGGATTTCGGTGGAGCCCTCCCTGACACTGAATGTGGGTGATGTTGGTATGTTCACCTGCATTCCTGTTACACGGGTTAAGAATAATCCTCTGTCGCGTAATGCCCTTCCTCAGTTCGAGGCTTATGCAAGCTTGCAGGGATTTGTAAAGTATGATGAAGCCGCGAATACAGCGAGCGACCCTTTCCGCACCTACCTGGATTTACAGACGGAAGTGTATAATGTTTGCGGGCCTGCCGGGCACCATCAGTACATTGAAGTGAAGCCGCGGCCTGACCATTCCACGCAACGTGCAGGAGATGAAGTTCAGGCAGGAATTTCGATTACCAGTTTTACTCCGACAACATTAACTGCCGGTACCGGTACTGTATTGACGATTAACGGAACAGGTTTCGGAGCGGTACAGGGTTCAGGAACTGTCGGATTCAAGAATGCAGATGATGGCGGAGCAACTTACATCAATCCATTGCAGACACAGATTCTCAGCTGGACTACCAGTCAGATTACAGTAGAAGTGCCAGCCAATGCCGGTACAGGAACCATCACTGTTACCAATGGCTCTGCGCAGACTGCCACGAGTGCCGGAACGCTTACAGTTACATACGCTCATCTTAACGTTGATTTCGATCCGGGTTCCGGAACAATGGCTTACCAGACAGATCATGTTAACGATGACGGAAGCGGTGGATATACCTGGAAAATGAGTACCGGATTTGCGGGCGATGCACCGGCAGTTGCGGCATTCACACGCGCATTTGATTCATGGCGTTGTTCCAGCGGTATTTATTGGACCATCGGTTCCAATACTGCAGTTAACGATGCAGTGTCGGACGGAACGAATGTGATTTGTTATGATAATACAGCACCGTTGAGTGCAGGTATCCTCGGAGTATGTTACAGTTATTGGGCAGGTTGTGCAAACGGTCCGACCATTGTATGGTATGTCAGCGAACTTGATATCATTTTTGATGAAGGAAGTAACATTGCACCGTTGACATGGAATTACGGTACAGGATTACCAACTGTCAATGAGTATGACTTTGAATCCGTGGCAGTGCATGAGCTTGGACACGGACATCAGTTAGGGCACGTAATTAATCCCGGCGCCATCATGCATTATGCGATCAGCAATGGCGCATCGAACCGGAGTTTAAGTGCGGATGATATTTCCGGATCAAATTTTGTTCAGCAGAAAAGTATCATCACCAATGTTTGCGGTCCGGGAGCCATGGCTACTTATGTGTGCGGATCGTTGCCGGTTGCAGCGTTTACCGTGAACAGCCAGACCGGGTGCGTGGGTCAGACATTTAACTTTACTGACCAGAGTACCGGTTCACCAACATCGTGGCAATGGACATTCACGGGCGGTGCTCCCAGTTCCTCAACGCAGCAGAACCCGAGTGTATTTTATACAACCCCCGGCACGTACGACGTAACGCTCGTCGCTACAAATGCAAGCGGATCGGATAGTCATACAATCAACGGATACATTACCGTTTCTGCCAACCCGACAATTACTGTCACAGGCAATCCTTCCAACCTCACGGTATGCAACGGAGAACCGTTGACTCTTACTGCAAGCGGTGCACAATCGTATAGTTGGTCAGGTGGTATAACGAATGGAGTTCCATTTACACCGGCCAGCAGTACAACCTATTTTGTAACCGGAACAAACGCGGCGGGCTGCCAGGCATCTTCCAATGCCGACGTATTCGTCAATCCGACACCGACTCTCAGCATTGTTTCTAATCCTTCCAACGGAGTGGTTTGCAGCGGCAACCAGGCTACGTTGACAGCGAGCGGTGCCCAGAGTTATTCATGGACCGGCGGTATCTCCAACGGCGTGGCATTTACACCTGTTGCCACAACAACATACACGGTAACAGGAACCGGATCAAACGGATGTACTTCAACTGCACAGTCTACAATTACAGTTAACAACTGCAGCATTCCGACTACAACCGTTCCGTGCGGTGCAACGATCACAAACAAGAGTCAGAGCCTGTCTGCTGTGAACGTTCCCGGTGCGGTACAATACCGTTTCAAGTTTTATGATAACGTAACCTTGGCATTGGTTGGAAGCAACACCATACCTACACGTACGCTTGTTTTCAATAACGTTCCGAATATTACTTACGGTCATACGTATCGGTGGACTGTTGCAGTAAATATGGGATCGGGATTCGGTGCAGAAAGCAGCATGAATTGTACGGTAACACTTGCAGTGCCAACAACTACTCTGCCTTGTAACCAAACCTACAATCGCTATAATGGATACAGTGCTGTTCCTGCCCGCGCAGGAGTGGTAGGTTACCGGTTCTCGTTCTACGATAACGTAACCAGTGCACTTGTTGGACAGGTGACACAGGCATCGAGCTATATCTACTTCAATACAGTGTCCCAATTAGCGGTAGGCACTACGTACAAGTGGAGAGTGGAAGTACAGTATTTTGACGGTACCTCAAACGTGTTTGGCCCTGCAAGTAATGCAAATTGCATTGTAACGATGGCTGCTCCGAGTACTACGGTACCGTGTAACGCTACTTACAATTGTATTGGTGGATATTCTGCCTGCCCGGCGACACCGAATGCAACCGGCTATCGTTTCACATTCTACCAGAACAGTGTAATGGTGGCGCAGCGTGCGCAGACCGGCAATTACATCTACTTCAGCCAGGTGGCAGGAATCAGTAATGGACAAACCTACCAGTGGACAGTGGAAGTTCAATACAACCCTGGTTCAGGAAATGTGTACGGTCCGGCAAGTACTCCATGTAACGTCACCTTCTCAAGTACTGCACGACAGATGGATCCGTTAACACAAATGGAGCAACCAACAGACAACAGTGATTTCAATTTTGGAATCTCTATGTATCCGAACCCGATCGGAAACGGTGTTAATCCAACGCTGAACATTACAGGAGCCGATCAGCAGAATGCGGTTGTAACCGTGATGGATCTTACCGGAAGAACGGTTGCAACGTACAACCTGTTTGTTGAAGGCAATGAATATACAACTGAACTTACAGAATTCCCTGACCTCGTTGCAGGCATGTACCTTATGCAGGTAACGGTTGGCGACAAAGTACAAAGCCAGAAGTTTATCGCGGAATAAACAAAACGGAATAGAAGTTAATGAAAAGTCCTTCAGCGATGAGGGACTTTTTTTATTAGGTGTCGCCAACCGTTACCTATTGCAGTATCTGAAGGCCTGATGCATCACGGGAAGAATTACGGTTTCTTCTATATCAATTCTCATTTGTTCTGTCCGGCGAACAACATGAATCCGGGAGCGGCAGGTAATCGGGTGAGTTGGGAGATTACGCTGAAGAGAGATTAATTCCGGGTTACTTTCACCAAAATGAGTACCCGCAATGGAAACTCTTTTTTTGGTGAGGCTCGCGCCGCATGCATGAATTTCTTAGTTTTATTCAGAAGTAGTTGTTGTTTAAACAATACGCAGTTTAGAGTGCATACAACGTCCATCAACAAAAAACAGATGCCTAAGAAACTCTGCCACCAACCTCCGAGAGCCAGGAGGACTTTCTCGCCCGGCATTCATCCGGAGAGAAAAAGAATCATCATTGTCAATTCGACTCAATGGGCGAATGGAACTGAAATCAAATACATGTTTCTCGAAGGTGTAAAGAAGCAACAGGATGTTGTTCGCGAAGCTTTCAGAAAATGGGAAAAACTCGGAATCGGAATTTCATTCACGGAGGTGAAAAGTCCGGAAGAGTCGATGGTTCGGATCGGATTTGACCCGAAAGATGACTCCTGGTCTGAAGTCGGCCGCGATGTGTTGACAGTGAAAGGGAAAAAGCCCACCATGAATTTCGCAATCGATCTGACTGGTGACGAAGGAATGTCCACGGCACTGCATGAAATCGGACATACACTTGGTTTCGATCATGAGCATCAGAGTCCATTTGCAGGAATCACCTGGGATGCGAATGCAGTTTACAAATCGCTTGGAGGGGATCCGAATTATTGGTCAAAGGCATCAACCAAAGCTCAGATTCTCGACAAGCTACCGCGCAGGAAAGTGAGCGGGACAAAATGGGATCCGGATTCAATCATGCATTATGAATTCGACCCGGGGCTGATTCTTAAGCCGGTGAAATACCGGGATGGAATTTTTCCTCCCGGAAAATTGTCGCCCGATGATATCCGCCGTGTGAAATCGGTGTATCCTCCTGTGAAATCCTCCTCTTACAAGAAGATTGGTTACAATAAACCATTGAAGTTTAAAACAAAGTCGGGTGGACAGATCGATTTCATTTTTACTGCACCTTACACGAGGAGTTACACGTTCGAAACCAAAGGAAATCTGGATACCGTAATGGTTGTTTCTGAGCTCGAAGGCAAAAAGAAATACTATATGGCGGGGGATGATGACAGCGGCTTTGATAAGAACTCGAAGATCACTTTGCCATTGGTGAAAGGGCGCGAATACCTGGTAAATATTAAGGTGACGTATGCCCGTGAAAATGCGGCAGGAACACTTCTGGTTTCGTAAACCGGGAAGGCAGGCGCCTGGTGTTGAAAGAGATAAAAATGGCGTGCCGAACCGGAATCCTGGACGACAGGAGAGCGTAATTCATAGTGAATCAGCCCTTTTACCGGATTGTGTATAACTCCTGAGTCACGAGCCCCGAAAAACTGTATATTTGCACCGCTTTTCGGCTCCAGTAGTATGTCAGGGTTGAAAACGGAATTAAAATACGATGCGGGGTGGAGCAGTGGTAGCTCGTCGGGCTCATAACCCGAAGGTCATAGGTTCGAGTCCTGTCCCCGCTACTGAAGCGGACAACTGAAAGTTTTTCTTTCGTTGTCCGCATTTTTTTTGCCCCAACTCCTTTGATACACAGGCGATAACCTCGAAAACAGAATTCACTCTCGTGGTTCGATAAGTGTGATTTTGTCGATTGTAGAGAATTCCTTCGGGGAACATCATTTTTTGCAGAACAAATTTTTGTGTCAAATCGCTGGAAGCCCATGCTGGCGCGAGTTTCGTGGACATTGTGACTGCAAAATTTATCGCTTCGGACGGGTTCGATAATTTCAAATCGAGTTTTCCTAATTCGTCCTGATTCGTGGCGATTTCTGTTTTCAGTTTCGCGGAATATTTCGCGTATAATTCCGGCTCCAGCTTGCCAAGCGCATATCTTTCTTCAAGTCCCTCAAGTGAGGTGGACAATTCAGCTAATTTCATCTCCAATGGTTTCTTTTGACCGGAGTTGTCCTCGGAGAACGAATCAACAATGCGAGTCAGCTCATCGCAAATCGGTGTCATGTACTTAGGTTCGATTTGGTACTGACCGAGGAACGACAGAAACAAGCTGTGCATGTCTTTAGCGCTTCTGTTGCACTTACAACCGATGCGATTACACTTGTAGTAGTACAATCCCTTTTTCTTCACGACATAGCCTGTGTATGGCGTGTTACAGGTATCACAAATAATGAATCGCTTCAGCGGAATGGCTTCATCCTCCTTTTTGTGTTTGTAACCCTGAATGTTGGTCTTCAGCAGATCGTTCACCTGCAAGAACAGTTCTTCGCTGATCAAAGGATCGTGTTTGCCCTTGACCAATTGACCATTGAGCAGGTTGTGAGAAATGTAACCGCAGTAGAATGGATTTCGGAGAATCTCAGTTAGTCGACGCCGATTAACGCGGACACCATGCTTATCCAGGCGAATCGAAATCTCGCTGTGTGAAAGGTTTTCGTTCAGTTTCCATTCAAATGCTTTCCGGATGTACTTACTCTTTTCTGAAAATATAATTTTCTGTTCCTTACGACTGCTCGTTGGTGAATACGTATAACCAACTGGACAATTGCCAACCCATTCTCCACGCAATAGTTTCTCGCGCATGCCATCCATGCACTTTGCTTTACGCGTGTTGTTCTCGTAGTTGGCAAAAAGTAGTTGCATGTGTTGTTGAAATTTGCCGCTCTCCGTTGAAGTGTCAACCGGATTGAGAATCGATAGAAGTTCTACTCCATTCTTCGCTAACTGATCGGAAATGTAAAGCGCATCAATTCCCGAACGACTGAACCTGTCCAGGTGATACATGAGAATATGAGAAACCTGCCCTTTCGAAGCACGAACGAATTTCAGCATCCGTTGAAACTCTTTTCGCTCATCGGTCTTCGCGCTTTCGTGTGTTCCGCCAAAAACTGCGAGGACAGGAATGTTCTTGTCTTCGGCATACTGCATACACAATTTCAGCTGCGATTGAAGACTGTGATTGTTGTCTGCTTGCTCCTTGGATGAAACACGAGTGTAAATTACTGCACTCTTAACCGTGCGGATACGTTGCGTCGAAGCTCCTTTGGCAAATTGATCAAGAAGACCGTTTTTCATTTGTATGAGTTTTTGACGATTGGAATAGCGAAAAGAATAGTCGTGCACATTTTTCAATTGCGTCAATGGCTTCCTTAGCTTCTTCGTCAGTTATATTTTCAAATCCGTTGTATTGTCTGAGTTTTTCTATCGAAAGTTTCTTTGGTTGTTTAGATGACATTGCATGTTTGCATGCTGAAACAGTCCGCGTTGTTTACGGTAGTGCTTCATATATTCAATCATCCCGTTGGTATGGCCTTCAGGTTTCATAGATTCTTTCCTAAATCGTTAAAAGGTATCTTTTTTTCATTCTCAATGACTGTCACTTTTCCCTTGTGTTGCACCATGCGGATAGTTTGATAGTCCCCTTCCAGAAGTACTTCCGAGATTTTGCGTTTCTCAGCTGGTAGTGCCTTTTTAGTTAACACAAAATCCGGTCGATTATTCTTAAAGGTGACCGTGATCGAATCGTATTTGCCATGATTAATCATATTAAGGAGTTCACCTTCCTGAACACTCATGACATTCAGATACGGGAGATAAGGCACGATCAGGTTCTCCTCTATCAGATCACAGATAATTGCGTCAATTGGAATCACGATATGTGAATCCGAAGCACGTTGCTGCCTCAATTCGATCACGTTATTCAAGTCGCTGTCATTGTTCCAGTATGCCACTTCACCCGAAATAAAAAAAAGCAAGGATGCGGATTCGTGACGGACTATTTTACCAAGCAACCAATATTCAAAATACGAGAAAGAGTCTTCCTTATCAACGGCATCCGTGCGCAACAAACTCCTTGCCGCTTGAATTTCATGTTCATGTTGCTTTTCATTTTCATGAGAAATACCGTCCAATACTTGTTTGGCTTGATCTTTTAATTCGGCAATATCAACCAATGAAAAAACAGATTCTTTGAACGCTTTGATCAAGGCTGTACTGATGCCGTAAGAACGCAGTTCGCGGATAATTCCCAGCCATACTATATCAATGAAGTTGAACTTCCTCCAGCCGTTCTCAATTTCGCGAACAATCGGCAGAAGTTCCTTTTTATCCCAATAGTTGAGTTCAGTGTACGATATGCCAATGTCCTTAATGGTGAAATTTTCTTCTTTCATCAGGAGATACTGAACAATCGCTGAATCAGTTGCATTGAACCCATACCATTCCGCGCTCCTGACTTTATTCTTCATAGTTGTACGAAGATACTAAATCGTGTACATTTACACAGTTTACCGGACAACATTATTTAACCATTCAAAAATCTAAATCCCATGAAATTAAGGGCCAGGCGCGGGTTCTATAATGACAGACAGCAATCAAGATGCACCTGCCAATGGTGTGGGGAGTGGTTTCTGTCGCAACGCAGCGATAGTAAATACTGCTGCGACAGCCATAAAACGCTGGCATCTAACGCAAGGATGGAGCAACGGCGGGAACAGGAAAGAATGGATGAAGAACGACGTAGGCAGTATTACATCCATCAGCAGAAAACATCTGTTGCAAGTCCAACTAAGCCGCCGGAAACGATTTGCAAACCTCAACCACAAAGTTCCAATGACGATTGGAAAGAATTTGAACAAACAATAAGCGAGATGCTGGAAAAGTCGCGGAAGGAACAAAAACTCAGGGAGGAAAAGCACGAGATGGAACGTTATGAGAAAATGTTTACGGACATCGTCCAGCGGATGCAGAGATGTTCCAGCGTAGGTGCGATCCGTTACTCGGACATTTCGGCACTCCAGTCCAAGGTTTCCGCAATTCTATTGGAGAACAAGCTGGGTACATGCTCAATTTTTCAACAGCATCTGGAATTTGTTGATCAGATATTCCGTTCATACGTCGAAGAATTACGCAGAGAGTTTCGCAGATCCGGCGCACGACGATTGGAATACAATCCACCGGAAGAAGTACTACGTGGATTAGAAATGCTTAGAAATCCAGAGGTGACGGCGATCTAATAGTTTTCTGGTCTTGCTCAGTGTTTAATCTTCTTTCACTGCTCTGTAGATTGCAATTCCACCCATCGTGAGTAGGAACAAGCAACCTAGCACCAATAATCCTTTTCTTTCTTTCTCGGTAACCTGAATCTGGAGGAAACCGAAGTGTGCAGGAGTCATGTTGTTCATTTGATTTAGAAGTTTTTGTTTCTTAACTACAATTTACAAAGACAGAAAGTCGAATTCAAGTGGTAGTTATGAACTGTGAAATTTAACACCACCGTTTTCATGTGCATACCACGCACAATGAATTATACCAAGTCTGACAATTCATGGAGCAATCTTGAAATTGTGTAGACGAAAAATCCCCTTATAAACTTTACTCGTTGTTGATAAAGTGAAATATCTCCCATAGGAAATCCCCTTCGGTGGTAGAGTGAAAGCTCTTGCGCAGGTGTATTCACGACGAATTGCAGAGCCGTTCCTTAGTGAGTGGCTTTTCTCAAGTAGAAAATATCTGAATTCACATCGTTGAACCGAACGCGCCAACAGAATGCTGAAGAGTAACTGTTGAATTCAGGTTACTTGCAGACCAAATCCACCTGAACGACATCAGATTACTGCTACCCGCACTCGTATTGCAGTAAACATGTTACCTATTGGAGTAAATACATCATGGGAGTTTCTGCAATTGCAGTAAAAATACAGCGGACAGGAGTAAATAGGAGTAAATATATTCTGTGAATAGAGGGAAATAGGAGTAAATGACTGACTCAGACTTATTAGAAATCCTACTTGTTGGCTTTCTTTTCAGTCGATAACGGTAGATGCCATTCTGCAATGTGAAGCGAAATCAGGATTTAGTTTGAACGGAAAACCGGAACGCTTTTTTTATCAGCTCAAATTCCAAGAATATCATCGTGGTCATCGTCTTTGGGGTCTTTATCATCACCTTCTTTTGCAAAGGCAAAAACACAGACGACAATTACCGCAGCAACAAGAATAATAGAAGCAAGAATTATCCAGTCGTTCATGTCAGATTGGTTTCAAGTTTCATTTGGGTTGATGGGTAGTCGAGCATAAGCCCGTTGAGCAATCGAATTACATCTCTTTGTCCGTTTAGATTGTATTTGGCGGAGGATTGTATCAATCCGACTCGGATTGAATATGCGCCTTCCGGCATTACCTTAAATAAATCTTCATCGGTTCTATCATCACCGATAGCAAGAATGAGATTCCAGTTCCGGCTGTTAATCCAACGAAGAGCGGATTGGCCTTTATCCACGCCACGAGGTCTGGCTTCGATCAGCTTTCGACCTTCCATCACCTGAAATCCAAAGTGACTTCCAAGCTCGGTAAGACGGTTGTGGAGTTCTCGCGAACGCATAAACCCTAGTTCATGATCGGCATTGCGAAAATGCCATGCGACGGACAGCTCCTTCTCTTCTACAAACGACCCTGGACATCGGTCAGCATATACATTCATCACTTGCAGTATCATGGACTTCCAATCCGAAGTAAGATGTGGTACGAGTTCCCAATCCTTCCCTGCGTGACGGGAATAGGCACCATGCTCTGCAATCAGATCAACGTTGAAATCACCAAACCATTCATTCAGTTCCTCTCTGTTCCGGCCACTTGTTATGACTACTGTATTTCTTTCATCAGCGCTTAATCTTTTCAGTAAGCTAAGAGTGTCCGTCTTCGGTGTTGCCAGATGTGGGTAACGCTCAATCGGCGCCAGTGTCCCATCGTAATCCAAAAGAATCAGTCGTTTATCTGCGTCGGAATATTGATTCTGTAATCGCTTTTCGTCTTCAGTGTGTAGAATCTTAACTTTAAGTTCCTCTTGTTCCTGTCTTGCTTCACGCAACGCAACAAGGAATTCGTCCGCCCATTTAACAACATCATAGTTTCCGAGGCGGCGTTGCATAAAAGTATTTCGGGTCATTTGTTCCTTCACGGGCATGTTGAGTGCAGAGTAGATTGCATTCGCTATTTCCTGTCGATCAGTAGGATTAACAATCAGGGCTTCTCCCAATTCATGAGCCGCCCCAGCTCCTTCACTCAGAATAAGTACACCACGTTTGTCGCTTCTGCTGGCTACAAACTCCTTCGCGACCAAATTCATTCCGTCTCGGATTGGTGTCACTAAAGCAACATCCGCTGCAGCATACAACGCGCATAGCTGGACAAAGTCGACGGACTTATACTGATAAATTATAGGAGTCCACTCCAATGAACCCAAGCGACCATTGATTCTGCTAACTAGACCCTCGATCAAATCCTTGAGCTCTTTATACTTGACAATTATGTCACGTGAAGGAACCACAACAAGCAGGAACGTCACCTTCCCGATGTAATGAGGATTTTGCTGAAAGAACAATTCAAAACCCTCCAGACGATTCGGAATGCCCTTGGTGTAATCAAGACGATCAATGGAAATTATCAATTGAGTTTCACCCAAGCGTTTCCTCAATCGGTTTCGTTCACTAAACACTTCCGATTGCCCCATTACACTTTTGAACTTTCTGAAATCAATTCCAACCGGAAAAACATCAACAGCAACTGTGCGATCAGGTGAAATTACGCTTCGATGCGATGTCTCATGTCCGAGGATCTGCTTTACCGACCTTAAAAAGTACTGCGCATAGGCATTTGTGTGGAAACCGATTAACTCCGCGCCGATTAATCCTTCAAGTATCGCAGTTCTCCATGCTCCGGGCAACATTCGAAACAATTCAAAAGAAGGAAACGGAATGTGAAGGAAAAAACCAATTATTGCATTTGGATATTTTGTCCTCAGCATGGCCGGCAGCAACATAAGGTGGTAATCGTGAATCCAAATCACGTCGCCTGGTTGATATATTTTTTCGAGCGCATCACAAAATAATTGATTTGCCTTTGTGTAATGATCGAAGTACTCGTCCTTGTAGCGCGCGTAGGACGGGAAATAGTGGAACAAAGGCCAGATCATATCATTACAAAAGCCATTGTAATGCTTGTCACGGGTTTTCGATGGCAGAAATACAGGATGGAGCGAAAAACTCTCGTCCTGTAAATGCGCACTCAAATTTTTCCGTTCAAACTTTTTTTGTGAAATATCAAGAGTTCCTATCCATAGTGTAGATTGAAACATACTCCCATCGGAAGAATTGGATTTACTCTGTAAAAACGACTTGATACTTGAGACAAGTCCTCCAGCACTGGGAACAAAAACAGTCGTGCCCTCCTGATCGTCGAGTTGAACAGGTAGGCGATTAGACACAATAAGTAATCGCTCATTCATGGGTTTCATTTTTCACCTATTAATATTCTTCAATTTTATCGCGCACATACCTGAATTGAAGATCTCCGCAATTCTATGAATCTTCGGAAGCCTTGTAATTTAATTTGATCTCAAGGGCGGTTTTGATTATAGTTAGAGCAGCAATTGAATAACGATCCAATTCCTGAGGGGTCAAAGTGGAGTCATTAGCAAGGATAAACCTTACTAGTTCCTCTCGTATCTTTTGCTCTTCGTTTTCCATATTCACATTTGAAAAAACAGAAGCGTCCTAAATATTTCTGCGACGCTTCTGCGTAGTTAACCACAAACTACTATTTATAAACCGTTATAATTTCACCACGTATTGTAACCCAACTATAAACAACTCATCGCGCTCGCTAAGATTCCATTCCTTCTGAATTAAGTAATAGACTCCCCAGGTATTATGCTTAT
>Ga0255338_1005266_pt1 | contig 12110 bp, 8 predicted proteins | sample MeOH1_35cm_T4_19_FD_203715 | JGI IMG/M metagenome (GOLD analysis project Ga0255338, IMG submission 203715) | Sandy soil microbial communities from University of British Columbia, Vancouver, Canada - MeOH1_35cm_T4_195 | ecosystem: Engineered > Artificial ecosystem > Sand microcosm > Unclassified ... | reverse complement strand
CGAGATCGATCGCGGCGGTTCGGTCGGCATCGTGGAGTGCACGGTGGCTCCGTTCATCATCGAAGGCCATGATCGCAGCTATGTGCAGGTCGTGCGCGACGTCACCGAGAAAAAGCAGCTACTGGCCGACCGCGAGCTGCTGGTGCATGACCTGGGCGAACGCGTCAAGGAATTACGTTGCCAGTATGAAATCTCCAATCTGCTGGAGAAGCCGGACATTGACATTCCAGCCCTGTTGGCGCGGGTGGCCGAGGTCTTGCCCTCGGGTTTCCTGTTTCCTGCGCATGCACGTGCCGCGTTCGTGAGCGACTGGGGGACCTTCGGTGCCCAGGGCTCGGAACTTGCCCGGCATTGCCTTCGAGATGAGCTGCTCGTCAATCGTCAAAGTGTGGGGTCGATCCGGGTCTTTTATTCCGCCGAGTTGAAGCAGGCGGCCGATCCCTTCCTGGCCGAGGAGCGTGAATTGCTCCGCACCGTGGCGCAGCGTGTTGGCGAGGCGATCGAACGGATGCAGGCGAGCGAGCAGGTCAAGCGTCTGACCTATCTGTATGACATGCTCAGCGCGACCAACCGGGCGATTGTGCGCTGCCGCAGCAATGACGAGTTGCTGGCGCGCGTGTTCGATGCATTGATCCATCACAGCGCGTTTCCCATGCTGTTCATCGCGACATCCGATGCAGGGAACATGCCCTTGCGTGTGGTGCATTCCCATGGCATCGATAGCGCGAAGCTGGACGAGCTTCATGCGGTGATCGCTGACCCGCAAAGCCCCTTCGGAGAGGCATTCGACGAACTTCGCCGTGGGAGGGTGGTCTCGTCAAAACTGAAAGATGCGCCGGCACATGCCAAGTGGTACGCTTATCTGGGCGCACAAGGGATCACGGAAAGGGCCATGCTGCCGATGGTCCGTGAGGGCCAGCTGTTTGGTGTCGTTGGCCTGTATGCCCAAGGGCCGGGTGCGTTCAACCAGTCGCAGCTCAACCTGCTCAATGAGATGACGGCCGATCTGGAGTTCGCCCTCAACGGCATTGCGCAGAACGAACGACGGCAGGCCGCCGAGGAGCGGGCTGAAATTTCCGAATTCCGTTTTCGTGAGGTCTTCGAGGCGTCGCCAACGCCGATGCAGATTCAGTCGCTGACGGCCGGTACCATGCGTGCCATCAATCGGGCTCACCAGCAATGGCTGGGCTATGCACTGGAGGAGATCGGCACCGAGGAGAGTTGGTTCAGCCAGGCCTATCCCGATCCTGCGGTGCGTCAGCAACTCAAGGCCGCATGGATTCAGTCGATCGAGCAAGCCAGGCGTTCGGGCGATGAGGTTCGTTCCCCCGAACTCAGCTTGCGCTGCAAGGATGGCAGCGAACGCATTGCGTGCGGCACCATGACCCTGGTGGGCGATGACGCTGTTGTCGCCTGGACCGACCTGACCGAGATCCGGCACAGTGAGCGGGCTCTGAGAGAAAGTGAACAGCATTTTCGCGGCATGATCGAACAGACGGTCATGGGCATTTATGTCCGGCGCAACGATAAATTGATCTATGTGAATCCGCGCTATTGCGAGATGGTCGGCTGGTCGAGTGAAGAGTTGCTGAGCCAGGATATATGGAAATTCACGAGCCAAGACCCGAAGAACATCACACTCATCAAGGCGAACTGGGCTCGGCTGGACGCGGGCGGACGTAGTGTGCACTATCAGGTGCCGGTGCTGTGCAAGAACGGCGATATCCGTGAATTCGGCTTGCATGCCAATCCGATCACCTGGGATGGCCTGGCCGCGACCATTGTCATGGCGGAGGACATCACCGAGCGCAAGCAGGCCGAGACGCAGATTGCCGGCTATGTGAAGCAGTTGGAAGCGTCGATGCGCGCTACGCTGCAGGCGGTCTCCAACATGATCGACCAGCGCGACCCCTACACCGCAGGCCATGAACGGCGTGTGAGCCTGATTGCCGGCGCCATCGGCCGCGAAATGGGCTGGTCGGAGGAACGCTGTGACAGGCTGGAAATGGTGGGCTTGGTGCACGACATCGGCAAGATATCGGTACCGGCCGAGATTCTGTCCAAGCCCGGTCGTCTGTCGGCGCTGGAGATGCAGCTGATCCGTGGCCATGCGCAAGCAGGGTACGACATCCTGAAGGACGTCCCGTTCCCGTTCCCTGTGGCCGACATCATTCGCCAGCACCATGAGCGGCTCGACGGCAGCGGCTATCCGCTTGGCCTCAAGGGCGAGCAAGTCCTGCCCGAGGCGCGGGTGCTGGCCGTGGCGGATGTGATCGAGTCCATCGCCACCCACCGGCCTTACCGGCCGGCCCGGGGCCTGGATGTGGCGCTCGACGAACTGGAGCGCGGACGTGGCACGCAGTACGACCCGGATGCGATCGATGCCTTCTCCCGCCTGTTGCATGACAAAGGCTATACCCTGCCGCAGTAGCACGCCAACGCCCGACAAGAACGGCGGGGTCTTAGAATGGCGCCACTCGCATGATGGATTCGCCTGCACACTCTTCCTCACCCTTGATCTGGGCCCTGATTCCCTGTGCCGGTACGGGTTCCCGTGCCGGGGCCGGTCAGCCCAAGCAATACCAGCCCGTGGCGGGGCGGCCCATGGTGCAGCACACGCTGGCCGCTTTTGCTGCCGTGCCGCGCCTGCACCGAACGTTGGTGGTATTGGCGCCCGGCGATGATTTCCTCGATCAGCAAAGCGGCCTCTTTTTGATCGCCAAGTGCGGCGGTGCTACAAGAGCCCAGAGTGTTTTGAATGGGTTGAATGCACTGGCGGCGCAGGGCGCCCAGGATGGCGACTGGGTGCTGGTGCACGATGCGGCGCGCTGCCTGATCACGCCGGCGCAAATCACCGGGCTGATCGATGGCTGCGAGCACGATGAGGTAGGAGGTTTGCTGGCCCACAAGCTGCCCGATACCCTTAAGCGCGAAGTGGATGGGCGCGTGGCGGCCACGCTGGACCGTGGTGACAAATGGCTGGCCCAGACGCCGCAGATGTTCCGCCTCGGCCTGTTGCGCCAGGCGCTGCGGATGGCTGGCGACCAGGTGACCGATGAGTCGAGTGCCATCGAGACGCTCGGCCTGGCGCCGCGCCTGGTACCCGGCAGTGCGCAGAATTTCAAGGTGACGTATCCGGAGGACTTTGCACTGGCCGAAGCCGTGCTCAGGGCGCGCACCACGGACGGGAGCATGGCATGAACATTCGTGTGGGTGAAGGCTGGGACGTGCACGCCCTGGTGGCAGGGCGCAAGCTCATCATTGGCGGCGTCGAGATTCCGTTCCACCTGGGCCTGCTGGGCCACTCCGATGCCGACGTGCTGCTGCACGCCATCACCGATGCCTTGCTGGGTGCCGCCGGTCTGGGCGACATTGGCCGGCATTTTCCCGATACCGACCCTCAATTTAGCGGCGCGGATTCAGTTTTGTTGCTGAGCGAAGCTGCACGGCGTGTGCGTGAGCAAGGCTGGCAGATTGGCAATGTGGACAGCACCATCATTGCCCAGGCACCGAAGATGGCGCCGCACATCGCGGCGATGTGCCAGTGCATTGCTGCAGCGCTCGCCATCGATGTGGTGCAGGTCAACGTCAAGGCCAAGACGGCGGAAAAGCTCGGCCCCGTCGGGCAGGGGCAATGCATCGAGGCACGCGCTGTAACGCTCCTGTTTCGATAGCGGGCAGCGCATATCCCACAAGGGTTGGAGCCTATTTTTATTTGGATTTCGGGGCGCGCGGCAGTTTGATGTGGGCGACCAGTCCACCCGAGCTGGTGTTGCCCAGCGCAAACTTTCCTCCCATGCGGTGGATGGTTTTTTCTACGATGGAAAGTCCCAGGCCGGCGCCGGTGGCCTCGGTGCGTGCGGCGTTGCCGCGGAAGAAGGGTTTGGTCAGGTTGGGCAGGTGCTCGGGGTCGACACCCGGCCCGTGGTCGCGCAGCTTGAACAGAACCCATTGTTCACGCGCCCGTGCCGTGATTTCCACGGTGGTCACGCCGGTGGTCGGTGTCTTGCCGTAGCGGCGCGCATTTTCCAGCAGGTTGGAGATGACGCGGCCGAGTTCCACGTCATCGGCCAGTACCCAGAGCCCATCTTCCAGGTCGAGGCGGATGCGCATGTCGGCGCGCTTTTTGAAGGCGTAGATGCAGCTGCGGACCACTTCATTCAGGCTGACCGGGCTGAGCTGCACATGGTCGGGGCGGGCGTAGTCGAGGAATTTGTCGATGATGGCGTCAAGCTGCTCGATGTCGGCCACCATGTGGGCGCGGGCGTTGCCGTCGCCCACGCTCATTTCGGTTTCCAGCCGCAGCCGGGCCAGTGGTGTGCGCAGGTCGTGCGAGATGCCGGCCAGCATGACGGCGCGATCCTGCTCGATCTTGGCCAGGCGCTGCGCCATGCGGTTGAAGCCGATGTTGACCTGTCGGATTTCGCTGGTGGCGACCTTCTCGTCCAGGCGGCTGGCGGCAAAGTCGCCTTCGCGCACGCGGCTGGCAGCGAACGAGAGCTGCTTGAGTGGCCGGTTGATCAGGCGCGCAATCAGCGCGGCGCCGGCGAGTGACAGGGCCGCGGCCGTGAGCAGCCAGATCAGCCAGGTCTTGCCGCCGGTCCGGTCAAAGCGGGCGCGGTCGGTCAGCATCCAGTAGTTGTCGCCGTCGATGACAAAGCCGACCCACAGCCCGGGCTGCTGGTTGACGCTGTCGGCCACCACTGTGCCTGGGCCCAGACGGGCCATCAGTTCCAGCGTGATGCGCCGGTCCAGCTTGTCATCGGTGAACGGCTCGAAGGTGTCGCCGGGCTCGCGCGGCAGGATGTGCACGCCTTCCTCGTCGCTCATGGTCTTGAGCAGCGAAACGCGGGCGATGGCATCCGAGTGGACCAGGGCGGCGCGGCTGAGGTTGACCAGTGAGGCGATCTGCTGCGCCGTCTGGATGGCCCTCGGTTCGATTTCCAGCGTGCGCAGCGTCTGCAGCCAGGCCAGAATGCTGCCCAGCAGCAGCACGGCAAGCAGGAAGAAGGTGCGCCAGAACAGGCTCAGGCCGCGCTGCTGGCGTTCCAGCCCGGCCATCTCGGCCTCCAGCGGCACCGGACTGAGGAGCTCGGCCTGCGCGGGCGTTTTTTCCCCGGCCTTGCGTTTGGAAAAAGGGAGTTTCAACCCGCACCGTCCGGCACAAAGACATAACCCACGCCCCAGACCGTCTGGATGTAGCGCGGCGAGGCCGGATCGACCTCGATCAGCTTGCGCAGGCGCGAGACCTGCACGTCCAGGCTGCGGTCAAAGGGCTCGAATTCGCGTCCGCGCGCCAGCTGGGCCAGTTTCTCGCGCGACATCGGCTGGCGCGGATGGCGCACCAAGGCCTTGAGCATGGCGAACTCGCCGGTGGTAAGCGGCAGTTCTTCGCCTTCCTTGCGCAAGGTACGAGCCCCCAGATCGAAGTTGAAGGGGCCGAAGTTCACTACCTCATTGTCGCTCGACGGTGCACCGGGTGCTTCTTGCGTCGGACGACGGCGCAGCACGGCATTGATGCGCGCCAGCAGTTCGCGTGGGTTGAAGGGTTTGCCCAGGTAATCGTCGGCGCCGACCTCCAAGCCGACGATACGGTCCACGTCCTCGACCTTGGCGGTCAGCATGATGATGGGCGTCTTGTCGTTGGCGGCGCGCAGGCGACGGCAGATGGACAGGCCGTCTTCGCCCGGCATCATGAGGTCAAGCACGATCAAGTCCACCGTTTCGCGCAGCAGGATGCGGGTTAGCGACTTGCCGTCTTCGGCCTGGAAGACCTCGAATCCTTCCTGGGTGAGGTAGCGACGCAGCAGATCGCGGATGCGGGCGTCGTCATCCACGACCAGGATTTTGTCGGTACGGCTGGAGCTAGAAGTGGCCATGATCTCTCTCGGCAAATTTGTAACAAGGCCGATTTTGCAGGCTCAAATCCTGATTTCGCGTGATTGACAGGCAACTTTGACAGTCTGTTACAAATATGCGGGGCGTTGACCTGTGGTGCTCGGAACAATGCGGAGATGGATGCGTCTAGCTGCTTGAGGGGGCTTTGAACCATGAAGATTCGCCGTTGTTTGAGTTGTTTCCTGTTCCTCGTCAACTGCGCCATGGCGCAGACGCCGGGCGATGTCCAGGGGGCGGCTGAACCTCCGCGATCGCGGGAGCCGCGGCGAGTCGAATTGCGCCAGGCCTTGCAGCCCCAGCGCCAACCGGCGCAGGCTACGCCAAACCGGGTGCCACTTCGCCAGCTATCGCCGCTGGAGCGGCAGGCCTTGCGTCAGCAGCTGCGGCAACAGCAGCCCCAGGGGGCGGTGCGGACGGCACCCTGACGACAGGCCTCACAATGTGCGATACGTGCATCGACGAGGCCGGAGGCAAAATGAACCTTGCTATGAAAAAAATAGCTACATATCTTGTTTTGACGGCAGCAACGGCCGGTTTTGCGCAGCAAAATCCCTTGCCCCTGCCACAGAACGTGGTGCAGCTTTCGGCCTCGGCCGCGCTCGAAGTACCGCACGACTGGCTGGTGTTGGCCATGAGCACCAGCCGCGACGGCCCGGATGCCCAGGTGGTGCAAGCCCAGCTCAAAGCGGCGCTGGACGCTGCCCTCGCCGAGGCCCGCGCAAGCGCCCAGCCCGGCGCGCTGCAGGTGCGAACCGGCAACTTCAACCTGACGCCGCGCCGTGGCCGTGATGGCCATATCAACGGTTGGCAGGGCTCGGCCGAACTCCTGCTGGAGGGGCGCGACTTTGCCCGCATCAGTGCCGTTGCCGGCCGCATCCAGAGCCTGAGCGTGGCCAGCGTGGCGTTCAGCCTGAGCCGGGAGCAGCAGGCTGCCGTCGAGTCGCAGGTGCAGGCACAGGCCATCGAGCGCTTCAAGGCGCGGGCAGTCGATATCGCCAAGGTCTTTGGCTTTACTGCCTACACCCTGCGAGAGGTCACCGTCAGCAGCAGCGAGCCGAACCCGCCACGCCCGCGTTTCCTCGCCATGGCGGCCAGCAGCGCTGCGGCCGACGCCCCGCTGCCGGTAGAGGCCGGCCAGGGAACGGTCCTCGTGACCGTGAGTGGTTCGGTGCAGTTGAAATAAGGCCGGAGTGCGGCAGCGCGGGATTGGCGTTCCGGCAATCGTCCGGACGCTTACTGTGCTGCCCAGCCGCCGTCCATGTTCCATGCCACGCCGCGCACATTGTTGGCGGCCGGTGAACAGAAGAACACGGCAAGCTCACCCAGCTCATCGGGCGTGGTGAACTGCATCGACGGCTCCTTCTCGCCCAGCAGCAGCTTTTTGGCCTCCTCGTTGGACAGGCCCAGCGCGGCGGCCTTGGCATCCACCTGCTTTTGCACCAGCGGCGTCAGCACCCAGCCCGGGCAGATGGCGTTGCAGGTGACGCCACTGGTGGCGTTTTCCAATGCGGTGACCTTGGTCAGTCCGACGATGCCGTGCTTGGCCGCCACGTAGGCCGATTTTTCGGCCGAGGCCACCAGGCCGTGCACCGAAGCGACGTTGATGATGCGGCCCCATCCCTTGCCGTTGTCGGCGGCACGCATCGCCGGCAGCGCCAGGCGCGTGGTGTGGAAGGCACTGGTGAGGTTGATGGCCAGAATGGCATCCCAGCGCTCGGGCGGGAAGTCCTCGATGCGCGCCACATGCTGGATGCCGGCGTTGTTGACCAGGATGTCCACGCGGCCGAACTGCGCCGCAGTGAACTTCATCATGTCCTCGATGTCGGCCGCCTTGCTCATGTCGGCGCCGTGGTAGGCCACTTTGACGCCCAGCGCGGCGACCTCGGCCTTCGGCCCCTCGACGTCGCCGAAGCCGTTGAGCACGATGTTGGCACCTTGGCGGGCCAGCGCCTTGGCAATGCCGAGGCCGATGCCGCTGGTGGAGCCGGTTACGAGGGCGGTTTTGCCTTTGAGCATGGTCTTTCTCCGATCAGGGGATGTTATGGATGAATTAGGATGACGGTACTGCTGTCACATTATCTTCAGTCGCAAGATTTCACCATGTCCGAGCCTACGCTGAACTACGTATCCTGCCCCGATGCCCATGGCGGTCACCGCATGGCGTACTGGCAGTGGGGCAAGCCGCAGGCCGGGCATGTGGTGATGTGCGTGCATGGTCTGGCGCGCCAGGGCCGCGACTTCGATGTGCTGGCGCAAGCCCTGTGCGCCCGCGGTGGAGACGATGTGCGCGTGGTCTGTCCCGACGTGGTGGGGCGCGGCCGCAGCGACTGGCTCAAGGACCCGATGGGTTACCAGCTGCCGGCCTACGCGGCCGACATGCTGGTGCTGCTCCAGCAACTGCAGCCGGCCACGCTGGACTGGGTCGGCACCAGCATGGGCGGGCTGATCGGCCTGGGGCTGTGCGGCCAACCCGAACTGCCGCTGCCGGCGCCAATCCGGCGCCTGGTGCTCAACGATGTCGGCCCGGTGGTCCAGTGGCAGGCCGTGCAGCGCATCGGCAGTTACCTGGGGCAACCGGTTCGCTTCCAGTCGCTGGAGCAGGCCGCCGACGCCCTGTGGGTCATCTCGTCGAGTTTCGGGCCGCACACGCGCGAGCAGTGGCTGGCCCTGACACGCCCCATGCTGAAGCCGGCCGCTGACGCACAGGGTGGGTTCGTGCTGCACTACGACCCGGCCATCGCCGTGCCGTTCCGGGCCCTGACGCAGGCGTCGGCGGCCCAGGGCGAAGCCGTGTTGTGGCGCCTGTATGACGCCATTCGCGCCAGGACACTGCTGATCCGCGGCGCACAGTCCGATCTGCTGTCGCTGGAGACGGCGCAGGCCATGACGCAACGCGGCCCCAAGGCCCGGTTGGTGGAGTTTGCCGGTGTCGGCCATGCGCCGACCCTGATCGCGTCCGATCAAGTGCAGCTGGTCAGTGATTTCCTGCTCGGCGAAGAATGAGTTACCCATGAAAAGCCACGCTGCCGAACATCAAAACGCAGAGCCGCTGCCGCAAGTCATTGCCGCCACGGCGCACAGCCTGCCCGAGCAGGACCATGCGCTGGCACGCGCGCGCGCCTTTGCCGAGCCGTTGCTGGCCGGCGGGACGCTGGACACCGGCGAAAACATGCTGGCCCATGCTGACGCAGTGGCCGCCATCCTCAAGACCATCGGCGGCTCGGAGGCCATGCAGGCCGCCAGCTACCTGGTCTATGCCTGCGCCCACCTGAACAAGCCGCAGGAAGTGATCGCCAAGGCCTTCGGCGACAGCTTTGCCGAACTGGCGGTGGAGACCACCAAGCTGGTGCAGGTGCAGCGCCAGGCGCGCGCGGCCCAGGTGGCCGCCTCGCGTTCGGGCACGCCGGTGCCGATGGCGCAGACCGCCGCCGCCCAGACCGAGAACGTGCGCAAGATGCTGCTGGCCTTCTCGCGCGACTTGCGCGTGGTCATGCTGCGCCTGGCCTCGCGCCTGCAGACGCTGCGCCACTTCGCCGCCACCAAGCTGCCGGTGCCGCCGGGCCTGGCGGCCGAGTCGCTGCAGGTGTTCGCTCCGTTGGCCAACCGGCTGGGCATCTGGGAGGTCAAGTGGGAGATGGAGGATCTGTCCTTCCGTTTTCTGGAGCCCGATACCTACAAGGCGGTGGCGCGGCTGCTCGACGAGAAGCGCATCGAGCGCGAGGCCTATGTCGAGCACCTGCGCACCCGGCTGGAGTCCGAACTGAACGCCCAGGGCATTCATGCCCGGGTCCAGGGCCGGCCCAAGCACATCTACAGCATCGTCAAGAAGATGCGCGGCAAGTCGCTCGGCTTCGACCAGGTCTACGACGTGCGGGCGCTGCGCATCGTGGTCAACTCCATTCCGGACTGCTACGCGGCCCTGAGCTGGGTGCACAGCCAGTTCCAGCCGGTGACGGAAGAGTTTGACGACTACATCGCCAAACCGAAACCGAACGGCTACCAGTCCTTGCACACCATCGTGCGCGATACCGAGGGCCGGCCGATCGAGATCCAGATTCGGACCCAGGCCATGCACGAGCATGCCGAGCACGGCGTGGCCGCGCATTGGGCCTACAAGGAGGCCGGCGCCAAGGGCTACGCCGGCGTCTCGGCCAACAGTTCCTACGATGCCAAGATCGCCGTGCTGCGCCAGTTGCTGGCCTGGGAGCGCGATCTCTCCGGGCCGCAACAGGGGCAGGGCGTCTTCGAGGACCGCATCTATGTGCTCACGCCCGATGCCGCCATCGTCGAGTTGCCGCAGGGTGCCACACCGGTGGACTTCGCCTACAGCGTGCACACCAATCTGGGCCACCGTTGCCGCGGTGCGCGCGTCGACGGTGCCATGGTGCCGCTCAGCACGCCGTTGAAGAACGGCCAGACGGTCGAGGTGGTGGTTGCCAAGGAAGGCGGCCCCTCGCGCGACTGGCTCAACCCCGAACTCGGCTTTCTGGTCAGCCCGCGTGCCCGCGCCAAGGTGCGGGCCTGGTTCAATGCCCAGGCCATGCACGAGACGGTAGCACGCGGCCGCGAGGCGGTGGAAAAACTGCTGCAGCGCGAGGGCAAGACTGCCGTCAAGCTGGAGGACCTGGCCTCCCAACTGGGCTTTGGCTCAGCCGACGCCCTGTTCGAAGTGGTGGGCAAGGACGAGTTTTCCCTGCGCAACATCGAGATCCTGTTGCGCCCGCCGGCACCGCCGGCCACGCAAGACGAGCCGACCCTCAGGAAGTCCAAGAGCGACGGCAGCTCGCGCGGCGGCGTGCTGGTGGTGGGGGTCGACTCGCTGCTGACCCAACTGGCCAAATGCTGCAAACCGGCACCGCCCGACGAGATCCGCGGTTTCGTCACGCGCGGCAAGGGGGTCAGCGTGCACCGGGCCGACTGCGCCAACCTGCGCGAGATGGCTGCGCGCAACGCCGAGCGCGTGATCGAGGTCGAATGGGGCCGCTCCAAGAGCGGCGAGCCGGCGTTGTATCCGGTGGATGTGACGGTGGAGGCCGCCGACCGGCAGGGGTTGCTGCGCGATATCCTGGAAGTGTTCGCCAAGGAAAAGCTCAACGTCATCGGTGCGCAGACGCAGACCATCAAGGGCGTGGCCTGGATGACGTTGACCGTCGAGGTGGCAGATTCCAGCCGGCTGGGCAAGGTGCTGGGGATGGTGGCCGGCTTGGCCGGGGTGCGGTCGGCGCGGCGGCGGTAGTCGGTTACCGGAGCGAAAGCCGGGCAAAAGCTACTTGCGCTTGCCTTTGCCCAGAATGCTCCCCAGTACCCCACGAATGATCTCGCGCCCCACTTCGCGCCCGATGGCGCTGGCGGCACTTTTGACCAGTTGCTCACCAGCGCTGGCGCGCGTGCGCTTCGCCCCACCGCCGAGCAGGCCACCCAGGGTGTCGAGCAGGCCGCCGCCGGAGGATTCTTCTTCCTGTGTTGCGGGTGCTTCGGCCCGGCCCATGCGTGCCTGCGTGCGGCCACTCAACAGTTCAAAGGCCGACTCGCGGTCGACGGTTTTTTCGTAGACGCCGGCCACCACGGAACCCGCGATCAGGGCCTTGCGCTGCTCGGGCGTGATGGGGCCGATCTGGCTGCCCGGCGGCAGCACATAGACCCGTTCGGTGATGCCGGGGCGGCCCTTGTCGTCCAGGAAGCTCACCAGCGCTTCGCCAACAGCCAGTTCCGTAATGGCGGTGGCAATGTCGAGCTTCGGGTTCTGCCGCATGGTGTCGGCAGCGGACTTGACGGCTTTCTGGTCGCGCGGCGTGAAGGCGCGCAGGGCGTGCTGCACGCGGTTGCCGAGCTGGCCGAGCACGCTGTCCGGGATGTCGAGCGGGTTCTGGGTGACGAAATAGACGCCCACGCCCTTGCTGCGCACCAGCCGCACCACCAGTTCGATGCGCTCCAGCAGGGCCTTGGGCGCATCGTTGAACAGCAGATGGGCCTCGTCGAAGAAGAACACCAGCTTGGGCTTGTCGAGGTCGCCCACTTCGGGCAGGTGCTCGAACAGTTCGGACAGCAGCCACAGCAGGAAGGTGGCGTACAGGCGCGGCGCGTTCATCAGCTTGTCGGCGGCCAGGATGTTGACGACACCACGACCCTGACCATCGGTCTGCATGAAGTCGGCGATGTTGAGCATGGGCTCGCCGAAGAACTTGTCGCCGCCCTGGGCTTCGATCTGCAGC
>Ga0255338_1005265_pt1 | contig 12112 bp, 12 predicted proteins | sample MeOH1_35cm_T4_19_FD_203715 | JGI IMG/M metagenome (GOLD analysis project Ga0255338, IMG submission 203715) | Sandy soil microbial communities from University of British Columbia, Vancouver, Canada - MeOH1_35cm_T4_195 | ecosystem: Engineered > Artificial ecosystem > Sand microcosm > Unclassified ... | reverse complement strand
TTGGACCCCGCCCACCCTCCCTTCGCTGCCCGTGCGCGGCAAGAACGAACGTTTGCCTGTCAACCGCATCTTCTGCGTCGGTCGCAACTACCATGCGCACGCTATCGAGATGGGCCGTCCGGTGGACAAGGCCATCCAGCGTCCTTTCTACTTCACCAAGTCGAACACCGCGCTGGTGCCTTCGGGCACCACCGTGGCCTACCCGCCCGAAACCCAGGATTACCAGTTCGAGATGGAACTGGTCCTTGTGATCGGCGCCCCGGGCTTTCGGGTCAAGGCCGAGGACGCGCACAAGATCATCTATGGCTACGCTTGTGGACTGGACATGACGCGCCGCGACTTGCAGCTGAAATTCCGCGACCAGGGCCGCCCCTGGGACCTCGGCAAGGACGTGGAGGAGTCGGCCGTGTGTTCCGAGGTTGTGCCCATGCCAGGTGTGGTGCTGGAGCAGGGCGAGATCGCGCTGGAAGTCAATGGCGTGACAAAACAGAAGTCCGACCTGAATAAACTGATCTGGAACATCCGCGAACAGATCGCCGACCTGTCGCTGTTCTACCACCTGCAGCCCGGCGACCTGATCTATACCGGCACGCCCGAAGGCGTGGGTCCGGTTGTCGCTGGTGATCGCATCACCGGCCACGTGCAGGGCGTGGGGGAGATCTCGCTCACTGTAGGCCCTGCGGCCTGAGCTCTCCGCCGTGAAACTCTATAACTTCTTTCGCAGCGGCACCTCGCACCGGCTGCGCATTGCGCTCAACCTCAAGGGCCTGCAGACCGAATACGTGCCGGTGGACCTGCGCACCGAGCAGCACCTGAATGACGCGTACAAGGCGCTGAACCCGCAGGGCCTGGTGCCGGCGCTGGCGCTGCCTGGAGCCGGCGGCCAGCCGGGCCGCGTACTGATCCAGTCGCCAGCCATCATCGAATGGCTGGAAGAACGGCACCCCACGCCCGCGCTGCTGCCATCCAATTCGGAAGAGCGAGCCCAAGTGCGCGCGCTGGCCGCCCTGGTCGGGTGCGACATCCATCCGATCAACAACCGCCGCATCCTGGAATACCTGCGTAAGCAGCTCGGCTGCAACGATGATGCGGTGAATGCCTGGTGCGCACATTGGATCGCGGCTGGTTTTGATGCCTACGAGGCGTTGCTGGCTGCGGACAAACAGCGCGGCCGCTACAGCTTTGGCGACACGCCCACCGTGGCCGATGTCTACCTGGTGCCGCAAGTGGAGAGCGCCCGCCGGTTCAAGGTGGACCTGATCCGCTGGCCGCTGATCAGCGCGGTGGACGCCGCTTGCAGCGAACTCGATGCCTTCCGACTTGCCGTGCCGGCGGTTCAGCCGGATGCGGGTTGACGGGGGAAACCCGAGTATCTCTCCTATGATTCCCCTATGGAGACCTCGCAGGAACACGTCGAGGCCGTCATCGGGCCGACGCTGCAGGGCCTGTTTCGCCTATCCTCCTCGGGGCAAACCCACCCTAGGCTTTTTCGACCGTGCGCCGTATCATGGGATGAGTCAAGTTTCCCATGCCCGCTCCGCCCCACCTCTCCTCTTGGCGTGCCCGCTGGTGGCGCACGGTCGAGCATCACCCCAATCTGCTGATTGGGGGGCTGGTGCTGCTGCTTGCGCCGCTGCTGCTGTTGCTGGTGTGGCTGCAGATGGCGCGCTGGGAAGACCGGCAACTGCGCAACGCGGTGCAGCGAGCCAACCAGTCGCTCGACATCCGCCAGCAGCAGGCGGTGATCGATTTCACCCTGACTCAGAGCAGCCTCAAAGGCCTGCCCGAATTCATGGCCCGCGAGCCCCGGCTGATCCGCGCGCTGGAGCAGCCGCAGCAGCACGACAGGCTGCAGCTTGCCACCGACTACCTGGCGCAGGTCAGCGGCTTTTTTCTGGTCGATCTGAGCCTGCTGGTCAATGCCAACGGCCTGACGCTGGCGGCTTCCAGCGATGCAGGCATGCAGGGCCTGGTTGGCATGGATGTGTCCGATCGCGACTATTTCAAGGCCGCCGTGGCCGGCCGGCCGGGACGGCAGTTTGCGGTCGGGCGCCGCAGCAGCGTGCCGGGCCTGTTCCTGTCGGCCCCCATCCAGTCGGCCGCCGGCCGCACGCTGGGCCTGGTGGTGATCAAGACCAATCTGGCCAATCTGGCGCAGCGCATGAAGATGCAGGGGCTGTTCGTGGAGGACGAGCACGGCGTCGTGATCATGGCGCAGGAGGCCGATCTGCTGTATCGGGCCGTCATGGGTGCCTCCATCCACAGGGAAAATGCCGATTTCCGGCGCAATCTCTACAAACGCACCGAGTTCCCGCTGCTGGAGCTGCTGCCGGGCGGCTTTGCCGGCCAGCCGGAGATCGTGCGGCTCGGCCCCTCCTTCCGGCCGGTGCTGCACCGCCGGCTGCTGATGGTGGAGGACCGCATGGCCATCCATCTGGTGGAGGAGTTGAGCCAGATCGAAGCGATCCAGTCCAACCATCTGTTCGTGCTCTGGATTTCCTGGCTGGGGGCGCTGGCCGGGCTGTGGGCAGTGTCGGCCACCGCCGTCTTCGTGATCCGCGGCTACCAGTACCGCAACAGTATCGAAGCCGCCCATGCCGAGCTGCTCAAGCTCAACGACTTGCTCAAGCATCAGGCCGAATCCGATTTCCTGACCGGCTGCATGAACCGGCGCCGTTTCGACGACGAGCTCGACCAGGAAATCAGCCGCAGCCAGCGCCAGCGCTACCCGCTGACCCTGGCGCTCATCGATCTGGATTATTTCAAACGCATCAACGACAACTACGGGCATCTCGTCGGCGATGCCGCCCTGCAGCACTTTGCCGACGTCATGCGCGCGCACATCCGCCAGACCGATCGCTTTGCGCGCCTGGGCGGCGAGGAGTTCGCCCTGCTGATGCCGGACACCGGCTCGGAGGCGGCGATGTTGCTGATCGAGCGCTTGCGCCAGCGGGTTGCCGCCGCACCGCTGACGCTGGAGGGCGGCGCGCCCCTGACCGTCACGGCCAGCATCGGGGTGTCCAGCCTGTGCCTGCTGGACAGCCATGACTCGCTGTTCAAGCGCGCCGACCATGCGATGTACGCGGCCAAGTCGGCGGGCCGCAACCGGGCCATCTTTTCCCCTTGTCCGTTGGGGCAACACGAGATCCCGGCAGCGGGCTTGTTGCCTACCATCTAGACTACGCGCCTGCAAAAAAGCGAGGAGTCCCGAATGCTGAACCATGATCTGAAAACCGAATTCAACGCCCTGCTACCGGGCCGCAGCACCGAGGCCGGCGCCACGCGCCGTACCGCGCTCAAGGCCGCGCTGGGCGTGGGCTATGCGGCGTCCGTCATGCCCATCATGGCGCAGACGGCGATCAAGACGCCGACCGACGGCCTGACCACCGGCGAGGTGAGCATCGACGTCAAGGGCTTCCAGATGCCGGCCTACCGCGCCATGCCGGCGGGCAAGAAGAATCTGCCGGTGGTGCTGGTGCTGTCGGAAATCTTTGGCGTGCACGAGCACATTGCCGACGTGGCCAACCGCTTCGCCCGTGCCGGCTACCTGGCGATTGCGCCCGAACTGTTCGTGCGCCAGGGCGATGCGCAAAGCTACGGCGAGCTGGCCAAGCTGATCGCCGAGGTCATCTCCAAGGTGCCGGATGCGCAGGTGGCGGGCGACCTCGACGCCACCGTGGCCTGGGCCGGCGCCAACGGCGGCGACCTGGCGCGCGTGGGCGTGACCGGCTTTTGCTGGGGCGGGCGCCAGACCTGGCTCTATGCCGCACACAGCCGGCACATCAAGGCCGGCGTGGCTTGGTACGGCCGCCTCGTCGGCGACCGCACGGAGTTGACGCCGAAGAACCCGATCGATATCGCCGGCCAGCTCCAGGGCCCGGTGCTGGGTCTGTACGGCGGCGCCGACACCGGCATTTCGCTGGAGAGCGTGGCGCAGATGAAGGCCGCGCTGGCCACCGGCAACGCAAGTTCGAAGGCCTCGCAGTTCGTGGTCTACCCGGAGGCGCCGCACGCCTTCCATGCCGACTACCGGCCGAGCTACCGCAAGGACGCGGCCGAAGACGGCTGGCAGCGCTGCTTGGCCTGGTTCAAGGCGCACGGGGTCGTTTGAGCCGGGGCGCTTTCTGCGCCCGAGACGCCGCCTCGCAGGCGGCTTTTCCCCAGGCGTCGGACGCGCTCCCGGATTGAATGCGAAAATCGCCCCTTGTCCCAGAAAAACAAGCGCAAGCAGCTATGATTTTGATAGCAATCCTGGCCGGCACCCTGGCCGCCGGCATCGGCAGCGTCTGGCTGGCCGCGGCCCTGAGCTTCGGCGTGCTGTCACGCTACACCCAGCACATGCTGAGCCTGGCGGCCGGCGCGCTGATGGGCACGGCCTTTCTGCACCTGCTGCCCGAGGCCTTCGAGAGCGAGGTGGCGCCGCACCGCCTGTTCATGACGCTGCTGGTCGGCCTGGTGTTCTTCTTCCTGCTCGACAAGGCCGAGCTGTGGCACCACGGGCATGAACACCATCATGAGGCTGCGGCCGGCGACGCGCATGCACATCACCACGATCACGACGACGCACACGATCATGGGCACGGCCCTGCCGGCGGCTGGGCCGTGCTGGCCGGTGACAGCGTGCACTGCTTCGGCGACGGCATCCTGATTGCCTCCGCCTTCATCGCCGACCTGCGCCTGGGCGCGATTGCCGCGCTCGCGGTGCTGGCGCACGAGGTGCCGCACCACATGGGCGACCTGATGGTGCTGCGCCAGAGCACCGGCAACCGGCAGGCGGCGCTGCTCAAGGTCACGCTGGCCGGCGCCATTACCGCGCTGGGCGGCCTGACCGGCTACTGGCTGGTTGACCAGTTGCACGACTACCTGACCTATTTCCTGGTGGTGGCCTCCAGCAGCTTCATCTACGTGGCGCTGGCCGACCTGATTCCGCAGCTGCAAAAGCGCCTGTCCTTGCGCGAGACGCTGGCCCAGATCGCCTGGCTGCTGGCAGGCATCGGGCTGGTGACGCTGGTCAGCAGCCTGGCACACGGGCATTGAACACACGCTGCCCGGGCGCGGTCAGCCGCGTCTCAGCGCTGTAGCAGCGCTTCGATCTGCCGGTCCTTTTCTTCCCACAGATCGGCCAGCCAGCGGTGGAAGGTGCGGCGAAATGCCGAATCGCCCTCGTAGTTGCCGCTGCAGAACTCGGCTGGGATCGGCAGCGCGCGCGCCCGCACGATCACCTTGGGCGTGGTGCCGCACAGGAACTGCCAGAAGGTGGGTGCGCCTGCCGGATAGACGATGGTGGCGTCGATCAGCGAGTGGAACTGCGTGCCCATGACGTTGAGCGCCAGCGCCAGCGCGCCGGCCTTGGGCTTGAGCAGGTGACGGTAGGGGGACGACTGGTTCTGGTGCTTGGCGGGTGTGAAGCGCGTGCCTTCGGCGAAGTTCATCACGCTGGTCGGCACGCGGGCGAACTTGGCACAGGCACGGCGCGCGGTCTCGCGGTCCTGCTCGCGCAGCTTGGGGTTCTTGCGCAGCGCGGTGCGGCCGTGGCGCTTCATGAACGGAAAGTCCAGCGCCCACCAGGCCAGGCCGATCACCGGCACGTAGATGAGTTCCTGCTTCAGAAAGAACTTCAGCAGCGGAATGCGCCGGTTCAGCACGTGCTGCAGCACGAAGATGTCGACCCAGGACTGGTGATTGCAGTTCACCAGGTACCAGCCCTGGTACTTGAGTTCGGCCACGCCCTGCACGTCCCAGGTCGTGCGCTGCGTCAGCCGCATCCAGGCGCTGTTGCAGGCGACCCAGGCGGTGGCGATGGTGTTGAGCAGCGGATCGACGCGCCCGCGCACGGCAGCCAAGGGCAGCAGCAGCTTGACCAGGGCCAGCGCGAACAGCAGCGTGCACCAGAACAAGGTGTTGATCGCCAGTAGCAGGAACGCAATGACGCCCCGGGCGACGGGAGGCAGAAATCCGAGCATGCTTGAGTACCTGTCAATTGGAAGGGGCCCACCATGGTGCCCGGGTCGAACGGCCGCCGCAAGGGCGGAAATAAGCACCTATTGTCCGCTTCTTGGCAGGGGGCGTTCTGCGGCAGATCAGGGGTGTGCGAGATAGGCCGCGTTCGAGCGACACGAACCGCAGGCCGGCCGGTGGACGGCGAAGGGCGCCGCGACTGGAATTTTTCATCCATCTTTACCGATGCTTTACCGGCGCCTAGCACCAGCTCAACCGAGGCTTGCTAAGTTTCTGTGCAGTATGAAACTTATCTACGTGGTGCGTCGCTTTGGTCCGGTGGGGGGCATGGAGCGCTACGTCTGGGAAACGGCCCGCGAGCTGCTTTTGCTGGGGCATGAGATCAAAATCCTGTGCGAGACATCCCCGCTCGAAGCGCCACAAGGCATGGTGGTTCACAAGCTGGGCAGGGCGGCGTCGCATCGGCGTTGGAAGGCGCTCGCCAATTTCGAGAAAAGAGTGAAGGCCTGGCTGGACGCCAATCCTCATCCCGGCTGGTTGATTCACAGCCATGAGCGCTTGAGTTGCCATCACATCACCACTTACCACGGCCAACCATTCGCCACGATTTTTCAGAAGCACTGGAGTCGCTGGCTGTCTTGGCGCGTCGTGATGCAGTTGTTCATGGAACGGCGTGAGCTGTCCGTGGCGAAATTTATTGTCCCGGTGTCGCAGGTCAGTTGGCAACAGCTGGCGCACTACTACCCCCAGTTCGCGCACAAGCTCACCGGGCCCGTCGAGCCGGGCGTCACCAGCGCTGTGCAGCGCGAACCTCGCAGCGTGCCCCGCGATGGGGGCGTGATCGCCTTTGTCGGCAAGGAATGGCGGCGCAAGGGCCTGCCTTTTGCGGCTGCCGTCGTGGCCCGATTGCGTCAACGCCGTCCGAAGTTGACATTCTGGGTGCATGGGCCTGCGGCAACCGAGGTGCAGCATCTGTTCGCGCACTGGCAGGGCGGCTATGCGCTGATGGGGTGGCTGGAGAACCCGGATTACGCCCGTTTCGATGTCCTGCTCCATCCGGCCATCGCTGAGCCCTATGGCATGGTCGTCACGGAAGCGATGGCCGCAAGCGTTCCGGTTGTGGTGTCCGATGCGTGCGGTGCCGCCACCCAGGTCACCCCCGCGGCTGGCGCGGTGCTGCGGCTGACCGATACGGTCGAGGCTTGGGCCGACGCGATCGAGCAACAACTGTGCCGCAACACGTCCGTTCCACGTTTTATGCGGGACTGGGGGCAAGTGGCCCAGGAGTACGAGAAAATCTACCAACGGCATTCAGCCCCTCAGGCCGTACCTGCTGCCCAGAAAATGGAGTTCTTGCGTGGACCGTGTGATCAAGACAATCTTTCGCCTGCTGCTGCGGGCTGTGCTGTGGCTCCTGGGGCTGGTGTTCCTGGCCAGCTTGCTGGCAGCGAGCTTGGTGCTGCTGGCGCTGTGGCTGCTGCGCGCGCTGTGGGCGCGCCTGAGTGGCCGTCCGGTGGCACCGTTGGTGTTCCGCTTCGGGCCGCAGGCCCAGTGGCGCCGGTTTTACCAGGCGGCAGCGGGCCGGACAACGCCCCAGGATGTGGTGGATGTCGAGGCGGTGGTGATCGACGTGGCTCCCCGGGCGATCCACCCACCGGGCAGCCGGACCGACGGCTGAACTACGGCGACCGCTTGCTGGCGTGCGTCAGTCCGGTGCGGTCCACTGCGGGTTGAAGGCCACCTCCCACAGGTGGCCGTCGGGGTCCTGGAAGTAGCCGGCATAACCGCCCCAGAAAGTGGTCTGCGCCGGCTTGACGATGACGGCACCGGCTGCTTGCGCCTGTGCCATCACGGCGTCGACTTCCGCCTGGGAGGCCACGTTGTGCCCGAGGCTGAGCTCGGTCGAACTTGAAGGCCCCAGCGGCAGGCCGGTATCGTGCGCCAGGCTCCGGCGCGGCCACAGCGCCAGCTTCAGGCCCGGCTGCAGATCGATGAAGACCACGGCGCCCTGTTCGAACTCGGTGCCGATGATGCCTTCGGTCGCCAGGCCCAGGCCGTCGCGGTAGAAGCGCAACGCGCGCGCCAGGTCATCGACGCCGAGGGTGATGACGCTAATGCGCGGCTTCATGGCGTGCGGTCCGGTTCATCCCTGCGCCATCGGCCGCGCCGGGTCGCTGCACCACTCGCTCCAGCTGCCGGCATACAGGGCGCCACGGCCCAGGCCGGCCATTTCCATCGCCAGCAGGTTGGGCACGGCACTGACGCCGCTGCCGCAGTGGTGCACCACGCCAGCCGGGTCGCGCCCGGCCAGCAGTTCGGTGAATTCGGCCCGCAGTTCCGCGGCCGGCTTGAATTTTCCGTCCGGTCCGAGGTTCAGGTTGAATGGGCGGTTCAGCGCGCCGGGAATATGGCCGGCCACCGGATCGAGTGGCTCCACCTCGCCGCGAAAGCGCGGCGTGCCGCGCGCATCAATCAGGGTCTGGCTGGGGCGGCCGAGCTGTTGCAACACCGTGTCGGTGGTGGCGAGCTGGGCCTTGGGTGTGCTGGCCGCGAAGGCCGATGCGGTACGCGAGGCAGGTGCGCCGGTCTCGACGGCACCACCGGCCGCTTCCCAGGCTTGCAGGCCGCCGTCCAGCACCGCCACCGCTTCATGGCCGGCCCACTTGAGCATCCACCACAGGCGGCCGCAGTAGTTGGCGCCTTGGCGGTCATACACCACGGCCTGCATGTCGGAAGTGAAGCCCAGGCTGGCCAGCCTGGCGGCGAAGGCCTCGCGCGTCGGCAGCGGGTGGCGCCCGCCATTGACGGCATTCGCACCTTTGGCGCTCAGATGGCGGTCGAGGTCGGCGCGCTGCGCACCGGCGATGTGCGATCGCAGGTATTGCTGTTCGCCCTCCAGCGGCTGCATCAGTTCGAAGCTGCAGTCGAACACCATCAGCGGCTTGTGTTTATGAACCAGATGCTGGAGTTGCTCGGCGTTGATCAGGGTGGTGTACATGACGAGTCCTTGTTCGATGCCAAATGGTACTGCGCATAACCGGGGCAGGCATGCCGAGGCCTGAATCAGGGCACCCGTGGAACCGGCTTCGCCGGGCCACTGGGTGCGCCCTCTTGAGGGGGGATGCGAGCCACACGCAGTGGGCGAGAGTCGGGGGTGTTTAATGCTCTTCGGCCGGCGTGTCGGGAATGGCGCGTTCACGCAGGAAGGTGGCGGCCACGCCGCTGGTGACGATGAGCGCGATGCCCAGCCAGCCGGACAGCGGAATCCGGTCGCCGAACAGCAGCAGGCTGTAGAGCGCGGCAAACACGATGCCTGAATACTGCAGGCTGGCCACGACCAGGGTATGGCCGCGGCTGTAGGCGCGCGTCATGCACCACTGGCCGAGCGAGGCCAGCACGCCGATCGGCAGCAGCCAGGCGGCGGCCTGCCAGGTGATCTGCTGCCAGGGCGTGAACCCGGTGAAGAGGATGCCCAAACCACCGGCCACCGTGGTGCCGACGGCAAAATAGAACACCGTGCGTCCCACCGGCTCGCCGACGCGGCCCAGTGCCGTGACCTGCAGGTAGGCCAGCGAGGCGCTCATGCCCGAGAGCAGGCCGATCAGGCCGGCGAACAACTGGTTCTGGTCGATGGTCGGGCGCAGCGTCAGCACCACGCCAGCGAAGCCGAGCAGCACGGTGGCCAGCAGCGGGCCCTGGCGTTCGGCTTTGCCCATCAGGAGCGCACCGCCGATGATGAAGGCTGCCACCCAGATGCCGCTCATGTAGTTGAGCGTCATGGCGGTGGCCAGCGGCAGGTGGGCGATGGCGAAGAACCAGGCGCCGAGCGAGAAGCCGCCGACCACGCTGCGCCAGGCGTGCATGAAGGGGACCGTCGTGCGCAGCGAGGTGCCTCGTGTGCGCAGGATCACCGCCATGAAGGCGATGCTGATCAGGCCGCGGTAGAACACCAGCTCGAAGGTGTTGAAATTTTGCGAGGCGATCTTCACGCCCACACCCATGGTGGCAAAGAAGAAGGCGCCCAGCACCATCCAGAGGGCTTGCATCGTGGCGTCGTTTTGTCAGGGCGTGCAGAAAGGGGCTCAGAGTCCCAGCTGCTTGCGGTACCACTCGTGGAAGTGCTGCATGCCGTCTTCCATCGGGCTCTGGTAGGGGCCGACCTCGTTGTCGCCGCGCTCGAACAGGGCGCGGCGACCGGCGTCCATGCGTTCGCCGATCTCGTCGTCCTCGATGCAGGTCTCCATGTAGGCCGCCTGCTGGGCTTCGACGAACTCGCGCTCGAAGGCGGTGATGTCCTCCGGGTAGTAGAACTCCACCATGTTGAGCGTCTTGCCGGTGCTGATCGGGTGCAGCGTGGAGACGGTCAGCACGTGCGGGTACCACTCGACCATGATGTGCGGGTAGTAGGTCAGCCAGATGGCACCGCGCTCGGGCCGCTGGCCATTGCGGTATTTCAGCAAAGCGTCGTGCCAGCGCTGGTAGACGGCGGAGCCGGGGCGGCCGAAGGCATTGGACACACCCACGGTCTGTACCGAGTAGTTGTCCTGGAACTCCCAACGCAGGTCGTCGCAGGTGACGAAGCTGCCCAGCCCCGGATGAAAGGGGCCGACGTGGTAGTCCTCTAGGTAGACCTCGATGAAGGTCTTCCAGTTGTAGTTGCACTCGTGCAGTTCCACGCGGTCCAGCGTGAAGCCGGCGAAGTCGAGCTCGGCGCGCGGGCCCATGCCGGCCAGGTCGGCTTCGATGTCGCGGCCGTTGTCTTCAAACAGCAGGCCGTTCCACTCCTGCAACTTGTAGTTGTTCAGGTTCAGGCAGGGGTCGTGCGCAAAGTGCGGCGCACCGATCAGTTGCCCCTGGGCCGAGTAGGTCCAGCGGTGCAGCGGGCACACGATGTTGCCGCCGGCGCTGCCCGACTGGGCGTGGTTGAGCGAGCCGCGGCCCTTGAGCATGACGGCCTGGCGGTGCCGGCAGACGTTGGAGACCAATTCCACGCCCTGCGGCGTGTGCACCAGGGCGCGGCCCTCGTTCTCCTGCGGCAGGGCGTAGTAGTCGCCCAACTCGGGAACGCTGGCGGCATGCCCCACATAGCGGGGCCCGCGCTGAAAGAGCAGCGCCATCTCGCGCTGGAACAGCGCCTCGTCAAAGTAGCTTGAAACTGGTAGTTGGCTGTGCGCCTGCTGCAGTTGAAGACTTAAATCAGACATGGGTGACCTGACCTAAAGACTCCCCACAGGGAGGTACGCCTACGGGCGTGGGAAAACGGAAATGGCTTTGCGTGTGAGGCAGGCCGAAGAGGACCGGTGATTGTACCCCGGGGGGCGCTTCGTGACGCGCTGAATGGCCTATTTTGCGATCCATCCACGGATTTCAAGCGCCTTTCCAGGACTTTTGCACGTCCGGCGCCCCGGTTGGCAGTGCGCAGCCTAAAATTGCAGGTTTACACCTTTCTCGCTTCCATGGCCAAGGCATCTCCCTCCACGCCCGCATCCAGCCTGCCCGCCAGCTACGAGGCGGCGCTGGCAGAACTCGAACAGCTGGTCAGCCGGCTCGAATCCGGCGACATGCCGCTGGAACAACTGCTGTCGGGCTACCAGCGCGGCGCCGAGTTGCTGAAGTTCTGCCGCGACAAGCTCGAGGCGGTGGAAGCGCAGATCAAGGTGCTGGACGAAGGCACGCTCAAGACATGGACACCCGAGTGACTCAGCTGGCTGAATTGGATCTGCGCGCCTGGAGCGCCGAGCGGCTGGACCGCGTTGAACAGGCACTCTCGACCTGGGTGGCGCCCGATGGCCCGGCCGGCCTGGGGGACGCGATGCGCTACGCCGTGCTCGACGGCGGCAAGCGCCTGCGCCCCCTGCTGGTGCTGGCCGCGGCCGAGGCGGTGGGTGGCAACATGCAGGCTGCCCTGCGCGCTGCCTGCGCGGTGGAGCTGATCCATGCCTACTCCCTGGTGCATGACGACATGCCCTGCATGGACAACGACGTGCTGCGCCGTGGCAAGCCGACCGTGCATGTGCAGTACGGCGAAGCCAGTGCCTTGCTGGCCGGCGACGCGCTGCAGGCGCTGGCCTTCGAGTTGCTCACGCCGGACGACGGCAGCGTGCCAGAGGCCATGCAGGCCCAGCTGTGCCGCCTGCTGGCGCGTGCGGCCGGC
>Ga0255338_1005264_pt1 | contig 12116 bp, 12 predicted proteins | sample MeOH1_35cm_T4_19_FD_203715 | JGI IMG/M metagenome (GOLD analysis project Ga0255338, IMG submission 203715) | Sandy soil microbial communities from University of British Columbia, Vancouver, Canada - MeOH1_35cm_T4_195 | ecosystem: Engineered > Artificial ecosystem > Sand microcosm > Unclassified ... | reverse complement strand
TGCCAAAACGTGGATTATCCTGAAGAACCAAAATAAAAAGCAGTCCTGGACATCAACAGATGGTAAGGGAAATGTACAATCTATTGTGTTACAAAAATAAAATTAACGGATCAGGCAGAACAGATAACTGTTTCTGCCTGATCCTGAAAAATCAATCAGTATGAGAACAGTCAATACAAATGCTGCCTGGATGGCTTTGATCTATCTTTTTGTAGGTATTACCTGGGTAGTTTTGAGTGATATTTTATTATTTGGCCATACAAGTATAGATAAATCACATACTTATAAAGACATCGCTTTTGTTCTTACAGCTTCCGTCCTTCTCTATTTTTTGTTACGGGTTTTTAAATTAAAGTTTCAGCGTTGTAATAATGAAATAGCAATAAGAAAGCAATCCCAGTTATCAATGATAGAGTCACAGGCTAATTATTTGATACGGATACAAGAAGATTTCTCGTGCGACTTTGCCAACAAGGCTTATATCAGGAATTTTAATTTATCCAAAACCGAGTTGACTACTTATAACTTTCTTGAGAACATACACGCAGAAGATAAGGAACGGTTTACGGAAATTTTGCGGCATGGAAAAGAAAACGAGGCAACCACCATCAGTATTGAACTGCGCCACCCATTCAATAATGAAGTGGCACATACCTACTGGGAATTTCGGTTTATCAAAAATGAAAATAATAGCATAGTACAGATCCAGGGAGTAGGTTATGATATAACGACAAGGATAATACAGGAACAAAAGCTTCACTTACAAAACCAGCAATTCAAACAAATCGCTTTTATCAGTTCTCACACGGTCCGTAGGCCACTCGCTAATATTTTAGGTTTAACGGAAAGTATCGACAGGCAAAATCCCTGTAATCCTGTAAACCAGGAAATTATAGACAATCTGAAAATTTCAGCAAAAGAACTCGATAGTGTAATTTTTGATATAGCCGCTCAAACAACTTATATAAATCGAATTGAAAATAACACAAAATCATTAATTAGCTTATGAAAATATCACATACAATGACTACGTTAACGGAAGTGCTTGAAGATCTTCGTATTAAGAAAATAGATACAGAATTCAGGTGGACGAATGAAGGATTTACTGCGGGTACAGAGAAAAGATACCAACCCCACAATCTTGTGATTACGGATACATACCGGTTTGAGGGAATGAGTAATCCTTCAGATATGTGTATCCTATATATCATTAAATCTTCGGACGGTATCATTGGTTACAGCCTTGATTCTTATGGGACGTATAGCAACCACGAAAAAGGATACTATGATTTCATGAAAGAAGTGCCTATACTAAGGTAGAATGAAGAATAATAAGGCATTGGTGTTTCAATTCCGCCAGCGGCGGGAAGGTCGTCGGTTCGACCCCGATACGCTCCACTTTATTTAAATATTATATCATCGTTCAAGGTATTCTAAATAACCAACCCATATACCAGGAAGTGACCGTTTCACTTCAATAATTTCTCTTTTTATCAACAAACTCTTATTTTCTCGAGGAGGACCGGCGACCTACAGAGTGCTCTGTATTCATCCTAAACAAGTACTACTTTAACCGAATTCTCAACTGTTTTTAATTTATAAATTCTCTGCATGAGGCGGAAGTTGCTGGGAATTAGAAACAACCTGGCATTCTCAGTCCCGGATTAAAATTCTTATCTTCATTTCTACACTTACCACTTTTCAAAATCTAATCAGTCGCTCACAAAATGAACTATCCATCCTCACAAAAAACAACTCTCCTTTTTCTTGCATTAACTACTTTATTGTTCACAACAAACAATAAAGCCTCAGCGAATCACCTGCCGCCTATCACTGCCGTACACATCAGTAACGACAGCAATATTGTTTACCACTCTGACAACCTGCATATCAAAAAATTATCAACACATGTGTACCAGCATATTTCCTTTTTAAACACCGAAAGCTTTGGCAGAGTGGAGTGTAACGGCATGGTGGTGGTGAATAACAAAGAAGCGATGGTGTTTGATACGCCTACTGACAATAAAAGTTCAGAAGAACTGATCAGCTATTTCTCCAGGCAGCTGGGCTGCACCATCAAAGCCATTGTTCCTACGCATTTTCATGAAGACTGTGTGGGTGGCCTGGAAAGTTTTCGTAAAAACAAGATCCCGGCATTTGCTTCTTCTACAACGATCGCTCTTCTACAAAGCAAAGATCCTGCGATCATCTCTCATCTCCGTTCTTTTAACAACTCGATGCAGTTTACGATCGGCGGTAAAAAAGTATATGCCGAATATTTCGGAGAAGGTCACACCAAGGATAATGTGATCGGTTATTTCCCGGATGATAGTGCGATTTTTGGAGGCTGTTTGATCAAGGAAATGAATGCCACAAAAGGATTCCTGGGAGATGCCAACCTCACTGCCTGGCCGGGAACCGTTCGAAAACTAAAACAGAAATATCCCAATACAAAACTGGTGATACCGGGCCACGGTAAGAGTGGCGGGAGTGAATTGTTTGATTACACCATCAAATTATTCCAACAATAGAAAGGGAATATCGAACACCGAATCCCGCCGGGGCGGGATTCGACATTCGATATTCATCTGTTCCTTCCTCCTACACCCATCCCCTTTTCTGATACGCTTCATACCCGATCCTGATCGCTTTCTGCACTTCGGCCAGTATTACCGGGTCATTCTTTTTGATATGGAAACAGGCTTTGCCTTTCAGACACTTGATAAATCCCGGACTAAATAACGCTTCCATGGATTTGTTCATGTAAACAGGCAGATAATGAAATCCAACATAGCCTTTTTGCACCAGCGCTGATACCAGCCACATTTCCTGCCGTTTCCGTCCCTCAATTTCCACAGATTTGTGGCTTACCAGGTGCACTTGTCCGCCGGTAGCCGCATGCAGGACCAGTGAACCCTTTTTATCATAAGGCAGCATCATTTTTTTAATGGCATCAAAGATCTTTACCAGCTCCGGTTGTCCGGCAGATTTATCGGCATACTTGATCGAAATGGTCTTCTCTTTTTTCGCAGGTTTTGTTGTTTTGGCAGCCAGTTTTGTAACCGCGGCTTTTTTCACCACCGTTTTTTTAACGGCTGCTTTTTTAGCCGCTTTCTTCACCGGCTTCGCCGCAACTTTGGTCAACTTTGCCATAAGTATGTATTTCTTCCAATATAAAAAAAGTCCGCCGAAGCAACTACTCCGGCGGACAATTTTTGTGAATAGGCAATGGTGAATGGGCAATGGTGAAAGTGAGTGGTGAGTAGTCAGTAGTGAGTTTTTGGGCTGATTGCCCATTGACAATTCACCATTCACCATTAAGCATTCACAATCTTAATCCCAGATTTCTTCCTTCCCTTCCAGCCATAACTTAACGGCTTCGGTAGTAACCGATTTGGGTCTTTCCAGCGGGAAGCCGAGGGCCCTGTCCCAGCAAAGGCTGGCCAGTACGCCCAGTGCACGGCTTACAGCAAAGAGAACGGTGTAAAATTCATATTCAAGCAATCCATAGTGCACCAGCAGGGCACCGCTATGTGCATCTACATTGGGCCATGGATTTTTGATCTTTCCAAGCGATTGCAGGATGGGTGGTACGGTTTCGTAAATGTTCCAGACCGTGTTCACCAGTTTATCATCGGGCATGTGTTTTTTGCCGAATTCCATCTGGGCCGTAAAGCGGGGATCAGTTTTACGCAATACCGCATGGCCATAACCCGGCACTACTTTACCAGATGCCAGTGTTTTCTGTACATACTCAGCGATCTGCTCTTTGGTAGGACTATCGGTTCCCAGTTCTTCCTGCATTTCAAAGATCCATTTGATCACTTCCTGGTTGGCCAGTCCATGTAAGGGACCTGCCAGTCCGTTCATCCCTGCCGCATAACTCAGGAAAGGATCGCTCAGCGCAGAACCCACCAGGTGGGTGGTATGTGCCGAAACGTTACCACCTTCATGATCGGCGTGGATGGTCATGTATAAACGCATCAGTTCTTTAAAGCTCTCATCTTCATAACCCATCATGTGGGCCAGGTTGCCTGCCCAGTCTAACAGACCGTTGGGCTGGATATGTTCATTGTTTTTGTACTTGCGGCGATAGATATAGGCAGCAATACGGGGCAAACGGGCGATGAGGTCCATCGAGTCATCGTAGATCGCATCCCAGTAATCTTTTTTGTTCATGCCTTTCGCATATTCTTTGGCGAAGAGGCTTTCGGTTTGCAGGGCCATCACCCCTGTCACAAACATGGTCATGGGGTGGGCACTGATGGGAAGTGCATCAATTGTAGCAAACACATAGTTGGGTACATGGCTGCGGCGCTGCCATACGCTGGTAATGTGGTTGGCATCTTCCTGCGAAGGTAATTCCCCGATCAGCATCAGGTAAAACAGGCCTTCTGGCAGTGGTTCGCCACCTTTGGGGGCTTTGGGTAGTTTTGCCTGCAGTTCGGGAATAGAATAACCGCGAAAACGGATCCCTTCCTGCGCATCCAGCAAACTGGTTTCGGTTACCAGGCCGGTAATACCCCGCATTCCCTGGTAAACCTGCGAGAGAGTTACTTCTCCCACTTTTTTATTTCCATGCTCTTTCAGTAAAGCCTTGATCTCTGCATTCGAGGCATCTGCTTTTGCTTTGAACCGCTCTTTTACTACTCCCATGACTAAGCTAATTTTTATTATTCCTTGATAATAAGCGCGTTAGATTACTTATTACAAATGTTTTGTTTATAAGTGTTAAAGGTAAAACAAGTTGCCTTGTACAACAAAACAATTAGCGACAAGGTTGTAGAAAGAATGCTAAAATTATTTGGGGGCCGTGCGGTAGAGGTATACCACTACAAAAACGAAGATCAGGTTGGGGATCCAGGCAGCTATCAGCGGCGGCAGATCGCCCTTGGTAGAAAAGATGGTAGAGAACCTGTCGGTGATGATGAAGAGTGCCGCAATCATAAACCCGACCGCCAGGTGTACCCCACTGCCACCCCTTACTTTGCGGCCGGCCACAATGGCGCCGATCAGTGTAAGTAACAATACGGTAATACAGGTGGCATCGCGCCGGTAGCGTTCCACTTTCAGTTCATTCAAACCTTCTGAACCGCGCAGTTCTTCCAGGCGGATAAACCGGTCGAGCTCGGGCGAAGTAAGTTTGTCTTTGGTGTATTTATCGCGACTCAGATCATAGGGCTTGAAAGTAAAATTCATGGTCTTGGTCATTTCCACATTCACCTTCTCACTCAATGGTTGTAATTTTCTCTCAAGTAGTCCTTCCAGCCGCCATTTTTTGGTGGCCGTATCCCAGGAGATCCCATCTGCCCGCATATTTTCGGTAACCAGGTTATCCTGCACTTTGTAAAAGAATACGGGGCCTCCCCTTTTGGCCAGTGTATCGTAAGAATAAATACCGGCATAGGTAAAAGAATCTACCCGCAGGTAAATATTACTGCTGGTAGCCACCAGTGCATTATAGGAATTGTTACCATCAATATATTTGGCTTCAAAAGCGCCACGCACCTGGTTGGCCCTGGGTACCACGTATTGGTTGGCAAACCAAAGAAGCACACAGAGAAAACTACCCCCGATCCAGTAAGGACGCAGCCAGCGCATATAAGTGGTACCGCTGGCCAATATGGCAATGATCTCGCTCTTATTGGCCATTTTGGAAGTAAAGAAGATCACGGCTATGAACACAAACAGGGGAAACAGCAAGGCAATGATGTGCGGAATAAACCCAAAATAATAAAGGGTGATGATCTTTCGCACACCCAGACCGGTCTTTACAAAATCATCCGTTTTCTCACTCACATCCACTACCACGGCAATAATGGTAAACAGGAAGATGGCAAAAAAGAAAGTGGTGAGAAACTTCTTCAATATGTACCAGTCGATTTTCTTCATGGTGTGTTATCGGAACAAAGATACAGGGGTGATATTGAATGGAACCAGGGTTATGACAGATAAAAGGTTAAAATGGGTCGATACCATTGGCATGCGTATTCTTTACTGAACTTACAACCTTTGCTTCACCTGTTCTATCATCCCTTTTTTCCAGCTGCTGAAATTGCCCGCCAGGATCTGTTTTCTTGCCTCGCCCACCAGCCAGAGATAAAAAGAAAGGTTCTGGATACTGGCCAGCTGCAGTCCCAGGATCTCATTGGCTACAAAGAGGTGACGCAGGTACGCTTTCGTATAAAACTGGCTCGACTCTACCGGTAATCCCGGATCAATGGGCGAAAAATCGGAGGCCCATTTTTTGTTTCGGATATTGATCACCCCTTGCGTAGTAAACAACATCCCGTTGCGCCCATTACGGGTAGGCATCACGCAATCGAACATATCAATACCCAGGTCAATACATTCCAGGATATTCCAGGGGGTGCCTACCCCCATCAGGTAACGGGGTTTGGCCAGGGGCAGGTTATCCGCGCAGAGTGCGGCAAACTCGTACATCATGTCTTCCGGCTCACCCACACTTAACCCGCCGATGGCATTACCGGTGGCATTTTTGGAAGAGATATAATCGCAGGAAGCTTTACGGAGGTCTTTGTAAGTACTGCCCTGTACAATGGGAAACAAGTTCTGCGTATACCCATATTTATCGGGTGTTTCGTCCAGCCGCGTAAAACAGCGATCCAGCCAGCGATGCGTTAACTCCATGCTTTTTTTGGCATAGGCATAGTCGCTGGGATAAGGCGGACATTCATCAAATGCCATAATAATATCGGCACCGATACTGCGCTGGATATCCATGACAGATTCAGGACTGAACAGGTGACGGCTGCCATCTATATGCGACTGAAACATCACCCCTTCTTCCTTGATCTTTCGGTTGGCCGCCAGTGAAAAAACCTGGTAACCGCCGCTGTCTGTGAGGATGGGCCTGTCCCAGCCGTTGAATTTGTGCAATCCACCCGCTGCTTCCAGCACTTCTGTTCCGGGACGTAAGTATAAATGATAGGTATTACCGAGTATGATCTGTGCGTTGATCTTGTTTTTTAGTTGTTGCTGGGTAACGGCTTTTACACTGCCCACGGTACCCACGGGCATGAAAATGGGGGTGAGAATCTCACCATGATCGGTGCTGATTTTCCCGGCCCTTGCCTGAGAACCTTCCGCCGTTACCTGTAACTCAAAATCCAATGAAGCCATGGCGCAAAAGTAGGGAAACAGCGGCAGTAGATGGAGGGTGAGGCCTCGCAAGGCCTTCTTTTCCACACTCCCGTGCCCCGAACCCCTCAAAACGCTATTTTTGCCGGATGATGATACCACCCATCACCTGGACCATTGTATTTTATCTGTTTTGCACCGTTATAGTGATACAGGTTGTGTACTACCTGTATTTTTTCAGCCGGCTGGCTTTTTTCCAACCACCGGCAAGGGAAGTGAATGTGGAGCATCCCGTTTCGGTCATTATCTGCGCACGCGATGAAGCCGATAACCTGGCCCGCAACCTGCCCGGTGTACTGGTGCAGGATTATAAGACCACCCATGAAATCGTGATCGTGAATGATAACTCAACCGATGAAGGCAGGTATGTAATTGAAGAGTTCCAGAAATCGTTCAAGAATATCAACCATATCCAGCTTACCCAGGAAGCCAAGATGATCAGCGGGAAAAAATTTCCTTTGTCGATCGGCATCAAAAGCGCTAAACACGAGATCGTATTACTGACCGATGCAGACTGTACGCCAGCCTCTGAATTCTGGATGCAGAAAATGCAGGATGCGTACGACGAAAACACAGAGATCGTGTTGGGGTATGGCGCTTATCACAAACGTCCGGGCATACTGAACAAACTGATCCGTTTTGAAACTTTTCATACCGCCATTCAATACCTCTCCTACGCACTCGCCGGAACGCCGTACATGGGTGTGGGTCGTAACCTGAGTTATAAAAAGAATGTGTTCCTCCGCAACAAAGGTTTCTCTTCCATTAACCAGATCCCCAGTGGCGATGATGATCTTTTTATCAACCAGGTAGCCAATGCGGCCAATACTGCCGTGGTCATAGATCCCGAAGCGCATACGGTAAGCGAACCCAAAAAACGCTGGAGCGACTGGATGACGCAGAAATACCGCCATTATACCACCGGCCGTTATTACAAACCCAAACACAAATTTTTGCTGGGATTATATTCACTCAGTTTATTCCTTTTATATCCATTACTGGCGGTATCCATCCTGTTCTTTAACTGGTGGATAGCGTTAGCGGTATTTGGTGTACGCCTTATCATACAGGCCGTGATCCTGTACAAAGGCATGAAGAAACTGAACGAGGCCGATCTCTGGCCCTGGTTTCTGTTACTCGATATCTGGATGTTCTTTTATTTCATTTTTACCTTACCTGCCATATGGAAAGCGCCCCGCAAAAACTGGGATTGATCCTCAAATATTTTGATGATTTTACCGAACAGCAGATCGCGCAGTTTGCGGCACTGGATGCGCTGTATACCGAATGGAATGCCAAGATCAATGTGATCTCGCGCAAAGACATCGACAGCATTTACCTGCACCATGTACTGCACTCACTCAGCATTGCGGCCATCGCCGATTTTGAACCCGGTACCCAGATCATTGATATCGGTTGCGGGGGTGGTTTTCCCGGGATACCGCTGGCCATCTTTTTTCCGAAAGTGAAATTTCACCTGGTAGACAGTATCGCCAAAAAATTAAAAGTAGTAGAAGCCGTTTGCGAAGGAGCCGGCATCAAAAATATTACCATCCAGCATACACGGGCAGAAAATATCAAAAACCGCAAATTTGATTATGCTATTTCAAGAGCGGTGGCCCCTTTAAAAGATCTGTGGAAATGGAGTGCACCTTTGCTGAAGAAAGACCATAGCAAAACCCTCCCCCACGGACTCATCTGTTTAAAAGGCGGCGACCTGGCGCAGGAAATATTTGAAAGCGGATTACGGCCGAAGATGATGCCGATCTGGAAAATCTTCCCCGAAGAATATTTTGCAGAGAAATTTGTAATTCACGCAGCGAAGTAGGGACGATTAGTGGATTAGCGGATTGCGGATTAGCGAATTAAAAAAGCAGCTTCTTTCGGAGCTGCTTTTTTAATCGGGAAAAATGAATCCGTAAATCCGCCATCCGTTAATCCGGAATAACCAGCTTGTTGTTCGTGCGGTTCACATCTGCCAAACGCTGGCTGGGATCGATCTCGATGGATTTGATCTCCTGGATACCCCTGCTGGTAGCGAATGCATATTCCGGATGTGTCCATTTCCATTCTTCATGAACGGTTCTTGGTGTTTTACCTTCTGCCGGTTTTTCACCATACATCAGGTTCAAGGGAATATAGTGTAATTCTTGGCTGCCATCTTTAAAGGTCAGCAACACTTCTACCGGCATGGGCATTTTACCAATGCGGCGGATGGTGATCATTGTCTTGTTATCTTTCACCGCAATGTCTCCCACGGCATAATCAATGGTCTTGGTGCTGTTGATCCAGTATTCTTTGTACCAGTCCAGCTCCATACCACTTTGTTTTTCCGCCACGCGGATAAAATCGTTGGGGTTCGGGTGTTTGAAACGCCATTGGTTATAGTAAGACAGGAGAATTTTATCGCGTACACTATCACTTACAATATAACCGAGCTGTGCAAGAAAAACAGAGCCCTTGCTATACGCTGCATTGCCATAGGCATAATTGGTGTTATAATGATCCGAATGCGTGCTGGCGGGTTCTTCAAAACCACTTTTAGCAAGGTTATAATAACCTCGGTAAGAACCGGCATACCAGAATTCTTTGCTGTTACGTAAAGTAGACATCACACGGTTACTGCCATAATCGGTAAACCCTTCATCCATCCAGGGATACAGGGATTCATTTGTACCCATCAGCATCTGGTACCAGCTATGCATCCACTCGTGTATAGCCGTTCCTACGCTGGCGCCTTTGAGCAGGGTTGCCATGGGATATTCCATGCCACCATCACCGCCCTGTATAAAGGTATAGGTCTTATAAGGGTAGGCTCCAAAGGTCTTGGCCATGATGGGATAAGCGAGTGCCGTGGTATCGGCCATTTTCTGCCAGCGGTTCTCCAACGAATCCACGGCTTTGTAAACAACGCGGATCAATGGACCATCTTTTACCGTTCTCGTGATCATTTTATAGTTGGGATCTGCGGCCCACATAAAATCATGCACATTATACGCCTGCCATTTCCAGGTAAGTGAGTTTCCGGTAGCGGGTTTTACCACGGTGCCGGGTGCCTGGTAACCAAACCCTACTTCATTGGCATTCTGCAGATCGCCGCCGGCTGTTACCATATAGGTTTTATCGATGGTGATATTCACATCAAAATCGCCCCACACGCCATAAAATTCACGGGCAATATAGGGATTTGCATTCCAACCCTGGTAATCATATTCTACCATTTTAGGGTACCACTGGCTCATGCTGTAGCGGATCCCTTCTGCATTATCGCGGCCACTGCGGCGGATCTGCACAGGCACCTGCGCTTCAAATACTACATCCATCTGCACTTTGCTTCTGGGAAGGATGGGTTTACTCAGTATCACTTCCAGGATGGTTTCATGTTCTTTCAGCTGTTGCTCCACACCATTTACTTTGATGCTGCTCACACGCTGGTAACCGATCTGGTCAGGCGTCAGTTTGCTGATCCGGTCTTTCACCCTCGCATCCCAATCCAATCCATCACTGTTCCTGCGGGGTTCTGAGATCTGTGTTTTACCGAGTTCACGACTGCGTACATCCATGCTGCTGCCCGGCTGAAACGCATTCCAGTACAAATGGAAATACACTTTATTCAATGTATCGGGAGAATTGTTGGTGTATTCCAGTTTCTCCGTTCCTTTAAAACGGTTGGTGTTTACATCCACGTCTACATTGATATTGTATTTGATCCGCTGCTGCCAGCGATCGGGCTGCGCCAGCACCAAACCCAGTTGGCAAATGGCTGATGACAATAAAAAAACTTTCAGTATACTTCTTCTCATGTGATGAGGGGTTTTTAGAGCAGTAAATTTCAGGAATTTAGGCTTAAAAAGTGCAGAACAATGACCAATGGGCCAAAAAGAAAAGAAAGCCTTTATTCTTTTCCCGCCAGTATGATCACGATCTCGCCTTTTACGGTCTTGGCTTTGAAATGATCGGCCACTTCGCGGAGGGTGCCCCGTTTGTTTTCTTCGAATAGTTTGGTAAGCTCCCGGCTCACGCAGCATTGCCTGTCGGCACCAAAATAAGTGATGAATTCTTCGAGTGATTTTACGAGCCGCATCGGGCTTTCGTAAATGATCATCGTACGCTCTTCTTCTGCCAGTTGTTTGAGCAGGGTCTGCCTTCCCTTTTTGATCGGGAGAAATCCTTCAAATACAAAACGGTTGGTGGGTATGCCGCTGTTCACCAATGCTGGCACAAAAGCCGTGGCACCTGGAAGGCATTCCACTTTCACGTCCTGTTTGATACATTCCCGCACCAGTAAAAAAGCAGGATCCGAAATACCCGGTGTTCCTGCATCGGTGATCAGCGCCATAGTTTTACCCGCACGCAGCTGGTCAACAATATGCTGTACAATCTTATGCTCATTATGCTGGTGATAAGGCGATACCGGTTTCTGGATCTGGTAATGATTGAGTAACCGGGAAGAAGTACGCGTATCCTCGCAAAGGATCACATCCACCTGCTGCAACACTTCGAGCGAGCGGAGCGTGATATCCTTTAAGTTGCCGAGTGGTGTGGGAACGAGGTAGAGCAAGAGAGTTTGGAGTTTGGAGTTTGGAGTTTGGTTTTTGGTTTTTGGTTTTTTATCAACTCCAAACACCAAACCCCAAACTCCAAACCGTTCAGTTGATTAATTCGATCTCGTAAAACTCCATCACCGGGTTGGCCAGTAGTTTTTTGCTGGCTTCTTCGGCAATCTGTTTGGCGGCGGCTTCACTGTCGGCTTCTATATCCAGTGTGATATGTTTGCCTACACGTACATCGGCTACAGCACCCAGTCCGAGGTTCTGCAATCCACCCAATACGGCTTTACCCTGAGGGTCTAATAGGTCTTTTAAAGGCATTACTTTGATCTGAACATGATAGGTCATGATACTATTCGGGTTGTTTGAAGGCCAAAGATAGAATTACGTAAGCAATAAATGCGA
>Ga0255338_1005263_pt1 | contig 12117 bp, 10 predicted proteins | sample MeOH1_35cm_T4_19_FD_203715 | JGI IMG/M metagenome (GOLD analysis project Ga0255338, IMG submission 203715) | Sandy soil microbial communities from University of British Columbia, Vancouver, Canada - MeOH1_35cm_T4_195 | ecosystem: Engineered > Artificial ecosystem > Sand microcosm > Unclassified ... | reverse complement strand
CTCCGCGGCCTCGAGGGCCCAGTAGGTCAGCACCACGTCGGCGCCGGCGCGGCGGATCGAGGTGAGCGTCTCGAGGATCGCGGCCTCGCGGTCGATCCAGCCGTTCGCGGCGGCGGCCTCGACCATGGAGTACTCCCCGGAGACGTTGTACGCCGCCACCGGCACGTCGACGGCCTCACGGACCGCGCTGAGCACGTCGAGGTAGCCCATCGCCGGCTTCACCATCACGATGTCGGCGCCCTCGGCCACGTCGAGCCGGGCCTCCCGCACGCCCTCGACCCGGTTGGCGGGGTCCTGCTGGTAGGTGCGCCGGTCGCCCTGCAGCGAGGAGTCGACGGCCTCGCGGAACGGCCCGTAGAAGGCGGAGGCGTACTTCGCGGAGTAGGCGAGGATGCCGGTCCCGGCGTAGTGCTCGGCGTCGAGGGCGGCGCGGACGACGCCGACCTGACCGTCCATCATCCCGCTCGGCCCGACCAGGTCGACCCCGGCCGCCGCCTGGGCCACCGCCATCGCGGCGTACACCTCGAGGGTGCGGTCGTTGTCGACGTTGCCGTCCGGGTCGAGCAGCCCGCAGTGGCCGTGGTCGGTGAACTCGTCGAGGCAGAGGTCGGACATCACGGTGAGCTGGTCGCCCACCTCGGCGACCACGTCGGTGATCGCGAGGTTGAGGATGCCGTGCGGGTCGATCGCGCCCGAGCCGGTCGCGTCCTTGTGCTCGGGGATGCCGAAGAGCATCACTCCGCCGAGCCCGGCCGCCACCGCCTCGGCGGCGACCTTCTTCAGCGTGTCTCGGGTGTGCTGGACCACGCCGGGCATCGACGAGATCGGCGTCGGCTCCGTGGCGCCCTCGCGGACGAACAGCGGCAGCACCAGCTGGTGGGCCGCCACGTCGGTCTCCGCGACCATCCGCCGCAGCGCAGGGGTACGCCGCAGCCGGCGGGGCCGGGTCTCGGGGAACGACATGGGGCTCCTCTCCTCAGGGCTACTTCGAGCTGGCCTTCCGGCGGCCGGCGGCGCGGCGCTCGGACGGGCGGGTGACCGGCTGGCCGGACTCGACCAGCGAGGCCCGCCGGGCGGCACCGAAGTCGGCGAGCGCGTCGGCCAGCTCCTCGGCCGACGGGTGCGGCGCCATCACGTCGACGCGCAGCCCGTGCTCCTCGGCGGTCTTGGCCGTCGCGGGGCCGATCACGGCGATGATCGTCGAGGCGTGCGGCTTGCCGGCGATGCCGACCAGGTTGCGCACGGTCGAGGACGACGTGAACACCACCGCGTCGAACTTCCCGGCCTTGATCGCCTCGCGGGTCGGGGCCGGCGGCGGGGCCGCCCGGACGGTGCGGTAGGCGGTCACGTCGTCGACCTCCCAGCCCAGGTCGACCAGGCCGGCCACGAGGGTCTCGGTGGCGATGTCCGCGCGCGGGAGGAAGACCCGGTTGATCGGGTCCAGCAGCTCGTCGTACGGCGGCCAGTCCTCGACCAGGCCGCGGGCGGACTGCTCGCCGGAGGGCACCAGGTCGGCCCGCAGGCCCCACTCGAGCAGCGAGGACGCCGTCTTCTCGCCCACCGCGGCGATCTTGAGACCGGAGAAGGCGCGGGCGTCGAGGCCGTACTCCTCGAACTTCTCGCGCACCGCGCGCACGGCGTTGACCGAGGTGAACGCGATCCACTCGTAACGGCCCTCGACCAGGCCGCGGACGGCCTTGTCCATCTGCTGCGGGTTGCGCGGCGGCTCGACGGAGATCGTGGGGACCTCCTCGGGCTCGGCGCCGTAGCCGCGCAGCCGGCTGGACAGCGAGCCGGCCTGCTCCTTGGTGCGGGGCACGAGGACGCGCCAGCCGAAGAGCGGCTTGGTCTCGAACCAGGACAGCTGGTCGCGCAGGTCCACAACTGGTCCTACCACGGTGACCGCCGGTGCGGCCATCTTCGCCGCCCGGACGTCGGCGGCGATGTCGGCCAGGGTGGAGACCAGGGTGCGCTGGGTCGTGACCGTGCCGGTGCAGGTCATCGAGACCGGGGTGTCGGCCGCGCGGCCGGCGGCGACCAGCTCGCGGGCGATCTCGCCGATGCTGCCGACCGCGGAGAGCAGTACCAGGGTCGGGCGGTCGACGTACGCCGACCAGTCGATCGTCGCCCCGCTGCACGACACCACGGTGACCTCGCGGTGGTTCTTCGTGGTCAGCGGGATGCCGGCGTACGCCGGGACGGCGGTGACCGAGGAGACGCCGGGGACGATCTCGAAGCCGATGCCGGCCTTCGAGCAGGCCTGCGCCTCCTCGGGCCCGGAGGCGTAGAGGAACGGGTCGCCGGCCATCAGCCGGACCACGCGGCGGCCGGTACGGGCCTGCCGGGTGACCACCTTGGCGCGGGCGGCGTGCGTCAGCGGCTGGCCGTCCTCACCGAAGCCTCCGTCGACGAACACGGGTCCGGGGACGGGCGCGCTCGCGACGGCGTCGGGGTCGTCGGACTCGTCCTCGACCGGAGCCGGCAGGCCGAGGAGACCGCGCACGAGGTCCTCGTGCTCGGGGAGCTCGGTCACCACGATCTCGGCGTGGCGGAGGAGCTCGACCGCCCGGACCGTCAACAGGTCGGGGTCGCCGGGTCCGGCGCCCACGAAGGACACCCACCTGGTCGGCCTGGAGGTGCCGGTCGAGCCGCTGGTCGCGCTGGATGCAGACTTGGTCACTATCGCCTTCTTGCTTCGTGCGGTGAATCTTTCGGGGCCTGAGCGGTGCTGATCAGGTCATGGGCGCCGTCGGCCACCATCTCGGCGGCGAGGGCACGGCCGACGGCCGTCGGGTCGGTGGCCGCACCGGAGGCGGAGCGGCGTACCGACAGCGCGCCGTCCGGCGACAGCGCGACGGCGCGGATCCACAGCTCCTCGCCGTCGTCTCCCTCGACCACCTCGGCGAGGGCGCCGACCGGGGCGGCGCAGCCGGCTTCGAGCTCGGCGAGCACGACCCGCTCGCACTCGACGGCGGCGCGGGTGTGCGGGTCGTCGAGGGCCTCGGCGACGAGGGCGACCAGGTCGGCGTCGCCGGCGCGGCACTCGACGGCGAGCGCACCCTGCCCGGGCGCGGGGAGCACCTGGATCGGGTCGAGCACCTCGGTCGCCTCGTCGAGCCGACCGAGGCGGGCCAGGCCGGCGCGGGCGAGCACGACGGCATCGAGCTCACCGGAGCGCACCTTCGCGATCCGGGTGTCGACGTTGCCTCGGACGCCGACCAGCTCGATGCCGAGACCGAGCGCCTCGAGCTGCGCGACCCGGCGCGGGGCGCCGGTGCCGACCCGGCTGCCGGCCGGGAGCTCGCCGAGGGTGAGCCCGTCGCGGGCGACGACCACGTCGCGGGGGTCCTCGCGCGGGGGCACGGCGGCCAGGACGATGCCCTCGGCAGGCGCCGTCGGCAGGTCCTTGAGGGAGTGCACCGCCAGGTCGACCTCGCCGGCGAGCAGCGCGTCGCGCAGGGCGCTGACGAACACGCCGGTGCCGCCGAGGCTGGCCAGCGGCGCGGTGGCGACGTCACCCTCGGTCCGGACCGGCACCAGCACGACGTCGCGGCCGGTGCGCTCGGAGAGCAGCTCGGCGACCAGGCCGCTCTGGGTGCGGGCGAGCTCGGAGGCACGGGTGCCGAGGCGGAGCACGCCGGTGGTCGTGGCGGTCATACGCCCTCCACCCGCGTCACGGCCTCGACGGCGTCGGGGTCCAGGGCGAACAGCTCGGCGAGGGCGGTGGCGTAGGAGACCGCACCGGCCTCGTTCGCGAGCTCCTTGACCCGGACGGTGGGCTGGTGGAGCAGCTTGTCGGCCACCCGGCGCACCGCCTGCTCGATCTCGGCGCGGGCGGTCTCGTCGAGCTCCGGCAGCCGGCCCGAGAGCCGGGCCAGCTCGGCCTCGACCACGCCGGTGGCCATCGTGCGCAGGGCGACCACGGTCGGCGTGACGCTGGCGGAGCGGCGCGCGGCCAGGAACGCGCTGAGCTCCTGGGCGACGATCGAGCGGACGTCGGCGACCTCGGCGCGTTCGCCGGCGCCCTCCAGGTCGGCGGCCAGCACGGCCAGGTCGATCAGCTTGACGCCGGGCTCGTCGGCGACGGCCGGGTCCACGTCGCGGGGCAGGGCCAGGTCGATGACGACCATCGGGCCGGTGCCGGTGCGCGCCGCGCGGAGCGCCTCGACGTCGAGCACCATGCCGGTGGCGCCGGTGCACGAGATCACCACGTCGACGTCACCGAGCTCGGCCGGTACGTCGCTCAGGGGGATCGCCCGGCCGCCGTACTGCTCGGCGAGTCGCTCGGCGTTGCGGGGGGTGCGGTTGGCCACCACGATCGAGCCGGTGCCCATCCGGGCAAGGGTCGAGACCGACAGCGAGGCCATCGCGCCCGCGCCCAGCACCAGGGCGCGCAGGTCGGTGGTACGGCCGAGGTGGTCAGTGGCCTCCTGGAGCGCCGCCGCCACCAGCGACGGACCCGCCCGGTCGATGTCGGTCTCGGCGTGGGCCCGCTTGCCGACCCGCAGCGCCTGCTGGAACAGGGAGTTCAGCGCGGGGCCGACGGTGCCGGACTCCTGGCCCACCCGGAGCGCCTCGCGGGCCTGGCCGAGGATCTGGCTCTCGCCGACCACCATCGAGTCGAGCCCGGAGCCGACGTGGAAGAGGTGCGAGACCGCGGCGTCGTCGTAGTGCACGTAGAGGTGCGGGACGAGCAGCTCGTCGGACTCCTTGCTGGGGGCCAGCAGCATCCGCGAGATCGCCTCGACGCTGCCGTGGAACCGGTCGACCTCGGCGTAGACCTCGATCCGGTTGCAGGTCGACAGCACGGTGGCCTCGACCACGTGCTCGAGGTCGAAGACCTCGCGGACCAGCTTGAGGGCGCCCTCGCCGTCCCGCGCGAGCTGCTCGAGCACGGACACCGGGGCGGAGTTGTGCGACATCCCGACCACGAGCACGCTCATGCCACGACCTCCGGGTCCAGGGTCGCGTCGGCCGTGGCCGCCGCCGACTTGCGCTGCTCGTGGTAGGCGAGGATCTGCAGCTCGCTGGACAGGTCGACCATCCGGACGTCGACACCCGCCGGGACGGTGAGCACCGTGGGCGCGAAGTTGAGGACGCTGCGGATGCCTGCGTCGACCATGTGGTCGCAGACCGACTGGGCGGCGGCCGCCGGCGTCGCGATCACGCCGATCGCGACCCCGTGCTCGCGCACGATCGCCGAGAGCTCGGTGAACGGGCGGATCTTCAGGCCCGCGACCAGCTCACCCTGGCGGGCCCGGTCGGCGTCGAGCAGTGCGACGGTGCGGAAGCCGCGGGAGGTGAAGCCGGAGTAGTTGGCGAGGGCGTGGCCGAGGTTGCCGATCCCCACGATCACGACCGGCCAGTCCTGCGTGAGACCGATCTCGCGGGCGATCTGGTAGCGCAGGTACTCCACGTCGTACCCGACGCCGCGGGTGCCGTAGGAGCCGAGGTGGGACAGGTCCTTGCGGAGCTTGGCGCTGTTCACGCCGGCCGCGGTGGCGAGCTCCTCGCTGGAGCACGTGCGGATCTCGCCCTCGAGCAGCGAATTGAGTGCCCGCAGGTACACCGGAAGGCGCGCGACGGTCGCCTCGGGAATGCGTGTAGGGCTCACGGTCTACTCTCCAGCAGCACGCCCCCGGCCCGCTGACTGGCCCGTCTCGAAAGCGTGCTGCGCCTTCACCATAAGAGTTTGTGAACGTGGGAACAAACCGAGTCCGGCCCGTGACCAGCGCCTCACCCGGCCGGGACTAGCACAGGTGAGACATTCGCCACCCGGCGGGGTCCCCCGAAGGACCGGTCAACCGCCGAGAGCGGCCCGCAGCCGGCGCTCGTCGACCCGCCAGAAGTCGTGCTGGGCCCCGTCGACGAAGGTGACCGGGATCTGCTCGCCGAAGGCCCGCACCAGCTCCGGGTCGGTGGTGATGTCGACCTCGTCGTACGACGTGCCGAGGTCGGCGCACACCCGGGCGATCACCTCACGGGCGTCCTCGCACAGGTGGCAGCCCGGCTTGCCGTACAGCGTGACGCGCGCACCCATGGACGTGCTCACGACTCGAGCAGCCCGAGGGCACGGCGCCGCTCGGTGGCCCGCAGCCGGCCCTTCTGGACCTTGCCGGTGACCGTCGAGGGCAGGTCGTCGGTCACGTGGATCGCGCTGGGCTGCTTGAAGCCGGCCAGGCGACCGGCGCAGTGCGCCCGCACCTGCTCGACGAGCTGGTCGGGGTCGACCTCGCCGGCGGGTCGCACGTAGGCGACCACGGCCTCGCCGGTCATCGGGTCCTCGACGCCGATCACGGCTGCCTGGGCCACGGAGTCCAGCTCGAGGATCACGTCCTCGACCTCGCTGGGGTAGACGTTGAACCCGGAGACGATGACCAGGTCCTTGAGCCGGTCGACCAGGAACAGGTCGCCGCCGTCGAGGTAGCCGACGTCACCGGTCGCCCACCAGCCCTCGCCGTCGGGCCCGTCGGCGCCGTCGGGCCAGTAGCCGGAGAACAGGTTGTCGCCGCGGACCAGGATCTCGCCGGCGTCGTCCTCGTCGGGGGCGCGCCCGGTCTCGTCGGCGAGCCGGATCTCGATGCCGGGCAGCGCCGCGCCGACCGAGCGCGGGTCGGGCGCCGGGCTGCAGAGGTCGGAGGTGACCACCGGCGACGCCTCGGTGAGGCCGTAGCCCTGGTGGATCGCCAGCCCGGTGCGCGCGGTGAACGCCTCGGTCAGGTCGGGCGCGAGCGGCGCCGAACCGCTCAGGATCATCCGCACCGGCCCGAGGCGCTCCTCGAGCGCGGGCACCTGCATCCAGTACGCGAAGACCGGGGGCGCGACCGGGAGGACCGAGATCGCCTCGTCCTCGATGATGTCGAGGGTGCCCTCGGGGTCGAAGCCGTCGACCAGCACCAGCCGGCCGTGCTGGCGCACGACCTGGCCGAGCACGGCGTTGAGGCCGTAGACGTGGAACAGCGGCAGCACGCCGAGCACGACGTCGCGGCCGGTGATCATCGGCGGGTCGACGGCGGCCGTCTGCTCGATGTTGGCCAGCAGGGCGCGGTGGCTGAGCATCGCGGCCCGCGGCCGGCCCGACGTACCGCTGGTGTAGAGCAGCACCGCGAGCGACTCGGGATCGGTGACGCCCGGCACGGGCTCCCCCGTGCGCGCGACCAGCTGGTCCCAGGTGCGCTCGCCGCCCTCGGCCGGCACGTCGACGCCGACGATGCGCGGCGGGCTCGCGGCGTCGTCACCCGAGGCCTCGAGGGCCTCGCGCACGCCGACGACGGCCGCACGCACGGTGCCGATCGTGGTCGGGTCGGCGACGACCATCCGGGCGCCGGAGTCCACCAGCATCCGGACCACCTCGCCGGTGGCGCTGCGCGAGTTGATCGGTACGGCGACCATGCGGGCGCGCAGCACCCCGAAGTAGGTGGCCACGAACTCGATCCGGTTGGTCACCGCGAGCATCACCCGATAGCCCGCGACCATCCCGGCGCCGGACAGCCCGTGGGCGACGCGGTCGGCGAGGTCGTCGAGGGCAGCCCAGGTCACGGTGCGTCCGGTGGCAGCCTCCGAGAGGGCGATCCGCTCCGGTTCCTCGCGCGCGGCGGTGGCCAGGAGATCGGCGACGTTGGTCCCCATCCGGGGAGTCTCGCACACCGCCTCGACGCAGGAGCACCGACCGCACGAAGGTTCTAGGGTGGCTCCGTGACCCCCGCCTCCGGCCACGGCCGCCGCCCCGTGAACCTCAAGCGTCGTTCACGCCTGGCCGGCGAGGCGGCCGCCGCGGCGGCCGAGGTCGAGAGCAGCCTGTCGGTCGAGGCCGACACCACGTCGGCGGCGTTCTTCGACGTCGACAACACAGTGATGCAGGGCGCGTCGATCTACCACCTGGCCAAGGGCCTGCACCGCCGGAAGTTCTTCACCACGCGCGACATCCTCGGCGCGGCCTGGAAGCAGGCCTACTTCCGGGTCGTCGGGGTCGAGGACCCGGAGCACGTGGCGGAAGCCCGCTCGGCGGCGCTGGCGTTCATCGCCGGGCACACGGTCGAGGAGCTGGAGTCGCTCGGCGAGCAGATCTTCGACGAGGCGATGGCGCACCGGATCTGGCCGGGCACGCGAGCCCTCGCCCAGCTGCACCTCGACCAGGGACAACGGGTCTGGCTGGTGACCGCCGCGCCGATCGAGATCGCCGGCATCATCGCCCGGCGACTCGGCCTCACCGGCGCGCTCGGCACGGTCGCCGAGCACATCAACGGCGTGTACACCGGCCGGCTGGTCGGCGAGATGCTGCACGGCCCGGCCAAGGGCGAGGCGATCCTCGCGCTCGCCGAGCGCGAGGGGCTGGACCTGAGCCGCTGCTCGGCGTACTCCGACTCCTACAACGACCTGCCGATGCTGTCGCTGGTCGGCGACCCGTGCGCGATCAACCCCGACTCGCGGCTCCGGGCCCACGCCCGGGCGCAGGGCTGGCGGATCCGCGACTACCGCACCGGACGGCGGGCGGCCCGGGTCGGGGTGTTCACGGCCGCCGTGGCCGGCGCCGCCGTGGGCAGCCTCGCGGCCGGCACCGCGATCCGTCGCCGGCTGCACTGACCGGCCGCGGCACATTCCGGGGACATCCCCGGCAAAACGGTCCGGAAATGCGCTCGTTCGTCGGGTTGGCCGGTAATCTGGTTTGTTTCCCAAACACCCGGCGATCCGTCTATTCTGGACGCTCAGCACCTGGCGGGGGGCCAGGGAGGGAGATCACTGCATGGGCGTCGGCCGGGGAACCTCACGCGGTCTTGGCGCGCTCCGCTGCGCCCTGGCTGACGTGCTCCAGGCTGCCGCGCCCCTGCCGGCGACCGGCCCGAGCTCCCCCTGGTGGCTGCACAGCGACTCGGTGCTGCTCGCCGGCGCGACCACGGTCTCCGGCCAGCGCCGACGCCACGACGGCCCACACTCCGCAGGCACCGGCGGCGCCGGTGGCCAGGAGGGTGGCACCACCCCTTCGAACGGACACCACAACGACCACGGCGACGCGGACCTGGCGACCTCGTCGGCCGAGGACGCCGCGGTCGCCAGCCGGCTGATCGCGCTCGTCGAGCTCGCCCGCGGCGGCGACAAGGACGCCTTCGGCCAGCTCTACGACCACTACCAGCCGTCGGTCTACCGGTTCCTGTACTACCGCGTCGGCTCGATGACGCTCGCCGAGGACCTCACCGCGGAGACCTTCTTCCGCGCGCTGCGGAGCATGCACTCGTTCCGCTGGCAGGGCAAGGACTTCGGCGCCTGGCTGATGACCATCGCCCGCAACCTGACCGCCGACCACTTCAAGGCCGGCCGGACCCGCCTCGAGCAGACCACCGAGGACATGCAGACCCTCGACACGACCTCCGAAGGTCCGGAGATCGAGGTGCTGTCCGCCCTGACCAACGAGGCCCTGCTGCGCGCCCTCGGCGAGCTGCCGACCGAGCAGCGCGAGTGCCTGATCATGCGGTTCCTCCAGGGCCTCTCGATCGCGGAGACCGCTGAGATCCTGGGACGCAGCAGCGGGGCCGTGAAGCAGCTGCAGCTGCGCGGCGTCCGCAACCTCGCGAAGCTGATCCCGGCCGAGGAGCGTGAATGATGTTGCGTTCACGCATAACTCCCGCGCAGGTCACGTCGTTGTCATCTGTGTACGAGCGCACCGCTGACCGCACCACCCCCGCGTTCACATCGTGCGTCCCCTTCCAGACACCAGGAACGACACCATGACCCCGCTGATCTCGGCGCGCAGAGCCGCTGAGGACTTCGCGCGCGTGGTCGACGGTTCCCAGACGGACGTGGCCGACCGCTACGCCGAGCTGACCGCGACCGTGGACCTGCTGCGCCGACAGGACAGCCCGGTCGCCCGCCCTGACTTCGTCGCCGACCTCCGCTCCCAGCTGATGGCCGCGGCCGACACCCTCCTGGTGCCCGCAGAGCCCGAGCTCGCGTCGGTCATCACCATCCGCCCCGGTCGCCACCAGCGCCGGCTCGCGGCCGCAGCCGCGGCCTTCGTCGTGGTCGGCGGCACCGCCGGTGTCGCGGCGGCCGCCGAGAACGCCCTCCCGGGCGACCCGCTGTACCCGATCAAGCGCGGCATCGAGAGCGCGCAGATCTCGCTGAACTCCAGCGACGCGGCCAAGGGCCACGACCTGATCAGCCAGGCCGGCACCCGTCTCGACGAGATCGACGCCCTGATGGGCAACGGTGACGCGACCTCGCAGATCACCCACACGCTCGCCTCCTACCAGCGCACGGCCGCCAACGGCGCCGACCTGCTCTTCGTCGCCTACCAGCGCAACGGCAACGTCGACGACCTCGCCAGCCTGCGGACCGCGCTGGTCGACCAGAGCGCCCAGCTCACGTCGCTCGCCGCCCAGGCCCCACCGACGACCCAGCCCGCCTTCCGGTCGGCGTCGTCGCTGCTGGCGGACCTCGACCAGCAGGCCCGGGTGCTGTGCGGCAACTGCGGCCCCGACACCGGCGCGACCGACTTCACGAACCTCTCCTCCGCGCCGGCGCTGCAGAGCCTGCTCTCGCAGCCGGCCAAGGCCGCGGCCGCCGCGGAGGCGAAGGCCCAGACGAAGTCGCTGGCCGACAAGGCCGCGGAGATCGCCGCGAACACCCCGAAGCCCGACCCGGCGACCCTCGACGGGGCGACGACCCGCGACGGCAGCGGCACGGTGGCCGGCGTGACGGTGCCCCAGCTACCCACGCAGGACGGCTCGCTCAAGACGACTGTCACCACGGTCACGGGCGGCGTCGAGGGCCTGCTCGACACGGTCGGCACCAGCACCGGCGGCATCCTGACCCCGGTCACGGACACCGTGAACGACACGCTGGACGCGCTGACCACCCTGCTGCTCGGTCCCTGACCGAGGCGGCCCGGCCTTCGGTCAGCCGAAGACGGACGTGCGCTGCATCAGCAGGCTGTACAGCGTCTGCTGGATGGTCTCGCGCACCTGGTCGGTCACGTTGAACACCAGCATCGGGTCCTCGGCCACGCCGGCATCGTAGACGTCGGTGCGGATCGGCTCGCCGAACTCGATGATCCACTTCGACGGCAGCGGCACCAGGCCGAGCGGGCCGAGCAGCGGGAAGAACGGGGTGATCGGGATGTACGGGATGCCCAGCAGCCGTGCGAGCGACGGGATGTTCCCGACCAGCGGGTAGATCTCCTCGGCGCCGACGACCGACGTCGGGATGATGGGTACGCCGGTGCGGATCGCCGCCGAGACGAAGCCGCCCCGGCCGAACCGCTGCAGCTTGTAGCGCTCGCTGTACGGCTTGCCGATGCCCTTGAAGCCCTCAGGCCAGACGCCGACGATCTCGCCGCCGCGCAGCATCCGCTCGGCGTCCTCGCTGCACGCGAGCGTCACGCCGCCCTTGCGGGCCAGCTCGCTGACCACGGGCAGCCGGAAGACCAGGTCGGCGCCGAGCGGGCGCAGGAAGCGGTGCGCGTGGTCGTGCACGCTCACCATCGTCATCAGCCCGTCGACCGGGATGGTGCCGGAGTGGTTCGAGACGACCAGGGCGCCGCCGTCGGCCGGGATGTTCTCGACCCCGCGCACCTCGATGCGGAACCACTTCTCGGCGACCGGCCGGATCGCGCTCATGAAGAAGCGCTGGGTGATCTCGGCGTCGAAGCCGTACTCGTCGACGGTGTAGTCGCCGGTGAGCCGGCGGCGCAGGAAGGCCAGGAAGGCTGCCAGCCGGGGCTCCCAGTTCTCGCCGAACACCTCGACGGCCGCGGCGGTGAAGCCGGCCAGCCAGTCGACGGCCGGGATCCCGGGGGTCGGGTGCCGGTGGTCGCGCGGCGCCGGGGCGACCGGCGGCGTCGGGGCGATCGGAGGGACGGCGGGGGGCTCCGACGCGGCCGGCTCCGAGGTGCGGGGCTCCGGCATCCGCGCACCGGCCGTCTCGTCCTGCTCGGCCGGCGGCTGGCCTTTGCGCGCGGTGCGGCCGGCCAGGCTGCGCGCCGAGCTGGACGGCTTGGCGTTGCCGGTGCCACGCCCGGGCTTGCCGCGCGTGCCGATCGGGATGATCTCGGCGTCACCCACGCTCACGCACCCCGCTCCCGGTCAGCTGGACGGCCTTGTCTCGGGCTCCGCCGAGCGCGCC
>Ga0255338_1005262_pt1 | contig 12119 bp, 11 predicted proteins | sample MeOH1_35cm_T4_19_FD_203715 | JGI IMG/M metagenome (GOLD analysis project Ga0255338, IMG submission 203715) | Sandy soil microbial communities from University of British Columbia, Vancouver, Canada - MeOH1_35cm_T4_195 | ecosystem: Engineered > Artificial ecosystem > Sand microcosm > Unclassified ... | reverse complement strand
GGTGCCGAACACCAGGTATTCCCGATTGGCGGCGTTCTGCACAAAGCCCGTGAGCATGAAGGTGCAGCCCGGCACCACCGCGCGCACATTGCCTTTGCCCCACACCCTGCTGGCGTGCTGGCGGATCGCTTCGATACGGATACGGGAAAGCATGTCGCCCTCGCGCCACGGGTCATTGCCGGTGGCGGGCTGGGCATGGTCGCCGGGATACTCGTAGATCTCGCCCTCGGCGTGGGCGGTCTCGCGCGGGGCGTGGCCGGCCACTGACAGGTCGGCCCGTGGTTTGACGAAATCGTAGTCGTTGCTGGTCCACTTGCCCGACACTAGCCGGTCCTGCACGTGGAAGTCGTACAGATGCTCGTCGGTGTCGGCCCGATCGGAAGTGGGCCGCCAGGTAAACAGGCGGTTCAGGCCCTCGGTGCCCTGCACCCGGGCCACGGTCAGCGCGACCTGGCCGAGAATCTGCGGCAGGCCATCGCCTCGCAGGGTAATCGTGCGGGAGGAAAGGAACGGCGGACGGGTGCCCATGGGCGCTCCGGCGAGTGGATCGACGATCCCGCGAAGTGCCCGAAGCGGTTTGGACGTGGCGCGGGGTGGCCTGAAAGGCTATCCCGCAAAGTGATCGATGAATGTCGCAGATTGCGATATTTGCTGCACCCCCTGATCTGGATCAATCAGCAGGAGAGAGTGGGAGAAAACGAGCTCAGTCCGGCAGCGTGGCCGCGCCCATGCGGCGGGCGATGACCGACGCCTTGACGCGGAAATTCACGTGCACGTTGGCGCAGTACGCGCGCTTGTCGAAGCACTTGGGCGCCGGCAGCGCCGCCGCCAGCCGCGCGGCCTGTCCCACGCCCAGCTGCGACGCCGACGTGCGGAAGTAATGCTGCGCCGCCGCCTCGGCCCCGAACACGCCCTCGCCCCACTCCACCGAATTGAGATAAATCTCAAAGATCCGCTGCTTGTCGAGCCAGAACTCGAGCATCCACGTGATGGCCAGCTCCTGGCCCTTGCGCAGGTAATGCTGCTCGGGCGCCAGGAACAGGTTCTTGGCCAGTTGCTGCGTGATCGTGGAGCCGCCGCGCACGATGCGGCCGCGCTGCTTGTTGCGCTCCCACGCGGTCAGCATCGCATCGAGGTCGTAGCCTGGATGATTGACGAAATCGGCATCCTCGCTGGCAATGACCGCGCGCTTCAGGTGGCGCGAGATATCGTCATAGCGCACCCACTGGCGGTCGATGCCGCAATGCCAGACATTGATCCCGCACAGCCGCCAGCGCTCGGCGCGCATGAACGACGTGGACGACGGATTCACGTACTGCCACGCGGCAATCTGCAGGAAGAAGTACAGCTGCATGGCCACCACGCCCGCGATCAGGCAGCCGGCCAGGTAGCCGAGCCAGCGCAGCGGATTGGCTGCGCGATGCCCGCCCGTGCCGGCGCGCGCCGGGGATCGGGGGGAAGAACGCTGGCGGGCCAAGGCCGTCCGATTCAGCGGGCGGCTTCGGCCTGCGCCTCGGCATGCAACGCCGCGCGCAGCGATTCGAGCACCGGCGCGGTATTGGGCCGTACGCCGCGCCAGTTGTAGAACGCCTCGGCGGCCTGCTCCACCAGCATGCCCAGGCCGTCGCTGGTGCGCGCGCCGCATTGCGCGGCGTAGGCCAGGAACACCGTGGGCCGGGCGCCGTACATCATGTCGTAGGCCAGCACCCCCTCGCCCAGCAGGTACTCGGGCACCGGCGGCACTTCGCCCTGGAGGCTGCTCGACGACGCGTTGATCACCACGTCGCAGCGCTCGTCCTCGCTCAGCGCGGACAGCGCGTCGAGCCCGCCGCCCCACAGCTCAACGTTGTACTGGTCGGCCGCCTCGACGAATGCCTCGAGCATGTCGCTCGCGCGCGAGGCCGTGCGGTTGGCCACCACGATCCGCGCCGGACGGCACTCGATCAGCGGCAGCATCGCCCCCATCGCCGCCCCCCCGGCACCCAGCAGCAGAATGCGCTTGCCCTCTAGCAAAACGTCCAGATTGTCCTGGATATCGCGCACCAGGCCCACGCCGTCTGTGTTGTCGCCGTGGATCAGGCCATCCTCGATCCACATCGTGTTGACCGCGCCCGCGGCCTCGGCGCGCGGCGTCAGGCGGTCGGCCAGGTCATAGGCATCGAGCTTGAACGGCGTGGTCACGTTGAAGCCATGGCCGCCCTCGGCCAGGAAGCGGCGCACGGTCTCGGCGAACGCGCCAACCGGCGCCTCCAGGCGGTCGTACTGCACGGCCTCGCCGGTCTGGTGCGCGAACGCGGCGTGAATGGCCGGCGAGCGGCTGTGCGATACGGGATTGCCCACCACTACATAGCGGTCGGGCTGGGAAGTCGGGTCTGTCGTCATCAACGGGACTGCAGGCGGACGTCGAGCCCGCTGCGTGTGAACTTGAACGTGGAAATGACCTCCAGGATGTCCTGGCGCTGCTGCATTTCCGGGGTAAAGGCGCCAAACGGCGCGGCGGCGCGCACGATGGCAATGGCCTGGCGGTCGAGCACGGGATCGCCCGAACTCTTGGCCACGTCGATCGCCTCGACGTTGTAGCCGTCGCGGTTATAGCCGAGCTTGCCCAGCCGGTTGACGTTGATCACCAGGATCAGCTGGCCGTAGATCGGCTTGCCGTTGCGCTGCGGGAAGTCGCTGGTGCCGCGCGCCTCGATCTTGCGGCGCAAGTGATCGTAATATTGCGCGTAATCCACGCCCTGCGCGCTCGTGGCGGTCAGTTGCATGCGCTTGGGGCGCTTGGCGTAGTGTTCGAGATTGCGGCCGATCTCGGCCTCGAGCCGCACCATCTCGGTCACGGCGGTGCGCTCGTCCTGGCCGCGCGTGGGCGCCTCCTGGCGCTGCTCGCCCGGCTTCACCGGCTGGCTGCGCACCGACGGCGCGGCCTCGCGCGACTGCGTCATCAGCCGCCGCTGCTCCTGCTCGAGCTGCTCGATGCGCCGCTGCGTCAGGCGCATCAGGTCGCCTTCCATCGTCTCGGTCTGGGCCGGCAGCGGCGTGGTGGCACGCTGCGCGTCGTGGTCGCCGCCGCCGTCCAGGTTGGCCTGGGCCAGCACCGTGGGGTTGCGCGGGCGCTCGGCGGACTTGGAATTGACCAGCACCACGTCCAGCTGCGAGTCCGGGCGCTTGATCTCGAAGACCTCGGGCGCGGCGATGCGCACCATCAGGATCACTGCGTGAATGGCCACGGACAGGGCGAGCGCCTTGGTCAGCGTGCCGCTGGAATGCCACCACTGAAGGGGATGGCGGGGAGCACTAAGAACGGCGTTCACGATGGGCGGCGGGCCTGGGCAGTCCGGGACAATGGAAATGGAAAAACGGCCACCCCACGGCAGGTGGGTATGGCCGGGTCAGACCTGGATTGTAAGGGAGCGGAATGCTTTTCCGAAGGGTTCAGCCCGCCGGGCCGGCCCCGGTGTCGCGTGCCGCCGACGCCTCGTCGTCCGAAGGCGCCTCGGACCCGCCCTCGGCGGGCGCCTCCTGGCCTTCGACGGTGGCGTCCACGGCGGCTTCCGCGGCTTCTTCCGCCGCTGCCTCGGCCGCGGCTTCCGCCGAGACTTCGGCCGCTTCCTCGTCAGCCTCCAGTTCCTCCTCGGGTACCTCGCCCTCGCCGGCAAACACTTCCAGCACGCGGCACGACACTTCCAGCGAGATCTCGTCCGTGGACGCCAGCTCCAGCAGCACCTGGGTGCCGCGCGCCGCCTGCGCCAGTTCCGGCACACGCGTGACCAGCGGAATCTCGGTGAAGCGCACCGCGCCTTCCTTGAGCACCGTGGCCATCAGCTTCTCGCGGCCCTCCTGCGACAGCCAGCGCAGGCACCAGTAGCGTTCCATCGTGGACTGGTGCTCGGCGTAGGCCGCATAAGTGCCCTCGAAGTCGGCCACGGCCGCCAGCAGATCGGCGTCCTTGGGCTTGAATGGCGCCACCAGCTTGGCCGTGATGCCATGCTGCGCCACCGCCATGATCTGCCACTGGTTGACCAGGTCAACGTAGCGGCGCAGCGGCGAGGTGCTCCACGCGTACTGCGCCACGCCCAGGCCCTCGTGCGGCGCCGGATAGGTCTGCATGCGCGTGCGGTGCATGCCCCACGCCTTCTGGGTGCGGTAGATGCCCGGCACGCCGTGGTCGGCCAGCAGCTTGCCCCACGTGCTGTTGGCCAGGATCATCAGCTCGGCCACGATCTTGTCCAGCGGCGAGCCCCGGTGGCGCTGCTCGATGCGCACGCGCTCCGCGCCGCCTTCCATCTGGTCGATATAGAAGTTGTAGTCGGCCCGGTTGTGCGACTCCGGCCGCAGCCCGCTGGCGATGCGCGCGCGCTGGCGCTCGTCGTGCAGGTGGTTGGCCAGCCGGAACAGGTGCGTCAGCGCGCCGCGGAACGGGTAGTCGCCGGTGCCGGCGGCCAGCGCGGCCTCGGTGACCACGTCTTCCAGCAGGTTGTGGCGCAGGTTGGCCGCGATCGGCACCATCTCGGCGCGCGTCTCGCTGGCCGTGATGGCCAGGCCATCGGGGGTATTCGGGTCCACCGTCACGTAGAGCGACAGCGCCGGGCAGGTGCGGCCTTCCTGGAGCGTGTAGCGGTTCACGATGCCGTCGGGCAGCATCGTGATCTTGTCGCCCGGGAAATACACCGTGGACAGCCGCTGGCGCGCGATGGCGTCGAGCGCATCGCCACGGCGGATGCCCAGCGCCGGCGCGGCGATGTGGATCCCCACGCGCAGCCTGCCGCCGTCGAGTTCGGTGACGGACAGCGCGTCGTCGATCTCGGTGGTCGTGACATCGTCGATCGAGAATGCCTGCACGGCGGCCAGCGGCAGGTCGCCGCCCGGCTCGGGCACGTCCACGTCGGGGAAGCCGGTGCCTTTGGGGAAACATTCGGCCAGGAACTTGGCCTCGTGCAGCGCGCGCGGGCTGGACACGCCACCCACGGCCACCATCAGCCGCATCGGCGTCATGCCCAGCGCCGTGCAGGCGGCGTCCATGGCCTTGAATTCGAGGCTGTTCTTGTCCGGCTTGAACAGCAGTTGCAGCACCTTGCCGCGGAAGGCGTCCGGCAGCGCCAGCGCCTTGAGCTGGTCTTCGTACCCGGCCTGCACCAGCGCCTGCTGCTTCTTGCGCTCCAGGGCGGCCAGCGCGGCCTTGAGCTGGTCTTCGGGCGCGCGCATGTAGCGTCCGCGCCCCTTGCGGCGGAAATAGACGGGACTGCCATGCAGCGCCATGGCCAGCGCGGCCTGCTGCACCGGGCCCGCATCGGCGCCGTAGTATTCGGCGGCCAGTTCGGCAAAGCCGAATTCCTCGGCCGGCGCGCATTCCCAGAGGAAGTCGAGGTCGATGTCGGCGGCCAGGTCGCCGGTCTGCCGCACCATTTCGATTGCCGACGGCTGGGCAAACTGCAGCAGCACGTCTTTGGCCTTGACCTTGGTGCGCTTGCCCGCGGGCAATTCCACCTGGTAGGCCTCGCCCTGCTGGGCGAGCACGGTGCCGGCGCGAATCTCGCCGCCTTCTTCAAACAGCAACTGCATGGATCGGTACTTTCAGAAATGCCGGGTATCGCCGCAACGTGGGAGCGGGTTCCCGGGCAGAGTCGACGGTCCGCCCGGGACGGCCGGGCGCCTTGGGTCACCGTTGGACATTAGACATTGGAGCCGGCGGATGTGACCGGCCAGAGCCGGGATGATACCGCACCGCCGCTGGCGCGGGCCGCTCCGTCAGGTCCGGCAGGAAGACCTCCGTCACGAGCATGGCGCCGCCGCCGCGCCGGAACACCGAGCGCCGCGCGGGCAGCATCGGCACCTGCGCCAGCGCCGGCAGGACCTGCTGCAGCGCCTGGCGCAGCGGGTGGTCCGGGCATAGCCGGGCAAACTGGAACGGATCGCGCCGCACGCGCGGGTCCAGGAACAGCGCGCCGCCCAGCGGGCGCTCGCCAAGTCCGCGCAGGAACGGCCAGTCGCGCCGCGCATGGTACGGATCGACGATGGTATGCGCGAAGATGGCGGGCACATCGTCGCAGATCAGCAGTACTTCGCGCGTGATGGCGGGCACGGGCCGGATCAGCCCGAGCGTGCGCCATTCGTCGGCAAACGGCCGCTGCGGCGCCTGCGCGAGCCGGGTCACGCGAAAGCGCGTGGAGGCGGCCATGAGTCGCGCGGTCAGCGAACCCTCGCCGGTGACCCAGCGGCGCAGGTTGAGCGGGATCGCGGCGTCGTACGGCAAATGTGCGCGCCACGTATCGCGGCGCGGCTGCGGAGGCAACGCCGGATTCATGCCGCGCCGGTCGTGGGCAGCTTGCCGCCGGGGCCGTAGCCGCAGAAGGCCAGCACATCGTCCACGTAGTCCGCGAACTCGCTGATGCCGTGGTCGCTGCCTTCGATGATGCGGATGCGGGCGCCCGGACAGGCGCTCACCATCTCGCGGTAGTCCAGCACCTCGTCGCCGGTGGCGGCCAGCAGGTAGTAGCGCTCGGGCGCCGTGATGGCGTCCACGCGCAGCGCGAGCAATTCCTGCAGGTGCGCGCGCTCCACGACGACCGAGCCACCGCCGTGGTACAGCGGCTGCTCGCCCAGGTATTTCTCCAGATCGGTCCACGGATGGATCGCCGGATTCAGCAGCACCGCGCGGCAGCCATGGCGCTCGGCCAGCCAGCGCGCGTAGAACCCGCCCAGCGACGAGCCGACGATGGCGATCTCCGTCTCGCCGCCCGCGCGCGCGCCGCGGATGGCGGCCTCCGCCTGGGCGATGGCCTGGGCCGGCGAGACATTGAGCGTGGGGCAGGCGAAATGCTTTTCCACGCCCCACGCGCGCATCCGCTCCTGCACGAGCCGCGACTTGAACGATTGCGGCGAGGAACGGAAGCCATGCAGGTACAGCAGCATCGTGAAATCCTTAGTTTCCGGCCAGCACGTCCAGCAGCTTCTGGTGCACGCCGCCGAAGCCGCCGTTGCTCATCACCAGCACGTGGTCGCCGGGTCGGGCGGCGGCCTGGACGGCCCGCACGAGTTCGCCCAGGTCCTGGAAGGCGGCGGCCTTGCCGCCCAGCGGCGCCAGCGCCTCGGCCAGGTCCCAGCCCAGCGCGTCCTTGCCCGACGGCGCGCCGTAGCCGAACACGAGATCGGCGGCTTCCAGGCTGGCCGGCAGTTGCGCGGCCATGACGCCGAGCTTCATCGTGTTGGAACGCGGCTCCAGCACGGCCAGGATGCGTGCGCCGCCCACGCGGCGGCGCAGGCCGTCCAGCGTGGCCTGGATCGCGGTGGGGTGATGGGCGAAGTCGTCGTACACGGTGATGCCGTTGGCCACGCCACGCACCTCCATGCGGCGCTTGACGTTGGCAAAGCTGCCCAGCGATGCGATGGCCTGCGCCGGCGGCACACCCACATGGCGCGCGGCGGCAATCGCGGCAATCGCGTTCATGCGGTTGTGGGTGCCTTGCAGATCCCACACCACGGTGCCCTGCACCGCGTCGCCAAACCAGACCTCGAACGCATCCTTGCCAGCCGGCGCGGCAATGCGGGCATCGCCCTCGCGCCAGTCGCCCACGCCGAACTGCTCCACCTCGCTCCAGCAGCCGCGCTCCAGCACGCGGGCCAGCGCGGGCTCCATGCCATTCACGATGATGCGGCCCTGGCCAGGCACCGTGCGCACCAGATGATGGAATTGGGTCTCGATGGCACCCAGATCCGGGAAGATGTCAGCGTGATCGAACTCCAGGTTGTTCAGGATGGCGGTGCGCGGGCGGTAGTGCACGAACTTGCTGCGCTTGTCGAAGAACGCGGTGTCGTACTCGTCGGCTTCGATGACAAAGAAGTCCGATGCCGTGAGTCGCGCGGAGATGCCGAAGTTTTGCGGCACGCCGCCCACCAGAAAGCCGGGGTTATAGCCGGCGTCCTCGAGGATCCACGAGAGCATCGACGTGGTGGTGGTCTTGCCGTGCGTGCCGGCCACGGCCAGCACCCATTTGCCGTTCAGCACATGCTCGCCCAGCCATTGCGGGCCGGAGACATACGGCAGGTTGCGGTCCAGGATGGCTTCCATCAGCGGATTGCCGCGCGAGACCACGTTGCCGATGACAAAGAGATCGGGCTCCAGCGCCAGTTGGGCGGGGTCGAAGCCCTCGATCAGGTCGATGCCCTGGGCCTCCAGCTGGGTGCTCATGGGCGGGTAGACGTTGGCGTCGCAGCCGGTCACGCGATGACCCGCCTGGCGGGCGAGGACCGCAAGGCCGCCCATGAAAGTACCGCAGATGCCGAGGATGTGAATGTGCATGGGGAGCGTCAGGGGAATGGCTTGGCCCGGGCCGCGAGGACAAGCGACCTGGCGCCGGGCGGGACAGCGACCGATTGTACCCGACGGGCCGCGCCGGTTGCGGCGGCACGCCGCGGCCCCCAAGGCGCCACGGGCAGGCAAGGCGGGTATCATCGCGGCATGTCCAGACGCAACACATCCGACCCCATCCGCGTGCGTGACGAGATTGCCCAGGCCGCGGCACGCATGATTGCCGAGGACGGCGCCGACTACGCCACGGCCAAGCGCAAGGCTGCCCGCCAGCTGCTCGGCGACGTGCGGGTAGCCGGAGAATGGCTGCCCGATAACGACATGATCGAGGAAGAAGTGCGTGCGTACCAGGCACTCTTCCATGCCGAGAGCCAGCCGCGCATCCTCGCGCTGCTGCGCCGGCTGGCCGTGCTGGCCATGGAGGATCTGGCCGGATTCCGCCCCTACCTGGTGGGCGCCGTGCTCAACGGCACGGCCACCGAGCATTCCGACGTGTACCTGCAGTGCTTCTGCGACAGTCCCAAGGACGTTTTGCTGCACCTGCTCAATGCCGGCGTGGACTTCGACACCAGCGAAAGCCGCCATTTCGCGGGCCGGGGCGACGTGGAGACGCTGAGCTTCCTGTGGCGCGGCCAATGGCCGGCCGCGCGCGAGGCCCGGCAACTGGCCGGCGAGGTGCGCGCGGAACTTGGCGCGCCGGTCGGCATCCATATTGCCCTGTACGACGCCAGGGATGAACGCGGCGCGGTCAGGGCCGACGCAAGCGGCCGGATTGCGCGCGCCGACCTGGCCACCGTCCGCACCATGGCCGCCAAGGTGCCCGACGCGCCGCCCGCCGCCTGATCCCTCTATATATAGAACGCCAATGACCGCATCCGTCCCCCTCCGCCGTTCCCGTGTAGGACTTTGGCTCGTTGTTGCCATCGTGGCCGCTGCTGCCGGCGCAATCGCCGGCCATTTCGTGCTGTCTCCCAAGCCCATGGCCGACCAGGCGGTGGAAACGTTCTTCCAGACCCGACTGGCCGATCCGTCCGGTGCCGAGCTTGACCTGTCCCGGTTCCGGGGCAAGACGCTGGTGGTCAACTTCTGGGCGCCGTGGTGCGGCCCGTGCGTGGAAGAAATGCCGGAACTGACCGCGCTGCATGGCGAATACACGAAACGGAACGTTGAATTCGTCGGCATCGGTATCGATTCGGCCAGTAACATCCAGCAGTTCCTGCAAAAAGTGCCGGTTGCCTATCCGCTCGCGGTGGCCGGCTTCGCGGGCACCGAGCTGTCTCGCAGCTTCGGCAATGCCCAGGGCGGGCTGCCCTATACCGTGATCATCAACCCGGACGGCACGGTCAAATACCGCAAGATGGGCCGCGTTCATGCCGACGAATTGCGCAGGGAGCTGCCCGGCGCCTGAAGCCCTCAAGGCGGGGTGGGGGCGGGACGGGTCTCAATCCCACCCTTCTGAACCGAAGTGCCGCCCAACTTGCAGCGATCTTCGGCGAATTCTCTTATTCCCGCCTTATTCCTCGCATTTCCGTCAAGAATTGCATGAGACGCCTCTGAAATGCGTCGGCAACAGCACGTGTCCTTGTATCGCGAGCTAGACAAATCCCTCTAAGCTACGGTAATCTCCGCGCAATTTCGTTGAACTGGTCAAGCCAACGTGTCTTCAACCCCCATCGCCATCGGCGCTGCGCGCTACCGGAAGGTGCTGGTCCTGCATGGACCGAACCTCAACCTGCTGGGCACCCGCGAGCCGCAGACATACGGGCACACCACGCTTGCCGATATCAACGATGCGCTGGCGAGGCGCGCCGCCGGGGCTGGCCTGGATCTTGATACGTTCCAGTCCAATCACGAGGGGGCGCTGGTGGATCGTATCCAGGCGGCACGCGGCGACGGGGTGGATTTCATCCTGATCAACCCGGCGGCCTATACGCACACCAGCGTGGCGCTGCGTGACGCGCTGGCCGCCGTGGCGATTCCGTTCATCGAGGTGCATCTGTCGAACGTGCATCGCCGCGAGCCGTTCCGCCACCACTCGTATTTGTCGGACCAGGCGGTCGGCGTGATCTGCGGCCTGGGCTGGCAGGGATACCTGCTGGCGCTCGATTACGTGGTGGCACAGGCCCAGGCGGCACCGGGCCCGTAGTCCCCCCGGCACTGTACGGAACAGAACCAGGAATACCCGGAGCCCGCCGCGCGGCCAGCGCGGCAGGCCAATCAATGACTCACCGCCGCCGTCCCCCTTCTTTTCGCGGAAGGGGACCGGACAACCCGATTCTGGAGGATAAGAAGATGGACCTGCGCAAGCTGAAGACGCTGATCGACCTGGTGGCCGAATCCGGCATCTCCGAACTGGAAGTCACCGAAGGTGACGGCAAGGTACGCATCGTCAAGGCCCCGCCGCAAATCGTGGCCGCCCCGATGGTCATGCCCCAGATGCAGGCCCTGCCTGGCGCCCCCGCCGTCCCGATGGCGCCGGCCGCCGCCGCGCCCGAAGCCCCGCAGATCCCGTCTGGCCACGTGGTGACCTCGCCGATGGTGGGCACGTTCTACCGCGCGCCGTCGCCGGGCGCCGCCCCGTTCGTCAACGTGGGCGACACCGTCAAGGAAGGCCAGACCGTCTGCATCATCGAGGCCATGAAGTTGCTGAACGAAATCGAGTGCGACAAGGCCGGCGTGATCAAGGAAATCCTGGTCGAGAACGGCCAGGCCGTGGAATACGGCCAACCGCTGTTCGTGATCGGCTGATGCGGATCGGCCTGCCGCGCCCCCGCCGCCCGCGCCCCGCCGGGGCCGGCACGGGGGTCCGGGCCGGCCGGCATCGTCCCTTGCTCCCCATGCTCCGCATGCTTCAGGCTGCCGCCGCGCGGCGCCCGGCATTGCGATGCCGGCCCAGCGCCGGGGCCCGGCTTGCCGGGCCGGCCCCTGTTCTCGCAGAGAGAGACCATGTTTGAAAAAATTCTGATCGCGAACCGTGGCGAAATCGCCCTTCGCATCCAGCGCGCCTGCCGCGAGCTGGGCATCAAGACCGTGGTGGTGTACTCGGAAGCCGACAAGGAGGCCAAGTACGTCAAGCTGGCCGACGAGGCCGTCTGTATCGGCCCGGCGCCGTCGCCGCTGTCGTACCTGAACATGCCGGCCATCATCTCGGCCGCCGAGGTCACCGACGCGCAGGCCATCCACCCCGGCTACGGCTTCCTGTCCGAGAACGCCGACTTTGCCGAGCGCGTGGAAAAGTCGGGCTTTGTCTTCATCGGCCCCACTTCCGACAACATCCGCCTGATGGGCGACAAGGTGTCGGCCAAGCAGGCCATGATCAAGTCCGGCGTGCCGTGCGTGCCGGGCTCGGACGGCGCGCTGCCCGACGATCCCAAGGAAATCCTGGCCACCGCGCGCAAAGTGGGCTATCCGGTGATCATCAAGGCCGCGGGCGGCGGCGGTGGCCGCGGCATGCGCGTGGTGCATACCGAGGCCGCGCTGCTCAATGCCGTCAACATGACGCGCGAGGAAGCGGGCCGTGCCTTCGGCAATCCCGAGGTCTACATGGAGAAGTTCCTGGAGAATCCGCGCCACGTGGAAATCCAGATCCTGGCGGACCAGCACCGGCAGGCCGTCTGGCTGGGCGAGCGCGACTGCTCCATGCAGCGCCGCCACCAGAAGGTGATCGAGGAAGCACCGGCGCCGCACATTCCGCGCCGCCTGATCGAGCGCATCGGCGACCGCTGCGCCGAGGCGTGCAAGAAGATCGGCTATCGTGGCGCCGGCACGTTCGAGTTCCTGTACGAGAACAACGAGTTCTACTTCATCGAGATTA
>Ga0255338_1005261_pt1 | contig 12127 bp, 6 predicted proteins | sample MeOH1_35cm_T4_19_FD_203715 | JGI IMG/M metagenome (GOLD analysis project Ga0255338, IMG submission 203715) | Sandy soil microbial communities from University of British Columbia, Vancouver, Canada - MeOH1_35cm_T4_195 | ecosystem: Engineered > Artificial ecosystem > Sand microcosm > Unclassified ... | reverse complement strand
TCATCACCAGCCCGTAGCCTTCCAGCTCCATCTGCCGGCGCGCGACGTCGAGGCTCGCGATGAGCTGCTGGTTGGGGCTGGTCGAGGCATGGGTGAAGACCGCCTCGTGGAATTGCGCCTCGACCTTGTGGAAGTCGACGTCCCTGACGAGCACCATCGAGCCCTGGCGGATCGCCGACATCGACTTGTGCGTCGAATTGGTCTGGTAGACGCGCAGCCGGACTGCGCGCGGATCCGGCACGAGCCGCGTGTCGAGCAGCTTGTCGATCGAGGGATTGGCGCCGAGCTCCTTGCGCTGCCGCTCGTACTGGGTGACCGCGTCGGGATCCTGCGTCCAGGCCTCGATGTCGGCGGCGGCGCCCATCGCCGTCCGCGGCCGCAGGAAGGGCGACCAGCGGGCGAAGCCGAACCACGCCTCATCCCACAGGAAGATGAGGTCCGGCTTGATGGCGAGGCATTCCTCCATCACGCGACGGGTATTGTAGATGTGGCCGTCGAAGGTGCAGTTGGTCAGGTCGACCATCTTGACGCGGTCGAGCCGGCCTTCCGCCTGGAGGTCGAGCAAGGCCTTCTTGATCGTGCGCAGCGGCACGGCGCCGTACATCGAGAATTCCGTCATCGGGAACGCCTCGACGTAGAAGGGCTGCGCGCCGCTCAGCACCAGCCCGTAATGATGCGACTTGTGGCAGTTGCGGTCGAGGATGACGATGTCGCCGGGCGCGATCAGCGCCTGCAGCACCATCTTGTTCGAGGTGCTCGTGCCGTTGGTGACGAAGAAGACGTGGTCGGCGCCGAAGGCGCGCGCCGCCATGTCCTGCGCCCGCTTGATGTTGCCGGTCGGCTCCAGGAGGCTGTCGAGGCCGCCCGTCGTGGCGCTGCTCTCCGCCAGGAAGAGGTTGATGCCGTAGAACTGCCCCATGTCGCGGATCCAGGGCGAGCGGAACACCGACTTGCCGCGGGCGATCGGCAGCGCATGGAAGGTGCCGATCGGCCTCTGCGCATAGAGCTTGAGATTGTCGAAGAAGGGCGTCTCGAAGCGCGCCTTGATGCCCTCCAACACCGAGAGGTGCAGTTCCAGCGGTTCCTCGATCTGGTACATCACGCGCCGGATCATCGATGCCCGCGGATCGCCGGCGAGCTTCTCGACGCGCCGGTCCGACAGCAGATAGATATCGAGCTCCGGCCGAATCGCCTTCACCCCGGCCGCCAGCCTCAAGGCCATGTCGGCCTCGTCGGTCTTGTCGAGAAGCGGCTGCTGCGCCGCGAGCACGCTGCGCAGGATGGGGGCGTCGTGGCGGGAGCGCAGCGCGAAGCCTTCATAGATGGCGACGGCCGCGATGTCCGGATTGAGCACGGCCGCGCAGATCGCATCCTCCAGGCTGCCGACCAGCACGGTCTCGTAGATGAAGGCATCCTCGGGCCGCCGCAGCCGGCGGAACTCGGCGGCCATGTGCGGCCAGCGCCCGGCCGGGGCCGGCGTCACCACCAGCATCTCGAAATAGGGGCGATACACCGAACCTTCGCCCAGCGAGGACGGGAGCATGTCGGTCGGATCGGAAAGCGACAGGTCGACCGCCTGCCATTCCTTGGGGTCATGCTTGTAGTTGCTCGTGATCGTCGCCAGCGAAATCCGCTTGCCGAGCGCGAGGAAGCCATTCGCGTCATCGCTCTGCAGCCGCTCGCGCAGGGCGGCCATCAGTTCCGGACCCGGGAAGGCATGGAACTCCTCGATCGCGCCAAGCTCGTCGAGCGCGGCCTCCACGGCGCCGCGCGTCGCCTCGCCTTTGCTCCAGGACCGCGCGGCCGCATGAAGATCGCGCCAGCGATCGGTGCGGCCGGAGGGAGCCGAGAAGAAATGATCGATCGACCGGGATTCTTGAACGCTAGATGCCATCTCAAGTCCTTCCGTGACCGGTGAAGTCTGGAAAGTTTTCTGCAGCCGTCTTCGGCCGCCCTCGGAGTTTCCGAGGCAACGTGGCAGCGTGTTGATGCAGGCGAATTCAACACAACGGGTGTCGCCCGCGTATTGTCCTTAGGGACAGGTTCCCCGTCGTGATGTCTCTGTTGGAATTGAAGGGGAATGAACCGCGAAACGCGCGCCCCGCGCCGGCCAATGCTGCAGCACAGCGAATCCGCCAAATCTAATTCCTGACAGAAACAGCTGCCGCTAAGCTTTCGAACGGTCAGAAGAATGCTCTTTCGGAGCCGGCACCCGTGCGTGCAGTCGGCATGAGCTCGGACTCAACCGGATTGCAGCCAACCACTGCCTGCAACGCGATCGCCGGCAGTGCCCCGGACATCTCGGGGGAAACGACCGGGCGCGAGAAGCCTCCAGCGGATGAAGCGATTATCGAGCGTCTTGAGAGGACCATAGCCCTCGGACGCGCCCTTCCACTGCGGAGCTGCAGGCGGTTTTCTCTGCGAACAACCTCGGCCGAACGCCCTTCGGCAGGCGGGATCATTCTATAACCGTTGTTTATATGACATTGGCCAATCTTCATTTGACGGCATGCAAAGCCGCGGGCCTGATGCTTGAGAAGCATGGGAGCATCGCGATGAAGAAGACGACGCTGGCGGTTCTGGCGGGCCTGACGGCTATGCCGTGGCTCGCCGCCTTTCCAGCGCGGGCCGAGACGCTGCAGTTGGCGGTCGGCACTTCAGACATAACCAACATCGATCCGCATCGGGCCAACGGCTTCGACTCGATGCTGTTGAGCAATGTGTTCGACGGACTCGTGCGCTTTCCGCCCGGCAGCGCCGATCCGGCTGCGCTCGAACCCGATCTCGCCGAGCGCTGGGAAGCGGCAGTGGATGGCAAGTCCTGGACGTTCCATCTGCGCAAGGGCGTCAAGTTTCACGGCGGCTTCGGCGAACTCAGCGCCGACGACGTGGTTTTCTCGCTGAAGCGGGCCGCCGATCCCAAGACGTCGTCCTTCGCCGCGACCTTCGCGTCGGTCGCCGACGTGGTGAAGCTCGACGACCTGACCGTGCGCATCGATCTGAAGTATCCGGATGCGGGGCTTTTGGGCCTGCTCTCCAACTTCCATGGCGGCCTGATCACCAGCAAGGAGGCCGTCGAGCAATTGGGCTCGGCCTTCTCGGCCAAGCCGATTGGAACCGGCCCCTTCGCGATCGCCGAGCACGTTCCGCAGCAGCATGTGCGTCTCGTTGCCAACAAGGACTATTTCCGCGGTGCTCCGAAGATCGACGAGATCTTCTGGCGCTTCGTGCTCTCCGACAGCAGCCGCGACCTGGCGTTCCAATCCGGGCAGCTCGACCTGATCTACGGCCGACGCGAGCAGCGTTGGGTGACGCAGGTCAAGGCTCGCCCCGACGCCGTCGTCGACATCTTCGGCCAAGGCGAATTCCGCACGCTCCACATCAACCGCAGCATCAAGCCACTCGACGACGTTCGGGTCCGGCAGGCGATCGGACTCGCGATCGATGTCGACCAGATCGTCCGCTTCGTCGGGCCTGACGTCGCGCGCAAGGGCTGCTCGGTGGTTCCCCCGCGCTATCGCGGCGAGGATTGCTCCTGGACCGCCAGGCCGGACATCGCCAAGGCCAAGGCACTGCTCGCCGAGGCCGGCCATCCGGCCGGCATCACCCTGAGCGTGGTCGTCTCCAATATTTCCTCGCAGCTGCCGATCATGGAAGTGATCCAGAACCAGCTCGCCAAGGCCGGCATCAAGCTCGACATGAAGGTCGTCGACCACCCTACCTATCAGCAGCAGATCCGCCAGAATGCCAGCGCGCTGGTCTTCTACGGCGCCGCGCGCTTCCCGGTCGCCGACACCTACCTGACCGAGTTCTACCATTCGGCCGCGACCGTCGGAAAACCGACGGCAATGTCGAACTTCTCGCATTGTGACGTCGCGGACGCCGAGATCGAGCAGGCGCGCAAGGAGGGCGATGCGGCCCAACAGCTTGCCGCCTGGAAACTGGCCCAGGAGAAGATCCACAAGGAGGTCTGCTCGGTGCCGCTGTTCGAGCTGCAGCAGGTCTGGGCGCGCAGCAAGAAGGTCGACTACGGCTATGAGCTGAAGGGCGCGATCAACATCGCTCCGCAGATCACCGAGAAGACGACGATCAAGCGCTGAGCGCCTCCCGCATCAGTTCGCCGCCCCGGCTGCGGGCATGCTGGATGAAGAGATCGAGAAGGCCCGCATTGCGGGCCTTCTGCGCTTTTGCGAGCAGGAAGTGGTTGTCGATCGCGGGCTCGAAGCGCCGGATGGCGACGCGTCCCTGGACCGGCCCCGCCATGAGAGGGTGCACCAACGAGAGCCCCAGGCCATGAGCGACGAACTCGCAGAGGGTCGGCGCCGTCGTCGCCTCGAGGACCAGCCTGGGGGCGGAATCATAGCTCGCCATCACCTCGTCGACCGTGCGGCGGATCTCGACACCTTCATCGAAGGCGACGAAGGGCTGCTCGTGCAGATCCGCGGGGCGGATCACGGTCTTTCGAGCCAGCGGGTGATCCGGCGGCATGATGCAGACGAGCGGATGCGACAGGAACGGCTCGGTGTCGAGATAGGGGTGCTCGACCTTGGCGTTGAGGATTCCGACGTCGACCTGCCGGGTGACGAGCCAATCCGCCAGCCCGGGCGAGCCGCGAACGATGAGGGAGACGAAGACATGCGGCTCGCTTTCGAGGAACCGCATCGTCACCTGCTGGATGAAGTGCCCCGATAGCGCCGGCAGAACACCGACAAGCAGCCGGCCTTTCTCCTCACGGCGCACGGTCTCGACCGCGCGCTCGATCTGATGAAGGCCGGAGAAGACGCGGTCGACCTCCTCGTAGAGACGCGCTCCCTGCGCCGTCGGCGTCAGCTTGCCCTTGACCCTGTCGAAGAGCCGCAAGCCCGTATCGTATTCGAGATTGGAAACGAGCTTGCTGACGGCAGGCTGGGTGACGTTGAGAGCGGCCGCCGCTCCACTGACCGTGCCGTTCTCGATGACGGCCCTGAAGGCCTCGACCTGCCTGAGATTGATCGTTCGTGGCATAACCGCCTGGAATACCTTGGGCGAAAACTGTTGTTGGACGTTTTAGCACGAGGCTTCGATACTCACCAGAAGGAGGCCGCTGAAGCGGCCGAGAGAGATCATGCGATACGCGCTCAAACGAATACTGCTCGGCGTGCCGACGCTGCTCGCGATGTTCACGGCCATCTTCGTGATCATCCGGGTCGTGCCGGGTGACGCCGCAGCCGTGATCCTGGGCGATCAGGCCAGCGCGACGGCGCTGGAGGCGCTGCGGGTCGAGCTGGGGCTCAACCAGCCGCTCTCGCAGCAGTATCTGGGCTTCCTTGGCGGCTTGCTGCAGGGCGATCTCGGCACCTCGCTCGTGACCAAACGGCCCGTCCTCGAAGAGGCGCTGCGTGTGCTGCCCAACACGCTCGAGCTCGCGGCGGCCTCGATCATCGTCGGCCTGGCGCTGGGCATGCCGCTCGGCATCTACGCCGCGGTTCACCGCAACGCCTGGCCGGACTATGTCGGGCGCCTGTTCTCGCTGGTGGGCCTGTCCCTGCCGGCCTTCGTTTCCGGCATTCTGTTGCTGCTCGCCTTCGCGATCCAGCTTCGCTGGTTCCCAGTGATCGGCACCAGCCAGGGCGGCGGGCTGCGGGAGCGCTTTCTGGGCGTCGCTCTGCCGGCGCTGAACCTCGGCATCATCATGAGCGCCTATGTGGCGCGCGTCACACGTTCCTCGATGCTGTCGACGCTCGGCGAGGATTATGTCCGCACCGCCAGAGCCAAGGGCGTGGGCCCGTCCACGCTCGTGCTGCGCCACGTCCTGACCAATTCGCTCATGCCGATCATCACCGTGGTCGGCCTGTATTTCGGCACGCTGATCGGCAACTCGGTCCTGACCGAGATCGTCTTCAACCGGCCGGGCCTCGGGCGCCTCATCCTGGGCGCCCTCAACACGCGCGACTACACGCTACTGCAGGGGCTGATGATCATTTTCGCCTCCTTCGTCGTGCTCGCGAATCTGTTGACCGACCTCGCCTATGCGGCCGTCGACCCCCGCATCAGGACGGCCTGACGATGGCTGCGCTCCTCCTCCATATGCGCGAGACCACGCGCTTCCTGTCGCGCGGCGGCGTCTTCGCCTGGATTGGGCTCGTCCTGCTCGCGGCGATCGTGCTGGTCGCCCTCTTCGCACCGCTGATCGCGCCCTATGATCCGCTGGAGCAGGACATCGTGAACCGGCTCCTGCCCCCCTCGCCGGAGTTCTGGCTCGGCACGGATTCCTACGGCAGCGACGTCCTCTCCCGGATCATCTACGGTGCCCGTATCTCGCTCTTCGTCGGCCTCATCTCGATCCTCATCGCGATGACGATCGGCACGGCGCTCGGCGTGCTGTCGGGCTATATCGGCGGGCGCTTCGACGCTTTCGTCATGGCCGTCGTCGATCTGATGCTGTCCTTCCCGAGCCTGCTGCTCGGCATGCTGGTCGCGGCTGTGCTCGGCGCCAGCCTCGAAAACCTGATCATCGCCATCGCCATCACCGAGATCGCGCCCTTCGTGCGATTGGCGCGGGCGCCCACGCTGGTGCTGAAGGAACAGGAATTCGTCCAGGCGGCGCGCTCGGTCGGCTGCGGGCACGGCCGGATCATGCGCGTCCACATCCTGCCAAACCTGATTTCCGAGATCCTGGTGATGGGCTCCCTGTGGATGGCGACCGCGATCCGCACGGAGGCTTCGCTCAGCTTCATCGGGCTCGGCGTGAAGCCGCCGATCGCGACCTGGGGCGGCATGATCCGCGAGGGCTTCGAGAACATCCTCGAGGCCTGGTGGTTGGCCGTCTTCCCCAGCGTCTTCGTCTTCCTGACCGTGCTCGCGCTCAACCTCATCGGCGACGGTCTGCGCGACGCGACCGATCCGAAATTGCGGCAGCGCGACTGATCCGCCGCAACCGCGTGATTTTTCTCCAGGAGCCTACGCCATGAGCGAAGCCAGTTTCATCTATCTCAGCCAGGAGGACGCGGTTCGCTGCGGCGCCGCCGACGTCGCGGCGACGGTTGCGGATACCGAGCGCACCACGCTGCTCGCCTATCAGGGCAAGGCGATCGAGGCGCCGACCGCGACCCTGTTCTGGGGCGTGCCGGCCGAGAAGCTGAAGAACTTCGTCGGCTACCCGAGCAAGAAACGCGCGAACATCCACGCCGGCTACCTCGACGACGACGGCGTCATGAAGGTCGCGCTCAAGAACATCCCGAGCAACCCGGACAACCCTCTGAACGGCAAGGGGCCGCGCGCTTCCGGCCTGGTGACGATGCTGGATCCCGAGACCGGCTATCCGATCGCCCTGATGGACGCGATGGTGATCAGCTGCATGCGCACCGGCGCGCTCGGCGCCATCGGGGTCAAGCATCTGCGCCGCCCTGGTTCGCGCAGCGTCGGCCTGATCGGCGTCGGCCCCATCAATCAGGCGGCGCTCGCCTGCACCGCCGAGGTCATGCCCGAGCTCGAGACCGCCTTCGTCTACGACCTGAACGCGGAGCGCGCCAAGGCATTCGCCGAGGAGTTTTCGGCCAAGCTGAAGATCGAGGTGCGGGCCGTCTCGTCGGCCCGAGCGGCCGTCGCGGAGGCGGATGTCGTCATTCCCGCCACCAACGTCCAGACGATCGACGATGCCTATATCCAGCCGGACTGGCTCAAGCCCGGCAGCCTCCTGGTCGACCTCTCGATCTGGGATGCCACCTATGAGACGCTCGCCCGCGCCAACGGCTACGTCATGAACTCCGCGCTCAGCATGGAGCGCAAGACGATGACGCCCTATGTGATGGTCGATCGCGGCCTCGCGACGGAAGAAGACATCGTCGACCTGGGCAAGGTCATCGCGGGAGAGGCCAACGGCCGTCGCGACGACAAGGACGTGCTCGTCTACTTCGCGCGCGGCATGGCGATCTACGACGTCATGTGCGGCTATCGCGTCTACCAGAATGCGCTCGATGGCGGCATCGGTGAAGGGCTCAGCCTTTGGAAGGCGCCGTTCTGGAGCTGAGCGCACCGGAACAGATTTCGAGACCGCCAGAGTCGGCTCGCCCGGTTCTGGCTGCTCTCGGAGACGCTTGCTGCTCAACGCCCGTCCCGGAGTGCGGCTCGAAGAGTTCAAGACTCTCATTGCCGCCTTCCAATCCGATCTCATCGAGCTGGGGGGGCCATCAGGTCCGAGAACAGACCGCTCAGTTAATGCGCTGCGGCGGGGTCGGGCGGTCAGGCGTCCGGCACGTCGACTTCGATCAGGATGGCGTCGTGGCGCCAGTACTCGAAGTCACAGTCGCGGATGCCGTTGTCGAGCCCGTGGTTGACGCGTGTCACCAGCAGGGCGGGGCTGCCATGGGCGACGCGCAGGATCGTGGCCGCGTCGCCGCTCACCGCCGTCGGCGTGATCTGGTACTTCATCCGTCCATAGTGAAAACCGTAGGTGTCGCGATAGAGCTCAGTCAGCGAGACCGAGAGGTCGTGCTCGAACAGCCCCGGGAAAACCTCCGCCTGATAGTAGTGCTCGACATAGAGCACGGCTCGCCCGTCGATCGAGCGAACGCGGCGGATGCAGGCCATCTTGGTCTCGGGCGGGATGTCGAGCAGCTCGACGACGCGCGCCGGCGGGCGCACCAGCCGCCGGTCGATGACGCGGGTGCTCGGCACCCGACCCTGCTGCTGCGCCGACAGGGTGAAGTGCCCGCGCGATTGCGGATTGTAGATGAAGCGTGCGGGCGAGACGAACCAGCCCCGACGCTCCTCGCGATAAATCAGCCCCTCCGCTTCGAGCTGGATCAGGATCTCGTGCAGCGTGACGCGCGAGGTCTCGAATTCCAGGCATAGCTGCCGCTCGGAGGGCAGCCTTTCCCCGAGCTTATAGGCGTCGCTGTCGATCCGCTCCTGGATCGCCTGCTTGATCGCCTTCACCCGCCCGCGGCCATCGCCGCGGGTGCGCAGATCCGGGCGCGTTTCGTTGCCGGCAAACGGATTCAAATTTCGCAACGTCATCGCCGTGTCACTCAGTCGTCAAGGAGGCGCCCTAGCGTCCGACTCGCTGGACTAGTCCACAAACAATAATTCCTTATATCACAATTACTTACCTGATCAATACCCAATTTCTGGAGGCTTTGACCATGTCGTCCGATGCTACCTTGTCCGCCGCTGGCGCGACCCCGCTGAACGCGATGCTTGTCAGGAAAGGCGGCGAGCCGCAATCGATCAACCTCGTCGAGAAGTTCGGTGAGGGCTACACCTTCACGGTCGAGGGCACGAATGACGACGCGGTCGCCGCGACGGTCGATGCCAATGGCGTGCTGACCCTGGCTTACGGCGAACTCGGCCATTCCGACATCCGCATCGTCGCGACGGCACCGGACGGTTCGACCGTCACCGACGGCTTCCGCGTGCGCGTCGCCGGCGAGAACGCCTATACGATCGCGGTCATCCCGGACACGCAGGACTACACCGACCACGCCAATCTGAGCCACATCTTCGGCGACATGATGCAGTGGCTGGTCGACAACAAGGACAGTCTGGGCATCCAGTTCGTCACCCATGTCGGCGACGTCACCCAGCACAACCTGACGAACGAATGGGCGATCGCCGAGGCGGCGATGCGCAAGCTCGACGGCGAGATCCCCTATTCGCTCCTGCCGGGCAACCACGACCTCGGCCCGAACGGCTCGGCCTCGGATCGCTCGCAGAACAATCTCAGCACCTATTTCACGGTCGAGGAGCAGTCGAAGCTCCCGGGCTTCGGCGGCGTCTACGACAAGGAGCCGAACAGCTTCAGCAACAACTACTACACCTTCACCGCGCCGGACGGCACCAAGTGGCTGTCGCTCTCGCTCGAATTCGGCCCGCGCGACGACGTGCTGCGCTGGGCGGGCGAGGTGATCGAGAGCCATCTCGACTACCGCGTCATGCTCACCACCCATGGCTATATGGCCGGTGACGGCCGCGTCGGCTCGATCACGCCGCAGCTCACCGGCGAGAACGCCGGCCCGGCCTATGGTGTCGGCAACTCGGTCGAGGGTGCGTCCGACGGTGACGGCATCTGGAACAAGCTCGCCGCCAAGTACCCGAACATCTCCTTCACCTTCTCGGGCCATAACTTCATCGACGGCGCCGAGACGCAGATCGACTACAATGCCGCCGGCGAGCCGGTTCTGCAGATGCTGGTCAACTATCAGAACGGCATCGCCCGCGAGATCACCGGCAACGGCAATCCGGCGCTCGGCAACAATGGCGGCAACGGCGCCATCCGGCTGATCACGATCGATCCCGAAAACGACGCGGTCTACACCGAGACCTATTTCACCGATCTCGACGACTATCTCGACGGCTTCCGCGTCAAGGAACAGAACGACCGTGACGGCCTCACCGGTCCCTATCGCGGCCATCAGGAGGAGTTCCAGGGCATCGATCTCTCCAACCCGGCGGTCAACGCGCTCGCCAAAGCCGGCCACGACCTCGTGGTCGACGCGGCCGGCGACGATAGCGCCACCGTCGCGCTCGACGCCTCGCAGACCATCGTGCCCGAGGGCGCCGAGGTCGATTATGTCTGGAAGAACGCCGACGGCCATGTCGTCGCCACCGGCATCAACCCGAGCCTCGAGCTCGCGACCGGCCAGCACGTCCTGACGCTCGAGGTTACCGGCGCCGACGGCCATGTCAGCCGCGACGAGGTCCACGTCATCGTCAAGGGTGCGGGCACGCTGCTCGCCGACGACTTCAACGACGGCAACTTCAGCGGCTGGTCGGTGCCGCAGTCCGGCCCGAACCTCGTCACGACCGGCACGGCCACAGGCTTCGGCCTGCCGGCGATGACCGGCAGCGAGGCCGACGTGCTGAAGTTCCCGCATTTCACCAAGGCCCAGGGCCTGGTGCTCGATACCAACGCCACCTCGACCACCGGGGACGGGCTGATCTGGTCCTACAGCGTCGTCATGGACGTGCTGGTTCCGGACGAGGAGGGCTGGACCGCGCTGTTCCAGACCCAGCTCAGCAACACCAACGACGCCGAGCTCTACATCCGCAATGACGGCGACGGCACCGGCAGCCTCGGTATCAACAGCGGCTACCATGGCGACTTCAAATACGGCGAGTGGCAGCGTATCGCCTTCACCTTCGAGCGGCAGGGCACGAGCAACACCGTCATCGTCAAGAAGTATGTCGAGGGCCAGTTCGTCGGCCAGCAGAGCATCAACGATGCCTCCCGCTTCACGGTCGACGCGGCCAAGGGCATCCTGCTCTTCAGCGACGACGGCGCCGACACCTCGCGCGGCTATCTCAACAGCGTGCTGTTCAGCGACCACGTGCTGACCGACGCCGAGATCGCCGGCTTCGGCAAGGCCGATGCCGACGGCATCTCCTCGACGTCGATCGCGGGCTCCAGTCAGTTCGACTTCACCGGCGGCAGCCTCGCCCCGACCTTCGGCCCGGGCACCATAGCGGTGCAGACCGGCGTGAGCGTTCCGACCAGCACCTTCAAGGTGGTCGGAACGGTTCAGTCGGGCGAGGCCGATGGCGAGGGCACGCTGAAGGACCTCACCAACAGCGGCACCAACGTCCTGATCTGGGATAACCCTGCCGCCCGCAACTGGAGCGAATACGTCTACGACGTCACGCTCAGCACCAACGACAACTCCGGCAAGGTCGGCGTCGTCTTCGCCTATCAGGACCAGCAGAACCACTATCGCCTGACCTTCGACGTCAACGGCAACGCCCGTACCCTTACCAAGGTTCAGGCCGGGGTCGAGACCGTGCTCGCCACCGTGGCGCGTGGCATCGTCATGGCGACCGAGATCGACCTGCGCGTCGCGATCGTCGACGGCAAGATCCATGTCCTGCTCGACGGGCATGACGTCTTCGGCGGGCCGGTCGTCGATGCTAACCCGCTCGCGGGCGGCACCATCGGCGTCTATTCGCAGACGCAGGACACCGCGACCTTCGACAACGTCACGGTCAATGCGGTGGCGCTGACCGCCCATGGCGAGAGCGCCGCGCGCGGCCTCGATCTGGACGGCAACGGCGCGGCCGAGATCACCGTCACCGCCGGCAGCTCGTTCGGGCCCGACGCGATCGCAAGCTATCGCTGGCTGCTCGATGGCGAAGTGGTCGGCACCGGCAAGGACGC
>Ga0255338_1005260_pt1 | contig 12127 bp, 10 predicted proteins | sample MeOH1_35cm_T4_19_FD_203715 | JGI IMG/M metagenome (GOLD analysis project Ga0255338, IMG submission 203715) | Sandy soil microbial communities from University of British Columbia, Vancouver, Canada - MeOH1_35cm_T4_195 | ecosystem: Engineered > Artificial ecosystem > Sand microcosm > Unclassified ... | reverse complement strand
GCCCGAATCCTTGACGCCGGTCCAGGCGAGCGCCGGATCGAGAGAATCGCAGCGGTTCATGAACACCGTGCCGGTGGCGAGCCGGTCGCCGATCGCCTCGGCGGCCTCGGCGTCGGCGGTCCAGATGGCGGCGGTCAGGCCGTAGCGGCTGTCGTTCATCAGCGCCACCGCCTCCGCGTCGTCGCGCACCTTCATGACGCCGGCGACGGGACCGAAGGTCTCCTCGCTCATCAGCCGCATGCGGTGGTCGACATCGACGACGACCTGCGGCGCGCAATAGGCGCTGCCGGCCGCCTCGCGGGCGAACTTCGCCGGGTCGACGAGGGCGCGGGCGCCGGCGCGCACCGCCTCGCCGACGTGGGCGCGGACGAGGTCGGCGTTCCGGGCGCGCACCATCGGCCCGAGCGTCGTCGCCGGGTCGGTCGGGTCGTCGAGCCGGTAGCCCTCGGCGAGCGCCACCAGGCCCTCGACGAAGCGGTCGTAGAGGCTCTCGTGGACGTAGACGCGCTCGATGCCGCAGCACGACTGGCCGGAATTGAAGAAGATGCCGTCGCCGACATTGGCGATCGCATGGTCGAGGTCGGCGTCGGCCCTGACATAGGCGGGATCCTTGCCGCCGAGCTCGAGGCCGGCGGTGGCGAAGCGGTCGGCGAGCGCTCGCACCACGGCATGGCCGCCTTCGACCGAGCCGGTGAAGGCGACGTGGGCGACGCGCGGATCGCCGATCATCGCGGCGGCCGCCGGATGGGTCAGGAACAGGTGCTGGAACAGCCCCGCCGGCAGCCCCGCCTCGGCGAAGGCCTCGCTCATCCGCTCGGCGACGAGCGGCGTCTGCTCGGAGTGCTTCAGAATCACCGCGTTGCCGGCGGCGAGCGCCGGCACGATGGCGTTGACGGCGGTGAGCCAGGGATAGTTCCACGGTGCCAGCACGGCGACGACGCCGAGCGGCACGCGCTTGATGGCGCGGCGGAAGTTATCCTTCGGCCCGGGATCGAGCGGGGCGAGGGCGGCGGGCGCGATCGCCAGCATATGGCGGGCGCGCTCCTCGAAGCCGCGGATCTCTCCGCCGGCATAGGCGATCGGCCGGCCCATCTGGCGGGTCAGCTCGAGGGCGAGCGCGTCGGCGCGCGCGACGACGGCGTCGACGGCGCGGCCGAGGAGCGCGAGGCGCTCGTCGAGCGGCGCCTCGGCCCACTCCGCCGCGGCGCGGGCGGCGTGCTCGAGGACGCGGACGACCTCGGCGGCGGTGTCGTAGCGCCGCTCGAGGAGCGGCGCGCCGTCGACCGGCGAGACGACGGTGAAGCTGTCGGCCATGGTCTCGTAGGTTTCCTTGCGAAACGGCGACGGGAGGACGTTCCGTCCGCCCGTCGCCACGGTGGTGCGGGCCGGGCTCGCCGGCCGTCCGCGGTCAGTAGGTCTTGTAGTCGGCCTCGCCCTTGGTGACGGCGAACTCCTCCTCCGGCGACAGGATCAGCTTGTGCCGGCCGACGAGGGCGAAATAGGCGAGGGCGACGGCGTAGTAGATCGCGACGGCAACGACCGCGGTGCGGAAGGAGGCGTCGGTGAACTGGGCGACCAGCGTCACCGCGGCGATCACGACCGTCAGCCCGGCCCCGATCGAGCCGAGCGGGCTCTTGTAGGGCCGCGGGATCGACGGGTGGTAGGTCTTGAGCAGGATGTAGGCGATCCCCTGCATGATGTAGGCGATCATCGCGCCGAACACGGCCATGTTGAGGAGCGTCGCGCCGATCACCGAGCCGGCGCCCTCGGCGCCGAGCGAGTACCAGACGATCAGCATGACGGCGAGGCCGGCGACGGCGCCGCCGACGAGTGCGACGTGCGGCGTCTTGCGGGTGCCGTGCGTCACCGACAGCGCCGGCGGGAAGTAGCCCGCCCGCGACAGCGAATAGATCTGCCGCCCATAGGCGAAGATGATGGTGTGGAACGAGGCGACCAGCCCGATCACCGCGATCAGGGCGAGGACGTTGGCGAGGCCGCCGCCGTAAATCGCCCGGAAGCCGTCGAGGAGCGGCTCGGCCGACGTCGACAGGCCGAAGGCGCCCGGCGACACGCCGGAGTTGAGGAACAGCACGCAGAAGGCCGAGACGATCAGCGTCAGGATGCCGAGGATGATGCCGCGCGGCATGTCGCGCTTCGGGTCGTGGCTCTCCTCGGCGGCGAGCGGCAGCTGCTCGATGGCGAGGAACAGCCACACCGCGAACGGCAGCGCCCACAGCGTGGCGCCGACGCCGAGCGGGAACCAGCCGCCGCCGCCCTCGGCCAGCTCGACGGCGGCGCCGTCCGGGCCGGCGCCGATGTTGAGGTTCCAGCGGGCGAAGTCGAACACCGGAATGGCGCTGACGTAGAAGGCGAGGAGCACCGCGAGCGCCGCGAGGGTGATGACCACGGTGAACTTGAACGACAGCTCGACGCCGGCGACGTTCAGCCCGACGAACATGACGTAGCCGAAGATCCAGTAGACCGGCTGGAACGCTGGATCGGTGCCGAAGATCGACGTCAGGTAGGCGCCGATGAAGAAGTTGATGACGGCCGGCGTCAGCACGTACTCGATGTTCTCGGCAAGACCGGTGACGAAGCCGCCCCATGGGCCCATCGCCGTGCGGGCGAAGGAGTAGGCGGCGCCGGTGTGCGGCAGCGCCGGGCTCATCTCGGCGATCGAGAAAGTCAGGCCGAGATACATGATGCCGATGATGATGGTGGCGAGGAACATCGGCCCGAAGCCGTGCGCGAGGCCGAAGTTCCAGCCGGAATAGTGTCCGGAGATGACGGCGCCGACGCCGAGCGCCCAGAGCGAGGCGACCCCGGCGTGGCGCTTCAGGCCGCGCTTCTCGAAATACGCGACGTCGACCCTGACATAAGTGACGCTGCCGTGCTTCTCAGCCATGGAAGGACCCCTGTTCCCTTGCGCCGCCGGGCGAGGCCACGTCAGGCCGGCGTGCGCGGGGCCGCCGTGGCGGACCCGGGCGGCCGGTAGACTCGGCCTTCTTGTCGCGGACGGAATGATCGTTCCAGATGCGCTAGGATGGTGTCAATGCGGATCATATGATCCGTAGCCAGGGGGCGTGCGAATGCGGGCGGGGCGTGCAGCGATGGAACCGGCGGGCGAGACGGTCGCCGAGCGGCTCGATCAGCTCATTCCGCGGCTCGCCGGCCAGGAGCGGCGCGCCGCGGTGCACCTCAGAGCCCACTATCCGGTGGCCGGCCTCGATTCGTTGGCGCGCGCCTCGCGCGCCGCCGGGACGAGCTCGCAGACGGTGCTCCGCCTCGTCGGCAAGCTCGGCTTCGCCAGCTACCGCGCCATGCAGGAGCGGATCAGGGCCGAGCTCTCGGTCGGCACGCAGACGCCGCTCGGCCGCCTCGCCGCCGCCCGCGCCCGCCGGGAGGGCGGCGAGGACTGGCTCGCCACGTTCGGCCGCACCGCCGCCGGCAACGTCGCCGCGGCCTTCGAGGGCGTGGTGCGGGCGGAGTTCGAGGCGGCGGCGGCACTCCTCGCCGATCGCCGGCGCCACGTGCTCGTCATCGGCGGGCGCTTCACCCAGGCGCTGGCGCGTCTGCTCGTGCGGCAGCTCTCCGTGGTGCGCGCCGAAGTCGAGGAGGTCGGCAGCCTCACCGCCACCTGGGCCGACCGGCTGATCGACGTCGGCCGGCGCACCACCGTCGTCGTCTTCGACGTGCGCCGCTACCAGCCGGACGTCGTCGGCTTCGCCGCAGCCGCGGCAGGGCAGGGCGCCGCCGTGGTGCTCGTCACCGACGCCGCCGGCGCTCCGGCGGCTCGCCACGCCACCCACGTCCTCCTCGCGCCGGTCGAAGGGATCGGCGCCTGGGATTCGCTCACCGCCCTCCTCGCCCTGACGGAGGCGCTGGTGGCGCGCGCCACCGATCTCCTCGGCGACCAGGCGGACGAGCGTCTCGCCCGGCTCGAGCAACTGCGTGCCCGCCTCGATCCGGGCTCCGGCGGGCCCGGGCCGTCGGACCTCGGATAGGCGGACGGAACAGGCCGGACGCGGCGCGGCCGCGTCAGAGCGGATCGCAGGAATTCTTGCCGTGCAGGCGCCGCGCCTCGGTGCAGGCCTCATTGTACATCTGCTTGAAGCCGTTGTTGTTGTTCGGGCCGGACAGCGGCGAGGCGCCTTGGATCTTCAGGTTGGCGTTGTTGTAGCCCCAGGAGGTGACGGCGAACACGACATTGCGGGTGGCGTAGTCGCTCTTCGCGCCGGAGCTGTCGAGCTCGCCGAGATTGGCGACCTGCGGGCCGCCGCTCGAGCCACCCTCCATGCCCGAGCCGAACTCGAAATCCGCGCCGTCCGACTTGCCGAGGTGGTGTCCCTGGCTCATCTGCTTGCCGTTATAGTAGTTGTATGGATAGCCGAGCGCCGACAGGAACCAGTACTTCGACAGGCAGTTCTTGTGGCAGAAACCGAGATATCCCGTGTCCGCGCCGATCTCCCGGTTGGTGTTGGCGCGAATGTCGAGGACGACGAGGCCGACGTCGTAGCCACGATCGAGCTTGCCGCCGCTGTACCAGCCATCCGTGGTGAACAGCTCGCGCGTCTTGGCGCGACCATAGGGATAGGCATCCTTCGACCGGGCCGGGTAGAAGAAGCCCTGCTTGATCCAGCCCTTCTCCGTGTTGCCGCCGTCGTGCACGCAGTGGCCAGCGGTCACCAGGATTGAGTTTGAGATCAAGCTCGCCGTGCACCAGTACCAGACGTTGTCCTGTGCCTGGAAGTAAAAATACCCGGCGGCACGGTAGGGATAGTCCTTGACGACGTCCGTTGGAACCTTCAGGTCGGTGTACTGGTAGACGGTGTTGGCGTTGCCGCGCCCGTAGTTCTGCGCGACGATTTCGGCGGATTGCCGGTCGGCGAAGCCCGGCAGGAACGCCTCCCGCGACGGCGAGCCGGTGCCCCGGGCGCCGCCGCGCACAGCCGGCTCGCTGACCGGCTCCTCGCCGCTCGACGGCGCGGCGCTCCCGGCCGTCGATTCGATGTCGGCGGTCGCCGGGCGGGCCGCGAGCCGCTCGCTGCGCGGCTTGGCGATCCGGGCGATCTCGGCGGCCTGGCGGTCGCTCGGCTCGCCGGTCGCCGGCAGGCTCCGGCGTGGCAGCGCCGCGGCCGGCACTGCCGCGACAAGGGCGACGGCGAGGGCGAGCAGCGCGACGCCGCGTCGGGCCTGACGAGGAAGGGCAAAGGACATCCTGTCTCCTGGGGCTCGTGGATGCGGCCGCCGCGCGGTCCGCCAATCGGGGCGGCGAAGCGGCGGATTCCTCGCTGTGGTTATAGACGAGCGGCGCCGTCGGTTCGCCGGTTCGGTGAACCGACTCCGAAACGATACGGGCCACCTCGCGCAAACCCTTCGCGCCGAGCCGGAGCGTTTTCCGACGGGATGGAAGCATTTCGCCGATCAGAAATGGCACAAAATCAAAGGCTTGAGCACATTTCTCTCAGATCGTCTCGATGTGAGAGGGATATCTCAAGGGACCGGCGAGCCGGGTCAGCTCTGCCGCAGCGCCGCCACCGGCGGGCGGCGATAGGAGATCGCCGCCGGGATGAGGGCGAGGAGCGCGCCGACGGCGACGATGCCGCCGGCGAGCAGGAATTCGGATGCGCCGATGCCGGCGGGCATCGCGATCCCCGTCGAGCCGGCGAGCACGGCGGAGACGAGGATGGCGACGCCGTAGCCGAGACCGAGCCCGAGGATGGCGCCGACGGCGACGAGGCCGGCGACGAAGCTCCACACGGTGACGAAGACGAAGGCGCGCGAGGCGCCGAGGGCGCGCAGGAGCGCGAAGCGCCGCCGGTAGAGCTCGAGCAGGGTGAGGACGCCGACGGCGATCGCCGCGACGACGAGGCTCTGGGTGGCGAGGGTGAGCAGGCCGAGCAGCCGGGCGACGTCGCCCAGGATCGCGTAGAGCTCGCCCAACGCCTCCGCCGGAAAGAAGGCGGTGGTGCGGGTATCGCGGTAGGCGTTGCGCAGGCCGTAGGCGGCGGCGACGGAGTCCGGGGAGACGACCACGGCCGGGACGCCGGGCAGCCGCTCGGCGGCGAACGGCGGGCCGATGCGCGTCTCGCCCGCGGCATGGCCGGAGGCGAGGCCGTGCACCGCCCAGACATACTCGACCGGCACGACGACGGCGCGGTCCCACGGCGTGCCGGTCGGCTTCATCCGCCCGACGACGGTGAAGGCGAGGCCGTGCTGGTGCCCCTCCGCAACCTCGGCCCCGTGGGCGTCGTGATCGTGGTCCTCCGCCTCGCCGTCGTGGTGGTCGGCCGGCACGCCGGCGGCCTCGCCGTCGTGGTCGCCGTCCTCGTGGGCATGCCCCTCCGCGGCGGCGTCGCCGGCGGCGGGCGGCGCGACTGGCGGAGAGCCCGCTCCTGCGGCCGCCTCGTGCGCCTCGCCGACGCCATGGCCGTCCTCCCTATGGCCGTCCTCCGCCCCATGGGCGTCGTGCTCGCCCTCGTGCTCGTGGCCGGCGTCGGCGTGGTCCTCGTCGCTCTCCGCCTCGTGCATGCCGTGGATCGGCTTCAGCTGCTCGCCGAGGGCGATCGGCGCGAGCGCGCCGACGACCGCCTCGGTCGCCGCGGCGAACGACCGGCCCTCGGCGAGGCCGCCGGAGAGGTGGTCGACGAAGGCCGCGGTCGTGCCGACGATGACGTTGCCGCGGACGCTGTCGCCGAAGGCCAGCGGCGCGACGAGGGTGGCGCGCGGCTCGGCGTAGAGGCGGGCGAGGGCGTCGCCTGGGACGAGTTCCATGGCGGTCGGGCGCAGGTAGACGGCGGCGAGCAGCACGTCGGTCTGGCTGCCCGGCGCGGCGACGATGAGGTCGAAGGCGTCGGCGGCCCGCGCGCTGCCCTTGCGCAGCGCACGCTCCTGGGCGGTGACGGCGACGCCGAGGGCGACGGCGAGCGCGACGAGCAGCACGAAGAGGCCGCAGGTGAGGCGGTGGCCGCGCAGGGTGGCGAGGACGATCGGGAACGGGTTCACGCGGCCCCCTCGACGATGCGGCCGTGGTCGAGGCGGACGACCCGGTCGGCGGCGGCCAGCAGCGCCGCGTCGTGGCTGACGGCGATCACCGTCTTGCCGGCGGCGCGGGCGAGCGCCGCGAGGGCGGTGACGACGGCGGCGCCGGCGATCGCATCGAGGCTCGCGGTCGGCTCGTCGGCGAGGATCGCCGGCGGGTCGAAGAGCAGGGCGCGGGCGAGGGCGACGCGCTGGCGCTCGCCGCGCGAGAACAGCGCCACCCGCCGGCGCGCCTCGGGTACGCCGAACTGCGCCAGCAGCGCCTGCGCCCGCGGCCGCAGCGCCGCCGCCGACCAGCGTTCGAAATAGGCGGGCACAAGCACGTTTTCCTCGGCCGAGAGCTCGTCGACGAGGTGGAAATCCTGGAAGACGAAGCCGACGTGCCGCCGCCGCCAGGCGTCGCGCCGCGCCTCGCCGAGGCCGGCGATGTCGGTGTCGTCCCAGCGCACCGTGCCGCTACCGGGCTGATCGAGCCCGGCGAGGAGATAGAGGAGCGTCGACTTGCCCGACCCGGAGGGTCCGGCGACGGCGACGAACTCGCCCGGCCGCGCGGTGAACCCCGGGAGGTCGAGGACGACGGCGCGACGGCCACGGCCGTCGTCATAGGCGAGCCGCAGATTTTCGACGGAGAGTGTCGGCATCGCCGGCTCAGAGCTTTTCGACTGTGGCGTCGACGATGCGCACGAGACTGAGGAAGCCCGTGTCGGCGTCGACCTTCTTGCCCGTCTCCAGCCGGCCCGTGACGACGACGAGGTCGGTGTAGCGGACGATGTCGAAGGGGCCGTCGGTGTAGACGACGACGATGTCCTCCGGCCACTGCGCCTCGGTCTCGCAGAACGGGCAGACCGACATCGGCAGGGCGGTGAGGACGAAGAACGCGACCTCCGGCTTCAGCGGCGGCGCCATGTAGCCGCGCATGCTCACCGCCTGCCCGGTCGTTTCCAGGGCGCGCGGCGAGAGCTCGCCGTAGCGGGCGTAGAGGTCGGCGAACTTCAGCCGCGGCGCCTCGGCGCGGGCGGCGCCAGCTGGCCAAAGGGCGGCGGCGAGAAGCCCGAGCACCGTCCTGCGATCGGTCCGCCGGTGGTCGAGATCGAGGCGGGTCGCCATGTCGCAAGCCTGTCCCGGTGTCGCGGCGACACGCGCCGCGAGGAAGTCCGGGGCGCCGTTCGCGCCCCGGACCGCGGTCGATCAGCGCGCCGTGATGTCCGACGCCTTCGCCATCACATGGTAGATGAAGTTCTGCTCGACGACGCCGTGGAAGAGGTGCGCCCACGGGCCGGCCGCGAAGATCGCCACGTCGTCGCCGGCGTGGGTCTCGCTCTCGCCGATCGGCACCAGCGCCTGCTGCAGGTAGTCGATGTCGGTGGTGTCGACGTTCGACAGGTCGGCGCGCGGCTCGTCCTTCTTGGCGCCGGGGCCGTTGGCGTACTGCAGCGTCGTGTAGGGCTTGCCGTCGTCGCCCTTCGACAGCGAGCCGTCGATCTCGACGGCGAGGCCGAGGATCGGGTTGTTGCGCTTCGGATAGCCGTTGATCGTCATGGTGTGGGCGTGGTCGGCGGTGACGACGACGAGCGTGTCGTCGAGGTTCACCTTGTCGAGGGCGGTCTTCACCGCCTCGGAAAGCGCGACGGTGTCGACGAGGGCGCGGGCGGCGTTGCCGGCATGGTGGGCATGGTCGATGCGGCCACCCTCCACCATCAGCACGTAGCCCTCGTCGTTCTTCGACAGCACGTCGATCGCCTTCGCCGTCATCTCGGCCAGAGACGGCTCGCCCGCCTTGTCCTTCTGGCGGTCGGCCTCGTACTGCATGTGCGAGCGCTCGAACAGGCCGAACATGTGGCCGACCTTGGCCGGATCGACGTTGGCGAACTCGGCGGCGTTCCAGACGTAGACGCCGTCGTTGTACTTCTTCTGCCACTCGGCGACGAGGTCGCGCTTGTCGGTGCGGCTGCCCTTCTTGTCGGCGACTTCCGGGTCGGCCATCTCGGCGGGCAGGAAGTTGGCGCGGCCGCCGCCGAGGATGACCTCGAAGCCGTCGCCGGCCGGCCACTCGACGAGCTGCGCGGCGATGTCCTTGCAGCCGTTCGCCTTCGCCTCGTCGGTCAGCGTCTTGTCGTTCTCCCAGTCGCGGTTCGGCGTGTGCGCGTAGGCGGCGGCCGGGGTCGCGTGGGTGATGCGGGCGGTGGAGACGATGCCGGTCGAGAGGCCGGCGGCCTCGGCCTGCTCGAAGATCGTCTCGACGGCGGCGTCCGCCGCACCGGCGCAGGTGTCGTGCTTCACCGTCTGGTCGACGCCGATGACGCCGTTCAGCGTCTTCACGCCGGAGGTCATGGCGCTCGCGGTCGGCGCCGAGTCGGCGACCTGGGCGTCGTGGGTGTAGGTCTTCGACAGCGCCGCGTAGGGCAGGCGCTCGAAGGAGAGGCTGTTCGACTCGCCGTCGACGCCGCGGCTCTGGCCCTCGAAGATGCGGCCGGCGGTGATCGTCGGGATGCTCATGCCGTCGCCGATGAACAGGATGACGTTCTTGGCGCGGCCGGTCCTCGGCTGGTCGGCGAGCTTCTCGGCGAGCGCCGCCTGGCCGGCCTGGAAGTAGCTGTCCTGGGCCTGCGGCAGAGCGTCCTGGGCGGCGAGCGGCAGCGTCGCGGTGGCGAGGGCGGAGCCCGCCAGCAGGAGAGTCGGCAGGAGCTTCATGGGTTTCAGCCTCGAAAGAGCATTGGGCCCGCCGGGAACGGCGCGCTGCGGACGAGGCGGGACGTTAGCTGGAGCCCATGACGCGCATTTGACACCTAATTGTAATAATATAACATAACTAGATGCTTATGGCTGCGGCATGGCTTGGCCCGCCGACCGGGCGCGCCCGCTTGGCGCGGCGATCCAATCCTGCACCGCCTTGGCGATGAACTCCGGCCGGTTGTCGGAATGGATGTCCTTCAGGGCGGGCACGCCGGGGTCGCCGTTCCCCCGTCGTGTCGAGATCATGCCGCCGAGCGGTAGCTGTCCGCCCACCCAAGATATCCAGCCCGTGACCCGAGAACACCGCCTGCCCTCAATCGCCAATCAGCTCCACCACGACCTTGCCGCTGGCCGCTCCCTCGCGTACCAGGGCGTGAGCTTCTTCGGCCCGGTCGAGCGTGAACCGCCGGTCATCCAACCTCGGACGAAGCCCGCCGGCGTCGGCCAGGATCGCCGCCTCGGCGAGGATACGGCCGTGCGCCGCACGTCCCTCGCCGGTCAGCAGCGGCAACAGCGTGAAAACACCCGCATAGGTCGCGCAGCGGAACGACAGCGGCGCCAAGCTGTGGACACCCCACCCGAGCGAGCTGGTCACCCGGCCGAAACGGCGGACGGCCTTGAAGGCGTCGTCGAGCGCGCCGACGCAGTCGTAGACCGCGTCGAAGCCCCGGCCGGCGGTCAGATCGTCCACATAGCGCTCGACGTCGACACCTCTGGAGATCGGTGTGGCGTCGATCGAGCGCAGATAGTCGGCCGCTTCCGTCCGATCCAGGCCAAAGGTGGTGGCGCCACGCGACCTTGCGAGCTGCAGCGCCACATGGCCCACCCCGCCGGCCGCGCCGATCACCAGGGTGGTGTCGCCCTCATGCACGCCGAGGCGATCGATCATGCCCTCCCACGCGGTGATGATCGCGAGCGGCAGGGCGGCGGCCTCGCGCATGGAGAGCTTGGCGGGCTTGCGGGCGAGAAGACGGGCATCGACCACCGCATGGTCGGCGAGCGACCCCGCAACGCCGGCGACACCGCCGGCCATCGCCCAGATCTCGTCTCCCGCGGCGAAACCGCCAACACCCTCCCCGATCTCCTCGACGACGCCGGCGAGGTCGATCCCCAGGATCGCCGGAAAGGGGTGGCGGGCGTGCGCGGCGGCGCCGGCGCGGATCTTGAGGTCGAGCGGATTTACGCCGCTGGCATGAATCCGGACGAGCACTTCGCCGGGCCCAGGCGCCGGCACGGGAAGCTCGATCATGTGCAAGGGGCCGTCGGCCTCATGAACGACGAGCGCGCGAGAGGTGCGAGAGGTCATCGGGGCGTCTCCTAGAGGCCCAGGCTGGTCAGTTCGCCGGTGTCGTCGGGGCGCCGGCCCAGGGGCCAATGAAACTTGCGCTCGTCCTCGGCGATCGGGAGATCGTTGATGCTGGCGAGCCGTCGGCGCATCAGACCCTCGTCGTCGAAGTCCCAGTTCTCGTTGCCGTAGGAGCGGAACCAATTGCCGCTGTCGTCGCGCCATTCGTAGGCGAAGCGGACGGCGATGCGGCTGCCGGTGAAGGCCCAGAGTTCCTTCACCAGTCGATAGTCCAGTTCCTTGCGCCACTTGCGGGTCAGGAAGGCGACGATGCCGTCGCGGCCGTTGATGAACTCGGCCCGGTTCCGCCACTCGCTGTCGGGCGTGTAGGCCAGGGACACCCGAAGCGGATCCCTGGAATTCCATGCGTCTTCTGCGAGGCGGACCTTCTCGTGCGCGGAGGCGGCGTCGAAGGGCGGAAGTGGCGGACGGGTCACGGGCATTCTCCTGGCTTAGACGGCAACGACGTCGGCGGAAGCGCCGGCGCCGACGGAAATGTTGGCTTGGCGACGGTCGCGATCTGGAATCTGTCCCGCGCCTCGACGCAGGCGGCTGCCTCCTTCACCTGCGGTGCGACGATGATTTAGGAGAAGCATGAGCCATGCTCTCTTCGCGGACGTCGGGCAGCAGCGTTCCGGCTGATCGAAGAGATCGCGCCGATCTCGTGGATACTCGGCCGGACGCGCCCTGACCGCGCAGTGAGATCCCGTTATCGGCTGCCAGCCGTTGTGAGCGCTGATCCGTCGCGGCGCGGCCGGGCCGGACCGCGTCGGCACCGCGACGATTTCGGCGGGGGCGCCCGACGTTGCCGCCGCCATGCCGGCTGAAAGCCCATTGGACCAGGCCACGGAGTGTTGCCTTGGCGACGTCCGGGGGTAGAGTTCGCCCCCGCCCGCCGATCAAGGGCAGTCCTCACTGCGCGGCCGTTCGCAGTGCGGCAAATCCGTTCTTCGTCGCGCGCCGTAGTTGAACCCGACTTTGGCCAACACGTCGGAGCGCCGCCGCTTC
>Ga0255338_1005259_pt1 | contig 12128 bp, 9 predicted proteins | sample MeOH1_35cm_T4_19_FD_203715 | JGI IMG/M metagenome (GOLD analysis project Ga0255338, IMG submission 203715) | Sandy soil microbial communities from University of British Columbia, Vancouver, Canada - MeOH1_35cm_T4_195 | ecosystem: Engineered > Artificial ecosystem > Sand microcosm > Unclassified ... | reverse complement strand
TTGAGAACTTGCCAGGCAGAGGGCCAGAATAGGGTATAGTCTTTTTTTCATCGGATATGCCGGTGCTGTGAGCCGCAGCTTGCAGCTTAGCTGTTAGGTTCTTAAATGGTCCAGGGAGCGCGCATAGGCTGGTCGATCAGCCGGTTTGCACCTTCGTCGTCGATAAATTCCTGCTTGTCCGGGTCGAATTTCAATGAGCGGCCCAGTCGCAATGCGATGAGACCCATATTGACGATCGTGCAGGAGCGGTGACCGTTTTCGTCGTTCAATGCGAACTTCTTGCGGTTTTTAACGGCGTCCACAAAGTCGGTAACCTGCGGCTCCGGATCGGGGAATGCGGCGAGTTTCTTTTCCAGATCAGGGATATCCGATTTGAAATTGGGGTACAATTTGCCTTTAGGACCTTCAATGTAAGCCACTTTCTCGTCTTTGGCTTCGCCATCGAGTACGATCTGGCAGCCATCGGCATAGGTGTAGGTAATGCGGCGCCACGTGCCAACGGCCTCGGTATGCTGCTGAGGCGCATCTACTTCCACGCTCACCGGACTGGTATCGTCCTTGCCGAGGAAATATTGAATAGGGTCGATGTAATGCTGGCCCATATCGCCCAGACCGCCACCGTCATAATCCCAGTATCCGCGGAATGTCTGGTGTACGCGGTGTTCGCTGTATGGTTTGTAAGGCGCTGGCCCGAGCCACATTTCATAGTCGAGTTCGGCTGGTACCGGTTGGGGGGCATTGTTGGTTTTGCCTACCCAATAAAACTTCCAGTCGAAACCGGTATGCTTGCTTACGGTCACTTTCAATGGCCAGCCGAGCAAGCCGCTCTGAACGAGCTTTTTAATAGGTTTAACCGTGGTGTTCATTCCGTAGAAATTGCTTTCAAAACGGAACCAGGTATTGAGGCGGAATACCCTTCCATGCTGCTGGACGGCCTCGACAAGGCGCTTGCCTTCGCCGATTGTACGCGTCATGGGCTTTTCGCACCAAACGTCCTTGCCTGCGCGGGCAGCGTCGGCGGCGATAATGCCGTGCCAATGCGGAGGCGTGGCCACGTGCACGATGTCAACTTCGGGAAGCTGGATGAGTTCGCGATAGTCGGAAAAGGTCTTGACGCCTTTGTCGACCATATTGACCGCAATGTCGAGATGTCTTTTGTCCACATCACACAATGCAACCACTTTGGTGCCTGCGTAAGGGATGTGGCCGCGGCCCATGGAGCCTGTGCCGACGATCGCTTTCGTGAGCGTGTCGCTCGGGGCGAGGTAACCCTTCCCCAGCACATGACGGGGAACGATCGAAACCGTTGCCAGCGTAGCCAGCGAGCCTTTGATAAAGCTCCTGCGAGACGCGGAAGTTCCTTTCTCTTCTTTCATTCGTTAAGGTTCTTTAGGAAAAAATGATGGTTAAGTGCTTGTGAAATTATGACAATATTCAGAATGCGCCAAAGCATTCCCGGGCATTACCCGATATTAATCGGCTAAGGCTCCGGAATCGACGATAAAATCGGGTAAAACGGGCTCTACTCGCTGCGTGCTCGTTACAACGGAATGTTACCGTGCTTCTTTTTGGGCAACACATCCACCTTGTTTTCGAGCATCTCGAAAGCCCGGATCAGCTTTGCACGGGTCTGGTCGGGATAGATCACTTCATCAATATAGCCCCGGTGCGCGGCGCGGTAGGGATTGGCAAATTTGGTCGTGTATTCATCGACTTTTTCCTTCAATTTCTCTGCCGGATTCTCAGCCTGCGCAATCTCGCGTTTGAAAATGATCTCAGCCGCACCACTGGCGCCCATCACGGCGATCTCGGCAGAAGGCCAGGCGAAGTTCATATCCGCACCGATATGTTTGGAATTCATCACGTCGTACGCACCCCCGTACGCCTTACGCGTGATCACCGTAATGCGCGGAACAGTGGCCTCGCAGAATGCATAGAGCAGCTTCGCGCCGTTGGTAATGATCGCGTTCCACTCCTGGTCGGTGCCGGGAAGGAAACCGGGAACATCTTCCAGAACCAGTAATGGTATGTTGAAACAATCGCAAAACCGTACAAACCTTGCCGCTTTTTGGCTGGCATGGATGTCGAGCACCCCGGCAAGTACGGCAGGTTGGTTTGCCACAATGCCGATGCTCCGGCCTGCAATGCGCGAGAAGCCTACGACGATATTTTCGGCGAAATTTTCGTGTACTTCAAAAAAACTGTCGGGATCCGAAAGTTCTGCAATCACTTCCCGCATGTCGTAAGGCTGGTTGGCATTCTCGGGAATGAGGGCATTCAATGCTGGACGGAGCTCGTCGCCGGGCGCGTAGGGATACCGCGGCGCGTCGTCCTCGCAGTTCTGCGGCATATAACTCAGTAATTTTTTGATGGACAGCAGGCATTCGACTTCATTGGCCGATACAAAATGCGTTACGCCGGATTTCGTCGCGTGCGTCATGGCCCCGCCGAGTTCTTCCGAGGTTACCTCCTCATGGGTTACGGTTTTGACCACGTTAGGGCCTGTCACAAACATGTAGCTCGTATTCTCGACCATTAAAATAAAATCGGTGATCGCAGGCGAATATACGGCGCCGCCTGCGCAGGGGCCCATTACGGCAGAGATTTGGGGGATTACACCGGAAGCCAGTGTGTTTTTATAAAAAATGTCGGCGTAACCTGCGAGCGAGAGCACACCTTCCTGAATGCGGGCACCGCCCGAGTCGTTCAGGCCGATGAGCGGGGCGCCGTTTTTCATGGCCAGGTCCATCAGCTTGCAAATTTTCTCAGCGTGTGTCTCCGAAAGCGACCCGCCGAACACCGTGAAATCCTGTGCAAACACGTACACCAGCCGGCCATTGACCTTGCCGTAACCGGTTATGACGCCATCGCCCAGGTAATGTTCCTTATCCAGCCCGAAATCCTTGCTCCGGTGCATGACAAACCGGCCGATTTCTTCAAAAGAGCCCTTGTCGACTAAAATGGAAATGCGTTCGCGGGCTGTGAGCTTGCCTTTGGCATGCTGCGCCTGGATCCTGCTTTCACCGCCGCCTAAGTCTGCCTCAGCATTTTTTTGGTCTAAAAGTTCTTTTTTTGAAACAGCGGCTGATCGGGATTCCATGTAATGCAGGGATATGGTTACATTTGTTGGTGAAAGGTTATAAATATAACGTCATTTTAATGATTCGGGAAATTATCGGATGTTTATGAGGTCGGCAGGCAGCGGTATTCTTTTCCTGGTCGCATGGCTTTGTTCACCCTGGTTCACCGCGAACGCCCAGGTTACGGGCGGTCGTACCCGCCTCGATTTCCTGCAATTACCGGCCCAGGCACGCAGTACAGCGCTGGGTTCCAGCCATATTACGGCCCAGGGCAACGATCCCGCATTATTTCTGCAAAATCCCGCACTACTGGATTCGGCGAAGATCAATAACGTGTCGCTGAACCTGATGCCTTATCTGGCCGATACCAAATTTGTGAATTTGGGGTATGCCAACCGGGTGCGCAAAACCGGCGGCATCTGGGCCATAGGGCTGCAATACCTGAACTATGGGACAATGCAGGAAACCGACGACGTCGGTAATGTGGTAGGGGAGTTCCGCGCGGCCGATTATGGGCTTTCCGCGGGATACGGGCATACAATAGGCGCATTCACGTTAGGCGCGACCGCTAAGTTCGTGGGCGCATCCGTCGAAAGTTACCAGACCTGGGGAATGGCATTCGACTGGGGCGCTACATTCCGGCATCCGCGCCAGGATCTGACGATCGGTTTCGTCGCCAAAAACTTCGGATTTTTAAAACAGAACTATAATGGCGCCCATAAGCCTGTGCTGCCATTGGACCTGCGGGTAGGGGTGACCTTCAAGCCGGAATATATGCCGGTACGTGTATCGCTGACGGCCCACCATTTGAATCGTTTCGATATGGTTTACAATGATCCCAACCTGTTTTATACCTATGATATCAATGGGACTAAACTTCCTAAAAAGGTTGGCGTCGCAGAAAAACTGGGCAGGCACCTGTCGCTAGGCGCGGAGGTATTGGCACATCCCAATTTCCGAATCCTACTCGGTTATGACCATTTGAAAAGGCAAGAGCTTCGTTTGGTAAATCGTGGAGCATTAGCGGGCTTCTCGTTCGGTGCGTGGCTACGCATTAAGCGGTTTGAGATAGGCTATGGCCGGGCGCAATATGTGCCGGGTTTCGGCAGTAGTTCGATTTCGGTGGTGATGAATTTGAAAAATGGCTTTGCAAAGGAACGTGGGCGGGAGTAGTCATTTGTAGTCCTGACCATCCACAACCTTCCCCTTTTCGAGTTTGAGATAATGCGTCACACAGCTTGGAATTTCGTTGGGGTAGTGTGAAACGTAGATCAACGTCCGCTGATCGGTATTACAAATTGCATTCACGACCGACTTGAAGTAATCGATCGCCTCGGTGTCCAGTCCCTGGCAGGGCTCGTCGAGGATGAGTAACGGTGGATTTTTAACCAATGCCCTAGCCAGCAGTACCATTCTTTGCTGGCCTTTTGAAAGTTGTGAAAAATCCTTTTCGATCAGTTCATGCACGTGAAGCAGTTCGGCGACCTCGTGCACGCGCTCGATCTGGGTTTCAGTGAGTTTTTTAAAGAAAACACCGGTTGCGTCGAAAAAACCGGATGCAATGGTTTTGAACACCGTCGTATTTCTGGGGAAATACAAATGCAGTTCAGGGGAAACGTGCCCGATCTTTTGCTTAATGTCCCATATCGATGCGCCGGCTCCCCCTCGCTTTTGATCGAACAAATCATAATCATTCGCAAAACGTTGCGGGTTATCGGCGGTGATAATGCTCAGCAAAGTTGATTTGCCGGAACCATTAGGGCCTGATAATGCCCATTTTTCTCCTTTCTCGATTTTCCAGCTGACACCGTCAAGAATTTGGTCTTCGCCATATTTGACACGGATATTTCTCAAATCCAGTGCATTTTGAAAAGCAGTAAACTCGGGATGGCCGAAATGCGCCAGCTTCCGAGGATCGGGCTGCGGGAAATGCGGGGCATGGGCTCCGGCAGATTTGAACTGGGCTACTGGTTTTTTCGCTGCTATTTTACCGGTTTCAAGTTCAAGTACGTCGGTAATGCAATGGGGGATTTCGGTGGCCGTGGTCGCCATGACTACCGTTACATCCTGTTTGGTCAATTCTGTCAACGCATTGCGCAGGACTTCCCGGGAGTGTACGTCGAGGCCGCTGAATGCATTGTCGAGCATTAGTACCCTGGGCTTTTTCAACAGTGATTTGGCCAGCAGCATTCTTCTTGTTTCACCATTTGAAAGTGTGACAAACGGATGGTCGAGCAAATGCGTAATGGATAGGAGCGCGCTTACCCGTGCCAATTCTTCCTCACTCACTTGGGATGGTGCGAGCGTCACGGATTTATCGTCTACGGTTCCTACCGGCCTCAGCTGATCAGTAAGGATCGCCCGCACGCTCGGCGCACGCTCGGACTCGTAGGCGTGGAAGCGTTGCTGGTAATATTCGGCACCGGCACTTACGATGCGGTTGAAAGAGTAATCGTTCGATACGAGTTCGACGTTTTCGCGGACAGGGGTTGTCCAGTCATATGCGATTTTACCTGATAAGACGGGCCATTTCCCGGCTATTATTTCCAACAGCACCGATTTCCCGGAGCCGTTCGGGCCAACTATCGCCCAGTTTTTTCCTTGTTCAATATTCCAGTTGATTTCAGAGAGGACCGTTGATTCGTATTTGCGGACGGATACGTTTTGAAGCGAAATGAGTGTCATGCGAAAACCAGGTAAAAAAAGGCAAATACCAAAATTTTAGCCTCAAAACGAAACAAAAAGAGCATCCGTTGCCGGACGCCCTTGCTAAGCGTTTGAATCAGTGGCTGGTGCGGTCAATGATGTAATTCCATATTGAATTCCCTGATCATCGCATCGACAAAAGCCGAAAGATCGTCGGTTGTCCGGCTTGTAATGAGGCCGTTGTTGGTCACCACTTCCTGATCCACCCATATTGCGCCCGCGTTTTCGAGATCGTGGCGGATGGCGGCATAGGAGGTGAGCGTGCGGCCCAGTACAACGTCTGCGTCGATCAGTATTTGGGGGCCATGGCAAATTGCGGCCACAGGTTTTCCGGCAAAAAAGAACGAGCGGACAAAGTCAACCGCCTTTTGATTGACCCGCAGCGCATCGAGGCCCATAACCCCGCCCGGAAGCAGGAGCGCGTCATAGTATTCGGCACGTGCCATATCGAGCGGAACGTCCACGCGGTGGTTTTCGCCCCAATCCAGATGGCTCCATCCTTTCACAGTGTCCTTGTTCGGCGAAATAACGTGGGTTGTCGCTCCACGTTGGTTTAGGACTTTTCTGGGGCAGGTCATTTCTACCTGCTCAAATCCATCGGCAACCAGTATCGCGATTTTGATTGAATTCAATGATTGTTCCATGGATTTAGGTGTAGATTAAAAGATTAGATTAAAAGAACAATTAATTGCACAAAAACTATGCCAAGAAACTGTCTCGCTTTTGGGTCGAGCACGCGGCTAAGGGGCGATGCATTGCTTCCACAACGTGGGAATGAGACATGTGGCAATTCACGATTTGGGGAAAACAAAAAGAGCGGCATTGCTGCCGCTCTCTGTATTAGCACTATTCCGTGATTATATCTCTACACCTCCGACGTTTTCGAAGACCAGTTCGCCTTTTGCATCGAGCTCCATCATGATCACAGCATCCTTCGCAACCTGGCCGCTCAGAATGCCTTTCGACAATTCATTCAGGATTCTTCTTTGAAGTACCCGTTTCAGCGGACGCGCACCGAATGCGGGATCGAAACCGTCCTCGCCGAGCTTCGTAAGCGCCTCGTCGGTCGCGTCGAGCGTGATCCCCTGCTCTTTCAGCATATTCTGAATGCCTTTGAACTGGATATCCACAATCTTGCGGATGTTTTTCAGCGTCAATGGTTCGAACAGTACGATCTCGTCGATCCGGTTCAGGAATTCGGGCCTTACCGACGCTTTCAACAGGTCGAGCACGGCCTGTTTGGCTTCCTCCATGATCAGCGTGTGGTTCCATCCTTCATCCTCCGCGTATTTTTCCTGGATAATGTGGCTGCCGATGTTGGACGTCATAATAATGATCGTGTTTTTGAAGTTCGCAACACGACCTTTATTATCGGTCAACCTGCCTTCGTCTAGCACTTGCAGCAGGATATTCCAAACATCCGGATGCGCCTTTTCGATCTCGTCGAGCAGGATCACGCTGTAAGGTTTGCGTCTCACGGCCTCTGTGAGCTGGCCACCTTCGTCGTAACCAACATATCCCGGAGGCGCTCCCACCAGGCGGCTTACCGCGTGGCGTTCCTGGTACTCGCTCATATCAATACGCACCATGGCGTTCTCGTCATTGAAGAGATATTCGGCCAATGTCTTCGCGAGCTCGGTCTTACCTACGCCGGTCGGGCCGAGGAAGAGAAAACTGCCGATCGGTCTTTTCGCATCCTGCAAACCTGCGCGGCTACGGCGTACGGCGTCGGATACCACCTCAATCGCCTCATTCTGGCCCGCTACGCGTTGGTGCAAATGCTCTTCCAGTTGCAGCAGCTTTTCGCGGTCGCTTTGCAGCATTTTGCTGACAGGTATGCCCGTCCATTTCGCCACCACTTCGGCAATATCTTCCGGCGTGATCTCTTCCTGCATCAGGCTTTCCGCATTCTCGGACTTTTGAAGTTCTTCCAGTTTGGTTTGAACCTCCGGAATGCGCCCGTAACGGATCTCCGCCACTTTACCAAAGTCGCCCGCACGTTCAGCCTGTTCTGCTTCGAGGCGTAATTGTTCGCTTTGCTCTTTCAGTGAACGGACTTCATTGACCTTACCTTTTTCGTTTTCCCAACGGGCTTTCAAAGCGTTGCGTTGGTCGCTGAGGTCGGCAATTTCTTTGTTCAGGACGGTTTCCTTGTCCTTGTTATTCTCACGTCGGATCGCCTCGCGCTCGATTTCGAGCTGCATGATCCGGCGGTTCAGTTCGTCGAGCTCCTCGGGTACGCTGTCCATTTCCAGACGGAGTTTGGAAGCAGCCTCGTCCATGAGGTCAATGGCCTTGTCGGGCAGGAAACGGTCGCTGATGTACCGGTTGGAAAGCTCCACAGCGGCAATTACCGCGTCGTCCTGAATGCGGACACCGTGGTGTAATTCATACTTTTCCTTAATACCTCTCAGAATACTGATGGCGTCCGGGATATTGGGCTCATCCACCATTACAGCCTGGAACCGACGTTCCAGAGCCTTATCCTTTTCCATGTACTTCTGATATTCTTTGAGCGTGGTAGCGCCGATCGCGTGCAGCTCGCCACGCGCGAGAGCCGGTTTCAGCAGGTTGGCAGCGTCCATGGCACTTTCTCCACCGCCACCCGCGCCGATCAATGTGTGTATCTCGTCAATAAAAAGGACGATCTCACCCTCCGAGTCGGTTACCTCTTTGATTACCGCTTTCAGCCTTTCTTCAAACTCGCCTTTATACTTTGCACCTGCAATGAGCAAACCCATGTCGAGGGACACAATGGTTTTCGATTTCAGGTTTTCGGGAACGTCGCCCTGCACGATACGCTGCGCAAGCCCCTCCACGATGGCGGTTTTACCAACCCCCGGCTCGCCGAGCAGGATAGGGTTATTTTTAGTACGGCGGCTGAGAATTTGCAACACCCGCCTGATTTCTTCGTCACGGCCGATTACCGGGTCGATTTTGCCGGCTTTGGCCAATTCATTCAGGTTTTTGCTGTACCGTTCCAGGGAGCGGTACTTGGCTTCTGCGTTTTGATCTTTCACAGGGTTATTCTTTCCTCTAAGTTCTTTGATTGCATTGATCAGTTCCTTTTCATTGAATCCCAGCTCTTTCATCAAGTTGGCTGTGGAATCTTTTCCGCTGAATATACCCAGTATCAGGAGTTCGATGCTGATAAACTCGTCCCCGAATTCTTTCAGGTAATTCTGTGCCTTGCCACTGGCTGCGGCCATGTCGTTGCCCAGGTAGGGCTGTCCCCCGCTTACACGCGGGTAACCGTCCAATATCTTTTGCAAACGACTATTGAGCACGTCTGCGCTGATATTGAGCTTGTTCAGTAAAAACAACGACGTATTCGGGTCTTCCTCCAAAATGGATTTCAGCACGTGCCCTGTCTCAATGGCCTGCTGTTGGTTGCCCTGGGCCATCTGGGCTGCGTGCTGGATCACCTCCTGCGCCTTAATAGTGTATTGGTTAAAGTTCATGGCGTTGATCGCTTTGTTAATGATACAACGCTATATGAAAAAGGGTGTGCCGATCGCATAAATCGGAAATTTTGTCTCTAAAGAGTGACGTGAAGGCGTTTTTTCGGACAATATGGCAAGAAATCAATGGCTTTTCTTAGTGATCTTCTTGTGGATTTCGAGGGTCTCGGCCAAGGCCGCCGTGCCGTACCAGATCAGCAATTCCATATCCAGCAGCTTTGCCTGCACTGCGGGATCGCTTTCAACCAGCTTTCTTCCTTCCTCGATAGAATCCGCGTTGAGGATGAAAATGCCCCGGTATTTGTCATTTTTGGAGAATGGACCGGCCACTACCAGTTTTCCGGATTCGGCCAGGCGGCTGATATTCTGCATATGTCCGGCAAAGGCACTGTCCGACTTGCTTTTGGGAACATTTGTCGCACTTCCGGTTTTGAGGAAGACCATTACATATTTTTTCATGCCGTATTCATCCGCATTCAGCTTCCTGGCGAGCGTCGAATCGTAAGCTGCATTGGTCGATTGGGCTTTGCCCGTATTGGAGACACCCAGCAGGCAAACCAGCAGGAGTGTGAAGTACATTGCTTTCACAAGTTGTTGATTTAAGTAAGTTAATGAATAAATGTATTGAAATTTTGACTTAAAATGAATGTGCAATGGGCTCCAAAAACAAGAAGCTGCGTCGGGTTATCCAATGCAGCTTCCTGGTGTCTGTTTTACTAAAACTTAAAGGTCTGTTTGCGTTTTGAGCAAATCTTCCATCGTCTCGCGGCGCCTTACCAGTTTAGCCTGCCCATTGTCGATCAGCACTTCCGCCGGACGGAAGCGGGCGTTATAATTCGAACTCATCGTCAATCCGTAGGCCCCGGCGTTCAGGAAGGCCAGCACGTCACCCTTGCGTACTTCCGGCAACTCACGGTCGGTAGCGAATGTATCGGTTTCGCAAATGTATCCTACCACATTATAGTGTTTCAAATCGCCTTTTGGATTGGAAATATTGAGAATGTGGTGGTAAGAGCCATACATCATCGGGCGGATCAGGTGGTTGAGGCCCGAGTCCACGTGTACAAAGTTGCGGGCGGGATCTTCTTTCACCACATTGGTAGTCACAAAAAGGAAACCCGATTCGCTCACGAGGAACTTGCCCGGCTCGAACCAGAGCTGTAATTCGCGGCCGTACTCCCGGCAGAACGTCTGGAAACGTTTTGAAATCTTTTTTCCCAGCAGATCCATATCCGTAATGGCATCGCCCGGCAGGTAAGAAACTTTAAATCCGCCACCCAAATCGACGACTTGGAGGTCAGGGAAATGCTTCGCGGTTTCAAAAAGAATGTCGGCTACTTTCAGGAATGGCTCGGCGTCTTTAATGTCCGAACCTGTGTGCTGGTGCAAGCCGATTACTTTAATGTCGTATTTCTTGATCACTTCCAGGATCTGGTCCAAAAGCAAGACCGAGATGCCGAACTTGGAATCGGCATGCGCTGTCATGATCTTGGTATGCCCGCCGGCAGCCACATTGGGCTTGATGCGGATCATACAAGGTTTGGTATTGCCATAGGTTTGGCCAAACCATTCGAGCAACGGGAGGCTGTCGACATTTACAATCGCTCCTGCTTCCACGGCTTCCCGCACTTCTTCGAAATGCACGCCGCTGGGCGTAAATGTGATCTGGCGGGCCTCATAACCTGCGATTTTCCCCATTTCAAATTCCCCGGGAGACACCACATCCAGTTCCACACCGATTTCACGCATCAGCCGAAGCACGGCCAGGTTCGTATTGGCTTTGCAGGCATATTTGATCTTCATGTTCACACCTGCAAAGGCATGTTGCAGTTCCGCGGCTTTCCGTCGGATGGTCGCGCCGTCGTACACGTACAACGGACTTCCGTATTGATTGATTAACTGAACAGGGTCGATTCCCTGGATGGAATATGGGTAATGGTCAGAAAGTTGCATTTCGATATATGGATGGCACGCGAGGTGCCGGAGTTGATATTGTTATAAGTATCTGTCGAGGTAAACGGCCATTTCCTGTTGAAGTGCGGAGGCTTCCTGCTTTGCTTTTTCCGCGAAATCGGTGCCGTTGCTGGCGTAGATAATACTCCGGGAGGCATTCACGAGGAGCCCGCAGCTTTTGTTCATACCAAACTTCGAAACCTCTTCAAGGTTGCCACCTTGCGCGCCTACGCCGGGTACGAGCAGGAAGTGGTCGGGGATAATGGTTCGTATCTTCTCAAAATCGGATGCCTGTGTGGCGCCTACCACATACATCATGCGCTCCGCGCCCGCCCATGTTTGCGAGGTGCGCAATACATTTTCATATAATGCGGAGCCTTCCGCATCGAGCCGCTGGAAATCGGCACTGCCCGGGTTGGAAGTTAACGCCAGCAATATCACCCATTTCCCTTCGAATGCGAGAAATGGCGTTACCGAATCGCTCCCCATGTAGGGAGCCACAGTGATGGAGTCGAAATCAAGACCGGACGACGATTTATCGAAAAATGCCCTGGCGTACAGGCCGGATGTATTTCCGATATCACCACGTTTGGCATCCGCGATCGTAAAATGGCTTTTTGGGATATATTCGACGGTCTTTTGAAGGCTCTCCCAACCCTTTGGCCCTAGTGCTTCGTAAAACGCGATATTGGGTTTGTATGAAACACAGTAATCCGCCGTGGCGTCGATAATCTGTTTATTAAATTCAAAAATCGGATCGTCGGTTTTCAACAAATGCGCCGGGATTTTCTGGATATCGGTGTCCAAACCCACACACAAATAGGACCTTTTAGTCGAAATTTGCTGGAAGAGCTCTTGATAAGTCATGATTTTGTAAATATTGCGACGAAATTACAACCTCTTCCAATAGATTCATAAATTTGCGGCA
>Ga0255338_1005258_pt1 | contig 12130 bp, 10 predicted proteins | sample MeOH1_35cm_T4_19_FD_203715 | JGI IMG/M metagenome (GOLD analysis project Ga0255338, IMG submission 203715) | Sandy soil microbial communities from University of British Columbia, Vancouver, Canada - MeOH1_35cm_T4_195 | ecosystem: Engineered > Artificial ecosystem > Sand microcosm > Unclassified ... | reverse complement strand
CCAGACATTGCCAAAAGATTTTGGGCAATTGCACCAGCCTGGCCCCTTTCTTCCGCCGTCAGTCCACTATAAGCCCCTGGGGTATCAATCAAGGTGATCACAGGCCTGCCAAACTTCTCCGCCTGTTTCATTAAACGCAAGGCCTTGCGGTATCCCTCTGGATGAGCCTGGGCGAAATTTCGACGCAGATTCTCCTTCGTGTCTCTTCCCTTTACATTGCCGATTATCGTAACGGGTATACCCTTAAAAAAAGCTACACCGCCCGCAATAGCCCGATCTTCAGCAAAAGCCCGGTCCCCATGCAGCTCGATAAAATCCTCAAACAGGAGCTGGATGTAGTCATAATAATTAGGACGTTCGGGATGCCGTGCAATCTGGGTCTTCTGCCAGGGTGTGAGATTGCCAAAAATAGCTTCTTTAAGGCTGTGGGACTTTTTCTCCAGGGTAGCTATCTCTTCCGTGAGATCCAGCCCCTTTTGTTCCGAAAAAGTCTTCAGTTCCTGAACTTTATTCTCAAGTTCTACCAAAGGTTTTTCAAATTCCAACGGTTGAGCCATACTACTCCCTCCCCGCATGGAGCCTGAGCAATTTAGCCAGAGTATTTTTCATGTGCCCTCTTTCAATTACCAAATCGATAATGCCATGTTCACAGTTAAATTCTGCAGTTTGGGCCCCGTCAGGCAGGTCCTGGCGGAGGGTTTGTTTGATCACCCTGGACCCTGCGAAACCAACTAAAGCCCCGGGCTCGGAGATGATGATGTCCCCTGCGGAAGCGAAGCTTGCCGTAACCCCGCCAAAGGTGGGATCGGTCAAAACAGATATGTACAACAAACCTGATTCCTGGAAGCGTACCAAGGAAGCGCTGGTTTTGGCCATCTGCATTAGAGAAAGAATTCCTTCCTGCATCCGGGCTCCGCCCGAAGTAGCAAAAATAACGAGCGGCAGTCTCTTCTCTTGCGCCCGCTCAATCAATCTGCTTAATTTTTCTCCAGTAGCCGACCCCATGCTGCCCATAATAAAACGATGGTCCATAGCCCCTATAGCAACAGGCATACCAGATATTGTGCCTTCCCCGGTAACCACCGCGTCGTTAAGCCCGGTATCCTCACGGATTTTAGCCAGCTTTTCTGCATATTCCGGAAAGTTGAGCGGGTTACCCGAAGTAACATCGGCGTCGTATTCTACGAAACTATCCGCATCCAGGATAACCTCAAGCCTTTCCCAGGCATTGAGCCTGAAGTGAAGGCCGCATTTATGACAAACCTTGAGGTTTTTCTCCAGTTCCTTATTAAACAGGATCTCCCCGCAGCCCTTGCATTTTACCCACAGACCGTCCGGCATCTCTTTCCTGGGTTGAGCCAGGGAAACTGTGACATATTTGGGCTTGCGGAACAAGTCCTTGAGCATAGAATACCCTCTCTCTTTTCTGGTTAGGTTCCCCGCGCGTTTAGAATGATTTCATGTGCTTCTTCCGCCTCAGATTCAGGTACCAAAATTTCCACCGAACCGTTTTCGCTCTGGTTCAGTGCCCCGATCGGTCTCAGTTGGACTAATAATCCTTCCGTAACCAGAATCTCTTTGTAAGTTTCTGCAGATGTCTTATTAGGCGCGATGTACACTACTGTCCACATAGTGGTAGTCCCCCTAATGTCTACTTATCTACGACCGGCTTACACTACTACTCAGCGGAGTTGACTTGGCCATGCCTAGTAAGGATTTGAGCCTTGCCCCGAATTTTTATAGCGGAAGTGTGCTCCGTAAACTGTGCAATCATTATTTCGCCCTTGTCAAGTTTCTCTGAATGATGGAACTTTGTGTCCTTGCCCCGGGTCAAACCAATTATTGTCACACCATTTTCCAAGGCTTTGATCACCACATACTCGCTGCTGTTCTCGGAGTTCTCCAAACTTGCCACCCCAAATTCTTTACGCTATTTAAGTAATAATTGTGCAGATTAAATATATCATAGGCTAGTCCGTTGTGCAACAAAGCTGGGCCCGCACGAAGTTCGAGGCACGATGTTCGATGTTCGACATTTTCGATACATCGTCACTGTCACTTACTTGCTCTGTTGAATCTTTAAGCTTCCCGGTCCCCACTGTTTAATAATTTCTTCTCTTAGCTCATTTGTAAGTTCTACCCACAAATCCGGTTTCGCCTCTATCACCTTTTTGTCCTGTTCGAAGTAAAAGTAGACCGGGTTTTGGCCTGGGTAGCGTGACAGTACCTGTTTAAGCTTTTCGGCAACCTCCTGGTCCCCGCTGTTACAAGACAGCTTGATGTAAATCTTTTGACCAGACTCTTTTTGTTTTGTTCCTTCCAGCACTGTCTCCAACGGTTTGACGTTCTCGGCAAACAGCTTTATTTCATCCTCGTTTTTCGATAGCCTCCCTTTCACCCATACCAGCCTGTCCTCAGAAACCAGAGGCCCTACCAGCAGAAATGTACGGGGGAAAACAAGTACCTCAATGCTAGCGCTGAGGTCCTCAAGCGTGAAATAGGCCATGGCTTCCCCCTTCCTGGTAACGGTTTTTCTGCTAGCCGTGATAACCCCAGCCAGGGCCAGGCTTGAACCATCCTGAAACTGACCAATCTCTGCAATTTCCGTCACTTGTCCTGCTAAACGTCCGGAAAACTCACGCAAGGGATGTCCACTTAAATAAAGACCCAACAGCTCTTTTTCCATAGCCAGAATTTCCTTGGAACTAAACTCCTCCATACTTGGAACCTTGAGTTGCACTTCTGCTGTTTGACCAAGGTCAAACAGTGAAATTTGCCCGCTGGCCAAGTCCTTCTGCCTGGTCTGGGCTACCTCGAGACTGGGTTCGAGCATGATCAGAAGCTGAGCTCGATTTAAGCCCAGTGAGTTGAAGGCGCCGCTTCTGATCAAACTTTCCAAAACCCTTTTGTTTAATACTTTGCCGTCAACCCGTTCACAGAAGTTGAGTAATGAAGTGTAGGCCCCTCCTCCGACCCTTTCTCTGATTATTGACTGAACCACTCCAACCCCGACGTTCTTGATGGCAGCCAGGCCAAACCTGACACTTTTTCCACTGATGCTGAAGGTCTCATAGCTTTCATTAACATCGGGGGGAAGGATCTCTATGCCCATTTTCCTGCATTCTTCAATATAATATGATACCTTGTCAGCAGAACCCATGACGCTGGTCAACAGCGCGGCCATGAATTCCAGTGGATAGTTTGACTTCAACCATGCAGTCTGGTAGGAAATAACCGCATAGGCCGTGGCATGTCCCTTATTAAAGCCATACTCAGCAAATTTGGCCATAAGATCAAATATAGAATTGGCCAGTCCAGCATCCACCCCCAGCTTTACAGCCCCCGGTATGATTACTTCCCCATTAGCGGAAATAAGTCCTTCCACGAAATTCCGCCGTTCCTCATCCATAATCTCTTTCTTCTTCTTGCCCATTGCCCGGCGCAGCAAATCCGCCCTTCCCAGCGAATAGCCGGCCAAATCCCGGGCAATCTGCATTACTTGCTCCTGATAAACAATTATTCCATAGGTGTTCTGTAAAATGTCTGCAAGTTTGGGATGAAGAGTGGAAATTTCTCCGCCATGCTTACGGCGGATAAACTCCGGGATCTGCTCCATGGGCCCTGGACGGTATAAAGCTAGAACAGCAATAATATCCTCAAACACCGAGGGCTTGAGCTCCTTCAAAATGGCCCGCATCCCGGAACTCTCCAGCTGAAACACCCCTGTGGTCTCACCCGAAGCCAGAAGCCGGTAGGCAGCCTCATCATCCATATCAATCCTATTAATGTCTAGCTCTAACCCCCTGGTTCGTTTGACCAAGTCGATAGTTGCACTAATGATAGTCAGATTGCGCAGCCCTAAAAAATCCATTTTTAAGAGGCCGATCTCTTCGACCAGTTTCATCGGAAACTGGGTTATTACCGCTCCATCCGAAGTCTTTTGCAGGGGCAGGTAATTCATCAAAGGCTCCTTAGCGATTACCACTCCAGCCGCATGAGTTGAGGAATGGCGGGGCATGCCCTCCACCGCCATGGCCATATCCAACAGTTCTTGGATCTCGCCGTTTTCCTTATATAAAGCTCCCAGATCCGGGGAAATTTCCAGGGCCCTTTGGATGGTTATCCCCAATTCTCCCGGGATCAGTTTGGCCACCTTATCCACCTGGGCCAAAGGGAGACCCATGGCCCTGCCCACGTCCCGAACCGCCGCCTTGGCAGCCATGGTCCCGAAGGTGATGATCTGCGCTACCTTATCCGCTCCATATTTGTCCACCACGTACTTGATGACTTTTTCCCGTCCTTCCGGGTCAAAGTCGATATCAATATCCGGCATACTCACCCTTTCCGGATTAAGAAACCGTTCAAACAATAGCCCGTATTTAAGCGGGTCCACAGAGGTTATCCCTAAAAGGTAGGCCACAAGGCTGGCTGCCGCGGACCCTCTGCCCGGACCCACTACCACCCCATTCCTCCTAGCGTACCCACAGAAGTCAGCCACAATAAGAAAGTAGCCAGAGAAACCGGTTTGAAAGATTACCCCCAGTTCATATTCCAGCCTTTCTCTCAGCTGCGGGGTTACTTCCTGGTAAACCTCGCCCAGGCTATCCCAGCACTTTTCCGCCAGGAAGGAGTCCAGCGAATAGCCCTCCGGCACCGCGAAATGGGGCAGGTGGGACTCGCCAAAACTGAATTCCACGTTACAGCGCTCAGCAATCCTTAGAGTATTGGCCAGAGCTTCGGGGTACTCCCCAAAAGAGAGCTGTATCTCCTCATAAGACTTCAGAAAAAGCTGGTCGCTGGCAAAACTCAAACGTCCAGGATCACTTACTGTCTTACCGGTCTGAATGCAAAGCAGGACATCCTGAACCTTTGCGTCTCCTCTCTCCACATAGTGCAGGTCATTTGTGACCACCAGCGGAATCCCGGTGGATCGGCTGATATCAATCAGGCCTGAATTAACCTTGCGCTGTTCCTCCATCCCATGGTCCTGGAGCTCCAGAAAGAAGTTTCCCTCCCCGAAGATCTCCTGATATTCCTCAGCGTTTTCCCTGGCCTTTTGCTTGTGATCCTTGAGTACCAGACCTGGCACCTCCCCGGCAATGCAGGCGCTTAAGGCTATTAAACCCTCATGGCACTCGCGCAGCAGGTCCTTGTCCACCCTGGGTTTATAATAGAACCCTTCCAAGAAGGCCGTGGAAACCAATTTTAAAAGATTCCGGTATCCCTGTTCGTTTTCCGCCAAAAGCACCAAATGATATGGAGATTCATCCATTCTCGGCTCTTTGTCAAAGCGCGTACGACGGGCAACGTACACCTCACACCCTAAAATAGGTTTGATCCCCTGCTTTTTTGCCTCTTTATAAAAATCAAGAACCCCGTACATTACCCCATGGTCAGTTATAGCCAGAGCGCCCATGCCCTGCTCCCGGGCAGCGGACACCAATTTTTTGATCCTCGCCGCCCCGTCCAGCAAGCTGTACTCCGTATGGCAATGCAGATGAACAAACCCGCCGCTTTTTCCTGAGCTATCATCAATAATCAAGGGGACCCATCCCTTCAAAATCTTTATGGCTTTAACTTCCAGCCTGAAAGCCATGCTTACATCAATTCTATCACTCCAAACCAAGTGATGCCATTACATTCCGCAGGCAAAAAACAGGATGAGCCTTGACAATCAAATGGAAGCAAGCGGGTGAATTGACTTTCCCCGGAGTGGAGACATAACGCAGGAGCCGATGGCATACCCCGCGAGCAGCCGAACGGAGCAACGTGCTCGCGCCCCATTTAGGTCTACTTTTGCGAGAGTGAGGTTGAGAGCGGTTGGTATGCCCGGCGATCGAAGTTGCGCAGCGGAGGGGAAAGTCAATTCGACCCCAGAGACTGTATTTTCAAGGTAGAAAAGCTAAGGCGCAAACCGATCAGGTTCACGCCTTAAATACGGACTTTGCTTCTTATGGATTCTTTCTTAAATACACTTATGTTTTTCCGCCCGGGGTTTACCCCTAGGTTCATCTGTGCCAGGGAGGATCCCCCGAAGGCTTTAGGATAGTACGTAATACCTTGTCACTTTAAGTTGAGCGTAGTGGACTAGGTGATTTACATATGGTTCGAGTAGAGGGTATTCTGATAGTTCCTCCGGCACATGTGCCTATGGAAAGGGTACAGACGTGTCCCTAACCACTGTTTCTAGCTGATTCAGTCGTTTAGACGTGGGTGATCCACTCTGTATATAACTTCTACCGTGGCGGAAATGGAATAATTTATCATACATTGAGCAAGAAGCCCATCCTTACCCGGAAGCTAATTGCTCTTTGGCCAATATGGCCCGTCCATTTCTGACCTAATTACACTAACAGCATGTTGGAGAATCAAGAAGAACTCTCATATCCTTATCTAACTGATTGTCGTAGGCCTAGAAAACCATAAGAATAAAATCACTGATGTTGAAGGCCTACTCCCTGTCGGATTTGCAACAACTCATCGAAGTAGGGCATTCCGAACGAATGACCAACCAACCAACCCAAAGTATGCTCAGTTAAAGAAGACCTTTTTCTCTTTATTTGCCTCCAAATTAACCATAAGATGTGCCGCTGGTCTTCTTGGCGCCCTTGTGTAAAGGCATTGAATGCTTCGCTTATAATTCGCTTTACCTTTAAGTCATCAGAACATTCTTGCCAAAGTAGATCAATGAACGTGCTTAAAACGCCACTATTAACTATAAAGGTCTGCCGATGCCCCCCCTACCTTTCCCAGAAGACGAGACAACTCGTTAGTTACAAGAAAATCGTTCTTGCGTGATTGGTGCATCAAACAAATAGGATCAAGAGAAATATAGGTGTGCCCGGTCAAAGCTAGTAAGTTAATTGCTTCACAATATTCATCGATAGTAAGGTGACCTTCTCTCTTCGCATATATAAGCACAGGTTGTAACCATGTTGTTTGAATTTCAAAAGTCACCGCTGACCAGACTCGATAACCCATGTCTTCCGATAAAAGTAGAAGATCATTACCATTGGCCACAGCAGCGGCATCACAAACCTCTTGTCCCACCATATCAATCATTTTTCTAGTTTCCTGTGAAAAATCTTTCTTCGGCATGTAAGCAGCTATGGTGACCACACTCCTTGCCCATGAGGCTTCCTTCTCCCGTTCAATGGCCACATTCTTCATTTGTTCTTCAGTGTATTCTTCAAAAACCAGCTGTTCATCATGCCACCCTAAAAACCCTTGCTGCCTTCCAACATTTTGCTTAGCCTTTATTGCTCTGAAAATGATGAGATCAATTACCGATTGTGATGTATAGATTGGTCCGCATACCGCAGCAACCGCCTTCTCAACGCCCAAACGATGAACCATGTTCAGTAAACCGTTCATTTAACACGTTAGTCCCTCATATCAACAGAGTCCGGAATTAATCCAGCCTGGTTAGAACGTCACGAAATTTTCTGCTGAGGGGATAAATGTACACGTCCTTGACCGGTAGAGCGTACTCGTTTTTCCTATCAAATTTGCCCCGGCCTTTGGTCTCGCCAATTAGGTGCCAATTCGCTGCCTTGTAACAGGTACCGGGGAAGCGCTCTTTCTCTACGAATGTTTCAAGAAGCATGGGCTGATAACGGTATACGTCTTGCCAGTCTTGCGGCAACTGCTTGATACAAAGAGCCAAGACTTTAGATGCCAGGTTCTTGACCTTTACCCAGGGCAGGATCAAAAACCGGGAATTGTTAACCACAAGTGGCAAATTCTTGATCCGTTGCTGTTTGCTCCACCCGATAATTTCGTCACGAGGACGCAAAGCCCAGGCAGCTGCCGAAAACCCAATTGCGCCCAAGAGGATGCCTGAACTGGTATAGATGAGATACCGGATCTGAGCACCGGGTAAGGGAGTGTATCCAAGATAATGGTAACGCTGGATAAGTTCATTCCACAAACGCGATTGTTTCGGATGCTTTACACGAACGATTTCGATAGGTCCTAGAGCTTCGGCTTGTCCGGTGATAGGATTACCCGGATCACTGGCGGGCGTAAACTTAATGTGCCGCGAACGGTTAGGGTCTGCATGACGAGGTGGTGGCAGCTCGATTATTCCTAATCGATGCAAGCGCAGCAGAGCCACACGGCAACTCATCTCTTTGAGTTCTCCGTCCGGCTTGAGCCAGCTAAGTGTGCGGCAGACCTCGCGAGAAATCTGAGCCCGGTTGGAATTATCGATCCGGATAATTCCACGGATGACCTCCAGTTCCGCCGCACTAAAGGTTCGTCCACATACCGTAACCTCACTCATCGGCCTTTGGCCTTCCGTAAGGTCAGGGCTGCCCGGTCCGCCTCGGGAATATTCCAAGGCAGGTAATTTTCCAGGTCCTCTGGGACTTTGCCCAAGCGAGCGCAAGCATCAAGGTAATAGCAGAGGTAGGCCTGGACATTAAGCTTATGTTGGGCAGCGGTCTGCAAAATCGACATACTCATGGCCGCAAACTCGCCACTCCACTTGGCATGATTTCCGTAATAATTGTTGCGTCCCACTGCCGGTGAGCGCAGAGCCCGTTCAGCCACATTGTTGTGTATGGGAATGTCGGGGTTACCAACAAATACGGAAAGACCACTCCAATTACGATTAAGGCTTTTCAGGGTTTTTAGTTGTACGGGTTTTAGGTTGCCGGTTTCCAGTTGGGCATCCCGTTTAGCGGCCATATCAACCAGCTGAGTCTCTAACATAGCCTGCTTTTCGGCAAACAAGACTTCATTATTGCGACAGGCCACTCGCTCATCGTTGATCGCGTCAAGCGTATGGATGTCGGAGATCCAATCGTCAGCCCAATCAGTGAGTGCCGAACTACCCTCTTTGGCCCGAATGAAGTCTCGCCGTACATGGTACCAACATAATTGGCGTTTGATTCGCCCTCCAAAACATGATAGGCGCCATAACGATCCACATTGACAACGCCTTCAGCTTCTTGACCAAAATGTCTTTTGGGTACCTCGCTGGAACGGGATGGATCCAGCACAAATACAGTTACCTTTTTCGCAACAAAAACCCACAACCACCAGCGAAAGCCCATTTTTCCAGGTACTTCAGCAAATACCATCCAGCGTGTTTCATCTACATGCCAGTGATTTTGCTCGCGGCTGACATCCACAAGCAAGTCGTACAGGGGGGCGAGAAAGTCCATGATGACTTTAAAACAACCAAATATGGTGCCGGCGTTAACCTCTAAACCTTGCATTGCCCACTGCTGAATCTGACGGTTAAGCGGAATTTGAAAGAAATACTTTTGGACAATAGTAAAACACAAAAAAGCAGTGCTGAATTTGCCTTTGGGAATGATCTGCGGTGGTTTAGGCGCTGTAATAATCGAAGGAACAGAGCAATCGCAAGTTTTGGCAGCCTTCATCCGCCGATGCTTCTTGCAGATCACCTTCACTTCGTAGTCTATTTCGATAGACTCCTCTGCAAGGCTTAGATCGCGGTAAGGTTTTCCACAACAAGAACATACCTTTTGGTCAACCGGGATGTCATGGATAACCTCAGTCACCGGAATAGACTCCGGAATTTTACGCCCCCGTCCGGTATGACCTGGCTGAGCCCCCCGCTTCCTTAAGCCATCGTCTACTGGAACAATCCCAGAGTCACGATCAACCTCTTCTACCAAGACACCGTCTTTGGCAGCAAGATGTAGTCTTTCGGACGAAGGGGCAAAAATATCTCCCTGAAGATTGCGTAGTTGCGCTTGCATCCCTTCGAGACTGGAATCCCGGTCAGCGAGTTGTTGCTTCAAGACAGCATTCTCTTCCGTAAGCTTCTTAACATGTTCCTTGAGAACATTGACCGCCCCACATTTAGGAAAAGTGCATAGAGGTTTCTTGGTTCTAGGCTTTCTCTTTGATTTAGTTGTTGGCGGGTTCTTATTTTCGTCTGTACTCATGCCTCCATTATGACATAAGAAAGCCTATGTGGCCAGTATATCTACTTACCTATAGTAGAGGATCCCTGGATGGTTTACTGAATACGTACTAGCAATATTCCTGTAAAAATATCTATTTTTTATCTCTAACGCCTCCTTAGATTTCAAGATAGATTCTAAAAAATGGCGTACCTACCTGTATCTAAAATAAAAGGGCAATAATTTAGATATCATTCATTATGTTTTGAAGCTTCCATATTCCATCTTCATTAATATAATCTAACACTATAACCCAACTGCCTTTGTTATCGAGCAACTCATATCCTACTGTAAATATGTTCCCATTAACAGAGCGATAACGATATTTAAAATCATTTATATTTGACAGAAAAGGGTAAGCAGTTACACCGTTTATAGTCACTATTTCAAATTCATTACTGTTAATGCTAATATTTTTTGCTAAATATTGTTTTAAAGTATTTTTATCTTTATTTATCATTGCTTTTATGAATTCCCTTGAGCGGGTATCAATTTCGCCCCATACTTCGGCATCTCTGTTATTTGGTTTTGATATAGAGTGTGGTAGAAGCCGGTACCGAGTAAAATGAGTAATAGAATTGGTAACCAAAGATATTTTCTCAAAAATACTCACCTCTCTTTTTAGTATATATACTTAATTTAGGTACAAAATGAATTGAAAAATTGGTACGTGTTTGCAAGGACACGTACCAATTGGATACCTAGCTAATAAGCTAAATGGATTACGTCAGTTTAAACAATAAGCCAGTACCAGATTGCATAGCCTATTGCCTCCCCGATGTCGGTTTGAGAATATCCGTCAGTAGCTAGATGCATCAAGTCGTTACTATTCGACATGAATCCAGTTTCGGTAATAACTGCAGCATTTATAGTGTTTCTTAATACAGCAAGGTTTCTGTCATCCATATATGGAGTTTTATACTTATTTAAGAAAGTAAAATAATTGTGGGGCTACAACACCTAATTGACCATTAGCGGAAATGTCTGCGGCGAATACTGGGTAGGCTAACAACCAGGCACTTACAACTAGAAGTAGAATCAAGAATATTTTTTTCACTGAGGCATGTCCTCCTTTATTTGCCTTTTATAGTAAGACTCGGATGGTAGGGAAGAGGTTACATCATATGCAGAAATTTTCGAGCCACACAAAAAAGCCACCTCTTATGGTTGACCTACAACAGGCTAGAGATGGCAGTAGTTGATAACAATTCGATTGATTAATCTCTTATATTAATTGACTGACCTTGCTACTTTTATTAGTTGGTCCTCTGGGAGTTTGCCCGACAACTCCAGGATCAGTCCGGTTTCCCTCCATACAATTGTGGTAACCCCATCCTTTGTTCTTATTTGATATCCGGGTTTACCGTTGATGTCTAAGTCTACAACCGTTGCATCATCAGTATCATACAAAAAACTGTCTGAATTGTCGGCAACTGTATTTCGTTGGGTAAGAGTGAAAAGTTGTCCTTGTGTTTCATAGAGAACGGTTACCCGAGAAATGTCTGCGGTAATCTCATATAGGGTTACTTTCTTTATTCTCGTTCCTTCTGGTAAGTACGTAGGTTTGGCTATCTTAAAAATTGCGATTTTTTGGGCTTCTTCTATTGTCAGCTCTTTTTCATTATCAATAATTTTAGCCCGCTTGGGGTACTACAGGCGTGGCTGGGGTACCTTGTCGTGTTTCTGCCGTAGTCCTGTTTTGGGTAGTTTTCCCTATGATTAACTTTAATGTTTCTATTATTCTATCTCCAAAGGCTGTTGCTTGCTGCGGCTTGGTAGCCACTAAAGATATGACTGCTACCAATATGATCGCAACCCAAGTTACCCTAGATCGCCATAAAGGCCTCTTGGGGGTTGGAGAATAGTTCGCGTTAAATTTTTGCCATTGCTCGTCTACAGTCGGAACTTCTATCTGTTCAACTTCTTGCTTAATCCGTTGTTTGATTAACCAATCAAAATCATTATCCCCCGTAATCATCCTCAAGTTTCACCTCCGACTCCGGCATCCAGTAGGCTTTCAGTTTTGTGTATATTCTTAAAGCTTAGTCTTGCCCTATGTAATCTTACTTTAGCACTAGATGGGGAAATACCCAATACCTCCGACAGTTCGCCAATTGATAATTCACTGTAGTATTTCAGAATGAGAACTTCCCTATCGCTATATTTAAGTTTTTTCGTTTTTTTAAGAC
>Ga0255338_1005257_pt1 | contig 12135 bp, 10 predicted proteins | sample MeOH1_35cm_T4_19_FD_203715 | JGI IMG/M metagenome (GOLD analysis project Ga0255338, IMG submission 203715) | Sandy soil microbial communities from University of British Columbia, Vancouver, Canada - MeOH1_35cm_T4_195 | ecosystem: Engineered > Artificial ecosystem > Sand microcosm > Unclassified ... | reverse complement strand
TAACGCCGATCCGCGAACGGCGCTCGTGTGCTATGTGCCGGTACCGAAGAATCCGCACGGCGTGAACATGAGCCCGGACGGCAAGTACTACGTGTGCGCGGGCAAGCTTTCTCCGACGGCAACCGTGATCGCGCACGAGCTCGTGCTGAAGTGGTTCAACGGCGAGCTGAAGGATCCTCGTGCTGCGGTAGTCGCCGAGCCGGAGATCGGACTCGGGCCGCTGCACACGGCCTTCGACGGCCGCGGCAATGCCTACACCACGCTGTTTCTCGACAGCCAGATCGTGAAGTGGAGCATCGACAAGGCCATCGCGCAGTTCAAGGGGGACAAGAGTAGCCAGCCGGTGCTCGACCGCATCGACGTGCACTACCAGCCCGGGCACGGCTACTCGTCGATGGGGGAGACGAAGGAGGCCGACGGCAAGTTCTTCAACTCCGGGAACAAGTTCTCCAAGGATCGCTTCCTCCCTGTCGGTCCCCTCCATGTCGAGACCGAGCAGCTGATCGACATCAGCGGCGACAAGATGCGGCTGATTCACGATCACACGGCGTATCCGGAGCCGCACGATGCCATCATCGTCCGCCGCGACCGGATCAGAACCAGGCAGATCTACAGCATGTCCGATTTCCCGCACGCGGTGAAGGACTTCAAGGATTCCCGCGTCGAGCGCAAAGGGCAGAAGGTGACGGTTTACATGGCCTCGGTCGCTCCGATGTACAGCATGCAGGAGTTCACCGTCAAACGCGGCGACGAGGTCACGATCATCCTCACGAATCTCGACACGGTGGAAGACCTCACGCACGGCTTCGGCTTGCAGCACTACGACATCAACTTCATCGTGAATCCGCAGCAGACGGCATCGGTCACGTTCAAGGCCGACAAGCCTGGGGTGTTCTGGTACTACTGCACGCACTTCTGCCATGCGCTGCATTTGGAGATGCGCGGACGGATGATCGTCGAGACATGAGCTTGACGGACGGCGTTCCGCACCGGCTTGCAACGCCGGCTGCGGAACGCGCCCTTCCTGCATCAGCCGTGGATGCGCAGGACATTCGGTGACGATCCGGTTCCTTCCCGCCATGCTTCTCGCCTGCGCGATGCTCGTGGCGGCGCCGGGCTCGTTCGCGGGCTCCTACGAAGCAGCGTTGCCTGCGCAACTGCACACCGATCCCGATCTGTGTGCCTACGCGCCGTGCAGCGAAGTCATGCCCGGCGCGAACAGCTATTCGATGCGCATGGGCAATCCGGCGTACGTCGAGGCGTACAAATCGACGGCCGCCGGAAAGAGTCTCGTCGGTTACGTCTTCCTGTCGACCGACATCGCGGCCATCCCGGCGTACTCGGGCAAGCCGCTGGTCACGCTCGTCGGCATGGACACGCGGGGCCGCATCGAGGGCGTGAAGGTGTTGAAGCACTCCGAGCCGATACTGCTCGTCGGCATACCGGAAAACGCCCTGGTCAAGTTCGTGCAGCAGTACGTCGGCAAGCTCGCGTGGGACAAGACGGAGATCGGCAAAGGCCGGGAAGGCGAAGGCTATCAGACCGTCGATGCCATCAGCGGCGCAACCGTCACGGTCATTGCCGAAAACCAGACCATCATGCGCAGCGCCTACGAGATCGCGCGTGAGGTCGGCATCCTCAAAGTCGCACCGAGGCCGCAGGCGAGGCTGACGCAGGTCTATCGCCGCTCGGACTGGGCGGCTCTCGTGAAGGAAGGCGTGATCGAGCGGCTCACGGTGCATCCTTCCGACATCGGGTCGCCTTCGGCGGGAGAGCCGTACATCGACCTGTACTTCGGGCTGCTCGATGCGCCCAACGTCGGCCGCAACGTGCTCGGGGACGCGGGCTACCAGCGGCTCATGGGCGATCTCAAGCCCGGCGAGCATGCGATCTTCATCGCCGCGAACGGCACCGCCTCCTTCAAGGGCTCCGCATTCGTGCGCGGTGGCATCTTCGACCGCATCCAGGTGAAGCAGGATTACGACACGCTCACTTTCCGCGACACCGATTATCTCAACCTCTATTCGATAGATGCCGCCGGCGCGCCGCAATTTCGCGAATCCGGCATCTTCATCCTGCGCAACCCGGCGTTCAGCGCGGCCTATCCGTGGCGGCTCGTCTTTCTTGCGAGCCGGACGGACAAGGCCACCGGCGCCAAGACTTTCGTCAACTTCGATCGCGAATACTGGCTGCCGGCGCAGTATCTCGAAGGCGGCAGGCCGCACATCGTGGTGCCCGAGGCCGTGTGGGTGCAGGCCTGGAAGGGCAAGGCGCTACTGCTCGGTGCCCTCGTGCTGGTGCTGGCGGCGACGGCGGCGACTTATGCGCTGCGCGACAGGCTCGTGCGGCGCGCCACCTACAGGAGCAAGCAGTGGGTCTCGGTGCCGCGCTACGTGATCTGGATCGCCGCGATCGGATTCATCGGCTTCTACCTGAAGGCGCAGCCCAGCATCACGCAAGTGCTGACGTGGTTCCATTCGCTGCTGTTCCACTGGGAGTGGGAGCTGTTTCTCTCCGATCCCTTCATCTTCGTGTTCTGGTGGTTCATCATCGTCGCGGTGTTCATCGCCGGACGCGGCCTCTTCTGCGGCTGGCTGTGTCCGTACGGCGCGCTGAGCGAGCTCGCCTACAAGATTTCCCGCGCGATCGGCCTCAAGCGGTTCCAGTTCACGCTGCCGCGCCTTTGGCACGACCGGTTGAAGTGGGTGAAGTATTTCATTTTCGCCGGGCTGCTCGGCGTCTCTTTCTATTCCATGGGCACTGCCGAGCAGCTCGCCGAGATCGAGCCCTTCAAGACCACCTTTCTCGTCGGCGTGTGGAATCGCTCCTGGCCGTACGTGGTGTTCTGGGGAACCCTGCTCGTCTGGTCCATGCTGTCCGAGCGGCCGTTCTGCAAGTATCTGTGCCCGCTCGGCGCGGGGCTCGCGATTCCCTCGACGTTCCGCAACTTCGGCTTGAAGCGCAAGGCCGAGTGTGGACCGTGTCGCGCCTGTCAGAAAGGCTGCGGCTCGCTCGCGATCGATGACTCGGGACGCATAGACCAGCGCGAGTGCCTGCTGTGCCTGGACTGCCAGATACTCTATTACGACCCGCATGCCTGTCCTCCGCTCGCGCAGGAGCGCAAGCGCAGGACGAAAGCGGGGCAGTCGCTCACGCCCATTACCGGCGAGGGCTATTACGCACCGCTCAACAAGGCCGCTGCGGCTCGGATTGCCGTGCCGGCCTTTGCGCCGTACCCTGTAGATGTCTCGGCGGGGAGGCCCGGTGCGGCCGATCCGGATCGCTCGACGCTGCAGTGGCTGTGGGAGGAAGCGAAATTTCATCTGCTGCCGTGGCGCGCGGGCTATGCCGGCAGGCGCGGCATGCTCAAGGGCGCCGGCATAGGTCTCGCCGCGGTCGTCACCGTCGCCTGGCTGCTGGCCGGCACCGGCCACGTGGGACCGGCGGTGGTGACCGCGTGGTGGATCGGCTGGAGCGTGTACGAAGTGATGAGCCGCGCCCTTTACCTGCCGTGGATCAAGGAAGGGCGGTGGTGGGGTCGCGATTTCCGCCGCGCGACGCTCGCCGACTTGATGGCGTACGTGGCGACCAAGAATCTGCTGATCGGGGCGGCTCTATTCGCGTTCCTCCATTCCACCGGCGTGCTGCACATACTGAGCAACTTGCAGAGTCTGCGATGGCTGCATTGAACCCGCGCCCGGCGCATCGTGTGGCAGGCGTCCTCGCGTGCTGCGCCGCTCTGCTTGCTGCGTGCGGGTCCGCCGCGGCGAAGGAATGGCTCGTGAAGCCCGGCGAGGCGATCGCCGCTGCAATCGAGAAGGCGGCTGCGGGGGACACGGTGAAAGTCGAGCGCGGCTATTTCTCGGAACATCTGGTCATCGCCAAGTCCCTGGTGCTGCGGGGCGTGGACCGGCCGACGGTAAGCGGCGGCAACGCGGGCGACGTGATCCGCGTGAAAGCGAAGGACGTGGTGATCGACGGCCTGATCGTGCGCGACAGCGGCGACGATTTGACCGCCCAGAACGCCGGCATCTACGTCGAGCCCGGATCGGACCGGGTCGCGATACGCAACAGCGTCCTCGTCTACAACCTGTTCGGCATCTGGCTGGAGAAGGTCAACGACGTCGAAGTGCGCGGGAATCTCATCACGGGCAAGCGCGACTATCCGTCGGCGCAGCGGGGCAACGGCATCCAGCTCTACGACACAAACGGGGCGCAGGTCGTCGGCAACAGCATTTCCTACTCGCGCGACGGCATCTACGTCGACATCTCCCATCACGCACGCTTCGTCGGCAACAAGATCCACCACGTGCGCTACGGCACCCATTACATGAACTCGAACCACAACGTGTGGGAGAACAACGAGTCCTATCTCAATCGCGGCGGACTCGCGCTGATGGAAGTGCGCCACCAGATCGTGCGCAACAACCGCGCGTGGGGCAATACCGACCACGGCATCATGCTGCGGACCATTCAGGATTCTGTGATCGAGAACAACGTCGTGGCCGGTAACAATCGGGGCTTCTTCATCTACGATGCCGAGCACAACACGCTGAAGGGTAATCTCGTGATCGGCAATCGCGTCGGCGCGCACGTGTGGGCGGGCTCCATACGCAACGACGTCGACCGCAACGACTTCATCCAGAACCAGGAACAGGTGCGCTACGTCGCGCAAGGCGACCAGGCGTGGGGCAGGGAGTCCGGCAACTACTGGAGCAATTACCTGGGATGGGATGCCGACGGCGATCGCGTCGGCGACGTGAAGTACGAGGCGAACGATCTCGTCGACCGGCTCACGTGGCGGTACCCGATGGCGAGGCTGCTGCTGAACAGCCCCGCGGTGCACACGTTGCGCCTCATCGCGCAAAGCTTTCCGATACTGCGCAGCCCGAGCATCGTCGACGCGCACCCGCGCATGATTCCCTATCACTCCGACTGGAGCCGCTGGCTTGACCTCCAACGTCATTGAGCTCACCGGCGTCACCCGGCATTTCGGCGCGGTGCGCGCAGTCGACGGCGTCGACCTCGCCATCGGCGCGGGCGAGGTGTTCGGGCTCATCGGGCACAACGGCGCCGGCAAGACGACGCTCTTCAAGCTCATGCTGGGACTGCTGCCGCCGAGCGCCGGCCGCATCGCGATCGGCGGCGTATCCGTGCACGGCGAGCGTTTCCGCGAAGTGCGGCGGCGCATAGGCTTCATGCCGGAGAGCGTCTCGCTCTACGGCAATCTGACCGGGCTCGAGACGCTGCGCTTTTTCGCGAAGCTGAAGCGCGTGGACGGGCCCTCCTGCGACGCGCTGCTCGAGCGCGTGGGCCTCGCAGCGGCGGGAGGGCGGCAGGTGAGGCATTACTCCAAGGGCATGCTGCAACGGCTCATGTTCGCCCAGGCGCTGCTCGGCAGCCCGCGCATCCTGTTTCTCGACGAGCCCACCCATGGACTGGACCCGGCCGGCGTGCGCGATCTCTACGACATTCTGCGCGACCTGCGCGGCAGGGGCGTGACCATAGTGCTCACCTCGCACATCCTCGCCGAGGTGGAGCAGCGCGTCGACCGGCTCGCGCTGATGGGAAGTGGCCGGATACAGGCGGTGGGCACCGTCGAGACGCTGCGCGCAGCGCTCGATCTGCCGCTCGGCTTCGACGTGCGCCTGCGTGACGGCGCCGAGCGCGAGTTGCGCGCAGCACTCGGGCCGCTTGCCGTCGAGGCCGTCCGGGTCGGCGGCGCGCTCGCCTCGTTCGAATGCGCGCGCGGAGCGAAGCTTGCCGTGCTGGCCGCACTCTCCGGCCTGGGCGATCGCCTGCTCGACGTCAACATCAAGGAACCCACGCTCGAAGACGTCTTCATGGGTTACCGCGGAGCCCATTGACCATGCGCATCGAATTCGCACAGGTATTGAGCATCGCGGGCAAGGAGTTCCACGACCACATTCGCAATCGCTGGCTGCTTGCGATGGTCGCGGTGTTCACGGCATTCGCGCTGGCCATCGCCTATTTCGGCGCGGCGCAGCAGGGGATAGTGGGGTTGCGGAGCGTGGAGGTGACGATCGCGAGCCTCGTGAGCCTCGTGATTTATCTCGTGCCCCTCATCGCGCTGATGTCGGGTTACGACACGATCGTCGGCGAGCGCGAGCGGGGATCCCTCGCGCTGCTGCTGTCGATGCCGATCACGCGCTTCGAGCTGCTGCTCGGCAAATATCTCGGGCTTGCGGCGACGCTCGTGTCTTCGACGGTCATCGGATTCGGCGTGGTCGGCGTGCTGCTCGGCTACAAGTTCGGCGCGGGAGCGATCCTGCACTATGGCGGGTTCATGGCGAGCGCGGTCGCACTCGGCATGGCGTTTCTCAGCATCTCCATGCTGATTTCCGTGACGGCCAGCAGCCGCGTGAGCGCGAGCGGCATGGCCATCGTCGCGTGGTTCGGCTTCGTGCTCGTCTACGACCTGCTGCTGCTCGCGCTGCTGGTGGCCGTGCAGGGGAAGCTCAACGCGAGCGTGGTGCCGGTGCTGCTCATGCTCAATCCCGCCGACGCATTCCGCATGCTCAACATCTTCGGCTTTGCCGACGTCGCAAGACTGTATGGTCTTGCCGCCGTCGTGCCGAAGCCGCTCGCAACACCTTTGGTTCAAGGGGCAGCGATGGTCCTGTGGATCGTGTTCCCTCTCGGTATTGCAAGCTGGAGATTCAAATGACTTTACGTGTAATGCGCGCAAGCGCGCTGGCGCTTCTGCTCGCGGCGTGCAGCCAGGGCGTGGTGCCCCAGGCGATCGAGCCGACGGATACCACCACGTGCTCGCTGGACGACATGCTGCTCGCCGATTTTCCCGGACCCAAGGGCGAGATCCTCTATGAGCAGGGCGCGCCCGACTTCTTCTGCGACACGGTCGAGATGATTGCGGCGTATCTCCAACCCGAGCAGCAGAGGCGGGTAGCCGCGATCTACACGCAGGACATGGGGCAGGCGGCGTGGGACAAGCCGCGCGGGCACTGGATAGACGCGAAGAGCGCGTTCTATGTGGTCGGCAGCCGGAAGACGGGATCGATGGGGCCGACGCTGGGTACCTTCCTGCGCGAATCCGACGCGCAGGCGTTCGCGCAGGAGAACGGCGGCAGGGTGCTGCGCTTCGATCAGATCACGCTCGACATGGTGTCCCTGGACGGCGGCGTGGTGAAGGACGGGAAGATGTGATGCCGCAGCTCGTGGAGAAGAAGGCGATGAATGCGATGTTTTTTCGGCGCAGACGCGCGCTGTTGCGGGCGGGACTCGCGACCTGCGGCGTGGCAGCGCTCGCGGGGATTGCGGGCGGACATTATCTCGTCCCCCCCATCGGGCAATACCGGTTCAGCGGCGATATCATGGGAACCGTCTATGACGTGAGCTTCGTCGCACCGCTCGATGACGCAGGGTTGCGGGCGGCCGCGCGCAGCGCGGTGCAGGCCGCGCTCGAGTCGGTCGATGCACGGATGTCGACATTCAAGCCGGCGTCCGAGCTCACGAGCTTCAACCGCCACAAGCGGGAAACGCCCTTTGCGGTTTCCGACGCTGTTTTCAGCGTCGTGCGCGCCGCGCAGCACATCAGCGCTGCATCGGACGGCGCCTTCGACGTGACGGCCGGGCCGCTCGTCAACGCCTGGGGCTTCGGACCGTGGAGAGAAGAGCGGGTGCCGGCCGCCAGCGAGCTCGCACGCCTGCGCCGGCAGGTCGGCTACCGCCTCCTTACGCTGGACGAAAGCGCGCGTACCATCACGAAGCAGCACCGCGACATGTATATCGACCTCTCGAGCATCGCGAAAGGTTACGGCGTCGACCTCGCCGCCCGCGCGCTCGACGGCCTGGGTCTCGAGCGCTATGTCATCGAGGTCGGCGGCGAAGTGCGCGCACGCGGATCGAACGTGCACGGTGCGCCGTGGCAGGTGGCCATCGAAGAACCGCAAGCAGGGCCCCGGGTGCCGCGCAGCGTCGTTCCGCTCGATGACCTGGCGATGGCGACCTCGGGCGATTATCGGATCTACTTCGAGCGCGGCGGCCGCCGCTACTCGCACGAGATCGATCCGGTGAGCGCGAGCCCGGTGACGCATAGTCTGACGTCGGTCACGGTCGTCGCGCGCGAATGTGCGGTGGCCGATGCGTGCGCGACGGCGCTCATGGTGCTCGGTCCCGACCGGGGCTATGCACTGGCCGAGCGGCTGGCGCTGGGCGCCTACTTCATCACCCGCACGCCGGATGGCGGCTTACAGGATCGCGCGACGCCGGCGTTTTCCGCATTGCAGCCGCGCGCCATACGTGCCGCTTGAGCTTGGCGCGTGTGACGGCGCACAGAAATAAAAAGCCGGCCACGCGGGCCGGCTTTTTTGCTGACGCGAGAGCGCTATTTCAGCGACAGGATCCAGTCCACGAGAGTCTTGATGTCCTGGTCCTTCACCTGCGGATTCGGCGGCATGGGGACCTGACCCCACACGCCCTGGCCGCCGTTCTTCACTTTCTGGATGAGCTTCGCTTCCGCGTCCGGCTGCCCGGCATATTTTGCCGCGACCTCCTTGTATGTCGGCCCGACCAGCTTTTTGTCCACGGCATGGCAGGCGAGGCAGCCGCTCTTGCCAGCGAGGTCCTGCGCGGCCTGATTGCCAGCGCCGGCTGCCGGCGCGACGGACGGCGCTGCGGGCGCCGGTTGGGCGGGCGCAACGGGCGCTTGCGTCGATGGAGCGGAAGAGCTTGTCCCGGCTGGCGGCGGAGGCGTGGCCGGCTCCTTATTGCAGCCGGCGAAGACGACGAGCGAAGCACAAAGCACGGAACAGCCGATGACGCGCGAATAGCCCATAGAAGTTTTTCCTTAACGTGAGAAGCGCAGCCGCTCGTCGCGGCGCAAAAAACGACGCCCTATGATCGACCGGTGCCCGGTCCCTAACCTGCGCGCTTCGTGCAGGGGCGTCGCGGGGCCGCGGAGCAAAACTGAAATATTGAGCTGCGGCACGTAATTTATCATTGATCGAGGTCAATTATGGCCGAGCACGCACGCCACGATATGTTGCGGCGATGCGACTCGCGCAAAACATGGCGTATTCCGGTTCCGGCTCGGATTTCGAAGATCCGTCTGGGCCCGGATATCTGGTACCCTCGCGCGCGATATGAGGAAAAAAACAGAACGGTCCCCGGCGCTGCGCGCCCGCGTCCTGCGCGCGCTCGGCACCAACCGCGAGGCGAATCTCAATTTCCCCGGACTCTTCATGGGGCTGGCAGCCCGCAAGACGCGCCGCGGCGACGTGCGTTTCGAGTTCGACGACGGACGCTGGTGCCGCGACCGGCTGGGGAGGATAAGTCTGCCGGCATTGGGTGTGCTGGTCGATACCGCGCTCGGCGCGGTCGTGCGCCTGAAGACAGGGCCCAAGCGGCGCTCCGCGACGGTGCACCTGGAGATGCAATTCACCGGCGCGCCGATCGGCGGGCACGTCGTGACGGAGGCGGGCTTTGCCGGCTATGCCGACCGCACACCCATCATGCAGGCCTCGTCACGGGCGAAAATCATTTCCGACGGCACGACGGTTGCCCACGCATCCGGCAGCTTCGTGATGCTGGAGTTGCCCGAAGGCCGCACGCAGGAGCCGGTGCCGTGGCCGCCCCGGAGCTTGCCGGGGACGAAAGCGCCGAACGCTGCATCGCTGGAAGACCACGAGCGGCGGGTGCTGGAGCGCTTCGACCGCGCGTACGCTGCGGCAGACAAGGACGTTCCGTTCATCGAGCACTTCTGGTGCGGCGTCCCCGAGGCAGCGGAGAGCCGGGCGTCGCTGTCCGTCACCGTCACGCCGCATCTCGGCAACCGATTCGGTCATGTACACGGCGGCATCCTCTTCGGTCTCGCGGCCCGCGTGGCGGGCGCAGCGGCACCGGCGGCCATGCGGCTGTCCAACATCTCGACATGGTTCGTGAGCCCGGGCCAGGAACCCCTGTTGCAGGTGCAGGCGAGCGTCATCCATCGGGGACGCGCGCTGGCGGTGGTCCGGACCGAAATCCGCAACGCCGCGGGAGACCTCGTGCTCGAGGCGGTGAGCCAGCACGTTCGTGCCGCAGACGGGCGCTGATCGATGGCCGACCGCTGAGCCGCGCCGCTTACATGCGCGCAGCGCCTAGGTGACGTCTTCTTCGGCGTCCTTCGCGAGCGACGCCAGCAGCGCGTTCAGCGAGCGAGAATCGATCGGCTTCACCAGGTGCGCGTCGAAGCCGGCCGCGGCGGATTTTGCCTTGTCCTCCGCCGATCCGTACCCGCTGATGGCGACGAGCAGCGCGCTCGCGCTTCGGGCACCCGTTCTCAGAAGCTGCGCCAGCTCGTATCCGCTCATGCCCGGCAGCCCGATGTCGATGAGGATGGCGTCGGGCGCGAAATATTCGAGGCGATTGAGCGCCTTCACCGCGTCGGCGGCGGTATGGACGTCGTGGCCTCCGAGCTTCAGCAGCAAAGCGAGACTTTCAGCCGCATCCTCATTGTCTTCGACGATCAGTATGTGCATGGGAGAGGTCTTCACGGATTTGCGGGGCTTGCGTACGGGCGTCGCATCGGCCGGCGCTTCGGGTAGCCGGACCTCGAACGTGCTGCCGGCGCCAACCTCGCTCGTGACGTTGATGTGCCCGCCGTGCATGTCGACGAGGCTTTTCACGATGGTGAGGCCTATGCCCAGCCCGCCGCTGGTGCGCGCAAGGGTGGCGTGCGCCTGCTTGAAGAGACCGAAGACATGCGGCAGCACATCGGGCGCTATGCCGACGCCGGTGTCGCTCACCCGGATGCAGACGATGCCGTCGGCGCTTTCGACCGTCAGCTTGATGCGCCCCTTGTTGAAAGTGTACTTGGCCGCGTTGTTCAGCAGATTGTCGATCACCTGTATCAACCGCAGCTCGTCGCCCAGCACATGTATGGGGTGCGGGGGCAGCTCGGTGGTGAGCTGCTGCTCGCGTGCGAGCACCAGGGGGCGCACCCGCTCCAGCGCGCGTGCGACGATGTCGGAGATCAGCAGATGGCGCTTGCGCAATGCGACTTTACCCGTGGCGATGCGCGCGACGTCGAGCAGGTCGTCGATGAGGCTTGCCAGATGCTCCGACTGCCGGTCGACGATCTCCTGCACCCGCCACATGGCGGGATCGGAGTGCGCGCAGGTGCGCATGACCTCGACGGAGTTGCGTATCGCCGCGAGCGGATTGCGCAGCTCGTGGGCAAGCATGGCGAGAAACTCGTCCTTGCGCCTGTCGGCCTCCCGCAACTCGAGCTCGGCGCGGCGGCGGTCCGAAATGTCTTCCGTGACGCCGTAAGAGCACTGTCGTCCGCCTACCCGCACGATGCTCGTCGTGATGCGTACCCAGACGTAACTGCTGTCTTTCCTGATGTACCGCTTCTCGACGATGCGCTGATCCGTTTCGCCCTGGATGAAGCGGTCGAAAGATTCCTTGTCCGCGGCGCGGTCGTCGGGGTGCGTGAGGTCGATCGCCGTCATCTGCAGCAATTCTTCCTTCGCATAGCCGGTGATGTCGCACAGCTTGCGGTTCACCCACAGGAAACGCCGGGTGGATACCTCCGCGAGAGCCATGCCGATCGCCGCGCGATCGAACAGCTCGCCGGATATGTCGTCCGCCGAAACGGCGCGGCATGGGTTTATCGTGTCGTGAGTATTCATCGGCTTGAGCACTACGCAGACTGGTTGGTTCGTCGGAGAAACGAGCCGCCTTCAAATGCAAGTAATGAATCTACGCGCACGACGCTCGAGTAGTGTATCGACTTTAGCACGAGTGCCCCGCCGAAGTGGACACCGCGTGCGGAGCGCCCGCCTTTGTCTCTCGGTGACGACAGGCGGGCCGCGCGGCCTTGCAGCGCTGCGACATCGCGGCGGGCATCTCGGGGAAATTTTCGGAGAGTCTGTTTGCGAGCTTTACGGACTGCGTCGACGATGCGCGGGCGCATGGCTACAACCATGTGGAAGTGCCCGTGCTGGCGGGGCATGTCCCGGCGCAACTCCCGGTGACGACGTCGGATGCGGTCGACATTGCTGCCAGCGACGACCTCGACGCGGAAGACGCAACGCCCTTCGCGGACGACTTGCCATAACGCGACTGCGCCCGCCTCGTGCCGGCGCGGTCGCGCGGTGCCGGGCTGCTGCA
>Ga0255338_1005256_pt1 | contig 12141 bp, 11 predicted proteins | sample MeOH1_35cm_T4_19_FD_203715 | JGI IMG/M metagenome (GOLD analysis project Ga0255338, IMG submission 203715) | Sandy soil microbial communities from University of British Columbia, Vancouver, Canada - MeOH1_35cm_T4_195 | ecosystem: Engineered > Artificial ecosystem > Sand microcosm > Unclassified ... | reverse complement strand
AATCCGAAGTACGCCCACTGGCTGACGAGAGTTTGAACACCCCCAGGCTGCGCGCACTGCGTGTCGCTGCGCCACCCCCCTTGCAGGGGGCAACGCCAGTGGCCCGGCAAAGCCGGTTCCACGGCGTTTCGTGATGAAGCCCAAGGTGCGTGTATCCATCAAAAGCGAGGCATTTATGAGCAAGCAAACGGTTGAACTGCTGGCCAAGGACCTGAACCACCAGGGTGGTGTGTTCTGCCCCAATCCCCAGGCCGGCATGAAACTCTGGAACAGCCATCCCAAGGTGTACCTGGACGTGGCGCGTACCGGTGAGGCCAAGTGCCCCTATTGCGGTACGGTCTACAAGTTGAAAGCGGGTGAGCACTTCGGTGCAAGCCACTAACGCCCTCATCATCGCGCCCCAGTGGATTGGGGATGCGGTGATGACGGAGCCGCTGTTGCGGCGCCTTCACGCGCGCGGCGAGCGGCTCACGGTGGGCGCGCTGCCTTGGGTGGCGCCGGTCTACCGCGCCATGCCGCAGGTGGCCGAGGTCATCGAGTTTCCCTTCGCCCACGGCGGCCTGCAGCTCAAGGCACGACGTGCGCTGGCGCGGCAGATCGAGGGCCGCTTTGACGTCGCCTACGTCTGCCCCAACTCGCTCAAGAGCGCGCTGCTGCCCTTGCTGGCCCGCATCCCGAAGCGGGTCGGCTACCTGGGCGAGGCGCGCGTCGGCCTGCTGACGCACCGGCTGAAAAATCCCCTGAAGCACCAGCGCCCGCCCATGGTCGCCTTTTACTCGGCGCTCAGTGGTGAGCCAGACGTGGCGGCCGACCGGCCGCGCCTGCAGGTCGATGCGGCCCGCTGCGTCGCCGTGCTGGAGCGCTTGGGCTTGGCACGCGGGGCCTACTACGTCTTCGTGCCCGGAGCCGAGTACGGCCCGGCCAAGCGCTGGCCGGCGGCCCGTTTTGCCGAGTTGGCGCAGCGGCTGGACCTGCCGGTGCTGCTGCTGGGCTCGGGCAAGGAGGCCGCGCTGGGCGACGAGATCGCGCAGCTGGCCCATGCTGGCCAGAGAGGGGTGTGTCGCAACTTGGCCGGCAGCACCGATCTGCTGGATGCTTTTTGCCTGATCGCCGCGGCCAAGGCCATGGTGAGCAATGACACCGGCCTGATGCACGTGGCAGCGGCGCTGGATGTGCCGCAAGTTGCTCTGTTTGGCTCCAGCAGCCCCCTGCATACCCCGCCCTTGAGCGACAAGGCGCAGGTGATCTGGCTCAAGAACGACCCGGCCTACCAGCCGCCGCTGGACTGCGCGCCCTGCTTCCAGCGCGAGTGCCCGCTCGGGCATCTGCGCTGCCTGCGCGACATCACGGCAGAGCGGGTGCTGCAGGTGTTGTAGCGCCCTGATTTTTGCCCAAAAAAAAGCCACCGGTAAGGGTGGCTTTGAAAAGTCCTCGAAAGGACGTCGTTGGGACTCTTCGATTCCGGGGCGGCCTGTTGCTCTGCGGCTGGATGGCGCTACCGGACTCTTGTTGACTGTGACAGCAGTTGGATAGGACTTTACCCAGCCGGGGCGACTTGCGCTATCCCACAAATGGGGGATACGGCATCACTTTCTGTTCAAAAAGGAGACATTCAGTATGCAAATCGTCTTCTTGGTGCCAGGGGACGCTGGCGTTCAGGGGGTGGCTGGCAGTTCGATCACGAAGCAGGCGCCGCCGCCGGGCCGCTCCTCGCAGCGCACACTGCCGCCGTGGCGCGTGGTGATGGACTTGACCAGCGCCAGTCCGAGGCCGACGCCGCCATCGCGTTCGGAGGCGCCGGGTAGGCGGTAGAAGGGCTCGAAGATGCGCTCACGCTGTTGGGGTGGTACACCCGGGCCGCGGTCGCAAACACGAATCACGGCTTGGCTGCCGCCTGGCTGCAGGCTCAGGCTGACCTCGCCGGCCGCATGGCGGCGCGCGTTCTCCAGCAGGTTGCGCACCACCCGGCGCAGCAGTTTGGCGACACCCGGCACCACCAGACTGGTGCAGCCGGCCGGGACCTCAAACTCGGCGCCGGTCTGGGCACATTCCTCGGCGCACAGGCCGACCAGGTCTACCGGCTCCAGCGTGCCAAGGTCGATCGGGCTGGCATCGAGCCGGCTGGCCAACAGGATTTCGTCGATCAGCTGGTCAAGTTCGTGGATGTTGCGCGTGATTTCCTCGCGTGCGGCGGCTGAGGCGTCGCCCGGACGCGTGCCCATCAATTCCAGTCCCATGCGGATGCGGGCCAGCGGCGAACGCAGCTCGTGCGAGGCGTTAGCCAGCAGAGCCTTGTGCGACAGAAGCAGCGCTTGCACCCGTTCGGCGGCGATGTTGAAGCGTTGCGCCAGGAAGGCCACTTCATCGCGCCCGTCTTCGGGCAGGCGGCGGGCCAGGTCGCCTTCGCCCCAGCGCTCGACGCCTTGCTGCAGCGCTTCAAGCCGTTTGGTCAGGCGCCGCACGATGGGATAGGCGCCCAGCGCCACGGCGACGGCCACCAGGCCCAGCAGCCAGACGAAATCGAAGGGGGGGCGCCACCAGGGTGGCGGCGCCATGGGAGGCGGCCGGTTGGGCCGCGGCAGCTGTACGAACAGGGTCTGGCCGTCGCGCGTCGGCACCTCGAATTCGAAGCCCTGTTGGCCATGCGGATGCCCCGGGCGTATCACGGCCTGGCCGATGACTTCGCCGCTGGCGTTGCGCAGCACGATTTCGCGCCCTGGGCGTTGGGCGCGTTCGCGCTCGGCCTCCAGGCGCCACAGCCAGCCGAACACCAAGGTCAGCATGACCACAGTGGCCACCACGGCCAGCCAGATGCGCAGGTACAGGCGGCGGATCAGTGGGGTGCTCAACGTGGGCTGCATTCGAGGGTCAGTCCTGCTGGCGGGCAAAGACATAGCCGACACCGCGCACCGTCACGATGCGCTTGGGGTTTTTCGGGTCGGCCTCGATGGCGGCGCGGATGCGCCCCATGTGCACATCGATCGAGCGGTCGAAAGCTTCCAGTTCGCGGCCGCGCACGGCCTCCATGATCTGGTCGCGTGTGAGCACGCGGCCGGCCCGTTCGGCCAGCGTCACCAGCAGGTCGAATTGGTAGGACGTGAGTTCGCAGGCTTGCCCGTTCACCGTGACGGTACGCGCGTCGCGGTCGATCGCCAGCGAGCCGAAATTCAGTTGGCTGCCCGCCGGCGGGCCGTTGTCGCTGCGGCGGCGCAGGATGGCACGGATGCGTGCCAGCAACTCGCGCGGCTCGAACGGCTTGGGCAGGTAGTCGTCGGCGCCCATTTCCAAGCCGATGATGCGGTCCATCGGGTCGCCCTTGGCGGTGAGCATGAGGATCGGTGTCTGCGCCAGGCCGCCCGGCAAGGCGCGGACGCGACGGCAGACCTCCAGCCCGTCCATGTCGGGCAGCATCAGGTCAAGGATGATGAGCTGCGGTGCCGCCTCGGGGCTTTGCAGCTGGGCCAGGCCGCTGGCCGCGTCAAGCGCATGGCTGACGGCAAACCCCGACTGCGCGAGGTATTCGCTGACCATGCGTGCCAGGCGGGCATCGTCTTCGATCATCAGGAGAGGCTGGCTCATGGGGGGAGTGTCTATCTATGCGTGAGCATCCATGATGCCCCCTGGCGGTGAAATGCGCTTGAACCGGCGGTAAAGATAAGTAAATCGAGTGCTATTTTGCTATCAAAAAAATAGCTGTTGGTGTATTTGCGACAAGGGGATCAGCCGGTTTTTACTCTGGTCGCCAGCCAGACCAGCAGCAGCACCGGCAGGCCCAGCAGCGCGGTGGCGGTGAAGAAGTGGGCATAGCCGAAGGCGTCCACATAGTCGCCGGAGAAGCCGGCCACGAACTTGGGCAGCAACAGCATCATGGAACTGAACAGCGCGTACTGGGTGGCCGAGTAGCTGATGTTGGTCAGGCTGGAGAGGTAGGCGATGAAGGCGGACGAGGCGATGCCGCTGGCCAAGTTGTCGGCCGAGATGACGGCGATCAGCGCCGTCACGTCGTGGCCGCGCATGCCGAGCCAGGCGAACAGCAGGTTGCTGGCCGCGCTGAGGATGGCACCGAGCATCAGCACGCGCATCACGCCCAGGCGCATGGCCAGCGCACCGCCGATGAAGGCGCCCGCCAGCGTCATGATGACGCCGTAGATCTTGGTGACCGCTGCCACCTCGTCCTTGGTGTAGCCCATGTCGACGTAGAAGGGGTTGGCCATGATGCCCATCACCACGTCGCTGATGCGGTAGACCGCGATCAGCGCCAGGATCAGGGCCGCCTGCCATTTGTAGCGGCGGATGAAGTCGGCGAAGGGCTCGACCAGCGCGCCGCGCAACCACTCAGCCAGATTTTTGGCCGGCGGCAGTTCGCGCCGCGCGGGCTCAGGGCTCAGCAGCACTGTCAGCATGCCGGGCAGCATGCTGGCGGCCATGGCCAGGTAGGCGGTCTGCCAGGCGATGTTCTGGTAGACGATGGCGCCCGCCACGGCCGGCGCCACTTCGGCACGCGCTGCGATCCACAGCACGCCGGCACCGGCCCAGATCATGGCCAGGCGGTAGCCGGTCTGGTAGGCCGCAGCCAGTGCGGCCTGGCGCTCCGGTCCGGCCGATTCGATGCGAAAGGCGTCGAGCGCGATGTCCTGCGTCGCCGAGCCGACGGCCACCAGCAGCGCGCACCACACCAGCGGCTCCAGCCCGAGGCGCGGGTCCTGCAGGGCCATGCCCGCCAGGCCGGCCATGATGACGGTTTGCGCCAGCAGCAGCCAGCTGCGGCGCAGGCCGAGCCAGTGGGTCAGCAAGGGCAGCGGCAGCCGGTCCACCAGCGGTGCCCACACCCACTTGAAGGCATAGGCCAAGCCGACCCAGCTCAGATAGCCGATGGTGCTGCGGTCGACACCGGCCTCACGCAGCCGGAAACTCAAGGTGCCCAGCACCAGCAGCAGCGGCAGGCCGGCGGAAAACCCCAGCGCCAGCATGCGCAGGGTCGGGGCTTCAAGATAGACCCGCAGGGAGGCAAGCCAGGAGGTCTTGATTTGGCGGGTTTCAGCGGCATTTGAACTCATGCGGGAATAATAAGCGCTGCCCTGTTCTCGCCCTCCATGAATGATGAAACATGAAACCTTGAGTTGTTTGCGATGCCTGCGCCGCTGGCTGGCGTGGGGTCTGCTGCCGCTGGCACTGCACACGCTGCCGGCGCTGGCGCGCGAAGGCGTCGAGGTCGGCAAGAATTCGGCCTTCAGCAAGCTGGTGCCGGCCGAGGAAGTGGAAAACAGTGCCGGGCAGCAGTACGGCCAGTTGCTGGCGCAGGCGCGCGCCAAGCATGCGTTGGCGCCGAGCGAGCATCCGCAGCTGCAGCGCCTGCGCGCCGTCGCGCGCAAGATCATTCCTCAAGCCTTGAGCTGGAACCCGCGCGCCCGCGACTGGCAGTGGGAGGTCAACCTGATCGGCTCGCCCCAGATCAACGCCTTTTGCATGCCGGGCGGCAAGATTGCCTTCTACAGCGGCATCCTGGACAAGCTGCAGCTCAGTGACGACGAGGTGGCGATGGTGATGGGCCATGAAGTGGCGCACGCCTTGCGTGAGCACGCACGCGAGCGCATGGGCAAGAGTGCGGTCACGCAGGGTGCGGCACGCATCGGCGGCGTGCTGGCGGCCGGCATTTTCGGCATCGACCCGCGCCTGACCGACACGCTGGCACGCGGCGGCGCCAACCTGCTGACGCTGGAGTTCAGCCGCGAGGACGAGTCGGAAGCCGATCTGGTTGGCATGGAGTTGGCCGCGCGTGCCGGCTTCGATCCGCGCGCCGGCGTGACGCTGTGGCAGAAGATGAGCGCCGCCAACAAGGGCGCACCGCCGCAATGGCTGTCCACCCACCCGTCGGGCAAGACGCGCATTGCCGACATCGAGAAAAACCTGCCCCGGGTGCTGCCGCTCTATGAGCGCGCGAAGAATTAAACACCCCCGACTCTCGCCCACTGCGTGTGGCTCGCATCCCCCCTCAAGGGGGCGACGCCAGTGGCCCGGCGAAGCCGGTTCCACGGCGTCTTGCGCCTGAGCCGTGTTGCAGGGGAAGACCGGTCAGCGAAGGAAAGAATCTAGGTTCCACCGACAAACGGGTTGGTCTGGCGCTCGCGGCCGAAGGTGCTCTCGGGGCCGTGGCCTGGAATGAACACCGTGTCATCACCCATCGGCCACAGGCGCTGCGTGATGCTGTTGATCAGTTGCGCATGGTTGCCCTGCGGGAAGTCGGTGCGGCCGATCGAGCCGGCAAACAGCACATCGCCCACGAAGGCCCGCTGGATCTCCGGCGCGTGAAACACCACGTGGCCCGGCGTGTGGCCCGGACAGTGGCGCACCTGCAGGGAGCAATGGCCGATGCTGACGGTGTCGCCGTCGTGCAGCCAGCGCGTTGGCGTGAAGGACTCGGCGTGCGGCAGGCCGAAGCGCTGGCCCTGCATGGGCAGGCCGTCGATCCAGAACTGGTCGCCCGGGTGCGGGCCGATGATGGGCAAGCCCAGTTTTTGCGAGAGCTCGGCCGTCCCGCCCGCGTGGTCGATGTGGGCGTGCGTCAGCCAGATCTGCTCCAGCGTGAGGCCCAGCTTCTGGACAGCATCGAGCAGTACATCGAGATCGCCACCAGGGTCGATGATGGCGGCTTTCATGGTTTCGTCGCACCAGACGATGGAGCAGTTCTGCTGAAAGGCTGTGACGGGAATGGTTTGGTAGTGAAGCATGGATGACTTGAATTCTGGGGTTTACCCTTTGCGCAAAGCACTATACATTCCGTAACAATCCCACGCTATGCTGTGTATACAGCTACCGGTAGTGGTGTCCTTCTCGTCGCTCTCCCATGTCAGACCAGGAGTCGAAAAAGCGCCAGGCGCTTGCACCAACTCAGATAGAAATAAGGAAGAGCAGGGAATATTTGATGCAGTCAACGGGACCGATGATTTCGCCTGCCGCCCAGGAAAAGAGCCGGCGGCTGGCACTGACCGGGGTGGTAGCCATGGCGCTGCTGAGCTCCCTGCTCTGGGCCGGGGTGCTGGATGTCGATCTGTCGCCCCGCCAGTTCCTGGTGCTGCACACCACGCTGGAAGTGGTTTCCATCATCGTGGCCATGCTGGGCTTCGGCATCGCCTGGCATGCCTATTCCGAAGAGCGTTCGGGCAACATCGTCCTGCTCGGGGCGGCGCTGTTCGGCACCGGCTTGCTCGATTTCGGCCATGCCCTGTCATATGCGGGCATGCCCGAGCTGGTCACCCCGTCCGGTCCGGGCAAGGCCATCAGCTTCTGGCTGCCGGCGCGCCTGCTGGTGGCCGTGGGCCTGCTGACCATCGCCCTGCGTTCCTGGCAGCCGCTGAAAAACCCGCACACGCGCCACGTGCTGATGGCCGGCGTGCTGGCTTACGTGGGGCTGGTCTACTGGGTGATCCTGTTCCATCCGGAATGGGTGCCGGATCTGTTCGTGCCAGGCCAGGGGCTGACGGCGCTCAAGGTCCGCTTCGAGTACCTGCTGGTGGCGATCTACAGTGCTGCGGCATGGCTGTTCTACCGCCAGTCGCGCCGCGGGGTCGAGTTCAATGCGGCAGACCTGTTTGCCGCGGCCGCCATTGCCGGCCTGTCCGAGCTGTTTTTTGCCCGTTACGGCAGCGTGACCGATCTGGTGAATGCCTCCGGCCATGTCTACAAGATCGTCAGCTACTACTTCATCTACCGCGTGGTCTTCGTCGACAGCGTGCATCAGCCCTTCGATGCTCTGCACCAGGCGCTGAGCAAGGAGAAGGTTCGCGCAGCCGAGCAGCATTCCTTTGTGCGAACCCTGGACCTGCTGGAGGAGGCGGTGCTCGAACTCGACCGCCGCGGCCGCATCCTGAGCGCCAACAGCGGTTGGTGGCTGCTGGTCGGCACGGCCCCCATGGTCGACACCAGCCTGCTGGCCCATGTGCACGAGGAGGACCGCAGTGCCTTCGAACTGCATCTCGTCGGGTTGGTCTCCGGGCAGAAAGACGAATTCCGCGGGCGCTACCGTTTCCAGACCCATGCCCGGCCTGAGCAGTGGATGGAATGCCGCTTTGTGGTCGAGCGTGACGACGATGGCGAAGTCACCGGCGCACGCGGTGTGCTGCGCGACATCACCAAGAGCTATCTGCAGGAGCGTCACATCACCTACATGGCGCTGCACGATGCGCTGACCAGCCTGCCCAACCGTGTGCTGCTGGAAGACCGCATCAAGCAGTCCATCCAGCAGGCCTCGCGCACCGGCAACCGCGTGGGCGTGTGCTTCATCGACCTCGATCACTTCAAGAACATCAACGATGCCTACGGCCACAAGGCGGGCGACGCCTTGCTGCTGTCGCTGTCCCAACTGCTCAAGGACTGCCTGCGCGACGGCGATACGCTGGCGCGCTGGGGGGGCGACGAGTTCGTGGTGCTGCTGCCGGATCTGACCACGGCCGATGCCGTGCGCCTCGTGGCGCAGAAAATGGTGGAGGCCATGCGCCAGACCGTCATGCTCGACGGTCTGGCCATCAACGCCACCTTCAGCATGGGCATTGCGGTCTACCCGGATGACGAGAGCAGCGGTGACATCGACAGCCTGCTGGCGCAGGCCGATCGCGCCATGTTCTACGCCAAGTCACAGGGGCGCAACAATTTCCAGCTGTTCGCCGACATGTCGAGCAAGGGGCTGGGCAAGAAAGAGCTCTACATCCAGACCCGGCTGGCCCAGGCGATTCGTGATCAGCGCATTGCCGTCTGGTACCAGCCGCAGGTGGCGGCCCTGCCTCATGCCGACGGGCGGTCGCGGCTGATCGGCATTGAGGCGCTGGCGCGCTGGCACGATGTGGATCTGGGCTGGATTTCGCCCGGCAGCTTCATTCCGATGGCGGAGAACCTGGGCCTGATCGGCGAGCTTGGCCATCTGGTGCGGCGCCAGGCCTTTGAGCAGTTCCGGGAATGGCGCCAGACGCATCCCGAACTGACGCTCTCCATCAATATTTCCAAGCGCCAGCTGTTTGCCACCGACTTCATGGTCATGCTGCTGGCCGATGTCGAGCGTTACGAGCTCGATCCCCGCAGCCTGGTGCTGGAAGTGACGGAGTCCGTGGCCTTGATGGATGTGGAGTTTGCCGAGGACCGGCTGCGCCAGCTCTCCAGCGCCGGCTTCACCCTGGCCATCGATGATTTCGGCACCGGCTATGCCTCGCTGTCGCAACTGCACGAGTTGCCGATCGGCGAACTCAAGATCGACATCTCTTTCGTGCGCCGTGTGCACACCATGGAGGGTCTGCGCATGACCCAGGGCATCGTCAGCCTGGCCCAGGCGCTGCGTTTGCGCACCGTGGCGGAAGGCGTGGAAGACGAGAACACGGCGGGCGTGCTGCGCGGCCTGGGTGTCGATGTGCTGCAAGGCTACCACTTTGCGCGTCCCTGCCCGGCCAGCGAACTGTTGGCCTTGCCGCTGTTCGCGAAGGGAGAGACGCAGACGGGTTGACGCGTGTCAGAGTACGCCGTCGTAGTCGATCGTGATCGGTGCGTGGTCGGAAAACTTCTCGCCTTTGTAGATCGCCTCAAGGCGTGCCCGTTCGGCCAGGGCCGGCGTCGCCAGGTGGTAGTCCAGCCGCCAGCCCACGTTCTTGGCATAGGCTTGGCCGCGGTTGCTCCACCAGGTGTAGGCGGCCTCCGTGGCGTCGGGTTGCAGTCGGCGGTAGACGTCCACCATGCCGGCTTCGTTCAGCAGCTTGGTCATCCAGGCGCGCTCTTCCGGCAGGAAGCCCGAGTTCTTCAAGTTGCCCTTCCAGTTCTTGAGGTCGATCTCCTGGTGCGCGATGTTGACGTCGCCGCAGAGAATGAACTCGCGCTCGCCTTTGAGCCGCTGCAGGTGCGGGTAGATCTCGTCGAGAAAGCGGAACTTGGCCTGCTGCCGTTCTTCGCCGGAGGAGCCGCTGGGGAAGTAGCAGCTGATGAGGGAGAGTTTGCGCTGCGGCGTGTCGAAACGCAGTTCGACGTAGCGGCCCTCGGCGTCGAACTCGGGCGAGCCGTAGCCGACGCGCACGTCGCTCGGCTCATGCCGGCTGTAGATGCCGACGCCGGAGTAGCCTTTTTTCTCGGCGAAGTGGAAGTGGCCGCGCAGGCCGGCCAGGGTCTCGAAGCGGCCGACCACATCGGTGGCCTGGGCCTTGACTTCCTGCACGCAAATACAATCAGGCTTGGTGGCTTCAAGCCAGGCTTCAAGCCCCTTGCTGGTGGCGGAACGGATGCCGTTGAGGTTGAGGCTACTTAATTTGAACAAGGAATTTCCCATGTCGGAAGGTGTCGCATCAACAGCGGGGCAGGACAAGCTGGCCCAGGATTTCGTGCAGTTTGCGGTCGATTGCGGCGTACTGCGCTTTGGCGAATTCAAGACCAAGGCTGGCCGTCTGTCCCCGTATTTCTTCAATGCGGGCCTGTTCGATGACGGTGCCAAGCTTGGGCGTCTGGCCGAATTCTATGCGCAGCGCGTGATTGATTCCGGCATCGAGTTCGACATGATCTTCGGCCCGGCTTACAAGGGCATTCCGTTGGGGGCGGCGCTGGCGGTCGAATTGGCGCGGCGCGGCCGCAACGTGCCTTTTGCCTACAACCGCAAGGAAGCCAAGGACCATGGCGAAGGCGGCACGCTGGTCGGGGCGCCGCTCAAGGGCCGGGTGCTGATCGTCGACGACGTGATGTCGGCCGGTACCGCGGCGCGCGAATCGATTGCCATCATCGAGGCGGCCGGCGCCAAGCCGCACGCGGTCGTGATTGCGCTCGACCGGCAGGAGATGGCGACCGAGAACGGCCAGGATGTGCCCTACAGCGCGGTGCAGTACGTGCGCCAGCGTCTGGGGCTGCAGGTGGGCGCGATTGCGAAGCTGGCCGATTTGCTGCAGTATCTTGAGACACACAGCCGTACCGGACTGGCGGCCGACCATCAGCGCGTGCTGGCCTACCGGCAACGATACGGGGTGAACGAAAGCTGAACATGGGTAGAGCAGCAGGCGGCGCGCTCATCGGTGCGCTGCTAATGGGGGCACTGGGTGACGGGCGAGCCCAAACCCAGCCGCCAAATATCTATTCCTGTACGGATGCTCAGGGGCGTCCGCGCACCTCGGATCGACCCATCGCCGAATGTGCGGACCGCGAGCAGCGCCTGCTCAACCCCAGCGGCACGGTCCGCGCCATCGTCGGCCCGACGTTGAGCGTGCAGGAGCGCGCAGCGCTGGAGCAGCGCCGCCGCCAGGAGGCCGAGGTACAAGCCCGCCAGGCCGAGGAGAAACAGCGCGGGCGTGCCTTGCTGCTGCGTTATCCGAACCAGGCGGTGCATGACAAGGAGCGGGCCGAGGCGCTGGCCCACATTGCGCGGGTACGGCAGGCGGCGGCCAACCGCATGGCAGAACTGGTGCGTCAGCGCGAGGCCTTGCAGGCCGAGCTGGAGTTCTACCAGAAGAACCCGGCCAAGGCGCCGCTGGCCCTGCGCCGGCAGGTGGATGAGAACACCCGCAACCAGGCGGCACAGAAGCGCTTCATGGCGGAGCAGGATGCCGAGCGTGGCCGCGTCAACGCCCGCTTCGACGCTGAACAGGCGCGCCTGCGGCCGTTGTGGGACCAGGCTTCATCCGTCGGTATGCCGGCCACTGGCCTGGCCCGCTGAGCCTGGCCAAACGCGGCGTCAGCCCAGCTTGCTGCGCAGCAGGTCATTGACCTGCTGCGGATTCGCCTTGCCCTTGCTGGCTTTCATGACTTGCCCGACCAGGGCGTTGAAAGCCTTGTCCTTGCCGGCTTTGAACTGCGCCACGTTGTCCGGGTTGGCGTCAATCACCTCGTCGATGATCTTTTCCAGCGCGCCGCTGTCGTTCATCTGCTTGAGGCCCTTGGCCTCGATGAGCGCATCGACGTCCTGGCCTTCGCCGTTCCACAGCGCGTCGAAGACCTCCTTGGCGGCATTGTTGGAGATGGTGCCATCGGCAATGCGCGTGATTAACGCCGCCAACTGCGCCGCGTTGACCGGCGCCTGCTCGATGCCGATCTCGTCCGTGTTGAGGCGGCGCGAGACCTCGCCCATGATCCAGTTGCTGGCTAGCTTGGGCTGGTGACAAATTTTGACCACTTCTTCGAAATAGTCACCGA
>Ga0255338_1005255_pt1 | contig 12146 bp, 13 predicted proteins | sample MeOH1_35cm_T4_19_FD_203715 | JGI IMG/M metagenome (GOLD analysis project Ga0255338, IMG submission 203715) | Sandy soil microbial communities from University of British Columbia, Vancouver, Canada - MeOH1_35cm_T4_195 | ecosystem: Engineered > Artificial ecosystem > Sand microcosm > Unclassified ... | reverse complement strand
GGAATCGGGGGTAATTGGGGTCAGACTCGAATTCCGCGGCCGCGGAATTCGAGTCTGACCCCAATTACTGCATCCCCGTCAGGATTTCCACGTCCCGACCGCCATCGCCGCCAGCGCGAGCAGCGTGAGCGCGCCGGCCAGCGTGCCGATCACGGCGGCGGTCATGCGGACGCCGGCGAGCGCGCGGCGGCCGCCGAAGGTCGGGCCCATTCTCGCCGCCCGCTCGGCGGCGGTGCGCTCGGCGATGCCCCAGATGCCGAACGATCCGAGGCAGAGTAGCGGGAGCGCCACGAACCACCAGGTGGGACGCGCCAGTCCGACGACCGCGGCGGCGGCGATGCCCGTCGCCGCGGCGGCGACGAGCTGACCGTCCGACGCGCGGCGCGCGAGCGCCGCGACGAGGGCAAAGACGTGCTCGCGGTCGTCGTGCGTCGAGTCGTGTGGTTCCGTCACGGCTCCGCGCGTTCCGAGGCGTCGGTGATTGCTCGCGGGCCCATGCCGCTCACGTCCAGTCCGTGATCTTCTCGCCTTCGCCGTCCGTGAACGCGCCGACGATGATCATGATCATGTCGACGAGCCACCAGATGCCGAACCCGCCGAGCGTGAAGAGTTGCAGCACGCCGGTGCCGATCTTCCCGGCGTAGAAGCGGTGCGCGCCGAACACGCCGAGCGTGAAGCAGAGGAGAAACGCGGGGAGGATGCGCTTCTCGGAGCCCATGAGCGCCGGCAGCCCGGCCTGCATGACTCCGCACCTGGGGCAGACGACCGCCATGGCATCGATCACGCCCCCGCACGCGTGGCAGTACTTCGTGGGACGTGCGACCGAGTAGCTGCTACCCATCGTCTCGGGGCTCTCCGGATGAGTGAGGCGACGCGCGGAGCCGCGCCGCGGGAATCGTCAGGCCGTCTCGCGCGACGCGCGCAACGCGTCCCGGTCGGGCAGTCGAACCGGCTCCGCGGGCTTCTGACCCACGGCGAGCATCGGCGCGCCGCCCTCGGTGAGCAGCCGGGTGACGTACCGCTGCCCTTCCGAGATGCGCTCGATCTCGATGGCGATCGCGTCGACCGCCTGCTCGAGTCGCTCCATCCGCTGTGACGACTCGGCCGACATGGGCGCCACGGCCGCGCGGGAGCCGCGCTTCCATATAGTGCGCGCGAACGCGATGGCGAGCGGGAAGAGCACGAAGATCGTGCCGACGATCGCGATCCCGGTGAGCTGCCCTGGGTTGAAGCCGAAGGGTGTGGTCGGCCGCGTGGTCGCCGTCGTGTTCGCATTCACCAGATTCGCCGGGACGCTCGCGAGCAACTGGCCGTTCTGGGCGATGTCCGACTCGATCGCGAGGATCCGCTTGTCGTGCTGGGCGATGCGCTCCTCGAGGCCGGAACGGGTCACCCCATCCGCCGTACGGAGCTGCCGCGACAGCTCGTTGCGCCGCGACGTCACGGAGCTGAGCTGCCGAGAGAGCTCGGTCCCTCGCGCCCGCAACGCCTGCACGTCGCGGGCGGTCATGGGGCGGGGTGGCATCCCGGGCAACTCGATGACCACCGCACCGCCAGGCGTCACGGTCAGGGTTGGCGTCGCGGGCGCAGTGGGCGGAGTAGGCGGTGTGGGCGGTGTGGGGGCCTGGACGAGCTGATTCGGAGGCGACATGGACATCTGTACGGCGAAGCGAGCGGCCCAGTTACAGCGACATCCGCAACCGGCCCCGCTCGCCCTCGACGGTATCGGGGTGTCGTACAAGCTGCAATAGCGCGCATCGCGCCGCCGGGTCGAGCAAAGCGGACCCATCCATTTACCCGCGCGCGCCGAGGCTCGTCAATGGCTCGGCGGTCGCGAAAGCGCCCGAGACTCGTGGCTGGGTCATCACGCGACGCGCTCGGCGAGCCCGCCCCACCCCGCGCCGTCAGCCTTCCGATTGGCGGGAGTCCCCGAAAAATCGCTAAAGTCCGGCGCCGTGGTGCCGATACTGTCGAGGTCGCTTGTGCCTGGAGCTGCCTCGGATGTCATGCCGTACTGCCCGCCCGAACGTGGCGAGCACCCGCCCCACCCTCGTCGCGCGCCGCGCCGCCGCGACACTCATCGCCGCCCTCCTCCTGTGGCCGCTCGCCGCGTGTGCCCGCGACGACGTGCTCCAGCCGACCCTGCCCGGGCCGGTCTCGGACGCCCCGGCGCCTAACGCGAAGCGGTGGTCGGATCCCGCGAGCTGGCCCGGCCGGCAGCTCCCGGCGGCCGGCGCGGATGTCGTGATTCCGAAGGGAACGGCCATCCTGCTCGACGTCAGCCCGCCGGCGTTGGCGTCGCTCAGGATCGAGGGCGCGCTCACCGCCGATGAGCGCGACCTCGCGATCATCGCGGGAAGCATCCACGTGTTCGGCACGTTCACCGTGGGGAGCGAGCGCGCGCCGTTCACCCACCACCTGGTCATCACGCTCACCGGCGACGACCCGGGCATCGACGCGCCGTCGAAGATGATCGCGGTGTACGGCGAGGGTCTGCTCGATCTGCACGGCGAGCCCCGCACCGCGTGGACCCGGCTCGGCGCGACGGCGACGGCCGGGAGCACGCAGCTTCTGCTCGATGGCACGACCGACTGGCGCGCGGGGGACCGCGTGGTCATCACGTCCACGAGCTTCGAGCCCGCGGAGGCCGAAGCGGTGCTCGTGAGCGCGGTCTCGGGGCCGACGGTGACGCTGGCGGAGCCGCTGCGCTACACGCACTGGGGCACGGTGCAGACGATCGCCGGCGGCGCGGTGGACGAGCGGGCGGAGGTCGGCCTGTTGAGCCGCAACATCGTCGTGCGCGGCGACGACCGGTCGGAGGCGGCGGGGTTCGGCGGTCACATCATGATGATGGGCGGTAGCTCGCGCATCGAAGGGGTGGAGCTCACGCGCATGGGGCAGCGCGGCAAGCTCGCCCGCTACCCGATTCACTGGCACGTGATGGGGGACGCGCCCGGGCAGTACGCGCGGGGCAACAGCATCTGGCACTCGTTCAGCCGGTGCGTCACGGTGCACGGCACGAACGACGTGACGGTGGCGAACAACGTTTGCTACGATCACGCGGGGCACGGCTACTTCCTCGAGGATGGCATCGAGACGCGCAACACGTTCAGCGGGAACCTGGGCGTGCTCACGCGCGTGCCCCCGGAGGGGAAGCGGCTGCTCGCGAGCGACGCGACGCCGGCGACGTTCTGGATGACGAACCCGGACAACACGTGGCGCGGCAACGTGGCCGCGGGGTCGGAGGGCCACGGCTTCTGGCTCGCGCTCCCCGAGCATCCCACCGGCCTCTCGACGACGACGAGCGTGTGGCCGCAGCACACGCCGCTGCGCGAGTTCTCCGGTAACGTGGCGCACTCGAACCGGAACACCGGGCTGCACGCGGATGACGGTCCCGCGCCTGACGGAACGACCCGGACCACCTTCTACCTGCCGCGTCGCGATCGGGCGGATACGGCGTCGCGGGTGACGGCGCAGTTCCGCGACTTCGTGGCGTGGAAGAACGTGGTCCGCGGCGCGTGGCTGCGCGGCGCGAACCTGGAGATGAAGGGCGGGGTGCTGGCCGACAACCGCATCGGCGCGACGTTCGCGGCGTGGGACGCCTACCTCCGCGACGCGCTGGTGGTGGGCGAGAGCGACAACCGCACGGCGCATCCGAACCCGAACTGGCCGGTGCACGGCTTCGAGTTCTACGACGGCCCGGTGGGTCCCGAGCACGTCACGTTCGCGAACTTCCAGCCGAACGGGATGCGCGACGCCGGGGCGCTCGGGCTCGAGTATCAGAACTGGGCGATCATGAACCCCGGGAACGGCGTGACCGACGTGCGGTTCGTGAACGCCCGCGCGGTGATCTTCCCCGCCGATCTCCATGGCGACGGCGAACGGATGTCGATCATCACCGATCGCGATGGCTCGCTCACGGGCACCGCGGGCGCGACGGTGACGGTGAACAACCCGCTGCTCGTCGACGGCTCGTGCACGGCGCGCCCCGACTGGAACGCGTCGATCTGCCGCGCCCGGTTCGCGGGCGTGAACGTGCAGGCGTTCAGCAGCTGGGACCCGCTCATCACGCCGTTCGACGTGCAGCGGGACGACGGCCAGGCGACGCCGACGATGACGGGCTACAGCCAGCGGTGGGTGGCGCTGAACGTCCCCACGCGCCGCACGTACACGGTGCGGTACCCGGGTCGTGCCGCGTTAGGCGTCCGGATCGTGTACGACCACCTCGCGGACGGGGAGTGGGTGCGCGTCACCCTGCCGTACACGTACGCGAAGTTCGTCATGCATCGCGAAGGCGACAACTTCGTGCCGATCGGCCCGGTGGGGAGCCTGGCGGAGCTCGAGAGCGCGGAGCGGACAACGTTTTACTACGACGCCGCCCGGCAACTCGTCCACGTGAAGCTGATGGCCAAGCCGGGGTTGCAGACGGGAGCGGTGTGGCTGGAGACTCGGTAGGCAGCGGTTCACTGCTGGGTGCTGGAGCTGGTTGCTGATTGCTGCGGCTGCTCGCTGCAAGCTCGTGCTGGGTGCTGGGTGCCTGCTCTCGGCTTCCGGCTTCCGTGTTCCGGCTGACGGCTGACGGCCGACACACCCTATATTCCGGGGGTCATGTCGACCCCAACAACCGACGCCGAGATCCGGCCCATCTCGCATACGAGCACGAACGACAAGGTGTTCGCGCTCGTGCTGCCGCATCTGCGCGCGGGCGCGCGCATCGTCGATGTCGGCGCGGGGGAAGGGTACTTCTCGAAGATGGTTGGCGACCGCGCCGCGGCGCTCGGGCTCACCCCCGACGGCGTGCTCTCGGCCTGCGACCTCTTCCCCGAGTTCTTCCGCTACGGCGGCGTGCGCTGCGACCCCATCAACGCCGACGGCACGCTGCCGTACCCCGACGCGTCGTTCGACGTCGCCTGCAGCCTCGAGGTCGTCGAGCACATCAAGGACCAGTTCGCGTTCGCGCGGGAGCTGTGCCGCATCGTGAAGCCGGCCGGCATCGCCATCGTCAGCACGCCTAACGTGCTGAACCTCAACTCCCGCGTGCGCTACCTGCACTCGGGGTTCACGGTGCTGTTCGACCCGCTGCTCATGTCGAGTGACGACCCGCGCCACACGGCGGGGCACATCAACCCGGTGCCGTACTGGTACCTCGCCTACCAGCTCCGCCGAGCCGGCTTTCGGTCGGTGGCCGCGCACTACGACCGGTTCAAGACGTCAGCGCGGCTGCTGCTCGCGGTCTGGGGGCCGTTCGTCGGCGTCGCGCACCTGCTCTTCCGGCGCCGGCTGGCCGCGAAGAAGCCCGACGTGGTGGCGGAGAACGCCGACCTCCTGCGCGAGACGAACAGCGTCGCCATGCTCACGTCGCGCAGCGTCATCGCGGTGGCCACGAAGTAGCCTCACCATCGCGCATCGAGACGCACGGAGAAGGTGCGGGGGAGCGGGAGCGTGAAGAAATCGTGCTGCTCGAACCCGCCCTGTCCCGTGAGCGTCCCCTCGGGATCCAACCCGGAATAGCTGGTCCATGCAACCACGTTACGCGCGGCGGCCGTGAGCGTTGCCGACTTCGCGCCGATGAGACGGCGCAGAGACGATGCGACGGTCCACGCCACCGACAGCTCGCGAAGCCGAACGAAGTCCCCACTCTCGAAGAAGGCGGCGGCGGCATCGACCTGGTCGATCGCGCGCGCCTGGTCGGCCAGCGACGTCGTCGGATCGTAGAGCGCCTCGCATCTCCCGTTGCAGCGAAGCCGCTCCGTACCGTTGATCTGCTTGAACCCGCCGCGGTAGTCGATGAGGGCGGCGATGGTCACGTGGCCTTTGAGGACGAGCGACGGAGCGACGCCCAGCTCCCGCGTCGGGATCGGTGAGCCGACGTAGCGCGGAGTCGAGTCGGGACTGACCTCCGCGGGCACGATCACACCATCGCCGTTCGCGTCGACGTACCGAAAGCGGTTCGCCCAGAGCCCATAGAGTGGATACCCGGCCACGATCCGGTACCGTGTTCCGATCAACGGCGGAACCCCGCCGAGGTCGAGCACCTCGTTGTGAACCGACGTGAAGCTCGCCGCGACCTCGGCGCGAACCGCGTCCCGATCGACGAGCCGGGTGCGGAGCGCGAGCTCGAGTCCGCGCGTGCGCCACGACGCGCTGCTCGCGACCGTTGCTCCGCCGCCGCCCGAGCCTGGCGGTGTTATCCCCGGCATGAGTGCGTCGGTCGTGCGGCGGCTGAAGTAGGTGGCCTCGAGTGCCGCACGTCCTCCGAACAGCCCCAGGTCCGCTCCGCCCTCGGTTTCGGCGGTCCGTTCCACGCGAGACGCGTCGTCAGGCAGCGGCGACCCGATCGGTACGGTCGGCAGGAATCCGAGCGCGACACCGTACGGCCGGCTGTCACCGCTCTCGCCGTAGGCGGCCCGCAGCCGGAGTGCGGATACGGCCCCGCCGAGCGGGAAGAACGGCTCGGCGCCGATGTCCCACGCCGCGCTCGCGAAGGGGTACGTGGGGTCCTCGAACTGGAAGAGCGCGCGATCGAGCACGTCACGGCGGACGCCGACCTCCAGGAAGCGACGATCGGCCGATGCGACCTGCTGCCACGCCACCAGGCCGCGGGTCTTCGTGTCGGTACCGGCCCAGCGGGTGCTCGATGAGCTCGGATCACCTGTCGTGAAGGCGCGGGATTCGAACCGTCGCGTCTCGGCCAGGTACTGCACCGCGATGTTGGTCGTTAGGCGGAACGACCGCGGCCCGTAGTCCGCCGCCGCGGCGGCGAGCGCGCTGGTCCGCCGGTCGCGCGTGTCGGCGGTCTCGATGCCACGCGCCGGCTCGACCACGAATCCGCCGTCCGTGATTCACACCAACGGGTCGTCGCTCGCGCCACGGACGCGCGAGTCCTCACGGCCGAGCGTGGGTGCACTGGCCGAGTGCGGCGCCGGCGCGCGTGCAGGAACCCTCGGCCCCACCAGGCGTGAGCGGGCTCGTGCCGAAGTTGGCGGGGTAGTCGCCGGCGTCGACCGACGCGCCCGTTTCGGTGAAGAACCGAGCACGCGCGGTGTCGGACCGGGCACTCCGGGTGACGACGTGAATGACGCCGCCCGCGGCATCGGTCCCGTAGCGGGCCGTGGCCGCCGGCCCGCGCAGCACGTAGATGCATTCCACGTCCTCGACCGGAACGTCGTCGAGACGCGAGGGCGCCTGTCCGCCAACGTTGATGCCGATCGACTGCAGCTCGCTCTCGACCCGGATCCCGTCGATGTACAGAGGCGGTTGTCGGGGTGCGAGGATCCCACTCGGCCCTCGAAGGCGGACGCGAGATCCGGTGCCGGCGACGCCGCTCGAGCGCATCACGCTCACGCCTGGGAGCCGCGCGGTGAGCGCCTCCGAGAGCGTGCGCCCCATCGCGGGGCCGAGCGCCGCGGAGTCGATGACACCAAGTCGATGACACCAATGGGATGCGCCAAGCGCGCGCGTCACACCCAGGTCGCCGGAGCGGCGCCCCGAGGCGTCGATGGCCATGGGCATATCGCAGGAGACGGACGGCAGCCTGACCGTGTCGCGTGGCTGCTGCGCGCCGGCGCGCGCCACCACCGTCGAGGCGGCGGCGAGCGCGACCCATGGCGTTGCGTGGCGCCAACGCGTCACGGTCCGATCTCCCGAGGGCCGAGCGACGTCCTCGGCTGCTGGAGCGTGAAGCATCCTGTCCGGCTGAGAGCGCAACGCACGAGCTACCGAGCCGATCGTGGAGTTCCGTGCTGAGTTCTGTGCCGGGGCAGGCTCGGCCATGCCGGTTCTGGCAAGACACGAGCCGCCTCATCGGTTCGCGCCGGTCGAGTGGATGTGCACGCTCCGTGCATGAGTGAAGCTCTGCCGCCGTGACGGCATGAGGATGTTGGAGGCGGGGTCATCCCACGGCGCATTCGACAGCGAGCACACCCATGCCCACTCACACGGCCGCAGTACGGCAGAAGGACCGCGGGCGGCGCACGTGGCTATTCTGGGTGACTGTCTGGCTCGCTGCCGGCTGTGGGAGCAAGACGCCGCCGAAGCAACTCGAAAGCGCCGAGTCCTGGGCCGCGACGACGCGCGAGCTGGCCATTCAGCGGCGGGTCGGAAGCGTGGGACGCGCATACACCGAGGATATGCTCGAAGCCGGGCGCCGCGACGTGCGCGAGATCGCGACGGCGATCGATCTCTCGAAGCTTCCGCCGGATGCGCGCGCAGCCGTGCCGCTGGCGCTCGCACGGCTCGACACGCTCATGCGCCAAACCGCCGAGTCCGTTCGACGCGGCGACGTGGTGGCGCTCGGGCTCGATGCCGCCGCGGCCGATGCGTTAGGCGACACGTTACGTGCCCTGCGCACGAAGGCGGGTGGTGAATGAAGCGCCTGCTCGACCTCACGCTCGGCATCGTGACGAGCATCGGCGGGTTCCTCGAAGCGGGCTCGATCATCACCGCCGTCCAGGGCGGGGCGCAGTTCGGCTACCAGCTGCTGTGGGCCGTCGCCGTCGGCACGCTCGGCCTGATGCTGCTCGTCGAGCAGTCGGGGCGGCTGGCCGCCGTGAGCGGGCGCACCGTGGGTGACGCGCTCCGCGAGCGGTTCGGCATCAACTTCTTCGTGATCCCGCTCGTGATCGGGCTCCTCGTGAGCTTTCTCGTGCTGGCGTCGGAGATCGGCGGCGTGGCGCTGGCGCTCCAGATGGCGACCGGCATCGGGTTCCAGTGGTGGGCCATGCCCGTCGCGTTCGCCGGCTGGTTCCTGCTGTGGAAGGGCACCTTCGGCGTCGTGGAGAAGGGGTCGTCGCTGCTCGGCCTCGTGACGATCGCGTTCATCGTCGCCGCGCTGAAGCTGCACCCCGATTGGGGGCGGGTGGGCGCCGGGCTCATTCCCACGCTCCCCGCCCACGACGGGCCGCGCTACTGGTACATCGCCGTGAGCATCCTGGGCGCGTCGATCAGCCCCTACCTCTACATGTTCTACTCGTCAGGCGCCGTGGAGGACGGGTGGGGGGTGAGCGACCTGCCCACGAACAGGGCGACGGCGGTGCTCGGCATGTCGTTCGGCGGCGTGCTCTCGGCCGCGGTGCTCATCGTCGCGGCGCTGGTGTTCCTCCCGCGCGGCATCCAGGTGGACCGGTACGAGCAGTCGGCGCTGCTGCTCACGCCCGTGCTGGGGCATCCGGGGTTCGTGCTCTTTCTCGCGTCGCTCGGCATCGCGTGCTTCGGCGCGACGGTCGAGATCACGCTCTCGATGGCGTACCTGCTCGCGCAGGGGCTCGGGTGGGACTGGAGCGAGAACGCGAAGCCGCGGGACAACACGCGGTTCAGCCTCGCCTACACGGTCGCGATCCTTCTCGCTGGCGCCGTGATGGCGGCGGGGGTCGACCCGCTCAGGCTGACGAGCTTCTCGATGATGCTCACCGCGGCGAGCCTGCCGGTGACGGTGATTCCGATGCTCGTGCTGATGAACGACGAGGCGCTGGTGGGCGAGCACCGGAACCGCTGGTTCGGCAACGTCGCGCTCGGCGCGCTGTCCGTTCTCGCCACCGCGGTGCTGCTGTCGGCGGTGCCGCTCCAGATCATCGGGGGTGGTTAGGCATGGAGTTTCGCGTGGTGCACGACCTGCTCGACAAGCCGGTGCTCGACGACGAGCGCCGTAACATCGGGCGTGTGGACGGCGTGGTGCTGGAGCTCCGCCGAGGCGCGGCGCCGCGAGTGGCGGCGTTCGAGATCGGCGGCCGGGTGTGGGCGCGCCGCCTGGGGCCGCGCATGGCGCGATGGGTCGAGTGGATGGGGAAGCGGTGGCCGGCGGTGGCGAACGGCGTGACACGGATCGCCATGCGCGACGTGCGGCACGTCGGGATCACGGTGAGCGTGAAGTGCGACGGGCGGCGGTTGCCGACGCTGGCGTGGGAGCAGTGGCTCAGGCGGCGCGTGATCGGCCGCATTCCGGGGGCGTGATGGCGTCGGTCAGGGAATGCCGCGTCGAGCTCCTGCTCGGATGCCGCGTCGTCGACGTGGATGGAGTGGTCGTGGGGCGATTGGAGGAGATCGTCGCCGAGCTCGACGACGACGAGTACGTGGTGCGCGAGTTCCACGTCGGCGTCTTCGCCGCGTTCGAGCGGCTGGGCGGCGGGATGCTCGGGCGCGGGCTGCTGCGTCTCGTCGGCGGCAAGCGGTTGTACACGGGCTACGTCGTCCCGTGGAAGGTCATGGATCTGAGCGATCCGGAGCGGCCGCGGGTGACGGTGCCGAAGCGCGAGTTGCGCGAGCTCGGCGAGACGCAGCGCTCGGCAGGCACGATGCCGCGAGGGCAGCCATCGCTACGAGCCGCCGGCGGTCATCGTCAATCCGCCAACGAAAATACGGTCTCGTAATGCACGGACCGCTCGTCGAAGCGGGAGAGTAGCGGCCGCGCACCGGGCGCGATGACCGCGCGGGTGTAGTCGTCACCCCCGAAGCGGCGAACGGCGTCGAGGTCGTCGAACAAGGTGATGGTCACGAACTCGACCTCCGTGCCGTCCTGGCGGCGCAAGAGTGTCGCGCCACGGAACCCGGGCACGCGGTGGATGCCGGGGAGAATCTCGGAGCGTAACATCGCCTCGTAGCTGTCGGCGTGCTCGGGCTTCGTCCATCCCGTGCCAGATATGGCTGGTTGTCGATCGTTTCGTCGTTCAATAATTGGCGCCCACCGAAACATGGCGGTGCCAGGTCGGCTTTCGAGGATTTGCCAGCGGTAGTGCGCAGTCATCCCGCTGCCTTGGCGGGCGGGTTGGCGGAAGGCTCGACAGATCGGTCGACCGCCGCCGCCCGATCCGACGATGTTCGGGGCGATTGGATCCGCGATGTCGGTGCGAGCCGGCGCACGACAATCGTAACCAGGTCGGCGGCCGGCATGTCCCGGAGGTCGGATGGCGTTCCGTCGATGACGCACGCGACGTCGTTGGCGAGCGGCTCCTCGCTCGCGTAGCCCAGCTTCGCGGCGACGTGCCGGATCTTCGCCGAGGAGTCACGCAGCTCCCAGTGGACGCGCAGGACGCGCGCCGCCACGAGCCACTCGCGCGGAGGTCCGAGGCCGGCTCCAGCCAGCTCGCGCCTCACCTGCCGTGTTGAAACGCCGGCGCTGGCCGCGAGCCCGTCCACCGAGTCACACTCCATCGGGTAGCGAACGGCGCGAGCCAACGCCTCGCGCAGCGACCGGCGGAGGGGTGCGATCTCCGCCTCCACGGCGGCCAAGACGTCGTTGGGCGTACGCGCCTGGGTCGCCTCCTCGATGATAGACCTGAGGCGATCCGGCTGATCGTCCACGCCTCGCACCGCGAGCATCGCCGGCCGGAGGTGCACCAGTGCTGCCAGCAGAGGGACCGGAGTGCGGCCGCTCGGCAGGTACAACACGAAGGGGGGAGCCGCGGCGGGCGACAGCGCACGGACCAAAGGGTTCGTGCCGATGCGACCGCCGGAATCCCGCGTGGCGACCGACGGGTCTACGACGGCCACATCGGCGTGCTCGCTCTCAAGTGGCAACGCAAAGCGGAGGGTACTCGAACATACGAGGAGTCGGGCGTTAGCGAGCGCGGCGGATACCAGCTTGACCGCCGGTGCGTGAAGAAGAACGACGACGACCATCGTGGCTGTGTGCGAGGTGCCGAAAGGCAGGGAGTTCTGGCCGAAAGTCCGGGTTGGCCGAGACGGGAGGCGCAGGTACGTTAGACCCGCGTTTCCGGGAACGACGGCCCTGGAATCACCGGTCGGGATCTCGGGATGCACAAGGTTAGCGCCGCCACCGATGTGATGCAGGTCGCAATCCCAATCGCACCGACGAACACAACCCGCACGAGTAACGCCGATGACTTCCGCGCATCGCCACTGCGCGATCTGCCCTGCGCATCGACTCCGCCAGCGCCCGGTTTCGCGAATGTCACGTTCAAATCGGGCTCGCCGCGCCGCCGAGAACATCACGGTTCGCCACAACCACGGGCAATGCGACGCGCACCCGGACAGACGTAGGGGATGTCGACGCGGCTACCGCGCCGGGGTGAGTCTCAGGGCTAGTTGAAATTCGGGTGGTGCCGCGGTACTGAAGTGCTGATCCGGCCAAGGATTCGCACTCGTTCCCGAGGACACCACCCATGGCAAGAGTACGACGGAAGCCGACCAGG
>Ga0255338_1005253_pt1 | contig 12149 bp, 11 predicted proteins | sample MeOH1_35cm_T4_19_FD_203715 | JGI IMG/M metagenome (GOLD analysis project Ga0255338, IMG submission 203715) | Sandy soil microbial communities from University of British Columbia, Vancouver, Canada - MeOH1_35cm_T4_195 | ecosystem: Engineered > Artificial ecosystem > Sand microcosm > Unclassified ... | reverse complement strand
TCCGGAGTTCGCCGACGTCGAGGTGTGGTTCAGTACGTCCGATGGTTCGCTTTCAGTCTCGGGAAAGCTGCCGCGAGCCGATCTGCAGCAGCGGCTTCAGGCTCTCGTTGAGAGCACCCATCCGCGGATGCGGGTCCGGTACCACCTCCACGTGGTGAACGCGCGTTCCGGGAAGATCGAGCGCCTTCCTACCAGGACAGTCGAGCCCCAGTGAGTGGTTAACCCGCGTTGCCGAACAGCCCCCGGATCGGCGGGTCCTGATCCACGATCCCCGCATCGCGCAGCGTCCGAGCCGTGTCCAGGCCCAGGTGCTGGTACACGCTCATCAGCATGTTGCGCGGCCCGTACGCCTCCGTGGCCGGGTAGCCGCCCTGCTTGTCGCTGTCCCCGATCACGCGCCCGCCTTCGATCCCCGCCCCGGCGAACATCACGGTGTAGCATGACGACCAGTGGTCCCGACCGCCGTACTTGTTGATCTTGGGGCTGCGCCCGAACTCCGTGCCCAGGATCACCAGCGTGTTGTCCAGCATGCCTCGGTCCGCCAGGTCGTCTAGGAGTGCGGGGACCGACTGGTCGAAGCTCGGAAAGTGCTTCTTCGGGTAGTCCGTCAGGTAACCCCCGAAGTTGCCGTGCACGTCCCAGCCTTCCAGCCCATCGGCGCCCGGATGCCGGCTCCAGTTCACCTGCACGTACCGCACCCCGGACTCCACCAGCCGCCGCGCCGCCAGGCAGCTCTGTCCGAAAAAGCTGTCTCCGTACCGGGCCCGCAGCGCCGCCGGCTCCAGCGAAAGGTCGAACGCTCGCTTCGCATCCGGGGAGGTGAGCAGCCCCAGCGCCTGCTGGACCGACGCATCGTACGACTGCGTGTCCCGCGTTTCCACGTGGCGATGGAACCCGTCCAACAGCCCACGCATCGTCTCTCGCCTTCCAAAGCGCTCGGGCGTCATCCCTTCCGGCAGCTTCAGCGAGGGGAACCGTTCGATCGGCACCCTCGGGTCCTCGATCCGGAACGGACCGTACGCACCACCGAGAAATCCGCCGTACTGGCCCGGCACCCGCGCGCCGTTGTCCCAGATCTCCCGCCCCAGCACCACATACTGCGGCAACTGCGATGCCGGCTGCGCGAACTTCGCGATCACGGAGCCGAGATGCGGCCCTTCCTTATCCGGCCGGCCCGGCACGAATTTGAACCCGGAAAGCGCGATGCAGGCGCCCTCCGGATGGTCCGGCGCGTCGTTGTGCATCGTGCGGACCTGCGTGATCCGGTGCATCTGCTTCGCGAACCGGGGGAGGTGCTCCACGATCTGGACGCCGGGTGCGGAGGTCCGCATCGGCTTCCACATCCCCCGGATCTCCTCCGGCTGCTCCGGCTTCATGTCCCAGGTGTCCAGGTGCGACGGAGCGCCCCAGAGCCAAAGCATGATGCAGTTGAAATCCTTCTGCGGCTTGACCACGCTTGAAAAGGGAAGTCCGGCCGCAGAAGCGCGCGCGCTGAAGTGATCGGCGAGCGACAGCCCCAACGCGGAAATGCCTCCCACCTGCAAAATACTGCGGCGCGAGACTCGATCGCACAACTGGATACCGGAGCCTTCAACGTGGAGCATCAATTCACCTTGAACGGTACCGCCTACGATTCCTCTGACACCAGCACGCCTAACCAGTTACTTCGGATCGGCCCCTTCGTCCCCTTTAAAGATAGCCAAAAGTAGTGATTAGCATTAGACCGCGAGTGGAAGAAGTGACTAACGGACGCAATTCGTCGGCAGCGATCGACGCAAAACCATTGCCCTGAAAGTTTACCGGAGAGGTGGAGCGATGAAGGCACTCATGGATCGACTTTCTTACTGGTTTGGAGAGCGCTTCGCGGTTCTGGAAGATCGGACCGAAGATACCATGGTCCCACCCATGGACAACACGCTCAATCGTATGGCTGCCTCTTTCAGTGCCATGCGAGAGCGCCTGAATTCCATCTCCTTCCGCCGCAATTAGCTTTAGTAGTGACTGACGCGGTTTGGTGGGGTGGCTGCACGCGCAGCCACCCCTTTTGCAGGAACCCTTTACCCGACCGGTCAATGTTCCGCCTAACAGGGGCCAGAGGTGCGTCACCCTGACGCCTTCGTGGCCTTCGCCCTGAACTCTTCCTGTCCCCCCCGGCTGAACTCAATCATTGGATCTCACCACCACCCACGCTCCTGATCCTCGCTGGGCACCAGGTTCAACCCTGGCTGGGCAACTGCAACGCGGCACCGGTGCCGGTTATCTGCGTGCTCTGGAAGCTCCGGTCACCCAAGCACGTGAGCTCCTCTTCTCGTGCATCACCGAAGATCCGCGTTGGGACCGGCAACTCGACTCTCGCGCTGACTACTACGCGTCGCTCGCGTCGTCAGTGGGGCTCGATTCCGCACCCCTGGCAACCTACCTTCGGCAAGCGGAAGCGCAGGACGAAGACGCTCCCGTCGACCTGACCATCGAAACGCTGGGTGCGCTGGGTCAGCGGGGAGATGGTGCCGCGGTGAATGCGCTTCGAGACTACCTCACCTGGGGAGCTTCCTGGGATAACGCCTTCCAAACGCTCGCCGATTGCGGCTCTCCGGATGCGCTCACGGGGCTCGGCCAGTTGGTCTGCGACCGCTTCCCGGACGACGATGAGCTAACCTGGAAGACCTATGACCACGAGCCCTGGCATTCCTGGGGCCGCCCTCATCCCCGCATCGCTGCGGCGCTGGATCGAGCGCAGGCGCACCGGAACACCATCCGAGCGCAGCAGTCTCCTGATCGCTTTCTTGGCCTCATGGTTTCCGAGTTGTTCGAGCACGCTTCCTCCGAGAATTGGGGGGCACTCCTCCACACCTTGCGAAAAAGCGTAACCTCTGCCGATGTCAGCCTTCTCGCCTCTCACCTCCGCATCGAGACACCCTGGCACTGCAAGCTCGCGCTTCAAGGACTCGGCTTCCTCGGCAGTGACGAGGCGTTCGCCTTCTGGAAGCAGTTTGTGGAAGAGAGTGTCGGGTTACCCCAGCCCCTCTATGGCGCCCTGCATCGGATGACCCAATCCGCTCCCCAGGCTCTGGCACGGGAAACCGGACGAGCCTGGTTCCATGACGCGGAAGCTCTACGCCGCAGCTTGGCGCATCGTCTCCTGCAGCGATCCGCCACGGAGGATGATACGGAGTTGCTTCTGGGTGCAGTCGGTCCGGCTTTGAAGAATGGCGACATGTATCGCCTGTGCTCGTTGGCGGAGGGATTGGCGCGCATTGGCGCCTCGTCTGCCTGGCCGGAACTGGCCCATGCGTTTGTGGAAGCGCCTTATTCCTATGCCCGGGGCCGAATAGCCAAGGCGCTGATAGCCGGTGCGCCCGGCCGGTTCGGGGAAGAATTGGCCCCCGAGTCGCTGTGGGACTGCGAAGAGGTCGTCCGCGAACTCGCAAGCGGCATCGTAAACCCGGAGTGGCCCGGAGTTCGAGTGAAGCTCACAACCCTGGCCGCAGACCCGCACGAGGAAGAGGGTGTTCGTAAAGCCGCTACCCGGCACTTGGACACCTTCAATCCGCAGCCCGCTGGCTAGCGGCCGCTCTCACTAGAAGCGCGGCCGACAAGCGGAACAGTTGCAGCGTACTCTTGGCGCACAGCGGCCGTCCCAATTGGCTACCCAGTACCGCCGCCCAACGGGCAACGAAGCAGGTGCGCTCGATGGCTTCGGCGTCGGAGATCCCCGCGTGGTGTTGCAGCGGGGTCAGGAGCGCCAATTGGGACGGAGGCACACTGGAGCTCCCCCGATGCGCGTCGTAGCAGGCCGCAAAATCTTCGTCCCGAAAGAGACGAGGAGCCGCCCGGGCCAGTTGCCCGTGGAAGCCCTCCGGATCGAGCGGCACGTCAAAGACGTAACCGACGTCGAAGAGGCCCTGCTGCCGTTTTCGCTTGCCGAGGATCTGCCCATCCTCTGGAAACTAAACCGGTTTCAGAGATAGCTTCGGCGCCGTCAGGGGAAATTCCTTAGCCGAAGGCAACGATCAGCAAAGAGTCGCCACAGCCCTTTTCTGCCGCGCCTCCAGGAACCTGGCTAAAGCCGGCTGGAGCCCGTTCACGGAGGGTTCTACGTGTAGCGCCCGATTGCTCGGAGCCCGGCGTCAGCCCGGCCAGTGTTACGGCCTAATTACCTGGAGCCGGTGCGGGCGTCATGTCGGAGTTGCCTGCGGCGGGAGCTGGGGCGGTCTCCGTCGGCGCGGTAGGTGCTCCACTCGGATCGGTGCCTGGCGGTGCAAACCGGAAGCGGGGCTCGCCTTGAAAGGTCCGGGGATAGAACGCTCGCGGTGGGGGAGTGGTGGGGATGGAGCGCAGTGTCGGAATGGACGGCCGAGTCGGCATGGTGGGCGGCGTGAACTGCGGCGGCTCCGGGATGGGCGGTGGAGTGAATTGCCGGGGCTGGGGGATCTCGATCTGCCGGGTTGGCGGAACCACGATGCGGGTCCGGGGCATCTCGGGCATCGGCATCGGGCGATATTGCGGCGCGGTCCGGAATGAAGGCGGGGTAGTCCGCGGTGAAAACTTGAACGTGGGCGAGGAGCCGCCGGGGGTGTTCCGCCAGGCGCGCTCCTGCTGGCGCTGGGCCTGCTGTGCCGCCACCCGGGCTCGCTGCACGATCGGAAGCATGATTGCCACGAGGACCGTCACCAGGGCTCCACCCCCAACCAACACCACTGCGAGGATTATTCCGAGAACCGTCCACGGCGACGTCCCGGAGTTCGCCGGCCTAGCGGCCCCGGGCGGTCGCCGCGACCCGGCGTAGGGCGCAGAACTGGCGTAAGGCGGCGCCGGCGGTACAATCGAGGGCGGCGCGGAGTAAACCGGCCGGACCGGAGCGGACGGGAAAGCAGTAGGAACCGCAGGGGCGGAGGGGGGAACGGGAGGTGCCGCCGGCGCTGGCGGCGCCGGTCGATCCGCTGCCGCAGCGGGTGTCAGCGCGAAGTCACCCAGTGCGGGAGCGGCTCCACTGGGACCCGCTGAGCCGACCCTGCGCAGCGCTTCCCAAGCTCCCGCATGGCTGGAATCCAATTGCAGGGTGCGTTGGAAACTCCCAAGCGCCTCCAGAGATTGACCCTGGAGCTCCAGGGCGCGCCCGAGGTTGAAGTGCAAGGGCGCGGCATCCGGTCGCAGCGCCACGGCGCGGCGTAGGGACGCGACCCCTTCGGGAACCTGTCCGAGTTGGCAATGCGCCACGCCCAATCCGGACCAGGCCTCGGCGTCTGCCGCGTCGGCGCGAATCGCCTCGGAGAGAAGGCGTGACGCCGACGCCGCATCACCCTGCCGGAGGGCGGACAATCCCTGCTCTTTAGAGGAGGGGCCGTTCTGCATCGACACACCCCAATACGCTCACTGCGGAATATTGTCGTAATGCGAAAAGGCTGGCTAACGTTTGTCCAGGGCCCAAGACCGATTATTCCTGGGTTCGGCCCCCCAGCCGCCGTGTGCCGGCCTTGACCCGCTTGGTCCGCCCCAGGTTGCGGGTACCCGTCTCGGTCTCCGTGGCGGCAGCGTCCATGTCATCGGCCAGGCTGTCGGCGCCCAGGTTTCGGAGCATGCGGGTGGCCGCCTTGAGGGCTTTGGTAGCGGTCTCCACGTCACCCTTCGACTCCGCCTCGGCAGCACGGCGCTCGGCACGGTAGATCTCTACCCGGCGGCAGGTGTCGAGGACTTCGTCGTCCCGGGCCTGGAGGAGCATCGTCTCATCGGAATAAAACAGCCGGATGCTGCCGGTAGCCCCGAAATAGTCGGAGTCGGAAGCGGACTGTCCCTCCACCTGCACGGAGCAGAGCCGCAGCTCGCCGGCGCCGTGTGCCGGAGCAGCCAGCTCCACCAAGAACTCCGGCGGTTGGCTGGCGGAGAGATCGCCGATGCGGAAGCGCCAGGCGCCCTGCTCCACCCACAGCGCCTGGAACTCGGAAAGCTGCGGTGAAATCGGGAAGACGTCATGCAGGATCGCCCCGTTCTCGGGCAGCAAGCGTAGGTGGCCTTGCCTGCCTACTACGCTACTAATGACGGAGAGCTCCTCGTTTACGGACTGCTCCACCTCGGGCGCCGTCGCCGCGTAGTAGTAGTTCCCGCGAGCGAGGTCGGCCGCCATCATCAGGAACTCTTCGTCAAACTCGTCGCCGACGCCGATCACGCTGATCACGATGCCCCGGTTGACGGCCACATCCAGGAGCGGGCGGCATTCTTCCCGATCCTCGATGATGCCATCGCTCACGAGCACCAATCGCCGCAGCGTGGGCACCAACTCTTCCTGCGACATCCGCTCCAACGCTTGCTGTAACGCGCCCGCCAGGCGCGTACCGCGTCCCAACCCGCTCTGGTCCACGCCGCTGCCAAGCCGGCCTAGCGCGGTCTTCGCCTCGTGCAGCCGGGCTGCGGTTTGCTCGACGCCAAAGTCCTGGTAGATCACCCCCGGCTGGTCCGCGAAGGCGAGCACGCTCACGGCGTCTGCGGGCTGGAGCGCCTCCAACGTTCGCCAGACCCCGCGAAGCGTGCTAATCATCGGAGTGCTGACGTGACGCTGCATCTCACGCAGGGTCTCACCGGTCCAGACCATTCCGGTCCGCCCGTCTGCTATCTGGCGGGTCACTTCGCCCCGCTGCTCAGCACGCTGCTGCCAGTAGGAGCGCTGCGTGGGGTCCAACACGAAGCGATGCATGCTGGCGCTGGCATCCAGCACGAAGCAGATCTCCAGCCTCGGGCGAACGCATGCTTCCGGTTTCGCTTTCAGCCGGACGCGCGCGAACACCGATTCATCCGGCTCCGCTCCGATGGCGGCGGCGGGCCGGGCCAGGGTCACTTCCAGGTCGAGGGGAGCTTCCATAGGTTGAGTGGGATCGCAGTTACTTCTTACGGAACCGATCGGCGAAGGCGGTCAGCAGGTTGCTACCACGGCGCACCGCAGCATTGACGGGGATGTTCGGACGCGGGTTACCTTCTACGGTCCAGCGCAACTCCACGTTCGCTTCGCTCTCGCCCACGATTTTCGCGTCGATCGAAACGGATACTTCCTGCTTACCGCCGGGCGCGAGCACGAACTCTTCCGGGGTGACGATCATCACGAAGTCCGGTGGTCGATGGATGCGGACGGTAGTCGGCGCCCCGCCCTGATTGGAGAACGTGAGGCGCCCGGTTCCGGACGAGCCGGGCGCCACGTGCACCCGGAGGGAGGTGGGGTTGACGTAGACCTCGGCCACCTGCGCCTGACGCCGCAAGTAGACGGGGATCTCCATGATGTCAGCCGGGAAGGTGAACACGATGCGTCCGGCCACGTGTGCGCCGGGCGGCACGCGCTCCGGATACGCGATGACTCGCACCGTCTGCCGGTTCCGCTCGAACATCGCGCTCTTACCCGTGATCGCACCCGTCGTGCCGATTTCGAGCCAGTCACCGTCCGCCGCGATGTCGGCGCGCAGAGTGCCGCCGCCTACGTTGTAGCACTGGATGCTGCGCTCGTGTGGGGCGGCGTCTTCAATGAGCCCGAAGTCCAGCACGCGCGGCCGTGCGCGGCCGACCGGCGGCGCAGCCGGCGTGATGTCTTCCTCCAGCTCGATCCCACTGTCGTACCGCTTCTGCGGATCGTAGGCGATGGAGCGGAAGACGGCGCGCAGGAAGGAGACATCCACCGAGCCGCTGTGAAGGATCTCGCCGTAGATCTGATCCTGCTTACGGTCGATCTCCTCTTGCGCCATGCGCTTGCCGACCATCAGCTCCACCAGGATGCGGCCCATGGCGAAGACGTCCATCTTCTTGCCCGCTTCCGCATCCTCTACCGCTCGCTCCTGGTACTCGGGCGCCAGGTAGCTGTCGGAGCCGTAAAGCTGGTCCGTCGTCTCGCCCGGCGCGCGATACCAGTGCGCCGCGCCGAAGTCCACGATGACCGGATCGTTGTCTTCGTTCAGGCGGATGTTGCCCGGCTTGAGATCGTGGTGAACCACATTGCGCGTGTGGAGGAACGCAAGCTCATGACAAAGGCAGACGCACCAGCGGGTGAGCACTTCCAGATCGGGCTTCTGACCGGACTTCAATACCGTCTCGATGTCCGGGCCAGGCACGAAGTCTGTCACCAGATACGAATAACCCTCGTACTGGAAGGCGTCCCAGAACCGGGGGATCAGCTCGTAGTTTCCGATACGGCGCACCACGTCCCGCTCGGTGGCGTAGACGCGCTGGAGCTCCGGCACCTGGCTGGGGCGAACGGCAGGAAAGAACTCCTTGATGAAGCAGACCTGCCCCTTTTCATCGGTGGCTTTATAGGCGGCGCCGAAGGCGCCCTGACCCAGAAAACTCTGGATCTGGTACCGGTCTTTGCCCGGGAGCCACTCACCGGGAGGAAGCAGGTAGCGTTGTCCGACCCGGATTCGCTTAGGCATTGGAGTGTGGCGCTTCGATCACCCGGATTACGGTCAATTCACCGACTTCGATCTCGTCTCCGGCTTTGAGAGGCACTTCCGACTCCGCCTGCACCCATTGACCATTGAGGCGGGTTCCGTTCGTGCTGTTTAAGTCCGTGAGCACGTAGTAGTCGCTCCGCATGAAGATCTTCGCGTGGCGGCGGGAAACCGCGTCGTCCAATCGCAGATCGATCTCCGGATGAATACCGCGTGTTGCGTCCGGCCGGCCGATCAGCGCTTCACCCCGGATATCGATCTCCGTGACGCGCCGGCCGGTTCGCAGCTCCACCCGAAGCAGGGGGGCCTGCAGCGTCTCTTGCGGCGGGGCAACCGGCGGCACCGGAGGACCGAAGGGCGAAGCCGCGGGGAGGCCCGGGAGAGGGGCCACGCCCGGATACGCCGGGGTGCTGCCAGGTGGGGTCGGTAACGGGGGAGGCGTGGCGGGGCCAGGAGCAAACGGATTGACTGCGGGAGTCGGACCGGCCAGTCCGCCTCCGATCGCGAAATCACCCAGCCCTCCGCCGGGCGGAGCGGGCGCGGGAGGCCGCGATGCGGTAGATGGGAGCGGCGGCGGGGCTGCCGCCGGTGGTGCGGGCTGAGCCACCGGCGGTACCGGGTCCAGGTCCAGGGCCAGATCCCAATCTGAGGGGGCGTCTGAGGCCGGGCTCTTATGGATCTCCGAAAACGGGTCTACGGGCGCGGAAGGAGGCCAGAGCGCCGCAAGATCCGCCGGATTAGTGGGGGCCGGGGTACTTCCACTCATGGATAGCCCGGCGGGATCATTGACCTCATTAGGTGGCAGCGCCTTGAGCCACGCCGCCAGGATATCATCGTCTACGGAGTTGGAAGGCTCCGGATCCGAACTCTTGCCTGGCTCATTTGGCTGGCCGCCCGGTTGGCCGCCCTTGCCCCACTGCTCCCAGAACTTGTCTTGACTCAACGCCATCTCCCCGAGCGAACCAATTCCTCGTCGGAAGGTATTCTGTCCATCGTTCCACGGCCCCGCGCTTCTTTCCTTGTAGGATGAGCTCGCTTGTGCGCACGCAGGGCATGCGCGCTGCCGTTCGCCCGCGACGAAGCCTCGCAGAGCCCACCGCTAAGGGCGGATCACGGTTCCATCCGCCCGGCGGATCGCAGGCCAGGCTCCGTTGTAAGGATGCTCCGGCATCGGGAACCGCGCCGCCGCCGCCTCATCCAGATCCACGCCTAATCCGGGCCGATCGTTGGGCCACATGCAGCCGTCGCGGATCTCCGGACAGCCCGGGAACACCTCGCGGGTGTTTTCCGGGAAAAGGTACTCTTCCTGGATGCCGAAGTTGTAGCAAGCCAGATCCAGGTGCATGTTGGCAGCGTGGCCCACCGGCGTCACGTCACCCGGCCCGTGCCAGGCAGTACGCACTCCAAAAAACTCGCAGAGCGCAGCCAGCTTGCGCGCGGGACTGATTCCCCCGATGGTGGAGACATGCACCCGGATGAAGTCGATCAGGCGGTCCCGGATCAGGGGGAGGTACTCGTTGACGTTGGAGAAAAGCTCGCCCATCGCGATCGGCACACTCGTCTGCTGCCGCATAATCGGGAAGTAGCCGATATCTTCCGGCGCAAACGGATCTTCCAGGAAAAAGAGGTTGTAGCGCTCGAGCTGCTTGGCGAGATTGATTGCCTGGATCGGCGGAATCCGCTCGTGGATGTCGTGAAGTAGCTCCACCTCCGCGCCCAACTCACTCCGCAGATGCTCGAACAGGTCGAGGACGCTGCGAACGTAGGGGGATGGCTCCCACACGGCTTGCTGGGCGTCGGTGCCTTTGGTGCCGTACGTCGAGTAGCCGGGTACGGCTACCTGGGCGCGGCAGTGGGTATAGCCTCGCTCCATGGCGGCCCGGATCCGATCCGTCACCTCTTCGTTGTCCCGCCCGGAGCAATGGTGATACAGCGGCACGCGGTCCCGGCACTTGCCGCCCAGCAGCTCGTACACGGGCATCCCGGCGCGCTTGCCCTTAATGTCCCAAAGCGCCTGGTCAACTCCGCTCATCGCGTTGTTCAAGACCGGGCCGTTCCGCCAGTATGAGCTAACAAACGCCGACTGCCAGATGTCTTCGATATCGTCCACGTTTCGCCCCAGCAAGAAGGGGCGGAGGTATTCGTCCACAGCCGCAGCCACCGTGAGAGGCCGCTGCGTAAACGTGGCACACCCCAGGCCGTACAGACCCGGCTCGCTGGTCTCCACTTTGACGGCGATCAACCGGATGCCGTCCGGCGCGGTGAGGATCGTACGGATGTTGGTGATGGTGACAGGCATGGCGTGGCTCGAATGTGGGGAGGTCGACGGGGCGGAAGGGCCGCCACGCGTCGATTCTAGCACGCATGCTCGGGAGGGGCGCACCGGCACCGGGTAATAACCAGGCGGAGCCCTTAGAAGGGGAGCCTTCCCTGGTCAGTTGCCGCAACTCGCTGGCGAGCGCAACCGACGCATCACCTACGACGAAGGAGAACGGGCAACGGGGCGCCGATGGGTGGCGGTCAGTGCCGCACGGGAAAGAGCAACCCGGCGATGAACGCGCCGACCATCGCACCCGCAAGCCCCACCGGAATCAATAGGGGCTCGCCTTCGCGCGTCAGGTGAAATTCATCGCCATTTGCCACTTGCTGGGCAAGCATGCCCACACCACGCAAGGCCAACCAGGCCCCGCCGGCCGCAAAGACGAGTAGAAAAAAACGTCGAATGAAGAGGCTCATCCGTTACCTCCAACCGAATTCTCGCTAACTTTGCAGATTATGGCCGGTCGGAGCGTGAACTTGAGGAGTACTCCACTCGATTGGGATAAACCGTTTTGTGGCTGCACCGTCGTTCTTTAGTCGCAATACCGATCCATGATGAACCATCTGGCCGCCGGATCACTTCTCCTGAAAACTGACCAGATCGCTGCCTGGCGCCAACCCAAACCGGTCGAGTAGCGCTGAAAGGGCCTTCCGCTGGATTGAATCCACGAGGAACGTCCGCGGACCCAGGCGCGCGCCCAGGAGCGGTCGGAACAACTCGCTGCCGGCCACGGCCTCCGCCGCCGTCTCTTCCGAGAATTGGAGCACCAGCGCCTTCTCAAGTCCGGTAAGGGCTCGACCTTGCCGCTTCCGAGCCCATGCTCGGATGGCGACTTGTACCAGGGCGGGGATCGGATTGCGGCTCCGGGCGGTCAACCCGGCGAGGATCTGGTCCGCGGACCAACCCCCTTGTGCGGCCCGGCCCACACTGCTTCCGCAGAGACGCCATTCACGGGAGTCGGCCTTGGCCGGATCGGCCCATTGCACCAACTCACCCCGGATGAGAAAGTCCGCCGCTCCGGCGTCCAGCGTAATTCCGCCATCCTCGGCTACCTCCAGGCAGCGGATCGGCGGCTGCAGGTAGTCGATTACGGTCGCACCGCGCAAGGCTTCTGGCGGTGCGTTTTGCGCTACCAGGATGAACCGCTCACCCAGGGCCTGCCCCAACCTGGGTTGGCGGCGCAACGCGGCGTCCCGAAGTGCGGTATCCGCGTACTCCAGGACGTCGGTCTGGATGTGGAGGGAGATCCGCTCTCGCCGCGCGGCCCAGTCTTCGAGGGTGCGGCGCACTGTAGCGGGAAGCGGCTGTCCCGCGCCGCGCTCCAATTCCTCCAGGATGACCGGCAGTGAAAGTCCGTTCTCCAGCCCGGCGTAGACTGTCTCGCGCGTGAGGCGGTAGACGGCCACGGC
>Ga0255338_1005252_pt1 | contig 12149 bp, 10 predicted proteins | sample MeOH1_35cm_T4_19_FD_203715 | JGI IMG/M metagenome (GOLD analysis project Ga0255338, IMG submission 203715) | Sandy soil microbial communities from University of British Columbia, Vancouver, Canada - MeOH1_35cm_T4_195 | ecosystem: Engineered > Artificial ecosystem > Sand microcosm > Unclassified ... | reverse complement strand
CTGGGCACCACGATGGAGTGGCTGCGGAAGAACCCGAACACGGCGCGCGCGATGACCGCGGCCGTCATCGAGGCCGGCCGCTGGATCGACGCGAGCGACGCGAACCGCAAGGAAACCGCGCAGGTGATCGCCGCCAAGTCCTATGTGAACACCGACGTGGACGTGATCGAGGGCCGCATGCTGGGCAACTACGACAACGGCATCGGGCGCCAGTGGAAGGACCCGGACCACATGAAGTTCTTCGCCGACGGCGCCGTGAACTTCCCGTACCTCTCCGACGGCATGTGGTTCATGACGCAGCACCGCCGCTGGGGCCTGCTCAAGGAAGACCCCGACTACCTCGCCGTCGCGAAGAAGGTGAACCAGGTCGAGCTCTACAAGCAGGCCGCCGCCGCCGCGAAGGCGCCGGTTCCCAGGGAGCTCATGCGCACCTCGAAGCTCATCGACGGCGTCGTCTGGGACGGCAAGGACCCCGCGAAGTACGCGGGCGGCTTCAAGGTGAAGGTCGCCTGAGCGGGACGATGGCATGAGCGCCCTCGCCAGCACGACGACACCGACCGACGCGACCGAGCCGCGCCGCGTCGTGGCGCACCCTTCGGCCCTGCAGAACCGCGTGAAGGTGACGGTGCCCGCGGCGACGGGGCGGACCGCCTCGTCCCCCGCGCCGGCCGCGCGCCGCGAGCCCCCCGAGTGGATCGTCCGCGCCCTTGCCATGGTCCTGGGCCTCGCGGTCTTCGTGGGCCTGTGGGCCTTCGTCGCCAAGTTCGGCCGCCTGCCGGACCCCGCGACGACGTTCAAGGCGGCCGTGAAGATCTTCGCCGACCCGTTCTACCGCAACGGGCCCAACGACCAGGGCATCGGCTGGAACATCCTCACCTCGCTGGGCCGCGTGGGCATCGGCTTCGGGCTGGCGGCGCTCGTCGGGATCCCGGTCGGCTTCGCCATCGGCCGCTTCCGCTTCCTCTCGGACATGGCCTCGCCCATCGTGGCACTCCTGAAACCCGTGAGTCCGCTCGCGTGGCTGCCCATCGGCCTCCTGGTCTTCAAGGCGGCCAACCCGGCGGCCATCTACGTGATCTTCGTCTGCTCGCTGTGGCCGATGATCGTGAACACGGCGGTGGGCGTGCGCCAGATCCCGCAGGACTACCTCGACGTCGCGCGCGTGCTGAACCTCTCCGAGTGGAAGGTGTTCACGAAGATCCTCTTCCCCGCGGTGCTGCCCTACATGCTCACCGGAGTCCGCCTGTCCATCGGCGTGGCCTGGCTCGTCATCGTGGCCGCCGAGATGCTCACCGGCGGCGTGGGCATCGGGTTCTGGGTGTGGGACGAGTGGAACAACCTGAAGGTCGAGCACATCCTCATCGCCATCTTCGTGATCGGCATCGTGGGCCTCGTCCTCGAGCAGCTGCTCGTGCTCGTGGCGAGGCGCTTCAGCTACGGCGCCAGGTCCTGACAGGGAACCCCCATGGACAAGTACCTCCAGATCGAGAACGTGGGCATGACCTTCGAGAAGCGCGGCCTGCGCTTCGAGGCCCTGCGCGACATCGGCCTCGCCGTGAAGCAGGGCGAGTTCGTGAGCCTCATCGGGCATTCGGGCTGCGGCAAGTCGACGCTCCTCAACCTCGTGGCGGGCCTGTTGCGGCCCAGCGACGGCTTCCTCCTCCTCGCCAACAAGGAGATCTCGGGCCCCGGGCCGGAGCGCGGCGTCGTGTTCCAGAACCACTCGCTGCTGCCTTGGCTCACCTGCGCCGGCAACGTCCACCTGGCGGTCGAGCGCGTCTTCGGCGCCAGCGAGTCGAAGGCGGAACTGGCGCTGCGCACCCGCAAGGCGCTGGAGCTCGTGGGGCTGGCCCACGCCGCCGACAAGCATCCCGAGGAGATCTCCGGCGGGATGAAGCAGCGCGTGGGCATCGCGCGGGCGCTGGCGATGGAGCCGAAGGTCCTGCTGCTCGACGAGCCCTTCGGGGCGCTGGACGCCCTCACGCGCGCGAACCTGCAGGACGAGCTGATGGCGATCGTCGCGAAGACCGGCAGCACCGTCGTGATGGTGACGCACGACGTGGACGAGGCCGTGCTCCTCTCGGACCGCATCGTGATGATGACCAACGGCCCGGCCGCGACCATCGGCGGCGTGCTCGAGGTGGACATCCCGAAGCCGCGCGGGCGCCTGGCGCTGGCCACGAACCCGCGCTACATCGATTGCCGCCGCGAGGTGCTGGAGTTCCTCTACCAGCGCCAGGCGAAGAAAGCGGCGTAGGGAGGCCACCATGCCCGACGGAACCCTTGCACGGCGCCCGAAGCTCGTCGTCGTCGGCAACGGCATGGCGGGCATGCGCACCGTGGAGGAGCTGCTGAAGCTCCGCCCGGACCTCTACGACATCACCGTCTTCGGCGCGGAGCCGCACCCCAACTACAACCGTATCCTGCTGTCCCCGGTGCTGGCCGGCGAGCAGACGATCCCCGACATCGTCCTCAACACGCTCGAGTGGTATCGCGACAACGGCATCCGGCTGCACCTCGGAAAGGAGGTCGCGAGGATCGACCGCAAGGCGCGCGTGGTCGAGGCCGCCGACGGCACGAAGGAGAGCTACGACCGGCTCCTCCTCGCCACGGGCTCCGATCCCTTCATGCTGCCCGTGGCCGGGGCGCAACTCGAGGGCGTCCTTTCCTACCGCGACATCCACGACACCGAAGCCATGATCGAGGCGGCGGCAAGCTACAGGCATGCGGTGGTCATCGGCGGGGGACTCCTCGGCCTGGAAGCGGCCAACGGGCTCGCCAGGCGCGGCATGGCCGTCACCGTGGTGCACCTGATGCCCTGGCTCATGGAGCGCCAGCTCGACCGGACGGCGGCCGGGATGCTGCAGAAGACGCTCGAGGCCAAGGGGCTCGCGTTCCGCCTGGAGTCGCAGACCGAGTCGCTGCTGGAAGGACCCGGCGGCCGCGTGCGCGCCCTGCGCCTGAAGTCGGGCGAGGAGCTGCCGGCCGACCTCGTCGTGATGGCGGTGGGCATCCGGCCCAACACCCGGCTCGCCGAAACGGCGGGCCTGCACTGCCATCGCGGCATCGTGGTGAACGACACGCTCCAGACCTACGATCCGCGCATCTATGCCGTGGGCGAATGCGCCAACCACCGCGGCACGGCCTACGGGCTCGTCGCGCCCCTCTTCGAGATGGCCAAGGTGTGCGCCAACCACCTCGCGGAGTACGGCATCGCGCGCTACACCGGCTCGGTCACCTCCACCAAGCTCAAGGTCACCGGCGTGGACCTCTTCTCGGCAGGCGACTTCACCGGCGGCGAGGGAACGGACGACATCGTGCTCGCCGACCCTTCGGCCGGCATCTACAAGAAGCTCGTGATCAAGGACGGCAAGCTCGCCGGCGCCGTCCTCTACGGCGACACCGTCGATGGCACCTGGTACTTCCGGCTGCTGCGCGAAGGCACGAGCGTGGCCCCGCTGCGCGACAAGCTGATGTTCGGCGAGTCCAACCTGGGAGACGCGGGCCACCAGGGGCAGAACCGGGCGCTGGCGCTTCCCGACACGGCGGAGGTCTGCGGCTGCAACGGCGTTTGCAAGGGCGCCATCGTCAAGGCGATCAAGGACAAGGGCCTCTTCACGCTCGAGGACGTGAGGAAGCACACGAAGGCCTCCAGCTCCTGCGGCTCGTGCACGGGCCTCGTGGAGCAGATCCTCATGTTCACCGCCGGCGGCGACTATTCGGAGTCGCCGAAGAAGAAGGCCGTGTGCGCCTGCACCGACCGCACGCACCAGGAGGTGCGCGACGCCATCCGCGAGCACCACCTGCTCACGATTCCGGCCGCCTTCCACTTCCTCGAGTGGCGCACGCCCAACGGCTGCGCCTCCTGCCGGCCGGCGATGAACTACTACCTCCTGTCGACCTGGCCGCACGAGGCGAAGGACGACCCGCAGTCGCGCTACATCAACGAGCGCTCCCACGCCAACATCCAGAAGGACGGCACCTATTCCGTGATCCCGCGCATGTGGGGCGGCGAGACCTCGGCTTCCGAGCTGCGCCGCATCGCGAACGTGGTGGAGAAGTACGCCATCCCGACGGTGAAGGTGACGGGCGGCCAGCGGCTGGACCTGCTGGGCGTGAAGAAGGAGGACCTGCCCGCGGTCTGGAAGGACCTCGACATGCCCTCGGGCCACGCCTACGCCAAGGCCCTTCGCACGGTGAAGACCTGCGTGGGCAGCGAGTGGTGCCGCTTCGGCACGCAGGACTCCACGCGCATGGGCCAGGAGCTCGAGCGCGCCCTGTGGCGCATGTACGCCCCGCACAAGGTGAAGCTGGCCGTCTCCGGCTGCCCGCGCAACTGCGCCGAGTCCGGCATCAAGGACGTGGGCGTGATCGGCGTGGACTCCGGCTGGGAGATCTACGTGGCCGGCAACGGCGGCATCAAGACGGAGGTGGCGCAGTTCTTCTGCAAGGTGGGCACCCGCGAGGAGGTCCTCGAGTACGCGGGCGCGTTCCTGCAGCTCTACCGCGAGGAAGGGTTCTACCTGGAACGCACGGTGCATTTCGTGGCGCGCGTGGGCCTGGACTACGCGAAGCGGCGCGTGCTGGAGGATGCCGAGGGACGCAAGGACCTGTGGGAGCGCCTGCAGTTCGCGCTCGACGGCGAGCCCGATCCCTGGCACGAGCCGGAGAAGGCGCGCGTGGACCTGCGCCAGTTCGAGCCCCTCGGAGCCTGACCATGGCCTTCGTTCCCATCGGCAGGCTCGAGGACATCGCCCCCCTGGGCGCGCGCCGCTTCAAGCGCGCGGACGGCGTCGAGATCGCGGTCTTCCGCACCGGGACCGACACCGTGTTCGCCCTGCGCGACAAGTGCCCGCACAAGGGCGGGCCGCTTTCGCAGGGCATCGTGTTCGGCGAATCCGTCGCGTGCCCGCTGCACAACTGGTGCATCGGCCTGGCCGACGGCCACGCCGCCGCGCCCGACGAAGGCGTGATCGAGCGCTTCGCCGTGAAGCTCGAGGGCGGGATGGTCCTGCTGGATCCCGACTCCGGCGTCGCGGAAAACGGATTGTGCTCGCCCATCGCGGTGACAGCCGCCCCGTGACGGCACCCGACCGCCTCGAGACGCGCTCCACCTGCTGCTACTGCGGCGTGGGCTGCGGCGTCGTGATCGAGAGCGACGGGACCCGCATCACTGGCGTGCGCGGCGACCCGGATCATCCGGCCAACCGCGGCCAGCTCTGCACCAAGGGGACGACGCTGCACCTCACGGCGAGTCCCGCCGCCTCCGCAGGCCGCGCGCACTTTCCCGAAATGCGCCGCGAGCGGGGCTCGGCGCGCGGCCGCGCCTCCTGGAACGAGGCGATGGAACTCGTGTCCGGGCGCTTCGCCGCCACGATCCTCGAGCACGGTCCCGATTCCGTGGCGTTCTACGTCTCCGGGCAGCTCCTCACCGAGGACTACTACGCCTTCAACAAGCTCGCCAAGGCGCTGGTGGGCACCGCCAACATCGACACCAACTCGCGTCTGTGCATGTCGTCGGCCGTCACCGGCTACCAGCAGACGCTGGGCGTGGACGCGCCGCCGTGCTGCTACGAGGACATCGACCACGCGGCGTGCCTCTTCATCGCCGGGTCCAACATGGCGCACGCGCATCCCGTGCTCTTCCGCCGCATCGAGGCCGCGCGCGCGCTGAACCCGGCGCAGAAGGTGATCGTGGTGGACCCGCGCCGCACCGAGACGGCGCGCTTCGCGGACCTGCACCTGGCCATTCTCCCCGGCACCGACGTCGCGCTCTTCCACGCGATGCTGCACGTGATGCTGTGGGAGGACCTCGTCGACCGCGCGTACATCGACGCGCACGTCGAGGGGCTCGATCGGCTCCGCGCCGCCGTGCGCGACTGGACGCCCCGATCGGCCGCCGAGGTGTGCGGCGTGAAGGCCGAGGACATCGCCACGGCCGCGCGCTGGTTCGCCGGCTCCCCCGCGACGCTCTCGCTCTACTGCCAGGGCCTCAACCAGTCCACGAGCGGCACGGCCAAGAACGCCGCGCTCGTGAACCTGAACCTCGCCACCGGGCACATCGGCAAACCCGGCGCCGGCCCTTTCAGCCTCACGGGGCAGCCCAACGCGATGGGCGGGCGCGAGGTCGGGGGGCTCGCGACTTCGCTCGCGGCGCACCGTTCGCTCGCGAGCGAAGGCGACCGTGCGGAGATGGCGCGCCTGTGGGGCGTGGATCGCGTGCCGGACAGGCCCGGCAAGACCGCGGTCGAGATGTTCGAGGCCGTGGGCCGCGGCGAGATCAAGGCGATCTGGATCGCCTGCACCAACCCGGCGCAGTCGCTGCCGGACCTGCCCTCGGTGCGCCGTGCGCTCGAGAAGGCCGAGCTCGTCGTGCTGCAGGAGGCGTATCGGGATACCGAGACCGCCGCCTTCGCCGACGTGCTGCTGCCCGCCACGAGCTGGGGCGAGAAGGATGGCACGGTGACCAACTCGGAGCGGCGCATCTCGCGCGTGCGCGCGGCCGTGCCGAAGCCCTTCGAGGCACGGCACGACTGGGAGATCGTCGTGGATTTCGCGCGGCGGCTGGAGGCGCGGCTTCGGCCCGGCCTGCCCTCGCTCTTCCCGTTCGAATCCGCCGAGTCGCTGTGGAACGAGCATCGCGAAACCACGCGCGGGCGCGACCTCGACATCACCGGACTTTCGTATTCGCTGCTGGACGCGCGCGGGCCGCAGCAGTGGCCCTTTCCGGAAGGCGCGGCCGCGGGAGCCACGCGCCTCTACGCCGACGGCATCTTCGCGACACCCACCGGCAAGGCGCGCTTCTTCACCGGCGCCTGGAAGCCCACGGCCGAGAAGGCCGACGCGAAGTTCCCGCTGCGCCTGACGACCGGGCGGCTGCGGGACCAGTGGCACGGCATGAGCCGCACCGGGAACGTCCCCTCGCTCTTCGGCCACGTGGCCGAGCCGCGCCTCGGCCTTCACGCCGCCGACATGGCGAGGCGCGGCATCCGCGACGGCGACCTCGTGCGCGTGGAATCCCGGCGCGGCGTGATCTTCGTGCTGGCGGAAGCCTCGGACGAGCTGCGCTCGGGCCAGGCGTGGCTGCCCATGCACTGGGGCCGGCGCTTCCTGGGCGGGGCGGCGAGCGAGGGCACGAACACGCTCACGATCCCGAGGCTGGATCCCGACTCGTTCCAGCCGGAATTCAAGCACGCCGCGGTGAAGGTCGAGCCGGCCGCCCTGCCCTGGCGGCTCCTCGCCTTCGCGCAGGTGGACGAGGGCGAACTGGCGCTCGTCCTCGAGGGCATCCGCGCGCTGCAATCCGGCGTGGCCTTCCTGAGCGTGGTGCCCTCGGGCCGCGCCCGGGCGGGGTTGCTCGTGCGCGGCGCCCACTCGTCCGCTCCCGCGGCCGCGTGGATCGCCGCGCTGGACGCCCTGCTCGGCCTCGAGGTCGAGGAGGCGATCCGCTACGAGGACCCGCGCCGGAGCGCCTCGCGGCGGATCCGCGTGGGCAACGGCCGGCTGGCCGCGGCGAGACTCTCGGGCGATGCCGATGCGCTGGCGAGCGGGGAGTGGCTGCGCGAGTGGCATCTCGCGGGGCAGCCGGTCGCGGACATCCGCCGGCAATTGCTGATGCCCTCGGTCCGGGCGCCGGCGGGATTCGTGAGCGCGGGGCGCGTCGTGTGCCAATGCCTCGGCGTCACGGAAACGGCGATCGCCACCTCGCTCGCCACGTGCGCGGGCACGGCGGCGCAACGCCTGGCGGCGCTGCAGGCCGAAACGAAGTGCGGGACGAACTGCGGTTCGTGCCTGACCGAGGTGCGACGCCTGGCGGCCGCGAGCGCCGGCGCCGCCTCGCCGATCGAGGCGGGCTAGCCCGGGACGCCCGGACGCCCGCTCTTGCGGAGCTGCTCGCGCTGTTCCTTCGTGAGGACGGCCTCGATCTTCGTGCGCGCCTCCAGGCGGGCCTCGAACATCTGCTTGCGGATCGCCGCGCCCTCGTCGAAGCGCTTGCGCGCGGCCGCCACGTCGAATTCCGCGGCCTTCGCCGCGTCCTGGGATTTCCAGCGCAACTCTCGCTTCGCCCCCATCAGCGCGTGGCTCTTGCGCTGCATCTCGCGGCGGATCTCGGTGACCTTGGCGCGCTGGTCGTCCGTGAGGCCGAGCGCCTCGATCGCCGCGAACGAATGGCCGCCCGGCATGGCGGCGTGCATGCCCCCGCCCATCCCGCGCCCGCCCATCATGCCGTGCTGCCCTTGCATCATGCCGGGGCCCATGCCTTGCCCGTGCATCATGCCCGGACCCATGCCCTGGCCCTGCGTCATCCCGGGGCCCATGCCCTGCCCCATCTGGGCGGCGGCGAACGTCGACAGGCAGGCCGCCGTGAGGGCGGCGATCGCGAATCCTGATTTCATGATCTGTTCCTTTCGGGTCTACGGTACGAATGAAGCATAGCCGCATCGACAGACCCGGCGCGGGGCGAAAAAGCAACCATTTGTAACCTGCGCGCGGCTCAGGCGCGCAGTCGCTTCTCCAGGGCCAGCGCGTCCTCGACGCCCTGGTAGTAGCCCGCGAGGCGCACGCCTTCCCGATAGCCGCGGGCGCGATAGAACGCCCGGGCGACCGCATTGTCCAGGCGGACCTCCGCGCGCACGGCCTCGATGCCCGCCGTCATCGCGCACTTCTCCAGCCACTCGAGGAGGGAAGTGCCCACGCCCCGCCTACGGCCCGCCCCGGCGACCGCGAAAAGCGCCAGGTGGGCGTGCGTGTCGCCGTAATCCATGATCCCGAATCCGGCGAGCCGCCCGCCCTCTTCGCGCGCGACGGCCACGTTGGTCGCGGGATTGCCGATGCTTCCGAGGACGCGCTGCGGCGTCCACGACTGGAGCAGGCCGTGCTCGATCGCGACCGCGGACAGCGCCGAGATGGCGTGGGCGTCGGCGCGGGAGGCGAGGCAGATGCGATGGTGGGAGATCATCGGGTACTAGAATGGATCCGTGACGGACTTCCGCGACCACCATATCAAGAAAGCGCTCGACGAGGCCATCGGCGCCTACCGGCCCGAAAAGACCCGTCGCTCGCGCCTGAAGCGCGTCGCCATCGTCGCCCTGCTGGCGCTCGTCACCGTCGCCGGCTTCTGGACGGCGTTGTACCGCTCCACGCCGAAGCCGGCTAAGCCGGCCGCCGAACGAAGGCCGGTCCCGGTGCAGATCCTGCCGGCGCCCGCGAAGCGCTGAGTCCGGGCGCCCTCAGGAACGCCAGCAACGCCGAAACCGCGAGCCCCACGTCCTGCGCCGTGACGGTCTCGGCGGGATTGTGGCTCACGCCGCCCGCGCCGCACCGGATGAAGAGCATCCCCACCTCGGTCGCTTCGGCCATCACCATGGCGTCGTGACCCGCGCCGCTGGGGAGCTTCCGGACGGGGACTCCGACCGCGGCCACCCCGTCGGCGAGGAGGGCCTGGATGCGCGGCGAGCAAGGCGTCGCCCGCACCGCGTGGTTCTTCCTCGCCGTCACCCCGACGCCCCGCCGCGCGGCGATCGCCTCGAACGCGGCGAAGACGTCGCGCTCCGCCGCCTCGCGCGCCGCGTCCTCGCCGGAGCGGATGTCGACCGTGAACTCGACCTCGCCGGGAATCACGTTGCCGGTGCCGTCCTTCACCTTCAGGATCCCGACGGTGCCCACCAGGCCGGGAACCGCCTTCGCTCGCGCTTCCACCGCGACCACCATCTCGGCGGCGGCCACGAGCGCGTCGCGGCGCATCGGCATCGGCACCGTGCCCGCGTGGCCCGACGCGCCCACGACCCGGACCAGGTGCCGCGTGCCGCCGGAAATGCCGGTGACGATGCCGAGCGGCAGTCCCTCGTCCAGCAGGACGGGGCCCTGCTCGATGTGCACCTCGACATAGGCCGCGATCGTCGCGGGATCGCGGGGGCTGGCGGCGATGGCCCCGGGATCGAGCCCCGCCGCGCGCATCGCCTCCTCGAAGCTCACGCCGTCGGCATCGCGGCGCTCCAGCAGCGCCGCGTCGAACTTGCCGAGGAAGGCGCGGCTCGCGAGGAAGCTCGTCTGGAACCGCGCGCCCTCCTCGTCGGCGAAGGCGACGACCTCGATCGCGACCGGCAGCCGTTCCCCGCGGCGGTTCAATTCGGACACGCAGGCGAGCGGAACGAGGATGCCGAGGATACCGTCGTACTTTCCGCCGTTTCGCACGGAGTCGAAGTGAGAGCCGGTGACGATCGCCTTCGCGCCGGCCGCCGTCGCCTCGTAGCGGCCGATCACGTTGCCCACGCCGTCGGTGCGGACGCTCATTCCCGCCTCGCGCATCCACCCGGCGATCTGCAGCGCCGCGGCGCGATGGGCCGGCGTGAGCCAGGTTCGCGTGTAGTGGTCGGGCGAATCGCTGTGGCGCGCGAGGGCCTCGGCGCGCGCCACGACCTCCCGTCCGGCAGTGGAGGCGTCGAAGGCGGGGGCGTTCATGGCTACAATTCTCGCACGCATGGACACCCCCTCCCCCTTCCTGTTGTCGCCGCAATCGCTCACCCCCGCCTGGGTCGAGCGCGAGTACAACAACCGCGCGCTCGTCCCCGAGCACCCGCAGTTCTTCGCGCGCTGGGAGAGGGACTCGGAGTTCGTCCGCGCGACGCTGCCGGGGCGCCTCGACCTCGCCTACGGGCCGGACGCGCGCCATCGCATCGACCTCTTTCCCGCGAAGGACAGCGACCGCCTGCTCGTCTTCATTCATGGCGGCTACTGGCGCGGCCTCGACAAGCGCATGTTCGCGTGGCTGGCGCCGGCGTGGATGGCGCAGGGCGTGGGCGTGGCGCTCGTCAACTACCGGCTGTGCCCGGCCGTGCGCATCGCGGACATCGTCGACGACACGCTGGCGGCGCTGAACTGGATCGCCGCCCATGCGCCCTCGCACGGCGCGGGCGCGCGGCGAATCGTGCTCGCCGGGCATTCGGCGGGCGGCCACCTCGTCGGGGCGATCTTCGCGGCGGCGCGCGAGCGCTTCGCCTTCGATCCGGACCGCATCGCGGGCGGCGTTCCCATCAGCGGCGTGTTCGACTTTTCCCCGCTGCCGCACTTCTCCGGAAACGCCGACCTGCGGCTCGACAGCGAGTCGGCTCACCTGCTGGACCTGCACGACAGGCAACCCACGATTCCGGCACCGCTCGTCGTGGCGGTGGGCGGGTCGGAGAGCGCGGAGTTCATCCGCCAGTCGCGCCTCATCGCCGATCGCTGGTCCGCGCAGGTCCGCTCGCTGCACGTCCTGCCGGACCTGCATCACTTCAGCGTCCTCGAGGCCCTGGCCGAGCGCGGCCAGCCGCTGTACGCCGCCACCGCCGCCCTCTTCTAAGGGGACGGTTCCTGGGAACCGTCCCCCTAGGCCGTATAATCCACGTCTTTGATTCGGAAGGATTTTCAGCGTGTCCGTGCAGGACCTCTCCAAGCTGCAGATCGATCGAGGCGCGAAGTCCTTCGGGCCGAAGCGCAGGCCGCGCTGGCTCAAGTGGGCCATCGGCGCGGCCGCCGTCGCGGCCGTCGTCGCGTTCGGCGCGATCCGCTCCGCCACCTCTCCCGTCACCGTCGACGTGGCCACGGTCACGAGCGCCTACCCGTCGCAGGGTTTCACCGTGCTCAACGCCACCGGCCGCGTGGTCGCCTGGCGAAAGGCCGCGATCTCCACGAAGGCCACGGGCCGCCTCGAATGGCTGGGCGTGCAGGAAGGCTCGCGCGTGAAGGCGGGCGAGGTGATCGCGCGCCTCGAAAGCCTCGACGTGGCCGCCACGCGCGATTCGGCGGTCGCCGCCGTGACGGCCGCGAAGGCGAACCTCGAGCAGGGCGAGGCGGAAGCGCGCGACGCGGAATCGGCCTACAAGCGGGCGCAGGACCTGTTCGCGAAGAAGTTCATCTCCGAATCCTCGCTCGATACCGCGAAGGCCCGCGCCGAGAAGGCCCGCGCCGCCGTCTCCAGCCTCAAGGCGGCCATCGGCGTGGCCGAGGCCAACGTCCGCTCGGCGAGCGTCTCGGTCGAGCAGACGCTCATCCGCGCGCCCTTCGACGGGATCGTCCTCACCAAGAACGCCAACGTGGGCGACATCATCACCCCGTTCTCCTCGGCCGCGGATTCCAAGGGCGCCGTGGTGAACATGGCGGACATGGAG
>Ga0255338_1005251_pt1 | contig 12158 bp, 10 predicted proteins | sample MeOH1_35cm_T4_19_FD_203715 | JGI IMG/M metagenome (GOLD analysis project Ga0255338, IMG submission 203715) | Sandy soil microbial communities from University of British Columbia, Vancouver, Canada - MeOH1_35cm_T4_195 | ecosystem: Engineered > Artificial ecosystem > Sand microcosm > Unclassified ... | reverse complement strand
TCACAGGTTTCACCAGAAGGCAATTTTCTACGGACGTATTCTTCGTCAGATATGGCTTCCGGAAATGGAAATAGCCTTGAAGTTTATTGACAAGGCACATCGTCCGACATTTCTGAATAAGCTTTCAGCACGATTGCGTGCCCCGGGATTTGTATTCGCTATTCTCGCGCAGGAAATCGGGTGGGGGATCACATTTCTGTTGTACACAAAATTATTTTTCGACCAGTTGTTTTCGCTGGTGAACTATTTCATACCGAAAGAATCGTATTTCGATTACCTGAAGAGAATAGGTGTCGATCCAAAACAAATCAAACAAGTGGTTTCAGATGTCCAGTAAACAACAACTCATTTGCATCACAGGTGCAGATGGCACCGGCAAGACGACGGTCGTAAAAGCGATAGCAGAAAAATATCCGGACGCATACGTTGCCGGTATCTGGGATCTTCTCGATGATCAGCAAGGAGTGCTTTTCCGCTCGAAGCGGGATATTGATGGTTATCTCTGTGGGTTGACTCCTGATTCCAGGTTATTGTTTCTGGCTCACGCGATGAAGTACTCAACGGAAAAAGCAGTCAGATCCGGTGCAGGGATTATTCTCTTGAACGCCTATTGGTACAAGTACTTTGCAACAGAATCAGCTTTGGGTGCAAACTTCGGCCTGGTGAAGAGTCTGGCTGAATCTTTCCCGACTCCCGGCAAGGTGATACGTCTCACGCTTCCGGTTCGGATTGCTGCACAACGGAAGGAACACTATTCCATGTACGAGTGCGGAGCAACGGGCTTAAATGCCGTCAGCGACTTTATCCGCTTCCAGGATTCGGTAACACCCTATTGGCAGAAATTCGAAAACAAAAACTGGATCAGCATCGATGCGTCGCAACCGGTTGAAGCAGTAGTCCGGCAAACTCTTGAAGCATTGCAGCTCTGATGGAAACAATTCTTGTCACCGGATTGGACGGATCGGGGAAGAGCACATTCTTCTCCAATCTCCGCGCGCTGAACAATCCGCATTGCAGTATTGTGCTCGTGCCGCACGTTGATCTCACGCAACTGGATTCAGAAAGTATTACTTACCTCGCAGCAGCTTTCGTCAACAAACTGAGTGAAGTGGCCGATTGCGAAAATATTGTTCCGTTCAAAGCATTGGCAATGTTTTCTTCCATGTTGCTCTTCAAAGAGCTTGCGGAAGCTAAGAAGACTGAATTTGTTTTCTGTGAAAGGCATCCGTTGATCGACACACCGATTTACGCAGGCTTTTATGCATCGCGATTAACGCCCGGCTGCGTACATCCGGAGAAATTGGATGAGCTGGATGCAACATACAGGTTGGAACTGGAGCACCTGGTTGGTTTGCTGCCCGCTGAGTACCGTAAGTCCGGTCAGCATTCTGCGACGCTGCTGAATTTTATTTACGACTGGTTCCATCTACGCAAGAAAGATTCCCTGCGCGATCTGGAATGGCTGTTCGGAGTTTCCCTCCCATCCGTAATTTATTTTCTGAAGGCGGCTCCGGAAATACTCTTTGAACGCATCCGGAACCGTGAACGGCTGGAAGCCCACGAGTCAATAGAAGTCCTGTCGAAACTTGATAGCGCATACGGGCTGATGTTCGGAGCGATCCGCAGGAATACGAAATGCAGAGTCATCACCATTAATGCAGGAAGTGTCGCATCACTGACCGGGTTTTTCGAAACCATCAAACAATACATTGCTTCTCCGGGCGAACTGAATGCGCAGGAGTATTATCCCGCCGTTCCCGGTCGCGGGCTCGTAAATTCTGCTGCAACCCGCATGCGCCTCGATTACCTGCAGGCGTTGGGTTATGAGACTGAAAAAATAGCAGCGCACCATCTTGATCTTCCGCAGGTACAGCACAACATCGAGTCATTCATCGGTTCAGTTGAAATTCCGGTCGGTATGGTGGGCCCGTTATTATTCCGTGATGGCGATCAGGAAGAAATGGTTTATTGTGCCGGTGCAACACTGGAAGGCGCACTCATTGCAAGTATGAATCGCGGTGCAAAAGCAATCAGCCTCAGTGGTGGATTCACGGCTACCGTTGTCCATCAACGCATGGTGCGTGCTCCGCTCTTTCTCATGGAAAGTGAAATGGACGCGGTGAGATTCAGGTCATGGACAGATGACAACTTTGACAGAATCAAAAAGGAGGCGGAGAAACATTCCAATCACGCAACCCTGCTGGATTTACAAACCGTAATCACAGAGAATGCGGCGCATGTTAAGTTCGCATACAACACGGGCGATGCATCAGGACAGAACATGACCACGACCTGTACCTGGTACGCAATGTTATGGATGGTGAAACATTTTCAGGAGGAAACCGGCGTGCAGGTCAGCTCCTACGTTATTGAAGGCAACGCATCTTCCGATAAAAAGGTGTCGGAGTATTCGCGAATGACAGGGCGTGGAATCAGTGTTGCAGCAGAGTGCCTTGTCAAGGAAGAAGTGATCAGAAAAATACTCCGCACAACATCAGCAGCAATTGTTGCCTGTTACGGTCCATCAACGCAAATGGCTAAGCTGGATGGTATGACCGGGTACAACATCAATGTTGCGAACGCGATCGCAGCAATTTTCGCCGCAACAGGACAAGATCTCGCATCAATTCATGAATCGTCGGTGGGCATTCTTCACGTTGAACAAAAGCCGGAAGGGCTGCTTCTGCGGCTGAACCTTCCTTCATTGGTGATCGGAACAGTTGGAGGCGGCACCCATCTTCCGAAACAAAGCGAAGTGCTGAAGATGATGGATTGTCTCGGTAGCGGGAAAGTGAACCGCTTTGCACAACTCATTGCCGGTTTTGCTCTCGGCCTGGAGATATCCACGTATGCTGCTATTGTGAGCGGAGAATTTGCAAAGGCGCACGAAAAACTCGGACGAAACAAGCCGGTGAAATGGTTGCTGCGTTCTGATTTTACGAAAGATTTTCTTGAGAAGGCAGTGGTCCATAATGTTCCGACGGCAGAATTGAAATCAGCACTGATTAACGAAGAAGAACTGACGGATAACGGCATCATCACCAATCTCGCAGGATTAACCAGTAAGAAGCTGATCGGATTCGTTCCGTTTGATTTATCCTACGGCGGTAACGGAAATGAACAACGGAAGGTGCTGATGAAGTCCAAAGCGCTCGACATTGATGTAATCAAAGGATTGCACATGATGGCCGCATCCATTGATCCAAAACTCTCCGACTATATTTATGAATGTCGCAACCATCTTGAATACCGGAACTGCCACGTGAAGGAAATACAGATGTACGAAGCACTTCACGGAGCCGGATTTGAGTCCATGCCCGCTTACTACGGCAGATTCATTGATGAAAAGAGGGAAGCCTTTCTTGTATTCCAGGAATTGCTGGAGAAGAAAGACATGCACCTGTTTAATTCGGAAAATTCACCTGAATTGTGGACCGAAGCGATTACACGAAAAGCATTAGACGCAATTGTGAAAGTGCACAGACACTTTTCAAAGGAAGGTGCTTTGAATGCAGTGCCGCAGGTGGAAGTATTTGATTCTGTTCCTTCACGCAAACTCTATGAAAAACTGGCAGCGATCATGTATTCGGATGCGGAAACGGAAGCCGACAGAGAGATATACCGAAAGATCATGCATTTCCCGGATGAACTGCAGAAAATCAAACCGGTAATTCCGTTGACTGTTGTGCATAACGATTTTAATCCGCGCAATGTGGCGGTCAGAAACAACGGTGCAATCTGCATTTACGATTGGGAACTGGCAGTGCAGAATATACCGCATCGCGACGTAGTGGAGTTCCTGAGTTTTGTTTTGCCAGGAGGATTTACAAAACCGCAATTGCAGAGCTACCTGGATTATCATTATGAGATTTCAGGAACATCCGTCGAAAGGCCTGAATGGAACAAAGGATACGAGCGTGCGGTAATGGAGTACATCCTCACGCGGGTGATGTTCTATAAAGTGGCGGGCATTCTGATGAAGTTAAAATTTCCGGCCAGGGTGCTTGACAATTCATTGCGTATGCTGAAACTGCTGCAGGAATAATCATTCATGGAAGAGGAACCACGTACTGATACTGAAAAATCGCCGCTTTCAAAAACGGTGAAAGCATTGTACGTGCTGCTGGGACTGGCGTGTGTTGTGCTGGCGTACATCGGCATATTGCTGCCGGGAGTTCCGGCTATCCCGTTCATTCTGCTGGCTGCATTTTTCTTTCTCCGTAGTTCCGACAAATTATATGCATGGATGCTGCGCAGAAGAATCCTGGGAAAACTGTTAAGGAAAGCGCACGGCGAAAAACGATCTGTGGGATTCATTGTGTTCGTGATTTCCCAGTTGTGGGTTTCGATCATCGTCGCATGCTACTTATTTATCCATGGACCCATTGCAATTTCAGTGACTGCAGTTTGCGGAATCGGTGCAAGCGTGCTCACCTACCGGCTTATGAAAAAGTGATAACCCTAAAACCAACCAAAGTGAAACAGGACGAAATTCTCAAAAAGGTTACCGCCATCCTGGTCGAAAATCTCGGCGTACAGGACAGTGAGGTAACAATGGAATCGCGTTTTCTCGATGATCTTGGCGCTGATTCGATCATGCTTGCAGAAATCATCATGAATCTCGAAGATGAGTATCACATACGCATTGCTGACGAAGACGCTTTCAGGATACGGACGGTGGGTGATGCAGTCCTTTACATCAATGAGCAGGAAAAGAACAGGGTGGCCTGATAATTACCGGTGATCACCGCTATTCGGGCTTCTTTGAAATTCAGCCGCGATATTTTATTATTTTTCGGATCTCGCTGCTATGTCCGGTAATCGTGCCCGTCGTTGGTTTTCTGCATTGATCGTACTCATTCCTGTGGGTGTGCTGCTGTATGCATTGATTACACAAACGCAGGAAGCGCCGAAGCCAAAAGCGGTGAAGGGAGAAATTGATCTCAGCAACTGGGATTTTACGAAACCCGTTGCACTGAACGGTGAATGGAACTTTTATTGGAGGCAGTTGGTCGTTGAAGAAGTCCCGGAGATTCCATGTTACATGAATGTACCGGGAATATGGAACGGCCACACGATTGATAACGGGAAAATCCCGGCACAAGGTTTTGCTACCTACACGCTGAAAGTACATTTACCGGAAGGAAAAAGGATGTACGCGCTGAATATTCTTACTGTGAGCAATGCGTATAACTTGTGGGTCAATCACACCCTGCTTTCGCAAAATGGTCACGTTGGAGATCGTGAAGAGGATTCTCACCCGCAGTATGCACCGCGTGTTGTGCCGTTCACGACGGATACAGATGTTGTAATATTAACCATGCAGGTATCAAACTTCGACCATTGTAAAGGTGGCTTCTGGCTGCCTGTTGAGCTGGGTGAAGTGGATAACGTTCAGCAGGCCCGCGACAAACGTGTCATGCTCGAGATGTTTCTTTTCGGGTGTCTTTTTATCATGGCGCTTTACCATTTCGGACTGTACGTCTTGCGCAGCAAAGATGCTACTACGCTCTTCTTCGGATTAATGTGCGCAGTGATCGGTATCCGTAGTTTACTGACGGGAGAAGTTCTGATGAACTACCTGTTCCCGGGAATGGAATGGCATTTCGCCAGAAAGATGGAGTATGTTCTCACATTTACCAGTCCGCCGATATATGTAGCATTCTGCCGTAAGTTGTATCCGGCTGTATGGAATAAAACGATTTACCGCCTGATCGAACTGTTCGGCCTTGGACTATGCCTGTTTGTGATCCTTACACCAACTACCATTTTCACCAGTTCTTCTTACGTATTTACCGGTTACGCGTGGATCGTAGGAATGATTACCATTTGGGTATTCATCAAAGCCGTGCGACAGAAACTGGACGGAGCGGGAATATTTCTCGCAACAACCTTGTTCTTCCTGCTGACCATTGTCAATGACACACTCAATCAGATGGAGTTAGTGCACACCGGACTTTACCTTTCCTTCGGTTTGCTCATTGTAACGTTTGCGCAATCATTCAGCCTCTCATCACGTTTTGCGAATGCATTCTTCTCCGCCGAAAATTATGCTGATACGTTCAGAAAATTTGTTCCGGCGCAGTTTCTTTCCCGTATCGCGAAGGAGGGAATTCATTCCATCAAACCCGGTAATGCAGAGCGGGAAGAGGTAACTGTGCTGTTCAGCGATATCCGGGGTTTCACCTCAATTGCAGAAAGCATGTCGCCGGATGAAGTATTCCGTATGCTCAATAAATACCTGTCGTATGTAGAGCCGCCGATCAGCTCGAACAATGGTTTCATCGACAAGTATATGGGCGATGGAATCATGGCTCTCTTCGAAAAATCAGCGTCAACGCGCAGTGCAAAATTTGCAATTGATGCTGCGTTGCAGATGCAGGAAGCGCTTTCTGTATACAATCGTCAACGGGTTGCTGATGGAAGAACACCGCTCGTGATGGGAATCGGTTTGCACATCGGACAGGTGATTATCGGTACGTTGGGTGCAAACGACCGAATGGATTCTACGGCCATCGGCGACGCGGTAAATCTAGCCTCGCGCATTGAAGGAATGACGAAAATGTACGGCGTTCCGGTTCTTGCAAGCCTTGATACGTTGCGTGCACTGGAAGATACTTCAGTTTACAGGACACGGTTTGTCGACAATGTTACGGCAAAAGGAAAACACGAACCGGTTCAGATCTGGCAGGTTATCGGTAAGAGCGACGGCAGCATCGCAGGAAGTTATTTCGGAATGCTCGCAGCGTATAACCAGGGAATAGAATTCTATCGCGAAAAGAAAATATCCCAGGCAAAAGAAATGTTCGAACACGCACTTGCACTTGAACCAACCGATAAGGTTTCCGCGATTTACCTGGAACGTTGCGTGAAGTTTCTTACCACGGGAGATGATTCCCACATTGCAAACGTTGCGAAGCTCGAAGAAAAATAGGAAGTCATTAAGTTGTTGAGCAGGCAAGTAGAGGTCCTCATTGACTTGCCTGCTTAATGACTTAAAAACCGAATTACTATCCAGTGATGAAATACGCAATCTTCGCGTTGGTAACTGATGTAGGATTTACCACCATTACCGGAATCTGTGCTTCGTTTGTGATCGTTTCACGTTCGGCCGTACCATGGAGCAATTCGTGAACGCCGCGTTCCTGGGAATTCACTACAGCAATCAGATCGGCGTCCGTCTTCTTCGCGTATTCGAGCATCTGCTTCACGAAGTTTCCTTTTTCAGGAGCCATCTGGATGTCGAAATCAATTTTTTTCTTCTGCAGCTCGTTCTTCGCGTAGTTAGTATTCAGCATAATGGACTTCTTAATGAATTCATCCGTTTCATGCTGAGAAAATATATGAATCTTCGACCCGAAATATTCAGCCATCCTGATCGTGAGCTCCAGTTTCTGTTTGGATTCTTTACTCAGATCCATCGGCAGTACAATGTTCTTATACCCGTTACGGACTCCGCGCTCCTGCACAACCACAAACGGAACGTTCGAATTCGTAAATACTTTTACAGCGTAGCTTCCGGTAATATGCTGCATGCCTTTCACTCCATGCGTTCCCATGAAAATGAGTTTTGCGCCAAGCGTTTCAGCTACACCACCGATATCATCGAAAATATTTCCTTCTTTCACCAAAGTATCAATCGTAACTCCCGACCACGCAGCCGCCTTCTGAGCAGCCTCGGCAAGTTTCGCCTGGGCATTCTTACGATCAGATTCTTTTCCAATTACGTGCAGGAGGGTAACCTGACCGTTCACTGCTTTTGCAACAGAAAGGGCGTGCTGCAAGGCACAATCAGCAACAGCTGTAAAATCTGTAGGGACCAGAAAAAGGTTTTGCGTTGACATAGTAAATCTTGTGAGGGTACGAATATAATAAAAAGGGGATGAGGGACGAGGGATGGGGGACAGGGGACGGGTGTCCGGGATGGGGCGAATATCGTGGTTCCTGCCGGTTACAATAGCCTGCTGCCCAACGATCCCTGTGATTACTACTTCCGCTGTTCAGATCGCATACTCATCCCCATCCCGGATTCCTATTCCCTATTCCCTATTCCCCATCCCCCGTTCCCCATCTCCCATTCCCCATTCCCCATTCCTCATTCCTCATTAAATCCCTTATTATCGAATTCCCGTATATCTTCGAAATTTAGTGCTGATCTTTGTGCTCACTTCCTAAATAACACCACCCGGAACTTCATGTACATATTATACTTTTTCCTCGCTCATTGGTTCCTGTCGCTTTTTGCACAAACCTTTTTCCTTCACCGTTATGCATCGCACAAGATGTTTGCGATGAATCCGTTCTGGGAAAAATTCTTCTACTTCTTCACGTTCATCACACAAGGTTCTTCTTTCCTGAATCCGCGGGCGTATGCGATCATGCACCGGATGCATCATGCGTACAGCGACACAGAAAAAGACCCGCATTCGCCACACTTTTTCAAAGACGTCTGGCACATGACGATGAAGACAAAAGACATCTACCTGAACTACGCCAAACATGGTGCACAACCTGAAAAAGCATTCCAGGGAAATTATCCGGAATGGAAATGGCTCGACAAAATTTCCGACATGTGGTTTGTGCGTGTTGGGTTCGGTGTATTGTACTTTTTGTTTTACCTGAAATTTGCGCCCTACTACTGGTGCTTCCTTTTACTTCCGGTTCATTTTTTCATGGGACCTGTACAAGGGGCAATCGTGAACTGGTGTGGACATAAGTACGGTTACAGTTCATTTAAGAACGACGATCACAGTAAGAATACAGTTCCGCTTGATTTTTTCCTCATGGGAGAGCTCATGCAGAACAATCACCACAAAAGTCCGAACAGCCCGAACTTCGGAAAGAAGTGGTTTGAGTTCGATCCGACTTATCCGGTGATCATGGCATTGAACTGGGTAGGAATAATCAGGCTGAGGAAAGCGGCGGTTTAAACTTTCAGAACGACCATCGTAACCGCAGATAGATCGCGGTACCTGCACTTTTGTAATTATTGCTCTGATCGTAAAAAAAGGTTTGGCCGATCAATGCCAGGTCCCAGTTTTCACCAACGGAAATGGCCACCGATGGCAACAGAATGACCGTGCTGTTTTGCGGGGAGAAGATCAACGCAAGACTTCCGTTTATCAACGGATTGAAACTTTTGCTGAGCTGGCCGAAAAATGAATGTTCAAAAGGCATGAGTCTTTTCGCTGACAAAACTGCTCCGGTCAGTTCCTGCACCCCCGAAAAAAGTCCCTTGCCTTCGCTGTTGTACAGGTACGATATCATCGCAAAATAATTGTTCCTGAAACTGCGGTCCATTGAAACAGAAGCCGACAAAACACCGGCAGTATCCATCATCTGTTTATAAGGATGAAAATAGGCGACCTCTCCTTTGAATCCGATGTTGCGGATATTTCCGGCCCAGCCTGTGCCCAGCACAACATCCTGAAAACAAACTCCGGTAAAGCCCTGAAGATCGTATTGACGGAAATTTGTTTTATACATCACGGCACCCACCTGCTCTTCTGCAGTACGCGCGAATTTGTAGGCAACTTCGAATGATGAAAAACCGCCGGAGTAATATTGAATACGAACGGCATCTGAACCGGGACGTTCTTCATAGTCGAAGTCGAAATAATTAAACGTATTGAAAATATCGTTCGGGTTCCACACCAGGTTAATGCCCCAGTTAATGCGTTGCCTTCCTGCAGTGATTTCCCATTTTTTGTGCGACCAGTTCAGCAGCAAGCGGTCGAGCATCGTGTTGAGTACGACCGATGTGTCGTCAACAATATTATAAGAGAGATCCACAACGCCCTTATCAGCATCGATCAGGCTCCCGTAACCCGGGGTCATCTTCACCTGCTCACCATAAAACAATCGGTTACGTGCTTCAATACGCAGGTGAATTTCCGGCGAAAGATTCCACCTGAAATTAATCCGGTTATGCACAAGATTTCCTGTAGTCAACGAGCCTTTTCTGTCCGTGAAGGAAACCCAGTGCATGTCTTTGATATAGCCATGAAACTGAACGCTGGGACTTTTCCGGTTCATCAATGTATCCTGTGCGTAAAGCATAAACGGGAAAAGTAATGCGCCCAGCACAGCGAACAGCCATCGTGCAGCAGGGGGCGCATGCATCCGTTCATCGTTTTTCATCCGAGGATATTTTTCCATCTACGAGAGTTATGACGCGACGGGCTTTGTCAATTACACGCTGATCATGGGTCGAAAAAATGAACGTCATATTTTCTTCAGAGTTGAGGCGTGCCATGATGTCGAGCAGATTGCCTGCTGACTTGGAATCCAGATTGGCAGTCGGTTCATCTGCGAGTACAAATTGTGGTTTGGATGCTAAGGCCCTTGCAACTGCAACCCGTTGTTGTTGTCCGCCGGAAAGTTCGGAAGGACGGCTGTCCATTTTATCCTCCAGGCCAACTTCCCGCAACAGGCTGAGGACGCGTGTGTCGCGTTCCTTTTTATTTATTTTCTGCAGTAACATGATGAACTCAACATTTTCCCGGGCAGTAAGAACAGGAACGAGATTATATGATTGGAACACGAACCCGATGTTGTGCAGGCGGAAGTTGATCAGCTGGTTGCCTTTCAGATTGGTAATGTCGGTGCCGTTAATGATTACATGTCCAGTTGTTGGGCTGTCAAGCCCTCCGATGATATTGAGCAGGGTGGTTTTTCCCGAACCGGACGGACCCACAAGCGCAATGAATTCTCCACGTTCTATGTGAAGGTGTACCCCGTTAATTGCATTGACAGGAATTTTCTTTTCGTCGTAAACTTTGGTGATGTCGTGCGCATCAATGACAGGATCCATGGTTAAGGGATTATATTTTTCGGATTGCTTCGGCCGGATGTAAGCGAACTGCGCGTATCGCAGGATAAATTGCGGATAATACAGCTGTAAGAACGGTCATTAGTGTTAGCGGTAAATAATATCCTGAATCGAGTTCAGGATAAACGATGCTGCTGAAACCATAGTTAGCAAGACCTTCAGAGAACATGGAAATGTCTATTCCGTGATTGCCAGTCCACCGTATTGTCAGGTAAGCAATCAGTAAACCCAGCGGTCCGCCGATCAGCGCGAGAAAAACAGTCTCGAGAACAACCATAGTAAATACGCGCATCCTGCTCATGCCGATGGCCATCAGCATTCCTGTTTCGCGTACACGTTCAAGCACCGCCATCAGCATGGTATTCACAATACCGAAGGTGAGTGCGAGCAGAATAAATCCAACGAATATGTACAGGTACTCATTGAAAGAGTTTACAACCAGTTCCAGTTCGGGTGATAAGTCTTTCCACGTTTTGACGCTGGTCTCCGGAAACTTATTCCGGAGCGAAGTCTTCAATGCATCGGCTTTGTCGTCTTTCAGCAATATTGCAATTTCATGCGGAGCGTTTTCTGTTTGCAGCAGTTGACCCAGGTCAGCAGTACGCACGTACACATTCATTTCATCAAGCGTCGAGTTTTTTGACCGGTAAATTCCCGATACCCTGAAAGCAGAGGCAACAATTTCACCGGTGCTGTCCTGGAACGTAAGCACGATTTTGCTTCTGAGTTTTACTTTCAGTTTGGAGGCCAGTTTCTCCCCGATGAGAATCGGGTTCCGCCCGGAAGTGTCGAGGTATTTTCCTTCAGTAACGCGGGATGCAAGTTGAGTTACATTATTTTCATCCTCCGGAAATATTCCATAGATAGTGACACCGGAAGCAGTGGTGGGTGACGAGATCATTCCTGCAGAAACTGTACGCGCTGTTACAGCCTGCACTTCTTCAAGTGTGTTCACATATCGGACGATGGCACTGCTGTTCGGAAGTACATAACGCACCTCATTGTCTTCTTCTTCAAAACGCGGAGCGTGAATCTGAATGTGCGAAAACTGGGTTTCAACAGCTTCGCGCATATACTGTTGGTACATGCCCCAGGAAAATGCAACCATGAAAGCTCCTGCCCATAGACCTGTGGCTATCGACATGATCACAACCATGCTGCGGACTTTATGCCGCCAGATATTTCGCCACGCGATCAGAGGTACCATGGGTTCAGCTTCTTATTGCTTCAATAGCATTGAGTGAAATAACTTTACGCATGGCGTATAACGACAGCACCACGGCGATTGAAAAAACAATCACTGCCTGCTCGGTGAAAACATGCGGCT
>Ga0255338_1005250_pt1 | contig 12159 bp, 12 predicted proteins | sample MeOH1_35cm_T4_19_FD_203715 | JGI IMG/M metagenome (GOLD analysis project Ga0255338, IMG submission 203715) | Sandy soil microbial communities from University of British Columbia, Vancouver, Canada - MeOH1_35cm_T4_195 | ecosystem: Engineered > Artificial ecosystem > Sand microcosm > Unclassified ... | reverse complement strand
TGCCTGCACTGGAGAGTAATTCTTCGGCATACGGAAGATCTCAGAGAAAATAAATGAACATTAGATCTCCGGTGATTATATATTTGATAATTACCGATTGACAACCGGTTAACCGACCACTGTTGTTGCGCAAGCAATTGGTCTAGATTTAATTTAGAATAATCCAACGCAAGGCGAATGCGACGTTCTGGCCAGTGGAAAAATCCGTTGGCAGAGCGAACGCGACTCCGCGGCTGGATCGAACTCAAAACGGGGCTGAGAAACCTTTATGCCTGCGATGGATCGTCTCAACAGACGTCTTGCGTTCTTACAGCTTGGCCCGGAAGCGCTGGCCCGCCTCCGCGCCACCCGCGACATCGTCAGTGCATCCGCGCCGGACGCTCTCGATGCGTTTTACACGCAGCTCCGCAGCTTTCCCGAGACGAGAGCCTTCTTCGGCAGCGAACAGCACATCGAAGGTGCCAAGCGGCGCCAGCTCAAGCACTGGGACGCGATCGCCTCTGCCAAATTCGACGAAAACTACATCGACGCCGTCACGCAGGTCGGCAAGGTCCATGCCCGCATCGGGCTGGAGCCGCAATGGTATATCGGCGGCTACGCCCTCATCATCGAGAAGTTGATCGCCGGCATGCTGCAGGCACGCTGGCCAAAGAGCACGCTGGGCAAGCGCATGCCCGGCGCCGAGGAGCGCGCCGCCGAGGTTGCCACCGTCGTCAAGGCCGCCATGCTGGACATGGACTACGCCATCACCGTCTATCTCCAGGCCTCGGAAGAGGCGCGGCTGAAGGCCGAGGCCGAGGCCAGCGCCGCCGAGCAGGCCAAGACGGCCGAGCGCGAGCTTGCGATCGCCTGCGTCAGCGACAGCATGGCGGCGCTCGCCGAGGGCGACCTGACCTATCGCATGAGCGCCGACATTCCGAGCGAATACGCGCAGATCCGTAACCATTTCAACGCTGCGATGGACCGCCTGCAGGATATGGTCGGAACCATCAAGCGGACCTCCGCGACGATCGCCGCCTCCTCCCAGGAGATCAGCAGCGGCTCGCATGACCTCTCGACACGGACCGAGCAGCAGGCTGCGGCGCTGGAGGAGAGTGCAGCGACCACCGAGCAGCTCGCCGCCTCGGTCAAGACCTCGACCCAGGCTTCGCGCCGCTCCGTCTCCCTCGCCGACGAGGCGACCAATGTCGCCCGCACCGGGGGCCAGATCGTGCGCGACGCGATCGAGGCGATGGCGCGGATCGAAGACGCCTCGAAGAAGATCTCCGAGATCACCTCGGTGATCGACGGCATCGCCTTCCAGACCAACCTGCTCGCGCTCAACGCCGCAGTCGAGGCCGCGCGCGCCGGCGATGCGGGCCGTGGCTTCGCCGTCGTCGCATCCGAGGTGCGCGCGCTCGCTCAGCGTTCGGCCGATGCCGCCAAGGACATCACCGGCCTGATCTCCTCTTCGGACGCCGAGGTCGCGGGAGGCGTCAAGCTGGTCAGGCAGGCAGGCGAGACGCTCGACCAGATCGTCGCCGCCTCGGCCAAGGTTTCGAGCACGGTGCAGGAGATCGCCAGCGCCTCCAACGAACAGGCGAGCGGCATCGACGAGATGAGCCAGACCGTCGGCCACATGGACGAGATCACCCAGCAGAACGCGGCCCTCGCCGAGGAGAGCGCGGCTTCGGCGCTTGCGCTGCTCCAACAGATCGGGCAGCTCAACCAGCTCGTCGCCAGCTTCCGCACGGAACGGGAAGGCCAAGGCCTCCGCCGCGCGGCCTGACGCGGCTCGGCTGCTAGCCGCCCGCCAGCCGCCAGACGCTGCTGCGCTTGATCTCGGCATCCTCGAGCGCGCGCGTCACCGGCACCTCATAGGTCGCGACCATCTCGAGCCCCGCCTTCGGCAGATAGCTGCGGCCAGGGTCGCCGATCAGCACGGTCGCGCCCCGCGCTGAGAGCCCCGACAGCCAGCCGATGACGCGCTCGGCCATGTCGCGCTCATAGCAGACGTCGCCTGCGCAGATGACGTCCCAGCCCTCGTCGCGGCCGATGAGGTCCTCACACCGCGCCGCAACGGTGACGCCGTTGGCGGCCGCATTGATGCCGATCGCCACCGCGGCGAAGGCGTCGATGTCGCAGGCTTCGACCTGCGCAGCGCCTCCCTTCGCGGCCGCGATGGCGACGAGCCCGGAGCCCGAGGCGAAATCCAGGACGCGCCGGCCGGCGACGATCTCGGGATGGTCGAGGAGATGGCGCGCCAGCGCCTGCCCCCCAGCCCAGGCGAAGGCCCAGAACGGCGGTGGCAGACCGATGACCGCGAGCTCGTCCTCGGTCTTCTGCCAGAGCTCGGTCGCCTCCTCGGCGACATGGAGCGCGATCTCCGGCGCATGCGGCACCGGCAGCAGCCGTGCATGGGCCCGGATGAAGCCTGCGCGATCGAGTTCGGTCTCCGCGCCGCTCATGCGGCGACGTCCGTCGTCGGCACCCCCAGGAGACTGAGATAAAGCGCCTTCACCGCATTCATCACGTCGCGCTCGGTATGGCCGTCGAGCAGGCGGGCGCGCGCATTCGTTCCCATGCGCTCGGCGAGTGCCGGAGCGCCGGCGAAGACGATGAGCGCCTTGGCGAGGGCCAGCGCATCGTCCGCCGGCACGACCATGCCGTCCTGCCCGTCGCGCACGAAGTTGCGGCAGCCCGGCACGTCGGTGGTCAGGATCGGCCGCCCGCAGGCCGCCGCTTCCAGGATGGTGCGCGGCAGGCCTTCGCCGCCGCGCGAGGGCAGGATGCAGAGGTGATGAGCCTTCCAGACGCCGTCGATGTCCCGCGTCGGCCCTGCCCAGGTGATGCCGGGCCGGGCCGCCCATTGCTTCAGCGTCGGTTCGGGGATGGCTTTCGGATTGGACGGGTCCGGCGCGCCATGGATGGTGAGCTCGACCCTGGCGCCCTGCTCGCGGGCGAGCCGGACCGCCTCGACGGCGAGATCGACGCCCTTCGACCAGAGCATGCGCGCCACCAGCGCAACCTTGAGTGGCGGAGCCGGCGGCATCGGCGAGGGCAGCAGGATGAGCGGATCGACGCCGGCCCCGCCGACCAGCGCGACCTTCTCCGCATCCTGCGGATCCAGCCCGAGCGTCACCGGATCATCCGGGTTCTCGAACAGGAAGCGCACCTTCGGGCCGTCGATCACGCGCCTGAGCCAGCTGGTCGCCGCGAAGCGTGCCGCCTCCGCGAGCCGGTCCTGCCGGGCGCCCAGGAAGCCGAGGCCCGTCAGCGCATAGACCCGCCGCTCGACCCCGGCGAGGCGGCCGGCGAGCCCCGCGAGCGCGATGGGTTTGAGCGCGATGCAGTGCAGGATGTCGGGTTGCTCCGCCGCGATCAACCGCTTCAGCGCCATGACCTGCCGGAACAATGCGCGCGGATCGAGGCTGCGCCGCTCCGCCTCCAGCGCGATCAGCCGCGCGCCGGTCGCCTCGATGGCCCGGCGGTGATGCCGCTCGCGGGCGATGACCGCGACGTCGAAGCCGAGCTCACGCCCCGCCCGCGCCATCGGCAGGAAGTGCGAGGCGAAGAACCAGTCCTCTGTAGCGACGAACAGCAGTCTCGGGCGGCGCGGCATGGCGCCATCAGGCCGATCGGGCGGCGAAGGTCAAGCCCGCAGGGTCCTGCGCTCGGCTTACGGCCGCGCCGTCGCGACCGGCAGGACCCGCGACAGCGCGCCGACCAGGTCGATCCGGCCAGCGCCGTAGGTCGGGTCGCGCCCCTTGGAGCCGAGATCGGCCGCGGTCTCGCCGAGAATCCGGCGGGCGCTGTCGGCGTCGAGCTCCGGCTGCTTCTCGACCAGCAGCGCGATCAGTCCCGAGACATGGGCGGCGGCGATCGAGGTGCCCGAGGTGAAAGCGTAGCGCCCGGCCGGCTCGGCGGTCAGCACGTCGACGCCCGGCGCCGCGATCGCGATGTAGCTGCCGCGATTGGCGTCGATGAAAACCTTGTCGTCGGCGTCGGTCGCCGTCACCGCGATGACGCTCGGATCGGCGCCGGGATAGAGCGGCGCCGAGCGGCTGCCGCCATTACCCGCCGCGGCGACCGCGATGACGCCGCGCTCCTTGGCGCCGGCGAGCGCGCGCGACAGCAGGCGATCCTGCGGCCCGGCGAAGCTGAGATTGACGATCTTGGCCCGCTGCTGGACCAGCCACTCCAGCGAGGTGGCGATCTGGAACGACTTGCCATTGGCCGAGGTCGCCTGCGTGCCGCCGAAGGCGCGCGCGACAAGAAGCCGCGCCGCCGGCGCGATGCCCTGCAGCTCGCCATGGGCGACGATCGCGGTCGCCATCGAGGTGCCGTGCGCATGCGGCGTTGCCAGCCCGTCGACCGCATCGAGATAGCCGAGGATCGAGCCGCTGATCTCGGGATGCTCCATGTCGACGCCGGAATCGATCATGCCGACCCGGATGCCGCGCCCCAGCGCGAGCCTGCGCGCCTCGGCAAGGCGCAGCTTGTCGACGACATATTGCGGCGGCAGCACCCGGCGCACCATGCCGGTGCCGCGCGCGGCCGTCGTCGACTCGCCGAGCTTGAGGCTCGGCATCGGCGGCTGGTCGGCCGTGTCGGAGGAGGCCGTCGACGGGCCGTCCGGAGCAGGCTTCAGCGCGGAATCCTGCTGCAGGTCGAAAAGGAAATTCGGCTGAGCCCCGGCGATGCTGGTGTCGTCGGCCATCTGGGTGAGCACGGCCCTGAGGTCGCGCCCCGCCTCCAGCTTGGCGCGGATGATGGTGACGCCGGCCAGCTCGAAGCGCTGGCGCGCGATCAGCGTCGCGCCATAACGGCGCAGCACGGTGTCCGCCTCGGCATTGGGAGCGAGCTCGAACAGCACCTCGTCCGGCACGAAGCGGGTCTCATCCGGCGCCGGAACGATGCTGCGCTGCTGGCGCGGCTGCTGCCACATCGCCGGCGGCACGCGCACCGAGCGGTTGGCCGGGGGGCTGGCGACAGGCTGCGGCTCCGCGGCGGGAGCCTGCGCCAGCCGGGTTTCCTGTGCCGATACAAGCCCCGGCGCCAGCATGAGCCCGAACGCGAGCAGGCCGGCGCCGAGGAGGCGCCGGGCCGGCGATCTGCGAGCGAACCGGAAAGGCTGCATGGCGGGGCCCTCCTGCGACGGAAGCATCATGCCACGAGGCCCAGCCGTCACGCCAGAGAGCCGATCACGGCGCCGGCGCGACGAAGCTGACGATGGCGCTTTCGCTCTTCATCCGCGCTGCGATCGCGTCGACCTGGGCGGCCGAGAGCGAGGCGTCGCCGACGCGCACCTTGAAGAAGCCATTGGCGCGCGGCCCGTCGACGACCGAGGCGTCGAAACGCTTGAAGAAGGAGGCGATGTCGCCGGCCCTCGCCTCGGGCGAGAAGCTCAGCAGCACATAGCGCTCCGAGGCCTGCGCGCCCGGCGCCGAGGCGGTCTGGAAGCTGGCGCCGTCGCGTAGCGCCAGGCCCGTGATGGCGACGCCCTGCAGCGCGATCAGCGCTATCGCCGCGGCGCAGGCATAGGCGAGCCGTCGAGCCGGCTGTGCCGCCAGCAATCCGCCGAGCCAGCCCATCACGCCCCCGCCGAGGCCTTCCTTGGCCCGCGCCAGCAGCGGCGCCGTTCGGGGCGCCCCCTCGATACCGGCCATCAGCTTCTCGAGCGCCCGGTGCGAAGGGGCGCCGAGGCTCTCGTTGAGCAGCACGGTCTCCGCCATGTCGTCGCGGATGATTTCGAGCCGGGCAGCGAGTTCGCTGTCGCTGGCCAGCGCCGCCTCGACGCGCAGCTTGTCCGCGTCCGAGATGCGGCCATTGGCATAGAAGGGCAGCAGCTCTTCGAGCTCGCGGCGCTTCGAATCGCTTGCGATGCTGTCGGTCATCACGCCACTCCTCCGGCGGCCCTGCCGCTGTTCAAAGACTTCGACTCAGGGCCAGCCACGGTCGATGCCAGCGGCCTTGAGCATCTCGCCCAGCTTCTTGCGGGCATGGAAAAGCCGTGTCTTGACGGTGTTCTCCGGTATTCCGACGATCCGCGCGACCTCCTCGACGGAAGTCTCGTGATAGTAGACGAGGTCGATGACCTCGCGGTGTTCGGCCGAGAGCCGTTCGAGGCAGGCGCGGATCGCGAGGCCCTTGTCCTGCTTCTGCAGCACGACCTCGGGGCCGTCCGACTCGTCCTCGATGCTGGAGGCGTAATCCTCGTCGAGCTCGGCATCGCGGCGCTTGCGCAGCAGCGACCAGGCCTTGTTCCGGGCAATGGCGATGAGCCATGTCGCGACCGAGGCTCTCGCCTCGAAGCGATCGGCCTGTCGCCATAGGTCCATGAACACGTCACTGATCACATCCTCGGCAAGCGCCTCGTCGCGGACGAGCCGCAGCACGAAACGGTAGACCCGCACCTGATGCCGCGAAAACAGCACCTTCATCGCGAGTCGGTCGCCGGAAGCGATCCGCTTGACGAGTTCCTCGTCCGATTCCGTATGCATCGCCCCTCGAAGGCAAATTCATCCCGGCTCGCACAGAGTTCGTCGCGGCAAGACGGGAAAAGGTTCAATCGGGCGCGACATTAATCCGACGCGTTCGATTTGCCGATAGGGAAGAGCAGGTTTCCGTCGGGTCAAGACAAGACCTCATCCTGAGGAGCCGCGAAGCGCCGTCTCGAAGGATGTGCCAGATCGCTCCGGAACCAACTGTAGCATCCTTCGAGACGCAGCCTTCGGCTGCTCCTCAGGATGAGGGCTGAGTTGCTTTATCCGGTGCAGGACATGAAAAGGGGCGCTCACGGCGCCCCAGATCGCATCCACTGATGAGCGCGTCAGCGCCTCAGCGGCGTTTGCCGGCCGTACGCAGCTGCATGTACTGCACGGCTTCCAGCAGCACCTTGCGCGGCCGCTCGGCATCGCGCTTGGCCTGCTCCGCCTTGCGGGCGGCCTCACGGGCGAGCTCTTCCTGGCGCTTCGCTTCCGCGATGCGCTCGCGCTCGAGCGCCTCCAGGCGCTCCTTCTCGGCCCGGACCTTCGCCTTCTCCGCCTCGCGCTCGGCGCGAGCCACGGCAATGGCCTCCCGCTCCGCGCGTCGCGCCACCATCGCCGGATCGTCTGCCTTCGGCCGGGCCTTGAAACGCTCGAGAAGCGCCTGCTTGGACTTGGCGGAATTGGCTTGGCGGTCGGTGAAGCTGCGGTCGTTCGGATTCTTCAAGTGGTCTTCTCTCGGGTTGTTACGGGTGATTTTTCAGCCCGCGCGGGGGGCTTAATCCAGATCGAACCTGATTGGTATCGAAATCCACGCGCGGCAGCCCCGCTTCCAGCGCAAAACAGGCGTTTTTTTGAGGTGCGGGCGACGGAACCGTGACATAGGCATGGTTCGCCGCTTTACAAGCACGCGGTTTTCGCCAACAGGCGAAGCCCCTGCCCAACGATTGCTCACTGCCGTGCAGACGCCCTCGCTTTCCGAATTCCGCCGCATCGTGGTCAAGGTCGGCTCCAGCCTGCTGGTCGACCGGTCCCGCGGCCGGCTGCGCCACGCCTGGCTCGCCGCGCTGGCCGAAGACCTCGCCGAGCTGCATCAACGCGGCGCCGACGTCCTTATTGTCTCCTCGGGCGCGATCGCGCTCGGCCGCACCGTGCTCAACCTGCCGTCGGGCCCGCTCCGGCTGGAGGAGAGCCAGGCGGCGGCGGCCGTCGGCCAGATCGCGCTCGCCCGCACCTGGGCCGAGGCGCTCGGCGCGCACGACCTCACCGCCGGCCAGATCCTGCTGACGCTCGCCGACACCGAGGAGCGCCGCCGCTATCTCAACGCGCGCGCCACGCTCGGCCGCCTGCTCGACCTGCGCGCCATTCCCGTCATCAACGAGAACGACACCGTCGCCACCACAGAGATCCGCTACGGCGACAATGACCGGCTCGCCGCTCGCGTCGCCACCATGGCCGGCGCCGACCTGCTCGTGCTCTTCTCCGACATCGACGGGCTCTATACCGCCCCGCCCGCGAAGGACCCGGCGGCCCGGCACATCCCGCTCGTCGAGCGCATCACGCCCGAGATCGACGCCATGGCCGGCGGCGCGGCCTCGGAATTGTCGCGCGGCGGCATGCGCACCAAGATCGAGGCCGGCAAGATCGCAGCCGCCGGCGGCACGCACATGCTGATCGCCGACGGGCGCGGCAAGAACCCGCTCGCCCATGTGGCCGCGGGCGGACGCTGCACCTGGTTCCTCACCGCCTCGACGCCCGCCACCGCTCGCAAGACCTGGATCGCCGGCACGCTGGAGCCGCGCGGCACGCTCCATATCGATGCCGGCGCGGCGCGGGCGCTGCGCGGCGGCGCGAGCCTGCTGCCGGTCGGGGTCAGCCGCATCGAGGGCGAGTTCGCGCGCGGCGACGCCGTGCTGATCCGCGATCCCGAGGGCCAATTGCTCGGACGTGGCCTCGTCGCCTATGACGCGGGTGAGGCGGCGCTGGTGCTCGGCAAGGCTTCGCGCGACATCGAGGCGGTGCTGGGCTATTCCGGTCGCGCCGAGATGATCCACCGGGACGACATGGCGCTCGGGCTGGGCTAAGGTGCTTTCGATATTTCAGGAAACGCGCCGTCATCCCGGGCGCAGCGAAGCGAGGACCCGGGATCCATGACGGAACGTTTCCGATGAAGGTTCAGGCATGGATCCCGGATCGCCGCTTGTCCGGGATGACGGGGTGTTCCCCCGCAACGACAAAACCTGGGTTGGGGTGAAATGACTGGCGACAGCGCGCTGCGCATCATCGCGACCAACGGCACCGAACGGGATGTCGGGCTCGTCATGCAGGAGGTCGGCCGGCGGGCCCGCGCGGCGGCGCGGCGGGTCGCGCTCGCTCCGGCAGAGCAGCGCAATGCCGCCCTCCTCGCCATGGCGCAGGCGCTAGGCGCCCGCGCGCCGCGCATTCTCGCCGCCAATGCCCAGGACCTCGTGGACGGACAGAAATCCGGCCTGAGCGCCTCTTTCATGGACCGGCTCGCCCTCGACGAGAAGCGGCTTGCGGCCATCGCCGATGCCGTCGCCGACGTCGCCACCCTGCCCGATCCGCTCGGGCGCGTGCTGGCGGAATGGACGCGGCCGAACGGCCTGCGTTTCGAGCGCGTCGCCACGCCGCTCGGCGTCATCGCCGTGATCTTCGAAAGCCGTCCCAACGTCACGGCCGATGCCGGTGCGCTCTGCCTCAAGAGCGGCAATGCCGCGATCCTGCGGGCGGGCTCCGATTCCTTCCGTTCCTCGACCGAGATCGCCGCCGCCATGCGCGAGGGCCTCGAGGCCGCCGGCCTGCCGGGCGATGCGATCCAGCTCGTGCCGACGCGGGACCGCGCCGCCGTGGGCGAGATCCTCGCCGGCCTCGATGGCAATGTCGATGTGGTCGTGCCGCGCGGTGGCAAGAGCCTCGTCGCCCGCGTCCAGAACGAGGCGCGCGTGCCGGTCTTCGCCCATCTCGAAGGCAACTGCCACGTCTACGTCCATGCTGCGGCCGATCTCGCCATGGCGCGCGAGATCCTGCTCAACGCCAAGCTGCGCCGCACCGGTGTCTGCGGCGCAGCCGAGACGCTGCTCGTCGACGAAGCCTGCGCGGCGACGCATCTTAGGCCCCTCGTCACAGCCCTGCTTGACGCCGGCTGCGCCGTGCGCGGCGATGCGGCGACGCAGGCCGTCGATCCGCGCGTGACACCGGCGACCGAGGAAGACTGGTCGACCGAATATCTCGACCGGATCATCGCGGTGAAAACCGTGGCCGGCCTCGACGCTGCGATCGACCATATCGAGCGCTACGGCTCGCATCATACCGATGCGATCGTCACCACTGAGGAGGCCGCCGCCGCCGGCTTCCTCGCCGAGGTCGATTCGGCCATCGTCATCCACAACGCCTCGACGCAGTTTGCGGATGGCGGCGAGTTCGGCTTCGGCGCCGAGATCGGCATCGCCACGGGGCGCATGCATGCGCGCGGCCCGGTTGGGGTCGAGCAGCTCTGCTCCTTCAAATACCGCGTCCACGGCGCCGGCCAGACCCGGCCCTGAGAGCGCTCCCGGCGATGACGAGCGAGCATCTGCGGCTGCCGCCCCATGCGTCGGGCCTGGCGATCGGCCTGTTCGGCGGCAGCTTCAACCCGGCCCATGACGGTCACCGGCTCGCGAGCCTGACCGCGCTGCGCCGACTGCAGCTCGACCGCGTCTGGTGGCTGGTCACGCCCGGCAATCCGCTGAAGGACAATGCGAAGCTGCCGCCGCTCGGAGAGCGTGCCCGGCAGGCGCGGCGCGTCGCCGCCCATGCCCGCATCAACGTCACCGGCATCGAGGCGATGCTGCGCACCCGCTACACCGCCGACACCCTGCGCGCGCTGAAGCGTCGCTGCCCGGGCGTGAACTTCGTCTGGATCATGGGCTCGGACAACCTCGCCGGCTTCCACCGCTGGAACGAGTGGCGCACGATCGCGCGGATGATGCCGATCGCGGTGATCGACCGGCCGGGCTCGACCCACAGCGCCATGGCCTCGACCGCCGCCAACTGGCTCTCACGCTGGCGCATTCCCGAGAGCCGAGCCGCGAGCCTCGCCCGCACCCGCCCGCCCGCCTGGGTTTTCCTGCACGGCAAGCGCTCGGCGCTGTCCTCGACGCAGTTGCGCCGGCAGGCCGAAAATCGCGGAGCTTGATTGAATTCCGAGCCTTCTCGGCTTATTTTGCCTGCGTCGCGCCCTGAGCGCGTCGGGATCGAGAGGATACGTCACTGAACCGTCAAAACCTTGGTGAAGCCGAGCCGAAGCCGCTTCCCCAGGCCGCTGTCGCGGAGAATCCCTCTGCCGATAGCATCGCCCTCGCGCAACACGTCCTCGAGGACATGAAGGCCGAGGACATCACGGTGATCGACCTCGTGGGCAAGACGTCGCTGGCCGATGCGATGATTATCGCGTCGGGCAACGTCAATCGCCACGTCGCCGCCATCAGCGAGGCCCTGGTCGAAGCCCTCAAGAATGCCGGGAAGCCCTCGCCGCAAGTCGAAGGCATGCCGGCTTGCGACTGGGTGCTGATCGATACCGGCGACATCATCGTTCATGTCTTCAGGCCCGAAGTGCGCCAGTTCTACAATCTCGAGAAGATGTGGGGCACCGACCGGCCGAACGAACGCCTCGTCAGCTGACGCTTAGGGTCCGTACTCACTATGGGCGCGGCTCTGACGCAGGGCATTTTGGTCGGCGGGCAGGAGCGTGGTCGCAGCAAGCCGCCCGGCTTGCAAGGCCGCGCGACGCACCAGCCGCCCAAAAGGCCCGCGCCCCGAAGGGGTCGGGCGAAAATGGCCGATAGCCGCGTCAGTCCCTTGCCCGATGCCAAGGGCATCGGGCGGCGGGCGCCTTCTTGCTCTCGACCGTTTTGGCCCGATCAGAGCAGCGCCCATAGTGAGTACGGACCCTAGGATGCGGCTCGCGGTCATCGCCGTCGGCCGGCTCAAGGACGGGCCGGAACGCGAACTCTGCGAGCGCTATCGTGAGCGTGCGCTGGCGCTCGGCCGCGGGATGGGCCTGACTGGCCCCGAGATCGTCGAGATCGCCGAAAGCCGCGGCCGCCGCCCCGAGGACCGCAAGCGCGAGGAGGCGGAAGCCATTCTCGCCAAGAAGCAACCCGGCCTGCTGATCGCGCTCGACGAGCGCGGCCGCGGGCTCGGCAGCGAGGCCTTCGCCGGCCGCATCGCCACCGCCCGCGACGCCGGCACCGCCCATGCCAGCTTTATCATCGGCGGCGCCGACGGCCTCAGCGAGGAGATTCGCGACCGCGCCGACCTGACGCTCGCCTTCGGCACGCTGACCATCCCGCATCAGATCGTCCGTGCACTCGTGCTGGAACAGCTCTATCGGGCGATGACGATCATCGCCGGACATCCCTATCATCGCGCATGAGCCCCTTCCGGCCCCTGATTCGCGCGTTCGGTGCGACCTGTCCCCTTCCCCCCGCTTGCGGTGGGGAAGGGCTAGGGATGGGGGGGCGGAAAGCCGGAGCTCTGGCCTGTAACATCTCGCCAAGCGGCGCTGCCCCCCACCCCAACCCTCCCCACCGCAAGCGGGGGGAGGGAACATCGTTGCGGCGACAGCGCGCCCCGAAATGACGGTGGAGCTTCTTCGTCATGCCAGCCAGGCCGGGTCGCGGTTGAGGGTGGG
>Ga0255338_1005249_pt1 | contig 12161 bp, 9 predicted proteins | sample MeOH1_35cm_T4_19_FD_203715 | JGI IMG/M metagenome (GOLD analysis project Ga0255338, IMG submission 203715) | Sandy soil microbial communities from University of British Columbia, Vancouver, Canada - MeOH1_35cm_T4_195 | ecosystem: Engineered > Artificial ecosystem > Sand microcosm > Unclassified ... | reverse complement strand
AGTTTGAACTGGCTTCGAGAGGCGCGAAGGGTGCTGCGGTGCTGAGCAAGGCCATCGAACAAAAGGGCAACCAGTTTGGCCGTATTCATGGGATTTGGGGAATGGGCCAATTGGCTCGCCAGGACAAATCGTATGCCAATGTGCTGATGACTTTGTTGAAAGATTCGGACGAAGAAATTACCGTGCAGGCAGCAAAAGTACTGGGCGACGCCAAAATCGCGGAAGCCGGTCCTATGCTGATCCCGATGCTGGGCAGCAAGAACCCGCGTGTACAGTTCTTTGCCGCGCAGGCGCTTGGCCGTGTTCGTGATAAAAATGCGGTACAGCCACTGATCGCCATGATTAAGGCCAATAATGACCAGGACGTGTACATACGCCATGCGGGTGTGCTTGCGCTCTCACGTATAGGTGAAGTTGCGCCAATCGCGGCGTTGGCGAGCAGCTCCGAAAAATCACTGCGTATTGCCGGAGTGCTTGTGCTTCGCCGCATGAAAAACGAGCAGATCAGCCTGTTCCTGAAAGATAAAGACGAGTATATCGTAACAGAAGCAGCCCGCGGCATTAACGATGACCTGTCCATTCCGGCGGCATTACCTGCCCTGGCGGCTGTTTTGAACGAAAAAGGATTCAGTTCCGAACCATTGCTTCGGCGCGCGATCAATTCGGCGTCTCGTGTTGGAGGCGAAACCCAGTTGAACGACCTGATCGCATTTGCGAAACGTAAAGACGTAAACAAAGAAATACGTGCCGAGGCGTTGGCAACGCTCGGAACCTGGGCGAGCCCATCGGTAACCGACCGTGTGGATGGACGTTACCGCGGACCGGTGGAACGCGACCCGGCTGGTGTGAAAGCGAAGATCAAACCGATGGTCGCCGATCTTTTGCAGGAAAACGAACCCGCGATCCTGATCGCTACCGCACAAATGCTCACCAACCTGAATGTAACCGATAACAACGCCGCGTTAGCGAAAATCCTGAATGACAGCAACGACCCGAAAGTACGCGCGGCGATGCTGGTGGCACTGAACGACCTGAAATATACGGACATGGAAACCGTCATGAAAAAAGGCATGAGCGATTCCGACGCCGACGTTCGTACTGCCGCGCTGGGCATGGTGGGAAGCGTGAATATGTCGAAAGAGGCATTGACGGATATTTCCAACTCTATTTTCGAAAAAGGCAGCGTCCGCGAACAGCAGCAAATCCTGAAAGTACTGGGTAGCCTGCCGGTTGCAAAAACGGAAGCCATTTTCACCGGTCTGATCGGTAAAATGTCGGACAGCAAACTGCCGCAAAATCTGCTCCTTGATTTGGGCGAAGCGATCGACTCAACCAAATCGAGCACATTGATCGCGAAAATTGCGCCGTTGCGCAAACAGGGAACTACTGCTGCCGATTACCAGGACGCATTGTTTGGCGGTAACGCCCAGCTTGGTCGCCGCTACTTCCTCACGAGCTCAGCCGCGGAATGCGTGCGTTGCCACTCGATCGGCGGCCAGGGCGGAGAAGTCGGCCCTAACCTTTCGAACATCGGCAGTGTGCTCACCCGTGAGCAAATCCTGCAAGCACTCATCGAGCCAAGCGCGCGCCTGTCGCCAGGCTTCGGGATGGTCATGCTGACATTGAAAGACGGTACTTCCGCAGCCGGGATTCTGGCCCAGGAAAACGAGCACGAACTGGTACTGAAAACCTCGGAAGCCGAGCCGCTGAAAATCGCGGTTTCCCGCATTGCGAAACGCGAAAACGTACCATCAAGCATGCCGCCGATGGGTAATATCATGTCAAAAAGAGAGATTCGCGATGTTGTGGAGTTTCTTTCGACTTTGAAGAAGTAACCTCAAAATAACTTAAAGCAATAAACCCCGGGATTTTAGGATTCCGGGGTTTATTTTTACGCATTCTGCAAAAGTGGCCTATCAATTGTTATATGATTGATTTGGGTATATTTGAAAAAAGTTAAGACATGACAACGTATCTGACCGAACGAATAGCCATTGATCCGGACATTTGCGATGGTCGACCTATCATCAGGGGAATGCGGATAACCGTTCAGACCGTGCTCGAATTTCTTTTTGCCGGAACAACGAAGGAAGAATTACTATATCAATATCCCGCCATCGAAAACACCTCCTCCCTGCATAACCCATTTCGTATCGGGACATATCTATGAAAGCATTTCACACGCTTATTTCCGAAGTATGGAATGAGGTAATTCAGCTAAGCCAAACCTACAAACTGATAGTCATATTCAACGACAAAATCGAAGCATTCAACTAGCCATACCAGGCACAATTTTAATTCATCAACATCAAAAATTTGAATGGAGCTCGACAAAAAAGAGGCGGAAATCGTAAACAGGGTTATTCAGTCGTGGGAGGAAGAGTCCCGCATTTCGAAGGAGCTGGCTACGGATCTCCGAAGCAGTTACAGTATCCGGAATGCAAATGTGGATGCGATCGCTATTTATGCATTGATTTCGGCGGTCTCGTGTGGGTTACTGGCATTCGGGGCGCTGGTATTGGATGAAAAATGGATTGAACTGCTCCGCAAACGGTGGGGCTTTTCGGAGAACATTGTCGGCATCCTGTTCACATTTGTTGCGGGGCTTTTCGTATACCTCGCCAAAAGGCGGCTTGGCAAAGCGCAGGGCGCAAGAATCAGCAACGAGGTTTATAATATCGCCATTATTCTCACAGTCGCGATTGCGATCACTTATTGGACGCGCGGATTACTCGATGGGCCGGGCAATTATGCATTGCCGCTGATGTTTGCAGCCATTACCTATGCCGGAGTCGCCATTTTCCTGCGGTCTACCTTGCTTTGGGTGACGGCCATCATTACGCTGGCGGGCTGGTGGGGCGCGCAGACGCATTACTGGTCGGGAGGCAGTTTCCGTTTTCTCGGCATGAATTATCCGCTTCGAATGACGGCATTCGGGCTTGTGATCTGGGGTTCTTCGTTCATAGTCGGACAAATCCGCTCGCTGGCATTCTTGAAAGACGTTACTTACACCGTGGGGCTGTTCCTGTTTCTGGTGGCCGGCTGGACACTCTCGATTTTCGGCAACTATGCCGATTACGAAGGCTGGAAGGCGCTTAAACAAAGCCATTTCTGGTTTTGGGCCGTCGGTTTTACACTTGTGCTTGCCGCGATGCTCTACTATGCATTTCAGTACAAACAGGAGACATTGCGCGACCTCTGCCTGGTTTTCTTCCTGCTGAACATTTATACCCGCTATTTCGAATATTTCTGGGATCGTACCAATGCGGGGATTTTCTTTGCGTTGCTTGCGTTATCCTTCTGGTTTGTGGCTAAAAAAGCCGAGCAATGGCGCGGCAAAACCGCAGGGTGACCCGTTTATTTAGTACAAAAACAATATCATGAGCAATATCAGACCCATCCGCCCGGAAGAACTCGACTTGATCCATTTCCTGCTCGAAAAACTGGAACTCGACCCGATCGACTATCCGGTGAACGAAATGGTGGATGAATATGAAGGCGGTAAAATGGGCAGTATCAGCCTCGGCGGCGATGTGAATGGCTACGTAGGCGACCTGATTCAGGCTGAATATGTCGATATCGACGATACTCCGGTCGTCATCACGTTAACACAGGACGGTAATGGCCGTTTGCTCGACCTCGATTTCTGGAAAGTAGATTTTACGAAGCTTTTGGAATACCCCACTCCCGAGCGACTGATTTTTGGCAAAACGCTCGAAGAGTAACCGATCACTCCTCCTCGTAATCCAGCTCTTTGCCGTAGGTTTCCTCCATCCTCCAAAGGGACAGCAGCGCCAGCGAAAAGCATAGTGCGCCCACAATCGCGCCCGAATGCAACACTCCCGAATCCTTTTTCAGGAACTGGAATAATGGCAACGTGAGCAGCACTGTGGCGCGTACATTGTTGGCGACCGATGTCGTGACCGTCGCACGGAGATTGGTACCGAACTGCTCGGCCGTCGTGGTCAGGAACATGGCAATGTAACCGATCGAGAAACCGAGCCAAACGTAGCAGATGTACAACGTGGTGGCGCTGTTGATGCCGCCTGACAGCAGCCAGGCCACGCCTGCTAATGTCATCAGCATCATCAGCAATATCGCTTTCCGCCGCGAATGCAGCCATTGGCTAAGTATCCCACTAAAAAAGTCGCCCGTGACCACACCTATGTATGTGTAAAGCACGCACGTACCGGCCTGGACTTCCCCGGCGATGCCTAATGCCTTCGCGAATTCATTGCCGAATGTGGAATAAATACCGATCACCATGTAAGTCGGCAGGCCGATTCCCATGCACCGCACATAGCGCACGAACCGCGACCAACTGGTGAATATCGTCCACCAGGGCACGGGCTTGGAGCCCCGTTTTTCAAGACTTTTATTGAAAACAATGGATTCGAGCACATTTACACGCAGGATGAGCAGTATCAAACCCATTCCGCCACCTATGAAGTAAGCCATTCGCCAATCAGTCAGTTTTACGGCAAAGAAGGCGGCAATGGCACCAGCGAGGCCCACGCTCGCAACGACGGACGCTCCATAACCGCGTAATTCTTTGGGTAGGATCTCGGCGATGAGGGTTATGCCGGCACCCAGCTCTCCGGCGAGACCAAACCCGGCGATAAACCTCAGTATCGAATAGATTTCGACATTTTGGGTAAAACCACAGGCGATATTTGCGAGCGAATAGGTCAATATAGAGCCGAAAAGTACCGAACGGCGGCCGAGTTTATCCCCCAGAATCCCCCACAAAAAACCGCCTACGAGCAACCCGGCCTGCTGCCAGTTGTAAATATTGGCGCCTATCTGCGAAATTTCCTCTTCCGAAAGCCCGAGGTCTTTCAGGCTTGGGACACGCACGATATTGAAAAGCAGCAAATCATACACATCCACGAAATAGCCCAGCGAGGCTACGATCACGGGTAATGTAAAAACGGCACTGAGTTTGGGCTGAACAGGAGTGACGGCGGTCATAAAAGTGTTTTCGTTTATTCGTCAAAAGGCTTGCGGCGCATCGACTTAATGGCGGCGTTGCGCTGTTTGGCTTTCAGTCTGTCGAGTTTGGAAGCCAATGTGGGCCTGGTTGCTTTGCGGTCCCGTTCAACGGTAAGCGCCTGGCGGATAAGCCTGTCGAACTTTTCGACGACCTTGCCCTTATTGGCCAGTTGCGAACGCTCGGTCTGGTGATATAATACGAGCACTTTACCGTTCGTTAATCGGTTGGATAATTTTTCGGTCAGCTTTTGCTTGTCCTCGCCGGTCAGGAATTGCGAATTCGGGATATCAAAACGCAGTTCTACTTTTGTTTCTACCTTATTCACATTTTGTCCTCCCTTACCACCGCTCCGGGCTGTCTGGAAGACCAGTTCGGAATGCAGGATTTCAGGATCTATCATTGGGAATTGAAGTTTTGTTAACACGTGTTAATACCCGGCGGGACCATTAAACCAGAATCTAAAAGTAACGTCCAATAACCGATTTTTAACAACAGGAAAACAATTAAAACATAAAGTCATGGACACCATGCGTACACTAAGAATAATCGGCCTGTTCATTTTAATGCTCGGCGGTGTTTCGGTTTCCAACAAAACCCAGGCACAACCCGGTTTCAGGATCAGCTTCGAAACCTTTTACGACGAGCTCGCTCCCTATGGCCGCTGGATGCGTAATCCGCAATATGGGTCCGTCTGGATTCCCGACGTGCCCCGCGGTTTTCAGCCCTACTCCTCCGCCGGATACTGGGAAGTGACCGAATATGGTAACACCTGGGTTTCGGAATACGACTGGGGTTGGGCACCGTTCCACTACGGTCGGTGGTCTTACGACGACTATTACGGTTGGTTTTGGGTACCTGACTACGAATGGGGCCCTGCGTGGGTCAACTGGCGCTCGGGTGGCGGCTATTATGGCTGGGCACCACTGGGTCCGGGTGTGAATATCAATGTGTCGATCAATATACCGTCGTTCTGGTGGGTTTTCGTGCCGCAACGCTACATTACCAGCCCAAGCTGGCATTCGTACTGCGCACCGCAAAGACGTGTATCGCATTACTACAACAATACGGTCGTCATCAACAACTATTACCGTAGCAACAACCGCACCTATGTATACGGCCCGCGCCGCGACGAGATTGAACGTATCACCCGCAGAAGCGTGCCGGTGCGTACAATCGACGCGAGCCCAAGAGGCCGGGGACGCGTGATTATCGCTGACCGCGGAAACGGGCGGTACGACTACGGCACCCGCAATGACCGCGGAGGCCGCACAATCGACGCCAACCCGCGTATCGACCGAAGCAACCGCAACGACGACAACCGCGTGGAACCTGGCGATAATTCAAGACGGGGCTCACGTAACCCGTTCGAAGACCGCAACAGCCGCAACGAGCGCAACCGCGAATCGAATGACAACCGTAACAACCGTTATGAAGCGCCAAATCCCGGCCGCAATGATCGCAGTGAAGCGCCCAACCGCTCGGAACGTAACCGCGACTATGATAACCCAAGCAACAGCCCCGAGCGTAACCGCGACTTCGGCAATCCCGGCAACAGCCCCGAGCGCCGTTCGGAACGCGTGGAACGTCCTGACATCGAACGCCCGGAAAGACAAGAACGCAGTAACCGCTCATTCGAACCGGCACCGCGTGTGGAACGTCAGGAAAGAAGTGCTCCCGAGCCGCGCAGTAACGACCGTGGTAACCGGGGAGGTGACAACGGAGGAGGCAATCGCGGCGGCGGTGACAATGGGAACCGTGGTGGTGGCGACAATGGTAACCGCGGTGGCGGTTCCAGCGAACGCAGCGGTAGAGGCCCGAGATAATTTCAACCCTTAACACAAAAACAACCCGGCGGGATAGTAGTATTCTCCGTCGGGTTGTTTTCTTTATGAAGACTTTCGATTAACACTTCGAAAACAGATAAAAGTGTTATTTTTAGCTTGATTCCCAACCCACGGTATTGAATGGAAATACAATTTGACATTGAGTTTAAGGAGAGTGCACCCAAATACATGCAGATCATCAAATCGCTGTTGCAGGCGATTAGCAAAGGGAAGCTGAAAAGAGGCGATAAGATACCTTCCATTAACCAGTTGAGCGAGGAATACCTGCTTTCCCGTGATACCGTCGAAAAGGCCTATAAGCACCTCATCAAAGACGGCGTACTGATTTCAGTTCGGGGGAAGGGCTATTTTATCAACCGGGTAGATATTGAAACCTCACTGCGTATTCTGTTGGTTTTCAATAAAATAAGCAACTACAAGAAGCAGGTTTACAATGCTTTTGTAGAGAATGTCGGCCGAAATGTCAACGTCGACCTGCATATTCATCACTCCAATACCAATATTTTCAAAAACCTGATCAAAAACAGCCTGGGCGAATACGACTACTACGTGATCATGCCGCATTTCTATGAAAAGGCCGAGGAGGCTATTGAAACGTTGAAAATGATCCCGCCCGAGAAGCTGATCCTGCTCGACAAGGACATTGAGTTCAATAGCAAAAAGCATTCATCCGTTTTCCAGAACTTCGAAAAGGATATTGTGTACGCGCTCAATGAAGCGGTGGATTTGCTGAAAGTTTATAAAAAGCTGATCCTCATTTTCCCGACGATGATCCGTTATCCGAAGGAAATCATCAAAGGTTTCCGGATTTTCTGCATCCAGCATGAGTTTGAGCACGAGATCATGTATGATTTTCACGAAAACGGTGTGGCTATGCAGGATACGGCTTATGTGGTGATTGAAGAAAATGACTTGGTGAACCTGATCAAAAAGTGCAAGGAACAGCAACTTACTGTCGGAAAAGACATTGGTATCATCTCCTACAACGAGACGCCGCTGAAAGAAATCCTGCTCGATGGCATTACTACTATCTCCACCGACCACGAGCAAATGGGTAAAACCGCGGCGGAGATTATCAAGGAAGGCAAAAGGGCGATCGTCAAAAACCCGTTCACATTGATTCGCAGGAAATCGCTTTGAGCGATGTCACGTTGCGTAATGTCACTGAATAATGTCACACTGAGTAATGTCAGTCTGAGCGAAGTCGAAGACAGTCAGTACCGTGACGTCGTACATGCGCTTCGACTCCGCTCCTTGACAGAGTATTACAAACCTGTCGCTACCGTCAACTTCCCACGCTCATTCAACAGTTCGTTGCGAACGCCGAGCTGACGGTACAAACCGATCGGGTCGAGCGAGCCGCCGCTGAGGCGCATAGCCTCGCGTACGAGCGGGCGCACATCGGTGCGGAATGCGTTTTGCAATATCTGCTGGGCTAATACCACGTCGTTTTCCGTACGGGCCTGTTCCAGTTTCTTTCTGTCGACGAGCAATGCTTGTGCATGGGCGAGCAATATCGCTTCCACCGATTGGAGCAAATCTTCCAATGGATCTTTCACATTATGACTCGCGTCGATCATCCAGGCGTAAGTATCGCTGGCGCGGTTTGCGCGCTTCATTCCTTCCACCAGCTCGACGAAGATCAGGAATAGCTGGTAAGGACGGATAGCGCCTACGGTGAGGTCGTCATCACCATATTTGGAATCGTTGAAATGGAAACCAGCCAGGCGGCCCTCCATCATCAACGTCGCTACGATCTGCTCGATGTTTGCATTGGGTAAATGGTGTCCCAAATCCACCAGTACATCTGCTTTCGGGCCGAGTTTCTGGCAGAAAAGCAATGAGCTGCCCCAATCCTGGATCACTGTCGAATAGAAATTAGGCTCGTAGGCTTTGTATTCCACATAAACCTTCCAGTCGTCGGGCAATGCGGCGTAGATTTCCTGCAAAGATTCAAGCGTGTTCTGGAATGCCCTCACGAAGTTCGACTGGCCGGGAAAGCAGGAGCCGTCCGACAACCAGATCGACAATGATTTGGAACCCAGGTTCACACCATGCTTGATGACCTCGATGTTATGCTCGACCGCCTGCTTACGCACCTTCGCGTCCACATGCGAGAGCGAGCCGAATTTGTAAGAATGCTCCTGATCCTTCTGGTCCTGGAATGTATTCGAATTAACCGCATCAAATGTCAAGTCCAACGACGTTGCCAGATCGATGATTGGCTGTGCCTGGCCGGGAATATCCCAGGGAATGTGCAACGAAATAGAGCCGCTCGAACGGTTCAATGCATGCAGCAAGCCCACATCCTCGATTTTCTCTTCCAGCGAACGAGGCTCTCCTACTCCTGAAAAGCGGCCGAAACGCGTTCCGCCCGTGCCCAATGCCCAGCTCGGGATCGCCACCTGGAATGCTTCCAGCGCTTTTACGATATCTTTTGCATTGATACCCTGCTCGCCCAGCTGTTCTTGCAGGAAGATAAACTGGTTGTTATGCCGCGAAAACAGGCTGTCGTTATGCTGATCGATCTGATATTGTTCAATTTTCATCTGGATAGAATTAAAAAGACTTGGCAAGTCCGTACAACCCGCCAAGTCCGATTTAACATATTTTGATCATTATCTCAGAAATGCCGCAGGAACACCGCCATCGACGTTGATCACGTTCCCGGTACTCTTGTTGAGCAAGCCGCTTACGAAAATGTAAACGCCGTTCGCAATGTCGTCCGTATGGATCTCCGCATTCAGCACGGTTCTTTTCGCGTAGTAGGCAGGAAGTTCCTCGACTTTGATACCATATGCTTTCGCACGTCCGGCAGCCCAGCCGCTCTCCCAGATTTTGCTTCCGGCGATTACCGCGTCGGGGTTCACCACGTTTACGCGGATCCTGTCGGGACCCAATTCGGCAGCCAAAAGACGCGACATATGCTGTTGAGCAGCTTTCGCCGTTCCGTAAGCCACGTTATTCGGACCGGAAACGATGCCATTCTTGCTGGCGATGTTGATAATATCACCGCCCAAGCCTTGCTGACGCATGATCGCCACCGATTCCTGCGATACCAGGAACTGGCCTTTCACCAATACATCCTGCAAAATATCCCAGTCTTTGATGGTCGTATCCGCCAATGGTTTCGAGATCGACAACCCTGCACAGTTTACTACGATATCCAAACCACCGTATTTCAGTTTTGTCGAATGCAATGCCGCTTTGATCGCCTCGTCGTCGAGCACGTTCGCTACGGTTGTATCCGAAAAGTCCTTGCCGAATTTCGCGTCGAATTCCGCTTTGGTTTCTGCCAATGCTTTTTCGTCGATATCCGAGATCACTACGCAAGCACCTTCCTGCAAAAGTTTTTGTGCAATGGCTTTCCCGATACCGCCTGAGCCGCCCGTTACGAATGCAACCTTGCGGGATACCGATTTCTCTTTCGGCATACGCTGCAATTTCGCTTCTTCGAGCAACCAATACTCAATATCGAATGCTTCCTGCTCAGGCAATGAAACGTAAGAAGAGATCGCCTCGGCGCCTTTCATTACATTAATTGCATTGATATAGAACTCAGCCGCAACGCGTGCAGTCTGCTTGTCTTTCGCGAACGAGAACATCCCTACGCCTGGCAACAGGATGATCACCGGGTTCGGGTCACGCACCGCGGGGCTGTTGGAGTGCTTGCAACGCTCGTAGTAAGCGATGTAATCGGCACGGTATGCCTCGAATTGCGGACGGATGTGATCCAGGATTTCCGCATCGGCCGCTTCCAGTTTTTCAAATGGCAGGTCGAGTACTAATGGACGAATTTTCGTGCGCAGGAAGTGATCGGGGCAGCTGGTACCAAGCGGAGCCAGTTTATCCAGATCATTACTTGCGATGAATTCCAATACACGCTCATCGTCGGTAAAATGACCGATCATCGCCTGCTGCTCGGAAGCCAGACCGCGCAAATAAGGCGCCAGTTTGCCTGCTATCGAAGCCCGGCGCTCTTTCGGCTCGCTTTCCAGACGTGCTCCACCAAAAACCGGACGCTTCTTACCATAGTTTTCAGCCAGGTATTCCGACGCCCTTTCGATCGTATCGAGCGTGTTGATATAAGATTCGTAAGCAGTATCGCCCCAGGTAAACAATCCGTGACCGCCCAATACGATACCACGAATGCCCGGGTTGTCGTTCAATGCCTGTTCCAGTTGCAGACCGAGGTCGAAACCGGGACGTTGCCAGGGCACCCACGCCAGCTCTCCGTTAAACAATTCTTTGGTAATAGCCTCACCTTCCTTCGATGCGGCGATCGCGATCAATGCATCAGGGTGCAGGTGATCGATATGCTTGAAAGGCAGCAAGCCGTGCAGCGGCGTGTCGATAGACGGTGCCTTCGATTTCAGGTCGTAAATGCAATGGTTGAACAGCTCTACCATTTCATCTTCGAATTCCAGTCCGCGGTAGATGTTTTTCAGGCTGTGCAGGCGGTCAACGTACAGGCCGGCCAGTCCGCTTCTTGTTAAAGTACCAATATCACCACCGGAGCCCTTGATCCACATCACTTCCACGGGGTTACCCGTCAGCGGATCTTTTTCGATGGTTTTACAGCTCGTGTTTCCACCAGCATAGTTGGTCAGGCGGAGGTCCGCACCCAACAGATTTGAACGGTACAGAAGAAGTGCGACCTGATCATCACCCAGGGAAGCGGCTTTCTCTTCATCCCATAAATAGCTTACATACCTGTACTGGCTTACTTTAGAACTGCTCATATTTGTTTCCTGATTATTTATCATTTTTTAGGCGAAAGTTCTTCTTTCCTGAAAGTATTTTAACAGATTAATACTACTCTGAACGTATGTACAAGATTAGGAAACTTAGCAATGCACACCGTCCTGTTGTATCCTGCATGTTGAAATAATTTGAGAATTAATGTGAGAATTGGAAGTTTTTATAAAACAAATGGTCTGAACCGTGCTTGTAACAGTTCAGACCACTAAAAACTAAAATAACCTTACTGTGCTATCGCTTTATTAACAATTTCTTTGCGACATCACCGATTCTGACCGTGTAGATGCCTTCTTTCAAATCCTTCACATCGAGCTTCCCCGCCGATAATCTCGTGTTGACAATCACCGGCTTACCCGTTTGCGTAAATACCGATACCGGCTCATCGCCCGGAGCTCCCGAGACTACCAGATCCGTCTGCGCAGGGTTTGGATAGATCCTAACCCCCGCATAATCACCCTGCACCGCGATTGTACGCGAATATTCAAACTTCCCGTCATAATCCAGTTGTTTCAACCGGTAATACGAGGTTGCCAATGGATTGAGATCGGTAAAGTGATAAAACT
>Ga0255338_1005247_pt1 | contig 12165 bp, 10 predicted proteins | sample MeOH1_35cm_T4_19_FD_203715 | JGI IMG/M metagenome (GOLD analysis project Ga0255338, IMG submission 203715) | Sandy soil microbial communities from University of British Columbia, Vancouver, Canada - MeOH1_35cm_T4_195 | ecosystem: Engineered > Artificial ecosystem > Sand microcosm > Unclassified ... | reverse complement strand
CGCCAGGGCCTGTGGCATCGGCGATGAAATTCGGGCCGGCGATACGCAACTGCTCGCACGCCTGCTGGCCAATCGCAGCCTGCTGCTGGTGCTGGACAACTGCGAACACCTTGTCGATGCGTGCGCCGCCATCGCCGACGCGCTGCTGCGCGCGTCGGACCAGCTGCGCATCCTCGCCACCAGCCGTGAGGCGCTTGGTGTCAGAGGCGAACGTGCCTGGCTGGTGCCGCAGCTGCCCGCCGACGATGCGATCGCGTTGTTCGTCGAACGTGCCCGTGATTTTGGCGGCACCTTCGAACTCACGGAACAGAACGCGTCGGCCGTCGCCGAAATCGTCCGGCGGCTCGATGGGATTCCACTCGCGATCGAGCTGGCGGCCGCGCGCGTGCGCGTGCTCTCGCCGCAGCAGGTGCGTGACCGGCTGGATGACGCGTTCAGCCTGCTCAAGTCGTCGGCGCGCACGGTCGTTCCGCGCCACCGCACGTTGCAGGCGGCGATCGACTGGAGCTACGCGCTTCTCTCCGATGACGAGCGCATCCTCTTCCAGCGCATTGCCGCGTTCCGCGGCGGGTTCACGCTCGATGCCGTCGATGCGGTTGCGGCCGGCGGCGCGATCGAACCGAACAATGTACTCGACCTGCTGTCCGGTCTCGTCGACCGCTCGCTGGTCGCGGTGCGCGAGCAGGACGGCAGTGCGCGCTACATGCTGCTCGAGACCGTGCTGCAGTACGCGCGGCAGAAGCTGAGTGAATCCGCAGAAGAGCACGAAGTGCGACGCGGGCACGCCGAGCACTTCGCGAGCATGGTGACCGAAGCAGAGCCGCACTTCATCCGCACGGAGCGGCCGGTCTGGATCAACCGGCTTTCCGCCGACCTCGAAAACATCCGCGAGGCGCTGAACTGGAGCCGTACGCACGATCCCGCTTTGCACATCAGGCTCGCCGGGATGCTCTGGTGGTTCTGGTACTCGACCCGCCTGTGGACCGAAGCCGGCCGCATCCTCAACGATGCACTGACACTGCCGGAAGCCGCGCAACGCAATCGCGAACGCGGCAAGCTGCTTTTTGCGGCTGGCTCGCTGTCCGCACTGCAGGCACGCGGCGCGGCTGCCCGGCCGTTGCTCGAGGAGGCCATCGCGATCGCGATCGACGTCGATGATGCCCAACTCCTTGCCTATGCGCGCACCTACCTGGGCATGAGCTACGCGGGCGAGGGCCTGCCGAACGCGAAGGAGTTGTGTCGCGCGAGCGCGCGCTGGTTCGAGGAGAACAACGACCCGTACGGCCATCGCCTGGCACTGCTGCTGCTGGCCAGCTCGACCTTTGCGGAAGGCGACTTCGCGCAGGCCGCCGAGTTCAGCGCGCCCGCCGTGCGCATCGCCCGCGCCTTCGCGCGCGGCCGCGAACTGTCGATTGCACTTCACCTCCACGCCGTCACGTTCATCCTGCGCGACCGCTTCGACGAGGCGCGCCCTTATCTCATCGAGGCGCTGGCTGCGTCCCGTGAGGACTCGTCCTACTTCGCGATTGCGAACGCGCTCGATGGTCTGGCGGAAGTAGAAGGGCACCAGGGCCGCCCGCTCCGCGCCGCGCGCCTGCTGGGCGCGGCCGGCCAGCTGCGCGCCGCCATCGGCGCGCAGCCCTTCAAGTATCTCCAGGTTCGACTCGAGGCTGCGCTCCCATCGTTTCGCAACGCTGCGGGAAGCGATGCGTTCGAACGCGCGCGTGCGGAAGGCATGCAGCTCACCGCCGATCAAGTGCTCGACGAGGTGCTGGGCGAGTCCGTCATACCAGCACCAGCGCCGGTCGCTACGAGAAGGAGCGAAAACACGCAGGTGCAGCTGCGCGTTCGCGCACTCGGGCCGCTGCAGGTCGAAGTCAATGGCGACATGCTGCCCGATGATGCGTGGAGCTACGCCAAGCCGAAGGAACTGCTGGTATACCTGCTCTGTCATCCGGACGGCAGCACGCGCGACCGCATTGCGCGCGCGTTGTGGCCGGCGGCGACACCCGCGCAACTCAAGAACAGCTTCCACGTTACGCTGCACCACCTGCGCAAAGGCCTCCACCACGGCGAGTGGATCGTCGTCGAGTCCGACCGCTACCGCATCGCGCGTGATGTGACCTGCGAATTCGATGGAGATGTGTTCGAACACGCCGCGCGCGAACTGCTGCACACACACGATCGGCCGATTCCACGCCTGCGCGAAGTGCTCGCACTCTACCGCGGCGAGTTGCTGGATGGTGAAGTGACGGCTGACTGGCTGCTCGAGCACGCCGACCGCTTCCGCCGGCTGCAGCTCGAGCTGTCGCTGCTGCTGGCCAACGACTTGGCCGCGAGCGGCGATACAACGTCAGCGATCAAGGTCTACGAGGCGATCGTCGCGAAGGATGATCTGCAGGAAGAGGCGCAGCGCGGCCTGATCGCCGGCTACGCCCGCCTCGGCGATCGCGAGCGTGCGGTCCGGCAATACGAGCGGCTGGTCGAGGCGCTGCGCGAGGCGCTCGATGACGAACCGGAGCCGGAGACGGTTGCGCTGTACCAGCGGATCCGTGCGGAGGGCGTTGCTGCTTCGTAGGACGAGGCCGACTCATTTCGGACGGGCGGACACGGATTGCACGGGCCGCCTCCACCGCACAAACCCCAGCGCCAGAACCGGCGCCCCGCACGCGACAACCAGCGCGACCCACGGCGCCTGCCAGCTGGCGGACACTGCACCCGCCGCTGCGTAGCTGCCGGCGACCCAGAGGTTTGACAGCGCACTGATGGCCAGGAACCGGCGCAGCGGGTAGCGGCAGCTGCCGGCGAAGAGGGTGGCCGATTCGGCCAGGACGGGAATCGGGCGCGTGATCGCGATCGCCCAGCTGCCCCATCGCCCGGAGATCATCCGGATCGCCTCACCACCGACCCTGGGCAGCGCCATCCGCCCGAACAAGTAGCCAACGCCACTGCCCACCATGAGTCCGGCAAAGCCGGCAAGTGTGCCTCGTGCGAAGCCGAGCAGGTACCCGGCGGCGGTCGCGACGAGGCTGGACGGTATGGGCAGCAGCACGTCGCCGGCGAGGGCGGCGGCGATGAGCATGGCGGTGAGCCTCTGGTTTTCGCCCTTCGTGACGAGCACTTGTGCGACCCAGGCCTCGACGCGGCTACCGGCAAGTGCAAAGGGCACGAGCACGATCGCGATGATGACCGCGACCGAAACGGTCATGGGCCGCGCCTTCGCGATCGCACGGATGCGGGCGACGCGGCCGTCAGGCACGGGTCAGTACCGGCTGGTCAGGAACTGGTCGGCTTCGGCGCCGGTGAGGACGAAGGTCAGGAGCGGGATCGAGAGCTGGCCCTCGACGTAGCCGGTCAGGGTGTCGGCGTCCCAGCCGCCCATCCAGAAGCGGATCGGCCAGTCGGTGTCGATGTCGGGGTTGCCGTTGAGTAAGCCCTGCGGGTCCTCGATTTCGCTGTTGTGTCGGAGCGAGAAGTCGTACTCGACGAGGAAGCCGAGGCAGGCTTCGCGGACATCGCCGGTCACGGCGAGTTCGCGGATGCGCGCGGTCAGCTGCTCGCGGTACATGTCGTCCTGCGTGCTGTTCAGTTCCGACTCGAGCGTGTTCAGGCGATCGCTGCGCAGCTTCCGGAAATCGCTGATGCCCGTCGCGCGCGCCACGCGCGCGGAGTTGCGCTCGAAGCTCTTCGCCTTGCGGCGCATGAGTTCGTCGGCTTCCCAGATGTCGAGGCGATCGATGCGGCGGAGGCGGAAGTCGTCGCGACGGATCTCGAGGTGAAAGGGGACGATCGGTTCGCGCGCGTCGCGCGTGACGTCCTGGTTGCGGCCTTCGAAGATCGGGTGATCGAGCAGGTCCACCTGCGCGCCGACGAGTGCGTGGTCGGACAGTTCCTGGCCGTCGAGCGTGACCGACTTCACGGTCACGCCGATGTTCGGGCCGTGCGATCGCATCGCGACCGGGTTGTGAAAGCGGATGATGCGGTCGAGGTCGGGTTCGCCGGGAAACGCGAAAGTCCAGCCGCGCTCGCCGCGCGGATGGTCGTGATCATCATCGCCGGTCGCGAGACGGCACTGGAAGAATCCACCAAACGTCAGCTCGAGCATCGTCTCCTCCGTTTGAGCGGAGCCGTCTTATTGGCCTCTGCGCCTCCGCACCTCCGCGCCTCTGCGCCTTCGCATCCTCTGCGCCTCTGCGATGCTGGGGGCGGAGTTGGCGGGTCAGTCGCGATCAGCGGCTGGCGCTTGCGGGCACGCCGGCTCTGCGCAGCGCGTTCTGAAGCGTACGCTCGGTGATGACGGGGCGTCGCAGCGATTGCGGGCTCACACCGATCTCGATCAGCCGCGACTTCGAGCCCGATGCGTTTTCGATCGGCCCGATGTACTGCAGGCGATAACCGGCGCGCAGCATCGCGCCCGCCGTGATCTCGACCGCGAGCGGGCTCACATCATCGCCGAACCACACGGCGTTCGATGCACGGTTCGGGTTCAGTGGGCGCGCGACATGGACGACAAAGCCGAGATCGCGCAACGCGCGCGTGAGCTGCCGCTGGTTCGGATCGCGGCGCTTTGCGTAGTAGACGATGCGCTGGCCCTGCGTGCGGCTGCCGCCTTCCTCCGACCACGACCCCCCGGCTGCCTCCTCGCCGGGCGGCGTTAGTGCCCGCCCTCGTGAATCGCCGAAGAGCCTTGTCAGTGCGTCGGGTATCGGCAGCTGCAGACGACGCCGGTTATTGGCGATCTGCTCGCGCTGCGTCTGGATGATGATCGCCTGTTCGACGATGACATCCTGCAGCCGCGCGATCTCGCGTTTGACGAGTTCGATGCGGATCGTCGATAACACGAGTGACGCGAGCAGGATGGCAACGCCGATGCCCGCGGTGACGATCCCGAACGGGTTGCTTTGACGACCTGCCATGCGAGCATACTGCGTTGAAGGACGCCGCATGCCCTTCACGATCGGTGCCAGCGCGTCAATCGGGCCGCAGTGCGATCATCGGCGGCACGCGTGTGGCCGCGTATGCGGGCACACATGTGGCCACACATGCGACGAGTGCAAGGAACGCGAGCCCGCCCGCAAACGCGAATGGATCGGTTGCGCTGATGCCGTACAACTGGCTCGCGAGCACGCGCGTCAGCAGCAGCGCGCCGACCGTGCCGATCACGATGCCGATCGCGACCAGCTTCATTCCCGCGCCACCGACCATGCGCACGACATCGAGCGTGTTTGCACCCATCGCGATGCGTACGCCGATCTCCTGCGTGCGCTGGCGCACGGTATAGGCGAGGACGCCGTAGATGCCGACGGCGGCGAGGAGGAGTGCGAGGCCGCCGAAGATCGCGAAGAGCACGGTGAAGAAGCGATCCTCGGCGATCGACTCGGCCATTACCGTCTGCAGCGGCACGATGCTGCGGATCGGCTGATTCGGATCGATGCTGCGGATTGCCTGGCGCACGGGGTTGATCAGCGCGTTCGGATTTCCGCTGGTGCGCACGACAATGGTTGCAAGCAGGCGCGGCGCAATGAAGTGCGGGAAGTAGATCGCGGGTTCGGGCGCCTGCGCGATGCCGATCTGCCGCACGTCCGCGACCACGCCGGTCACGATCGATTCACCCCACGGCACACTTATGCGCTGGCCGATCGGCTCGTCGTTGGGGAAGAGCTGCTTCGCCGCGCTTTGACTGAGGAACGCGGGCACGGGCGCACCGTCCGGCCACGTGTTCGGCATGGTATCGCCACGCAGCAGCGCGATGCCCATGGTCCGGAAGTAGCCCGGATCGACGTAACGCGTATCTGCGTTCACGCGTGTATCGATGTCCGGTCGCGCGGCTTTGTACTCCATCGAAAACGCAAAGTCATTGGCGAGCGGAAACACGTTGATCGCGCCGGCCGATGTCACACCGGGCAGTTCGCGCAATGCGGTGACATACTCCTGGCGTCTGCGAACGAGGTACTGCGCCGTCTGGTCTTCGGGCACGCCGGCGTGGTTCAGCTGCATCGCGACCGTGAGTACGCGATCGGGGTCGAAGCCGGCGTTCACGTTGCGCAGCGCCAGGAAACTGCGCGTCATCAGTCCCGCACCAACGACCAGCAGCACCGCCAGCGCGACTTCCGCGACAACGAGCGCGTTACGCACGCCCTGCCCATCCGTGCCGACAGTGCCACGGCCACCGCGCAGATCGCTCTGGGGATTGGTCGCGGCCGTGCGGAGTGCGGGAATGAGACCGAACAGCACGCCCGTGATCGTCGCGAGCGCGAGCGTGAACGCGATCACGCGCGCGTCCACATGCACGTCTTCGATACGCGGCAGTGTGTCCGCGCTCAAGGCGAGGACCGCGCGCACACCCCAGTAGGAGAGCACCAGGCCGAGGATGCCGCCCAGCAGCGCGAGCACGATGCTTTCCGTGAGCAGTTGCCGCACGATGCGTTTGCGACCCGCGCCGATCGACATGCGGATCGCGATTTCGCGCCTGCGCGCAGTGCCGCGCGCGAGCAGCAGGTTCGCCAGATTCGCGCAGCCGATGAGCAGGATGAAGCCGACCACGCCGAGCACGATCAGCAGCGCCTTATCCACATCGCCCACGATCGAAGTCTGTAGTGGAACGACCGTCGTCGCGTTCCAGTCCGCGTTGCTCTCGGGGTGTGTGACCGCGAGGTCCTGCGCGATCGTCGTCAATTCCTGCTGCGCCTGCTCCGCGCTCGTGCCGGGCGTCACTCGCCCGATCGCCTGGAGGTAACGGTCCTTGCGCTGCGGCATGCCGTTGGCGAACTGGTTCGGTCGCACCAGCGAGTGAGGCACCCACACCGCGGTCTCCGGTGTCGGGTAACGCATCCGCACCGGCATGATGCCAGCCACTGTGTACGGCTCACCGCGCAGGAGGATGCGGTTGCCGATGATGCGCGGGTCCGCGCTCAGGTACGTGCGCCACAGCGATTCGCTGATCACCGCGTTCGGCACCGCCGTGCGGTGGTCCTCATCCAGCAGCACCCGCCCCTGCAGCGGCTGCACACCCAGAAGACTGAAGAATTCGCGTGTGACGTACGCGAACTCGATCTCGACCGGGTCGCCCTGACCCGTCAGGATCGTCGGCACGTTCGCATAACCCGCCATCGCCTCGAACGAACGTGCACGCGCCTTGTAGTCGGAGAGGTCCTGGTACGACACTCGGCCTTCCAGCTCTCCAACTTTCGGATTCGCCTGGTGCAGCCGCACGAGCCGCTCAGGCTCGGCATACGGCAGCGGCCGCAGCACGACACCGTTCACGATGCTGAACATTGCCGTGTTTGCGCCGATGCCGAGCGCCAGCGTCAGCAGGGCGACGGTCGTGAAGCCCGGATTCCGGCGCAGCGCACGCAGCGCGTAACGGACATCGCCCGCCAGGTCTTCCAACCGGCTGACGCCACGGGCTTCGCGAACTTCTTCGCGGATGCGCTCTACACTGCCGAACTGTAATTTCGCCTGTCTTGTCGCTTCGTCCGGAGACATGCCACGCCGCATGTTCTCCGCGATCTGCATCTCGAGATGCGTGTGCAGCTCCTCATCGCGCTCGGCATCTTCACGCTTCTGCAAGAGGATGGCGCGGAGACCTTCGCTTATGCGTGCGAGCAGGCTCATTGGGCACCTCCAACGGCGAGAACCCAGTTGATCGCGGAGGAACTGCGCTCCCAGCGCGAGCGCTCTTTTGCGAGCTCCTTCTCGCCCGCCTTCGTCAGCATGTAGTAGCGTGCGCGCCGGTTGTTCACCGTCGTCTGCCATTCCGATCGGATCAGACCGCGCGTCTTCATGCGCTGCAGTGCGGGGTAGAGCGACCCCTGCGTGACCAGCAGCACCTCGCGGGACATTTGATGGATGCGCTGGCTTATGCCCCAGCCGTGCATCGGCTCGAGGGAGAGCGTCTTCAGCACCAGCAGTTCGAGGGTGCCCTGCAGCAGCTCTGACTGGTCAGCCATTGGGGCCTTTCTTCAGGGGGTCTACAGGAGAGACAGGCTGTGGGCTGAAATGGTTGCACGTTGGGGGATGAACGGCCGTGTACGTGGACGTTTACGGGGACGTGTACGGGAACGGCGAACGGCCGTGTACGTGGACGTTTACGGGGACGTGTACGTGTACGGGAACGGCGAACGGCTGGTCGCGACTGTCCAACATCGCAATGGCTGCGCTGCGAATCGTGATTGCGCGATTGGGCCGCCTGGAGCGGATCAACTTCCCAATCGTCCGGCCCGCGCGGCGGCGACTGGGAATCGGGCCGTCCTGGGCGGCTCAATTCCCCAGCGACGCTGGAGGGGCGGCGCGTATGGGGAGTTCGGCAGGGGCGTAGGGTTGCACGCGCAGACGGCGAGCGGACGTTTACGTTTTTGGCGGCATGGAAGGCGGAGCGGATGCATCAAACATCCCAAACGTCGCGAGGAAAAACGGCCATTGGGGAATTGAGTGGTCCTGAACCACCCAACGTCCCAACGGCGCCGACGTGCCCGTCGCGATTGGGGCGTTGATACGGGAGGGACCACTCAATTCCCCAAGTGTCCCCTCGCACCACGGCGATTGGGACGTTCGATGCGGAAAGAAAGGAAACGGGCGCTTGAAGCGCCCGTTGTTCATCGGTGAGTTGCGTCCGCGTTGTCTTCCCGTACACGTACACGTCCCCGTAACGTCCCCGTAAACGTCCACGTACACGGTCGTTATCCGTCGCCGGTTCCGCTCGTCAGGCGTGCGTCGCGATCCAGATCGTGTGGTTGCCGCAGTCGGGGTCGTCTGCCTTGAACGCTTGCACCGTGAAGCCGTTTCCTGCGAGCAGCTGCTCGTACTCTTCCGTGTCCAGGCTCGCGTGGAACAGCGCCTCGCCTTCGTACTCACCCATCGCCACGCCTTGCTCCGTTCCACTGGTGAACATGAGCGGTGCGCCGGCGTTCGCGTGTGCGGCGAAAAGAGGAAACATCGCGCGCTGGTCGTTCATGTTGAGGTGGAAGAAGCTGTCCCAGGCGAGGATGCCATCGAAGCGGCGGTTGAGTGCGAGTTGGCGCATGTCGCCGACGATCCACGCTTCCTGAGGGAAGCGCGACTGTGCGAGTCCGATGAGCGTCGGCGAGGAGTCAATGCCGGTGACGTGGAAGCCGCGGTCGATGATGTAGCGTGCGATCGGCTCACCCATGCCGCAGCCGATGTCGAGCACGGTGCCGCCGGGTTGTACGAAGCGCAGGAAGCGGTCGAGCCAGGGCTTTTCCTGGACGCAGGAGCGGCCGCGGTCGCGGTCCCACGCACGCGCGTGGCGTTCGTATAGACCGCGGATGGCTTCGTCGGGCGATGATGAGGTCATGCGGTCAAGTCGGCTTCCCCGTTTCGGCGGCTCAAGGTTGGTTATGCCTCCAGCGTGCTCTCAGGTGTGAGAGACGGGCGGCGGTGCTGCGTGTCAATAACCCGAAGACCAAGGATCTGCGGTCACATCACCGGCTGAAGTGGCTGTACCGGCAGTCCTTCCACCACGATCGGTCCCTCCGGCGGCAGGAAGAAGCGCCGGACAAAGTCGCCGATATCCAGGCGCGCGTTTACAGCCAGCCGGCGCCCGAATGCCTGGAGGCGGTTCATGTTTTCCATCGACGCGTTGTCCATGTCTGCATCCAACTCCGGAATATCCAGCCCTGCCGCAGCATCTCCGAAGAATCCGTCGACGCGCAGATAATTCTGCGGGCAGTCGATACTTCTGAAGATCGTTTTCAGCTGGTAGTCGACGGTTTGTGCGTTGCCTTCCATCAGGATGTCGATGAGAGGTCGCACCCAGCCTACGACACCCCAGTCCTTGATCTTGTTGAACGGCAGGTGCTTCGGAGAACGACCCGTGCCGAGCGAGAGGATGGCGATCTGACCTGGAGACAGCAGTTTGGTCTTGTTGATCTTCATGCCCTCAACGAATGCGCAGGCTGCCGGATTGTTGGCGAACACACCGCCGTCGATCATGGGCGTCTCGTTGTCTACGCCATCGAGGCTCCTCGGCATGGCCGCTTCGAAGTAGGTCGGCGCGGCGGAAGTCGCGCGAGCAACATCGCGCACATAGTAATCGCGACTTGGATCGGCGCGCGCTTCGTTGTGCGTGAAGAAGAAGGGCCGGTACTTCTCGGTCGCGTAGGCGGTGATCATGCACGGCCTGATCAGGTCGCTCAGCTTCGTATCGCCGAAATACTTCTCGGTTACCTTCTCCAGCTCATCAGCCGAATACTGCTCGTCGCTGAGCCCTCCCAGGTTCCGTACGCGCTGCCAGACCGATCGGTCGAAGATGCGATCGCCATGCTCGAGATACAGACCAAGCGCCTCCTCCGCCGAGTACCGTGCCCTCGTGGGATGCATCGGGTCGGGCGTGATCAGCAGCAGCGAAAGGATTCCGCCGGTACTCGTGCCTGCGATCAGATCGAAGCACTCGCCGATCTTGATGGTGTCGTCATTGCGCGCGATACGAATCTGGCGTTCCAATTCGATCAGCACCTCCGCGGCGATGATGCCGCGGATGCCGCCGCCGTCGATCGAGAGGATTCTGAAGGCGCTGTTTGTTGCCACGGTTCCTCCGGTGTGGGTAGGCGATTGGTCTCGGAAGTTCGATCTGCCAGGGAGGGAGGGTATGCAACAATGTTCATTGTCGTGCGTCGCAGGGAAAGAGTTTCAATGCATGTTGTCGATTTGGCCTCGGTTCAGCTGGGGCTTATATCATCGCCTGGATCGTGGGGTATAGCGGGCAGAACGCCAGTACTCTCTACCGTATGACAAATCGATGATGATCAGAAACGCCGTACTCCTTCTCGCCGCCGGCGTACTGCTGGCGGGCTGCGACTCCGCGCCGGCCCCGGCCGTGTCGTTGCTGGAGGTCACGAACCCTGCGTACGGGTACGCCTTCCGGTATCCCGACACCCTCGATTTTCACGTCTACACGCCCGATGACGTCGCCCTTGGGCGCGAAACGGAGGACGGCTTCACGGCCGTGCTGGAGGCGGGTGTGTTCAAGGCCGAGGACGACTCACCCGCGGCGTACGAGGACTTTGTCGCCGACCGGGCGCGAACGCTGTGTGCCGCCGATGGTCCGGGTACTTCGCTGCGCTGCACGGATGTTCAGCAGCGTGTGCCCTTCGAGACGGAGACGGGGTTGACGGGCGATGTTTTCTACCTGAAGCACGAGACCGTGGACGTGGCTTCGGGTACGGTGTCCGCCCAGAGCGGCCGCGGTCCGTTCTTCGTCTTCAACTTGTCCGCGAACGTGCCCACGGCGCGGCACGCGGTTCTCATCATTCGGCCGCCTGTCACGCTCGAGCCTGACGCCATCGACAGCGAATGGGTCCGTCGCGTCGCGAGCAGGGTGCGAATCGACAAGATAGAGACGTCTTAGTTGGTACACGGCGGCAATGCCGGCGCTTACGCGCCATCGCTCTTTGCCTCGCGCCACGCCGGGAGCGGTTAGCGATGGCGAAGGCGGTGGGGGTGGCGATGGCGGTTCAATGTGCGACATCCGCCACCGCCAACGCCAACGCCACCCCCACCGCCAACGCTTACCGCCGCCGCCAACGCTTCGTTACTGCCGTCTGAACCTCAGCCAGTGCACCACTCCGCTGTCCACTGGCGGAACCAATGCGACTACGAAGTCGCTCTCATCGACGCGCGCGTACTGGAGCCAGCCTTTGGTGGAATCCGCAACGAACGCGAACTCTCCGGTAAAGTCATTGCCGTTGTAGACGAGGGCGAGGCCGCCGGTCTCTCGTTGCAAGGGCGTCGTAGTGGATGGGCAGCCGACCGCGTCCTGCTGAAGCTCGGCAGTGTAGGATCGGTGTGAGATTTCGATACTGCCGCCGAGGAGCTTGAACACGCAGGACGTGTCGCTGGTGATGCGGTACTCGAAGGGAACGTTACTCCACTGGCTCGTTCCGGGGCTCAGTTGCGTTGCGCCGATCAGCGCGTACGCACCGTCCTGCGGATAACTGCGTCGCGGCTCGGTGGAGCTATCGCACCCGTTGAGGGCCAGGACCAGGGTGAGGCACGCGGCGGCCGGGATCGGCGGCAGGTGTCGGATTCGCATCATGATCGGTGCTGCCAGGTGTGAGGAAAGGCGGACTGCAACTGTGCGCTGTTTCCAATATTACTCGATGCGAAGCTCGGCGGCAGCCTTGAGGTTTCATTGGGAATTTACCTCCT
>Ga0255338_1005246_pt1 | contig 12177 bp, 15 predicted proteins | sample MeOH1_35cm_T4_19_FD_203715 | JGI IMG/M metagenome (GOLD analysis project Ga0255338, IMG submission 203715) | Sandy soil microbial communities from University of British Columbia, Vancouver, Canada - MeOH1_35cm_T4_195 | ecosystem: Engineered > Artificial ecosystem > Sand microcosm > Unclassified ... | reverse complement strand
ATGACGGGCGCACCTTCCGTTGCGTCCTCGCCTTCACCCAGCCAGTACGCGGTTGCGCCGCCGGTTTGCTTGGGAATGTCAAGCGTGCCGGTCAGGCCGCCCATGACGCGCGCCATGCGCATGATGGTGGTCTGGTTGCGCAGCATCTCGATGAACGAACCAGACAGCAAATGATTTGCAACCAGGTTGCCACCAGTCTGCCCCGAAACCTGGCCATTGGTGCCCGCGTTGAACGAACGCACGCCCGAAAGCACATCCTGCGGGATGATGATGCCGCGCGCTTCTTTGCCATACTTCTCGGCAGCGGCGCGCGAGCATTCGATTTCAAAGGCGGCGGCCTTCTGCGCGGCGGCGCTGGTCGGATTGGCCAGCGCGCGGACAACGGCCAGCAGCGAATACTTGCGTTGCTCGCGGTTGGTCAGGCCAATATCTGCGGCGCGCTCCTGCTCGGATAGCGGCCTGCTCGTGCGCGTGGCCACTTCGCGGTCCAGGATGGCGCGCTGGAAGTCCTCCGGCGTCTTTTCCGGGTTGCCCACGAAATCCAGCGCCAGGTCTTCGGCTTTGTACTGCTTTGCCATGCTGGTGATGGCACGAACGCGGGCGCGCTCGCCATCGGCGCCGCGTGCCTGGGCTGCTTGCGCATCGGCGCCGGCGCGCTCGATGACTTCCAGGATTTCCACGATCTTGCCGTGTTCGTCCACCTTGGCGCGCACCAGGTTGCCCGATGCGTCGCGCGTAATTTTTTCGTTCATGGTGCGAATTGCCCCTGGTTGATTTACTACGCTCGGATTCTGCGGCGCTGCCCTGCCCGATTCCATTGCAACTGTTTCCAGCGAGCGGCCCACGCCAACGTCATCGTCAGCCGGCACGCTAACCATTGAAATTTCGTATGGCTGCCAGCTAGTTGCCAGGTAGACGTCCGTGCCGCTGCGGTCCTCAATCCATTTCAGACCGTCAACGCTGTAGCCCACGCTTACCTTGGTGACAATGCCATCCGCAATGTCCTGCAGCAGTTCTTCGCCTTCATCGCTCTTGCTGAAACGAACCACGGCGCGGCCCTTTCGGTCCGTGTCGATTCGCGCCGACTCCACAACGCCGCGCTGGTCGGTCCAGTCGTGCATCCACAGGACAGGCGCCTTGTTATTCAGGCGTGACAGGTCGCACGCCGCCGGCGAGTGGTCCAGAATCTCGATGCCGAACCAGCGTTCAACGCCGTCCGTTTCGCTGGAAAAACTAAGCTCAACAGTGCGCGCCTCAAGGTTGACGGACTCCGCCACAACCTCCGCAGTGCGGCGCAGAATGCCGCGCTCTCGGATTTCCTGCAGCCGCTTGGCTACCTTGCTTTTCTTCTCATCGTCCTTGTGCATTACGCGGTTTCCTTGGTTTTTTCTGCGGCGGCGGCAGCCGGCGGCGGTGGCGGCTTTGTCTCGCCGGTGATGAATACCTTGATTATTTCCGCCGGGATACCAGCGGACTTCATTTGCTCCAGGTCCTGGGCAATTTCCCGATACACGGTTTCCGGGTCGCGCCCGCGCTCGCGGATGACGGCGCCTGGTGAAGTCAGGCCGGCGCGAATAGATGAAATCGCAGAATCCGCATCCGCGCGCGGGTCGATCCACTCCCACCGGCGCGGCTGCCATTGGACTTCACGGAATGCCGCCAGGCGATCCGCCGGCAATGCGGCGCCGTTCGCCTTGGTGATCTTGCCGGCCAGCAGGGACCAGCGCAGCCAGGCGTTATAAACCGGCTCCACCAGGTCCTCGATTAGCCATTGTTGGCAGTCTTTCCAGTGTTCGCGCTCGTCTAGCGTGCCCTGGCGGATGCTGGAGAAATTCACGCCCTCCAGGTCGCCGGCCAGGTTGTTGTAAAGCACGCCCATACCGGCAGCAGCGCCGCGCAGCATTGCCTTGTGGAACACGGCGAACTCGCCGGACGGGTATTGAGGGTCAAACTTCGCCAGGTGCGCGCCCTCCGGCAATTCCACGAACCCCAGCGGCTCCGCGTCTACCGTTACCGGCTCGCCGTCAGTATCAGGACCGAACCCGGATTCATACTCGATGAAACCCATTTTCGCAGCGCCGGCGCGTGCGTTCTGAACGGCTGCAGTCTCGAAGCCCTCCAGGTGATGCAGGCGCTCTAGCGAAGTGGATGCCCACGGCAGGCCGCGCCGCTGCGTGGCCATTTCCGTAACGAACCCATGCACGATTTCTTCCGCCGGGACAATCACGAACCCGCGCCCGCTCATGGAGTAGTAAGTGCGGTCGTTGTCGTCGGTGGATGTGAAGTGATACGCCACCGGCTTGCCGGTATGCGTGAATTCAATTCCGTTGCGGATGAACGTTGCGCCCTTGCCGTAATAGTCGACGTTGTAGTTGACGGGCAGGCGCTGCGGGTCGATGAACTGCAGCGAAAATCCCCACTCTCCAGCATTGGCGCCGGTCAGCATGCGAATAATGAACTCCCCGTCCCGGCCCGCCGTTTCAGCGGCCAGCGCCTGCATGCCGCGCCAGGTCAACCGTTCGGAAATGTCGCAATTTTCCTTCTTGCCCCAGGCCCGCCAGGCGGATTCAATCGCGGCGTTCGCCTCGCTATCCAGCGCCCCGCGTGCCTTGCGCGATTTCGCCTGCAGTTGCACGCCCTGCGGCCCCACGATGTTCTGCTTGATAAGGCGCACGAAACTGCGCACATGGTCATTGTTCGACCATTGCTCACGCGAGCGGGCAACCAGCGTAGGCTGCCGCTGGCTAATGTACTGGTCCGGCGGAATCGGGATTGAATCCCACGCATCGTTTGCGTTTGCCTTGGCACTCTTGAACATGCCGGAAACAACGGCACGCAGCAGGCTGCGCTTGGAGCGCGGCGCGCGCGCCGGCGCGGGCGCCTGTTTGCGCCCGAAAAATGGGATTTTCACGAGAATTTCACCGGGATATTGCGCCAGCCGGACGGGCTGCCACGCTCGCGGCGCACTGCAGCGGTGTAAAACGCTTTCAGGCGCAGCAAGTCAGAGATTGGCGTGCGGTATAGCTCGCGGTTGTTGATGCGGTAACGCTCCTGGTCCATCGTGGCGCGCTTCGCAATCACGGCCTTGATGTTTTCCAGCGCGATTTCCGCCTGCGTGCGGCCATCGTAGCCAGCCGGCAGCGCGGCGAAGTCCGGCGCGATTACCACGCGCGCCCGCTCCACCTCGAAAACGGCGGCGCCCTGGGTAGCGCGAACGCTCGCCCAATACTCGCCAGGCGCCCACGTCGCCGTTGTGGCGGCGTCAACGTTCAAGGCGTGGCGGTCGCCGTCCGCCGCTGCTGCCAGGTCGATTGCAACCGGCCCGCGCAGCAGCACGGAAACGGACCAGGCCGGCGCGAGATACGCCGGGAAGCGTGCCGACAGCGCGAGACTTAGGCCGGCGGTGATCGTTTCAGGAAGGAATGCGCAGATTTGGGCCATTTACCATGATTTGGCCCAATTCCCCCTTTTCTGTAGGCTCTTGGACCGACGAATAACGCGCCTAGTCTGCTTTGGCTCGGCCTGCGATTCCATTGCAACTGTTTCCGCAGGCTCTAGCGCGCTTTGCTGGCGTTTTTCGGCCTGGGCGGCGGCAAGGGTAGCCACCGGAGGCGCCGGCGCAATGGCGGCGGTTTCCGTGGCATTGGCGGAGGATTCTGGCGCGGAATCGGCATGCTTCGCGACGAACGCATCCACGCCCAGGCGCTCCGCAATCCGTTTCAGGTTCGGTGATGCGATTTTGAGCGCGGCAAGCGCGTAATTGCGCACGTCCAGCGCCTCGTTGCGCGCCTTGTCGTGCTTGTGCCACTCGCGCACCGGGAAGCCCTTAACGTACCTGGTAATCAGCTTTTCAGCGGTCAGTTGTTTGAAGTATTCCTGGTCGCGGTCGTCCGGGAAGTGGCAGTAGCCAGGCCCAGGTTTCTGCAGCGCCAGGCGCCGCATTGTCACTAGCTTTGCCTCGTCCGTTCCGACCAGGAACAGGTCCACTTTCCGCGCGCGCTTACCGGACTGCTTGCGCTGCGGCTTTTCCACGATGGCGCGGCCCCAGCCGCCCACGCCCTTAACAGCGAACAGGCGCCTGCCCGTTTTCCCGCGCGCGTATTCATAGGCGCGCTGTGTGTAGCTGGTGCCACCCTTGCTGGTGCCGCCGGTGTCCAGGCATGCGGAGGAAATCTCCAGCTCCGCGCCAGTCTCGTGCCGCCAGGTTTCGGCCAGCAAGTCATCCAGGTCCTGCCATACGTCATCGGCCAGCGGGTCGCCCCACAGCACGCGGTACTCGATGCTCCAGGATTCTTCACCCAGGCCCCAGCCCACAATCTCAACCTCTAGCCGGTCCTGCTGCATGTCAATGCCGGCAGTCAGGTACAGCGCCCGCAGCGGCACAGGCGCGGCGTATGGCCCCGCCTCCCTGGCGCGCGCCAGCAGGCTATCCGGGTCGGCCTTTTCGCCGGTTTCCTCGAATGCTTCGCCCAAGGAAACGTTGATAAACGATTGCACGTCACCAGCGGCCACTTTGTCCAGGTAGGACTGCACAATTTCCCGCAGCCGGCGAAACGTGCTGCAGATTTCTGGAAGGTGGAAACTAGCATGGCCACGGAAAGGCTTTGTGGCACGCCATACGCCCGCGCGAATGGCGGCAATGCGCTGGCCATCGTTCCACAGGCTACCGCAGTGCGGGCAGCCATACGCGGCGGTTTCCGGCTGCTGTTCGCCCTCCGGGTCGTCCTTGCCGTGCCAATAAACGTTAGACCACTGCAGGGTCTGGAACTCACCGCAATCCGGGCATGGCACGTAATAGCGGCGCTGGTCCCCTTCTTCGTATGCCGTGTCAATCCGGCCTCCCTTGTATGTCGGCGTGCTCGACTCGACTAGTAGGCGCTGGTCCCCGAACGTTGCAGAACGCTGCACCAGCAACTGCACCGGGTCCCCTTCTGCGATGGATTCGTACCCGTCGATTTCGTCGGCCTGGGTGACAGGCGCGGAACGTCCGCGGAGCGTTTTCGGAGATCCAGCCCAGGAAAACATGAGCCATCCGCCGATGTACGAAATGATGCGCGAATTGTTGACGCCCTCGCGCCCGCGCTGCTTGGCCATCGTGCGCGAGATAGCCGGGTTCGCGTCGATCATGGGGCGCAGCTTCGTTTCCAGGAACGTCTGCACGTCCCCCTGCGTCGGCTGAACGAAAATCTGGCTGCGCGGCTCGTGCGCGATGAAATAGCCGGAAATGCACTGCTGAATCAGCGTTTTGCCGATCTGCGCGCCCGTTTTGAACGATACCCGGTAGACGCCTGGCTCTTTGATAACGTCGATCATGCCGCGCTGGTACGGCGCGTTGTCGAAATTGATTGGCCCGGGAATCGCGTTGCCCACCGGAATGCGAACGTTCGCCTCCGCCCATAGGCTGGGCAGCATATCCGGTGGCGGAACCAGGTTGCGCGCCGCGCGCGCATGCGCGGCCAGGACGGCGGCGCGGTTTGCGAACAGATCCGGCAGGTTCGTTGTCATGCGCCGCCGCCCTCGCGCTCCAGGCCGGCATATAGCCCGTCACGCAGGTTTCTGGCCAGCGGCTCCAACATGAAGCGCGCAAGCGTAAGAACCCCGCCGGCGCGCTGGATATGCTCCGGCTCGTCGCCCAGCTTGGCAAGCTCGGCGTGCAACTGGTCTGCAAGGCTCGCGGCCCGCTCGCGGCTCGCCGTCATGCTGCAGCAGCCAGCGCGGGCGCGGCGTCATTGGCGGCGGGCGGCAGCGCGGCAAGGATGCGCTCTCGCGCGGCGGCGAAGTATCCGGCATCCAATTCCATGCCCACGAAGCGCCGGCCTGTATTCATGGCGGCAACGCCGGTAGATCCGCTCCCCATCGTGAAATCAAGCACCAGGTCACCCCGATTGCTGTAAGTCCGCACCAGGTCCTCCAGCAGCGCAACCGGCTTTTGCGTCGGGTGGATGTTGTCCCGGTCCTTGCCGTAGTGCAGCAGGTTGGACTTATGCTTCGCGCCTGGCGCCAGGTGAAACGTTTTGGGGAATCGCTCGCGCATCTCCACGCGGAACGCATCGGCTACGGCCTTTAGGTCCGCGTAATCGCGCTGGAATCGGCCCGTATCGGCCTGCATTACCGCCAGCTTGTCCGCGCTCGGGATCATGAATTGCCGGCCATCCGTGAAGTAATGCGAGGCGGACGAACCCCAGCGCGCCACGGCGTCCTTGCGCGTCATGCCGGAGGCGGCAAGCTCCTGGTCTAGCCAGGGTTTCAGCGGGTGGCCAAGGAACGAATCAAAGGCTTTGAAGAAAACAAGGACGTCCTCGAACAGCGATACCGGCGCCTTTTTGGCCAGCAACGCATTTGCGAACCGCTCTTTCACCCAGGCCATGCGATAGGCGAACGGGACCGAACCGTGCGCCTCGGTAATCAGGCGCGATGTGTAAGGCTCCTGGCTGAACAGGATCAGCGCGCCATTGGGGCGCAGCAGCCGGTTGCACTCTTTGAAAATCGCCGCCGGCGTGATGGCCTTGTCCCAGGCGGTGTCACATTTCCAGGTTGTCGGCGTGTTCTCGATGGTCCCATAAGGCGGGTCCGTCAGCACCAGGTCCACGCAGCCATCCGGCAGCGCGCGCATAAGCTCCAGGCAATCGCCCTGGCGCAAGTCAAGCATTTGCATCGTCTGTTTCTTCTTCGTCGTCATCAAGCGCCAGGTCAGCGGCGGCGGCAGTTTCCAGCGCAAGGACTAGCTCGGCCCGCAGCTTGTCCTTGAATACCCGTTCGTTTGTTTCACCCAGCAACTGCAGGACGGCGCGCGCAGGTACGTTCATCACGTTGGCTCGAATGGCGGCGGCGAATGCAGCCTGTGCGCGCTCGAAGTCGCGGACGGGCGCAACGTCGCCGCGAGCCTTGGCAAGCTCAAGCTCGGCCCGCAGCGTGTCAGCCGTGCGGCGGCGCTTGTCTAGCTCGGCCTCGTCGGCTGGCGCGGTGCCGGTGGCGTCCGCAACGGACTTGTCCCGCAGCCAGCGCGATATGTCCGCCGTGTTGAATTGCCATTCAACGCCACGGCTGCCGCGCTGCGTTACCGGGCAGCCACTGCGCACCCAGGCGTCCACGGTCGTCACGGCCACGCCGAAAACGTCCGCCAGGCCGGCGCGATTTACCAGCGTGCCCTTTGTGTTGCCAGCCATACGTTTACTACTCCCCCGTCGCAACTATTCCGTTGACAGTCAAAGGCTTATGTGATGCCTAATAGTCGTTGGAAGCACTTTCAAAAATCACCCAGATATGAAATCTCGCGGGCGCTTTGCCCCCGCCTGCTAACCCCTTCGGGAAGGACCCACGGAATGCACCGGCATGGTGCAGGCTGCCCCGTCCTGCGGCCCCGTCCGCGCCTGCCCAGGCTGCCCAAGGCGATCAGCGATGCGCCCATGCGGCCACGGCGCCGGCGCGCTAGGCGTAGCCAACGGCGTGCGCCCCGTATCGCGTGTGACGGCGGCAAATGCAGCGTCCTGGTACAACCCCCGCAGGATGCGCGAGCGTGGCATGCGGTCGTGTGAATTCATTTCAGCGGCTCCCACTAGGTTGCGGTACGTGCGGCACATGCACGCTGCGGCGCAGTCTTGCGCGTGCCCGCGCCCTCTCGTCCGCCTCACCAGCACGCGACGAGCGCAGTGCCTTGCGTTGCTCGTCCTGGCCAACCCATACGCGCCGCGCCTTGGCCCACTCCCTCGCCTGCGCAGCCATGCGCTCGTCGCGTCTATCGCTCGCCCTGCACAGCAGCGCCACCAGCGGCGCCAGCAGGACAAGGAACGGCAGCGCGAACAGGACAAGCATGCGCGCCAGCGCAAGCAGCCCCTCGCATACCTCGGTAAGCTCTGCGCCCATGCGCGCCCATGCCGTAGACATACCCATTGCCGCCTCGCGCACATAGCGCCCATACGTCCATTCGTTACGCATCATTGCTCGCCCCTATCAGCCCGCACCACTGCCTGGCACGCTGCCAGGCTCTGCGCTACTTCGTCGGCCCTGTAGGCGAATCGAACAAGAAACTCCGCATCGTCTGCACGAAGTCCGCCGTCTTGGGTTGCATCACTGCCGCCGGTGCCGGTGGCAACGCTGGGCAGACTGCCGGTGCCGTTACAGGTGAAACGCTCGCGCACGCGGTCAGTGCCAGCACGCACAGCAGCAACATCCAGCTCATAAGCCTTTTTCGCATCGCTCAATGCCTCCTGGTGTTGTGAATCAATTTCATAAAACCGCTGCTCGTCCTGCTGCTTCTTGGCCACGGCATCCGCGTTGCTCTTGGCCAGTGCCTTCGCCTGGTCGTATTCCATCTTGATGATTCGCGCCTGGTACGTCGATGCCGTTGCGCTCGTGCCGATATACAGACCGAACGCGAACAGGCAAACGCCCGCAAGCGCGGTGCATATGCACAGAAATACGTGCCCGTAACGCTCGAAAAATGATTTCATGCTGCGATGCTCCCGCCTGCTTGTTTGTATGCCTGCAGCAGAACCGAAATCTGCTGCTCGTGTTGCCCATACCCTGCACCTGGCAGGCTCGCCCAGCGGCTCCGCATCGCAGTAAGCGCCTCGACAATGCGGCCCGCTTGAATCAGCGGGATTGCCTTGCATTCGCGGATCTGCTGAATAGCGACCAGGTCCTGCGCCAACGGCGAGAAAACAGGCAGGTTCAACTGCTTGCGGTATGCGTCCCAATACCTGGCCAGCAACTGGTAGCGCCCTGCCGCCGTGCTGTAGTCGCTGATTCGCGGAATGTAGACCTTGACGCGCGGGTGGTCCCGAAAGTCCTTGAACGTATCGCCGCCGACAATCACGTCGTATCCGTGGCAATACGTCACCTGGCGCCCGTTGTCCGTGCCCTCGCTGAATGCCAGGGTGTCAAGGACGGCGCAGATATTCGCGCCCCCTGCCATCTGCGGCGTAATCATCGGCATTGCATTACCCTCCACCGGCGCACAACCGCCGGCCATACGGTTTTAAGCCACCAATGGCGAACGCCCAGCGCCGCGATGCAGCCCTTTAGCGTCACCTCCGCCGGGTGCGGCTCCGCGTAGCCATACGCGGGACCGACCAGGACGCCAAACGCCGCCAATGCAGCGAGCGCGAACAGCAGCTTGCCCAGCAGGCCATCATTCACGCGAGGCGAAAACGCGCACCACATTGCCCAGGCCATGATGACGGCTGCCGCGATCATGTTTAGGGTTAGCGTCATTCCTTACCCCCAAAGCGCGCCTTGACCATGCCCCACAAATCAGCGGCGGCAATGGCGCGGTACACGGCGGCGATAAGCGAGCCACCGAACAGGCCCAGCAGGAAGCCAACGGCGCCGGTATGTTCGGGCGCGATGCCCAACTGCGCCACGGCCAGGCCGGAAAGGAAAGTGGCACATGCCCAGCCGGTGGCCAGGAACACGAACCAATCCACGGTAGTCAGCAACTCGGAACGGTGCGCCCTCGATGCCAGGCCAGCGCCTAGCAAACCGATTGCGCCCAATTTCAGGCTTACCAGCCAATCATGCAGACTCTGCAATTCCATTACGCGCAACCCTCGTTGTCCCGGTCCATATCGGCATCTTTGAAATATCAACGGGGTGATTGTCTGCGCCTGGTACTGGCTGCTCCATTGCAACCATTTCCGCGAGAACGTCCTTAACTCGCCTGGTTGTCAGGCCGAAAGCCTGGGCAATGTCGATAATGGGTATTCCATCGCGCGCCATACTCCGCATTTCGTCATGGCGTTGCCGCGCATGGAAATATGAGCAATTGGATAGAAACAGGATTTCGCCGCCGAAATGACGAGACATTTTTAGCGCCGCCGGATACCCGAGCATAGAAACCAGCGCATGGGTGACAGATAGGCGTTTCGGCACATAAACCACCTTCCGCTTACTGCCGCGTCCCAGCGGCAAAACCGAAACCAGGTGCAACGCCAAATCACGCCCGATTATGTCCGCCACTTCCTGAACGCTCGCCGGCAAGTCCATAAAACCCCCTGTGTCAATGGCAACCATTTTAACAGGATGCTTCCCTGTTAAGGGTAGCAAATCACGGTTTTAGGGTGGCAGGGTAGCAGGGTGGCAAAGGGTAGCATTTCCCTATAGACACCCTACCTATCCCTCCCCTTTTTATAAGGGTGTTATAACCTACGTTCTTTTTCTTTATATATTCCTACCCTTTGCTACCCTAAGAAGGAAAGTAGTATATAAAACAATGGGTTATGCAGGGTAGAGCTACAGGGTAGCGGCAGGGTATCAGGGTGGCAGTTAATGGTCTGCTACCCTCGCCGCAGGGGTGATCGCTCCCCTTCTGCACCCTGGCGCCTCCCCTCGCCGCGCACCGGCCTGCCACCCTGCACCCCTGCTGCTCCCTCGCTCCCTGTGCGCAGGCGAAAAAAAACCCGCCGGGTGGCGGGTCTTTCGGGGTGGCGCGGCGTTACTTCGCTGGTGACTTCCTGGCTTCCTGCAAGCGTTTAAACACTTCCATGAACGCATCCACAGGCGCAGCGCCGGACAATGCCGACAGACATATAAGACGCGCGGCTTCCATGTCCTCGTGCGCCTCTCTGGCTGCTACTTGCTCCTGCTCCGGCAGTTGCATGATGTGCGATTCAAAATTTTGCCTGTGATTCATTTTCTCGAACTCCGTCTATATAAGCGGTTTTTCGCCGGCACTCATCGCCGTTTATTGGTTTGATGAACGCCGGCATTGTAACGTCGAGTGTAAGGGGAAGGTCACTATATAGCGAAAAATTACGCAGCAGCCCTCCCTTTATCATTCGCCGCAGTTGTGTGCGCAGCGATATAAATGCGCTCGATCAGCGCGCCAACTTCCGCGCCCATCGTTTCCCGGCATCGCTCCAGGTGCGCAGCCCTGCGTTCCTCGGTCAAAATACCGCGCAGGATTGCGGCCTGGTCGTGCGCCCACAATGTTGTCATGGTACCGCGCAATGCAGCCGCTGCAGCCGGCCCGCGCTTGCCGGCGATGCCCTGTAGTGCTGCCTTGCGCTTATTTGTCGTCGGCAGCCCCGGCAGGGTGCGCGCCTCGCATTCGTGGCGCCACGCCTCGCTGGCGCTATCCACCAGGCGCCCATCAATTAGTTGCACCTGGCGGCCCATTAGAACGGCCTCGTGTCGTCAATGCTGCCAATGCGAGGTGGCATCATGAAAACCTGGCGCCCGTTCGACTTGCGCGGCTCGCTGCCGGTGATCTTGCGCAGAATCGCGCCGGCGTCCTTGCACTGCTTATTGTTCGGGCGGTCGTAACCGATGGCCAGCAGCACGTCCGTTGCGCTCATCGGATGCGCCGGCAGGCGCTCCCAATCAAACCGGCCTGAAATCAATTCCTCAATCGGGTTCACTTCCGTGTGATCCGTGTTCACATCGTTAAGGCGGTCCATTTCCGGGCGCGTAAGGCGGTGTTGCTCGCCGCTCGCCCACAGTGCCTTTGCCTCGGCCCATGCCTGCTGAATGTCAATGCCGTGCATGGCATTCATGCCGGCGCCGCAGCGGATCGTCCAGTAGCGGCGATTCCCGGTTTCATCGTGCAGATACTGCGCCGGGTTGACAGTGCCTAGAAACGCAGTGCGGCGCGGAAACGTTGACGAAGCGCGCGAGTAACGCAAAAAGATTTCGTCCGTGTCGCGCGTGATAAAGCCCTTGAGTGCAGCAATATCCGCCTTGCGGAATGTCGCGTCCAGTTCGCCCAACTCCACCAGCCAATAGCTGATTGCACCCTTCACGCTATCGCGGTCGCTGGGGTTCAGGCTCACGCCTTCTTTGGCCAGCTTGCGGTTGCCTTCTGTCAGGCTCCAGAACCATGTCGTCTTTCCGGCATTTTGCGCGCCCTGCAGCACCAGGACGCCCTGCATTGCCATGCCCTGCGGCTGGTACACCGCGCCCACCGCACCAATCATCCAGCGGCGCAGCAGGATCGTTGCTAGGTCCTGGTCGGTCGGGTCCAGCGATGCCGCCAGCGAGGCGATGCGCGAAACGCCGTCCCACGGCTTGGCGTCGATCCACTCCGCAACCGGGTTGTATTGGTGTTTGTCCGCAATGACGGTGATGTACTCGGCCAGGTCGCCGCGCGGGCAGCTATTGATACTGCACAGGTTTGATATGGTGGCCAGGCTCGCCGCCATATGGTTATCCTGACTGAACGAACGGCCAGGGATGCGGATC
>Ga0255338_1005245_pt1 | contig 12177 bp, 10 predicted proteins | sample MeOH1_35cm_T4_19_FD_203715 | JGI IMG/M metagenome (GOLD analysis project Ga0255338, IMG submission 203715) | Sandy soil microbial communities from University of British Columbia, Vancouver, Canada - MeOH1_35cm_T4_195 | ecosystem: Engineered > Artificial ecosystem > Sand microcosm > Unclassified ... | reverse complement strand
GGCGCGCTGCACGTTCTCGATAATGGCGAATTCGAGCGACTGGGTGTCGGTGGCGTCGACGATGGCGATCGGCACCTCGTGCAGACCGGCCCGCTGCGCCGCACGCCAACGCCGTTCGCCGGCGATGATCTCGTAAGCGTCGCGCTCGTTCGGCACCTCACGCACGACGATGGGCTGGATGATGCCGCGTTCCTTGATCGAGTCGGCGAGTTCGGTGAGCTCGGCCTCGGTGAAAGTGCGGCGCGGGTTGCGCGGGTTCGGCTTCAGGGTCTCGATTGGCGCCCTGCGCGGCTTACGCGAGGTCTCGGGTGTCGCGGTATTCGACTCCTCGCCGACGTCTCCGATCAGCGCCGCGAGACCGCGCCCCAATCGTGAATGATCCGCCATAGCCGCCGCTCCTGACTTACCCGACACGCTACTTTCCTTTTTTCGTTGACGCTATGGCTTGCGCGTTGCGCTGCTCTTTTCCTCATCCCTGCCCTGAAAGGGGAGGGTCAATCCGAGCAAAGCGAGGATCGAGGTGGACTCTTACTCTCGTCGCGCAGCAACCCCACCCGGTTCGCTGCGCGCCCTTTGCGGGGGAGGGACTAGCCCGCCACTTTCATCGCGCGTTCGCGCTGGATGATCTCGGTGGCGAGCCGCAAGTAAGCTTCGCTGCCGACGCATTTGAGGTCGTACACCAACACTGGCTTACCGTAGGACGGCGCCTCCGAGATGCGCACGTTGCGCGGGATCACCGTGTCGTAGACTTGGCTGCCCATGAACTGGCGGACGTCCGCAACGACCTGATTGGCGAGGTTGTTGCGCGAGTCGAACATCGTCATGACGATGCCGTGGATCGACAGGTTCGGATTGAGGTTCTTCTTCACCTCATCGACCGTCTTGAGAAGCTGCGACAGACCTTCCAGCGCGAAGAACTCGCACTGCATCGGCACGAGGATCGAATTCGCCGCGGCCATCGCGTTGACGGTGATCAGGTTGAGCGAGGGCGGGCAGTCGACCAGCACGTAGGTGAAGTTGAAGGCCGGCGTGCCGTTGTTGATGTTGTTGAGTGCGGTGCGCAGACGGAAGGCGCGGTCGCGCTCGCGGCCGATCTCGAGCTCGAGGCCCGAGAGGTCCATGGTCGACGGCGCGAGGTGGAGCTGCGGCACCGCGGTCGGGATCACGGCATCGCGCATCGGCGCGTGGCCGGTGAGCACGTCGTAGGTCGAGGTGCGGCGCTGCTTGCGCTCGATGCCGAGGCCGGTCGAAGCGTTGCCCTGCGGGTCGAGGTCGACGATCAGCACGTGCTCGCCGATGGCGGCGAGCGCGGTGCCGAGGTTGATCGCGGTGGTGGTCTTGCCGACGCCACCCTTCTGATTGGCGATGGCGATCACGCGCGGCGCGCCGGCAGGCGCGACGGCCACGGGCTTGGTGAAGGGCACGACCTGCGGTTCGGCCGGCGCTGCTTCGGGCGGTTCGATTGTGTCGGTCATTGGCTTAGTCCTCGGCTTTCCACCGTGTCGTTTAGCTTCCGGCCTGCACCTCTGCTCCGTTCATTCCCGCGCAAGCGGGAATCCAGAGCGTCTCGGAACGGCCTCTCGCATCCTTGGCCCTGGGTCCCCGCTTTCGCGGGGACGAACGGGCCCAAATTCTGTCGGCGGGTCACCGCCGCTTCAGCCCCCGGACCACGACGATACAGCCGTCGGGACTCGTTTTGCTCGGCACCTTCTCGGCCGAGATTGTCCAATATTTAGCGGCTTCGGTCAATTCGGCATCTACATCTTGTCCCTTCGGGAACAGACCGATAGCGCCGCGTTCAATCAGGGGATGCGCTTGATCGCACAACATTTTCAGCGGCGCCAAGGCCCGTGCGGTCACCACATCGACACTATCCCCGCAGCTATCCCCAACATCCTCGATTCGCTTGGCGTGAACGGCCGCCGGCACGCCGGTGGCGCGGATAGCCTCGCGCAAAAACGCGGCTTTTTTTCCGTTGCTCTCGACCATGTGCACCTTCGCGCCCGGCCGCTCCGCCAGCGCGCAGGCGAGCGGGATGGCCGGGAAGCCGCCGCCGGAGCCGAAATCCACCCACGTGATCGCACTTGCCGGTGCCAAATCCAAAAGCTGAAGCGAGTCAGCAACATGCCGCACCCAAAGGTGCAGCATAGTTGCAGGTGAAATCAAATTTGTTGCAGCCTGCCACTGCAGCAAAAGCGCGACGAACTTATCGAGTCGCGCCTCCGTTTCCGGTGAAACAGGCGTCAGCGCGAGCGCCTTCGCCTTGTCGGCGGCGAGGTCCGGCGCCGCGGTTTTCTTGCTCACGCGATCTTACTCACGCGCTTTTGGCCGGCTTGCCACGCCCGCGTTTCACATGCGCGACCAGCAGCGTCAGCGCCGCCGGCGTCAGGCCGTCGATCTTCGCCGCGTGACCAATGGTGCGGGGTTTTTGCGCAGCAAGCTTCTGCTTCACCTCATTCGACAGGCCGGGTAGCGCGGCATAGTCGAGATCGTCCGGCAGTGTGAACGACTCGTCGCGGCGATAAGCGGCGACATCCGCCGCCTGGCGCGAGAGATAGACGTCGTACTTCGCATCGATCTCGATCTGCTCGGCGACGTTCGGTGCGAGCTCGCCAAGCTGCGGCCAGATCTTCGCCAAGTCAGCGATCGCGATCGTCGGATAAGAGAGCAACTCGAACGCCGTGCGGCGCTGTCCGTCTTTGTTGAGCGCAAGACCATGTTGCTCGGCTTCGCGCGGCGTGAGCGACACCGACTTCGCGAAGGCGCGCGCATCGTTCAATGCACGACTCTTCGCTTCATGGAATTGTGTGCGTGCGTTGCCGATGCAGCCGATGGCGATGCCTTTGTCGGTCAAACGTTGATCGGCATTGTCGGCGCGAAGCTGCAAGCGATACTCGGCGCGCGACGTGAACATGCGATAAGGCTCACTGACGCCGCGCGTCGTGAGATCGTCGATCATCACGCCGATATAAGCTTCGGCGCGATCGAAGGTGATCGCATCGCTGTTGCCGGCAAGCGCCGCTGCATTGAGGCCGGCGAGAAGCCCTTGCGCGGCGGCTTCTTCATAGCCGGTCGTGCCGTTGATCTGACCGGCGAGAAAAAGGCCCGTTAGACGCTTGGTTTCGAGTGTCGGCTTCAGCTCACGCGGATCGACGCAATCATATTCGATGGCATAGCCAGGACGGATGAATTGCGCGCGCTCGAGTCCGGGGATCGTCGCGACGAGCGCGTGCTGAACGTCTTCGGGCAACGATGTCGAGATGCCGTTCGGATAGACGGTGTGATCGTCGAGCCCTTCCGGCTCGAGGAAGATCTGATGACCATCGCGTTCGCCGAACTTGACGATCTTGTCTTCGATCGACGGACAATAGCGCGGGCCCCTGCTCGCGATCTGTCCGGAATACATCGGCGAGCGATGCACGTTGTCGCGAATGATCGCGTGCGTTGCTGCGACGGTGCGCGTGATGCCGCATTCGATCTGAGGATTGGTGATGCGCTCGGTGAGCATCGAGAATGGCTCGGCCGGATCGTCGCCCGGCTGCATCTCGATGCTTTGCCAATCGATCGTGCGGCCATCGAGCCGCGGCGGCGTACCGGTCTTCAAACGGCCGAGCGCGAAGCCGGCGCGTGCGAGAGTCGTCGATAGGCCAATGGCCGGCGCTTCACCGACGCGGCCGGCGGGAATCTGCGTCTCACCGATATGGATGAGGCCGCGGAGGAAGGTGCCTGTCGTTAGAACGACGGCCCCCGTAGCGACCTCGCGGCCGTCCTTGAAGACGACGCCGCAGACGCGGCCATTCTTGACGATAAGGTCGTCGGCTTCTGCTTCGATGATCGTAAGGTTCGCAGTAGCGCTCAGCGCTTGCTGCATCGCCTGCGCATAGAGTTTGCGATCCGACTGTGCCCTTGGACCACGAACAGCCGGACCTTTGCGGCGGTTGAGAACGCGGAATTGAATGCCGCCGGCGTCCGCCACACGGCCCATGAGACCGTCGAGGGCGTCGATTTCGCGGACCAGATGCCCCTTCCCCAATCCGCCGATGGCTGGATTGCAGGACATGGCGCCGATGGTCGCGAACTGATGTGTCACCAATGCAGCCGACGCACCCATGCGCGCGGCCGCGGCTGCGGCTTCGCAACCCGCGTGACCTCCGCCTATGACGACAACGTCGAAGCGCGCCTGCATCGCAACTATCCTTGGATGCGGCGCTTGTACCGGAGGAATAGCCCAGGGTCTACAGTCGATAGGCCGTCCGGAAGGCGCCCCAGTGCTTGCCGCGGACCCGGATCGGCGCATCGATCTCCCGCATCATGATGGTGAGCCCGTTTCCCATGTCGCGCGGGTAGTTCTGGATGAGGAACGGCCGGGTGTTGCGGGCGGCGGAGAGCCCTGCCCGATCGTCGAAGATGCGGCGGTTGCGGCTGTGCGCGATAGTCCAGGCGAGGTCGCCGGGCCGCTGCGGCTCCGAATAGATCGCGTTGTGGACCGGGAGATAGGCATTGCGGTCGACCGCGGCGCAGAAAACCAGTCGCGGATCGGCGGCTTTGAACGGCTCCTGGATCGGCGGCAGGACCTGTTCGAGCCAATCGAGCGCCGCCGTCCGATACTGCTGCGGGTTCGTACCCTCGATCGGAATGTAGTTGGTGTCGAAGAGGCGTTCCTCCGAAAGTGTTTCACGTGAAACACTGTCCTCGAACAGCCGGGAGATTTCGGCCGCTGTTTGAAGGGCGCGCTCGATAAATCCGCTGTTCTCCGCGTGGATGGCAGCGAGCTTATCGTCCAGAGCTGCCCTCACCTCCGCCGGCAACTCCCCGAACGCCAGATGCACGCCGATACCGGACTGATTGCGGACGCAAACCGATGCTTGGCCGATGCCGGCGATATCCGCAACGGCGATAGCGCCGATCGGCGCGATATGAGACCCGTCCGGGCGCATCAACAAGCCGCCCTCCGACAGGTCGGCCGTATGTCCAGAAATCCGCTGGCCACCGACATCCAGCGTGATGGCGAGATCGCAAGGCAAACGATCATGCGCACGACGATCGCCAAATTCCGTCTGGCGGAGGAAAAATGACGCACCGCGTCCGGAGTTTCTCGGCCGTGGCCAGGACATCGCGGCCGAATTGATCGACCGTGGCTCCGTGATTGATCGCCGCCGACGCGGCTTGGTCGATCTGGCCGGCTGTATCGGCTACATGGGCGACAAAGCGCGACGTCTCAGAGGCGCTCTCCGATATCGAGCCGGTGGTAAGCGCCTGGTCGGTCACTGAGCCGGTGACGGCGCCGAACAGCGGCCGAAGCTCGTCGATAATTCCGGCGATCCGATGCACTGACTCGAAAGATCCTGCAGCGTTTTTCTGCAGCAACGCGATCTTCCGGGAAATCTCCTCGGTCGCCTTCTGCGTCTGGACCGACAGTGCTTTGACCTCTGCAGCGACCACCGCAAAGCCGCGCCCCGCCTGCCCGGCTCGTGCGGCTTCAATGGTTGCGTTGAGGGCCAGGAGATTGGTCTGCCGGGCGATCGTGGAGATAAGCTTCACCACATCCCCGATGTCGGACGAGGATGAACGTAGGCCATCGACGCTTTGCGTCGCGGAGCGCGCAGCGGACGCCGCGGTCTCAGCAAGGCGGTCGGCGTCTCCCATGCGGGTGCGGATTTCTCCTGCCGAGCGGGCCAGTTCCTCGGCGGCCTGGGCGAATTGCTCGGTGTCCCGGCGCGACTCGTGGGACCGGACCGCCAGCGCCTCGGACCGTCCCCGGATTCCGTGCAGCGCTTCGGACGACGCCTTGGTCGCGAGCCGGACCCGGTCGGCGGCCTCGGTGACACTGCCGATCATCGCCACCAGATCCTGCTCGAGCAGATCGATCGTTTCGCGCACGGCATTGCGCGACGGCGCAGCGTCGTCCGGCGCTGTGCCGGACGCAGGCTCAAGAGCCGCGGAACCGTGGGCGTTCCCCAACATGACAGCCGCTTTCTTATAGAGGAGCGGGATGGAGACGAGGGTGCCCTAGCTTGGTAAATTGGAACTTAATCCGCGCGCGTCTTAGGCGCTTTGTCGCAGCCGATGTTTCACGTGAAACATCGAGCCTCGGACATAGCCTAAGGCTATTTGCCGATGCAGAAATCGCGGAAAATCACGTCGAGGACGTCTTCGACGTCGACGCGTCCGGTCAGGCGGCCGACAGCCGCGGCCGCAGTCCGAAGTTCTTCTGCGAGCAGGTCTTCCTGGCCGCCCAGAGACAAAGCACGTTTCAGGGCCGCGTACGCTTGGCTCAAGACCTGCCGGTGACGCTCGCGGGTAATCAGGCCGGATTCGGCGGCGGCCAAAAATTTTGCTGCGAAGCCCGCCAAGGCTTCCAGCAGCAAGTCGACCCCCGCGCCCGTCTCAGCTGAAAGAATGAACTCTAATTCTATATTTTGCTTCACGAATTCATTTTTACGCGTTAACGTTTGATTAACCACGTTTTTTAACGTCTCGTTATACGAGATTTTAGGTTCGCTCCTTTGCTTTGACGGAACTTTGGATTCATTTGTTTTGGTTTGATCCAAAAGATCGGCTTTATTGCGCACAAACCAGCAAATTGGCTGCGTCTGAGCCATTTTCGGCTCGTCCGACGCGGGAGAAGTCTGTGTGCCACCCGATCGGGACATCCCAGCGTCAGCGGTCAGACCAGCGACCTCTTCTCGCCGGCCTTCGGCGCTTGCACCGCCCTCCCCAGCTCCCGGCCCACCAGCCTCCTCCACCCACAACACGAGGTCCGCACCGGCAGCGCGGTCCCGCGCCCGGCGGACGCCTTCCATCTCGACCGGGTCATCCGTCTCACGGATGCCGGCGGTATCGAGCAGCGTCACCGGCCAGCCGTCGAGATCGAGATGCACCTCGATGACGTCACGGGTGGTACCAGCATAGGGCGACACGATCGCCGCCTCGCGCCGCGCGATCCGGTTGAGCAGGGTCGACTTGCCGGCGTTGGGCGGCCCGGCGATCGCGACAACCAGTCCCTCGCGCAAGCGCTCGCCACGCGTGCCGTCGTTAAGCGCCCCGCCTATCTCATCCGCCAGCGTCCCGACGATATCGAGCGCCGGCCGCACCAGGTCCTCCGGCACGTCCGCTTCATCGGAAAAATCGATGCGCGCTTCAACCAAGGCCAGCGCCTGGATCAGCCGCTCGCGCCAACTCTCGGCGCGCCGCCCGAGCGCACCTTTCATTTGCCGGAACGCCTGCCGCCGCTGCGCCTCGGTCTCCGCCCCCACCAGATCGGCAAGGCCTTCGACCGCGGTCAGATCGAGCTTACCGTTCTCGAAGGCCCGCCGGGTGAATTCGCCCGCCTCTGCCGGGCGCAAGCCCTCGATCTTGCCGAGCGCCGCGAGTGTCGCGGCAAGGACGGCGCGGCCGCCGTGAACCTGCAGCTCCGCGACGTCCTCGCCGGTCTCGCTATGCGGGCCTGGAAACCACAGCGCCAGCGCCTCGTCGATCATCTCGCCAGACTGCGGGTCGCGCACGCGCGCAAGCCCGGCTTTGCGCGGCTCGGGGATCTTCACGCCCAGCGCCGTGAGCGCCGCGCCGGCGCGTGGGCCGGAGATGCGCACCACGGCGATCGCCGCGGGCAAGCGGCCGGAGGAGAGGGCGAAGATGGTGGGGCGGGGATGGTCGGACATCGCGACGCACCGAAGCGCCATGACGAAGTGAGGTCAAGAACGAAACCATGTGCGGGCGCGGGCGGGCGGGCGCGTCAAGGTTACCCACGGGAACACTGGGGCGGGTGACGGTTCCTCGTGGACTAATTTGACCTTGCTCAATACAGGTCTGGTTGACGTCGACCATAACGACGCGCGGCTGGGCGCCCGGCGCTCATAATTCGTGCCAACGGCGGCGAAATGCGATGGCTGATTTGCTGACTCTCACAAAGTGGTGCCCCGTCTGCGGCGACGCAATGACGCGTATCGCCAGCGACGGCTTGGCGACGATGCACCGTTGCCGCTCATGCAAAACCGAAACGGCAAAGCCGATGGCGCACGAGCGGAAGCGCTCCCGCAAATCGCATATCCGCCGTTGCGGGCGCGCGCTCCAGCCGGCGTCCGTCGAACGCTCGTTTCGTCCGACAGACGCGGGCTAATCGCTCCCCGATTTTTCGGAACGGCGCGAAATCGCTTAAGCGATAATTCAATTGCGCTATCGAACAATCGCCAAGTCGGCGCTGGCGACACGCGCGGTCGCGCATGTTACGCTTCCCTTATCCATTTGAGCTTTCGGGGAGCAAGACAATGGCTATCAAGAGAAAATCTTTGATCGTTGCGGCGACGTTTCTTTGGAGCGTTGCCGGCTTTTCTCACACCGCGTTCGCCGCCGAGCCCTTTGGCACCTGGGTGCGTCCGTCGAGCGGCACGCAAGTGAATTTCTATTCCTGCGGCGGCAAGCTCTGCGGCAAGATCATCGCCGTCAAAGACCAGAACCGCAAAAAGGAAATCGGTACCGTCATCATGAAGGGCGCGAAGAAGTCTGGTGACAACAAGTGGGAAGGCGATCTCTTGGATGTCGAGTCCGGCAAGACCTATTCGGGCGTGGTGACGCTCGAAGGGCCTAACGCGCTCAATCTCAAAGGCTGCGTGGCCATGGTGCTGTGCCGCGGCGAGACCTGGACCAGAGTGAATTGAGCGAAGGCATTCAAGAACACTGCGTGCCATCCGGTACGACCAAGAACGACGAACGATCGCTCTTTGGCGTGAACGGCTGGTCGGTCATCCGCAATTTTATCAGCGGCGATGAACTCGCCGCTGTCCGCGAAAGCCTCTCCGCCGCGGCCGCGCAACCGCGGCCGGCGTGCATGAGCCGGCCGGGCAACGATCTGATGCTGTTGCGTTGGAACGAGCCGGCCGTCGCGCGGGTTCTCGGTGCTAAATCGCGTATGCAACGGCTTAATGCCGAGCTGGATGCCAGCGGCCTGAAATGGCTGTCCGCCTATATCTCCAGCAAAGCGCCGCACAGCCCGCCTTTGTGGTGGCATCAGGATTGGTGGTGCTGGGACCATGCGATCAGTTATCGGCCTGCGCCCACGCAGGTGGCCGTGCTCTGTTATCTAACCGACACCAGCGTGGATAACGGCGCCTTGCGGGTGCTGTCTGGATCGCATCGACGCAGCATGCCGGTGCACGCGCTTCTGCCCGAGCCGCATGGCGAGGAGGCGAACCGTTTGCCGCTTCACCATCCGGCCATGGCCGATCATCCCGATCAGATCACGGTGGGCGTGCGCGCCGGCGACGCCGTCTTACTCGACTATCGGCTGCTGCACGGCACGCATGCCAACGGTTCGGCATCGCCGCGCGATTGCATATTGCTGTCCTTCATCGTCGATTGGCCACATCTGCCGGACGAGCTGAAGGCTCATTGCGCCTTGCATCCCGCATTGCCGAGGCAAGAAGAGGCGCCAGCTGTCGCGGCGAGCGGCTATGCAGCCTTGTTGCCGCAGTTCGCCGGTATGCCTGAGAGTTTGCAGGTGAACCGCCGCGCGCCGCCGATTTTCGAGACAACGGGCTAGGGCGGTATGAATTTAAGTTGAATCGCCTCGAGCTCCGTTCATTCCCGCGAAAGCGGGAATCCAGCGCTGGGTCCCCGCTTTCGCGGGGACGAACGGGGAGATGCTGTACCTCGGAAATTACAAGCTAATCTCATCACACCTAAATCGACTCCACCGTCCAGGTTACCAGCTCGCCGGCGACTCTCGCGAAGGCTTCGTTGAGCGCCGCCACCGCGTCAGGCGCCTCGATGCTTTTGGCCGGCACGGTAGCGCTGAACACACGCGCGGCGGCGACGTCACCTTTGTCGCTGACGAGCCGCGCCGTCACTTCGACGACGGCCTGCGGCTCCGGCTCCGTTGCGATGTAAAAGCTGCGGATGGTGGTTTCCAATCGGAAAGCCGGGTTCAGTGTATCGATCGGCCGGCTCACCATGTTGAGCTGCTGTGCGTTCTCGAAGCTCTGCACCAGGCGCGCCTCGACCAGCTTGGGCAGATTGTCGGCCCACTGCGCGTTGGCGATGTTCCCGTAAGTACCATCGCCGGCGCGGGTGAGGATCTTCTGCGAGTCGAACAGGATGAGCACGTTCGGATCGGGCACCACGAGTTGCTGCGCGATCTTCTTCTCGGCCGCGGGAAAGTCGCTCGCCGCGGCAAGATCGAAGATGGCGGGTCCCTTCGTCGGCGCGCCGGTGCCGGTCAGTTTCTCCAGGCCGCCGATGAGGCCTTCAACGCGCGGCGCATTGCGGCCGAGCATGTCGGCGAAAGTGGCAATGCCGGTGATGGCCGTGTTCAGCGGCTTGGCGTTTTGACTCATGATGTCGTCGATGTGGCGCAACGTGTCCTGCGCCGACTCGCTCAGAGTGCGTCCAGCGCCTGCGCCGGCGACGATTTCCGGCGGCTGACCGTTTTGCAGCGTGAGGCGCGGCGCCTCGCGCGAGCCACCTTTGAGCAACACAGCGGCGGCGCCGGTGAGACCGAGATACGCAATGTCGACCGCCGTGTCGGCGCGCACCGGCACCGCCGGGTCGACCGAGATCGTCGCGGTGACGCGTTTCGGATCGTCAGGATCGAGCGCGATGCGGGAGACGGCGCCGGCTCGGATGCCGTTGAACAACACCGAGGCGCCTTCGGTGAGCCCCGACACCGGCTGTTCGAAGCGGATGGTGTAGATAGCGCGCTCGCCAAATCCGCCGACGTTCTTGATCCAATAGACGAAGGCGAAGGCACCGAACAGGCAAGCGAGGGTGAAGAGGCCGATGAGGGTGTAGCGGGCGGTGTTCTCCATGAACGACTTCCGGGCCGCGTTGCGATGCCGTCAGCTTCGGCTGAGCGTGATGGACGCCTTGACGGTCTGCCCGCCGCCTTGCGAGTCGATGTTGACGCTTTGACGTCGGTTGCGCGTGAGCATTACCAACGTGGCGGCGAAGCCGGAGCTTTCGATGTGAAGCTGCAGGCGCTCGCCCTGCGCATTACCGACCGCGGTGCCGCCGATGTTTCGGCTGCGCTCAGTCCACTGGCCGCTGATCTGATTGTTGTCGTCTGCGGAAAACTGGCCGACGAGCTCGAAGTTGTAGCTGTCGCTGGCGCAGCGCAGTTGCAGGTCGATCTGATGTTCGCTCGAGCCGCGCTGGCGATAGACGGCGTTGCAGCGGATGCGTTCGGCCTGGCCGCCACTCGGGCGCAAGGTGCCGGTGCCGGACCAACTGCCGGCGAAACCGGCGAAGGGACCCGTGGCGGCCCAGCCGGATGGCGCGGGGAATGAAACGGCTACGACGAGCGTGAGCAGCAGACCGGCCAGCAGCACCGGGGACAGTGGCGGCACGCGATACCACAGGTGTCGCAAGGGATGCTCCCATTCACTTCAGCGGACAGGCTGCCGACCGAACCGCGAGCGGGGCGATTAGGTTCCGTAGCAACAGCCCTCGGCGAGAGACTGGCATCACTTCGCGACACTATAGCACTCCCCGTTGGCGAAGGCGGCGGTATCGCGCGGATCGCCGCGGCCGAAGGCGATGCTAAGATCAACATGTCGTTGACGCCTTTGGGGAGGTCTTCCGTGTCCGCGCTCAAGCCGTTTGCCACTCTCGTTACCGTCCTCTTCATCACCGCTGCATCGCCCGCCGCGGCGCAAAGCGATCTCGCGCGCGCCTACCGAACCATCGCGAGCAAGAACTTCGTCGATCTCACGCACAGCTTCGGGCCGGACACGCCGGTGTGGTCGGGCTTCGGCCAGGCGAAGATGTCGCCCGCGGCCGATCCCAAGACCAAGAAGCCGTACACGATCAAAGAAGACGGCTTTCGTGCCACATTTTATGAAATGGTCGGGCAATACGGCACGCATGTCGATCCGCCGGCGCATTTCGCCGACGGCGGTATCACCATGGATGCGATCCCGCTCAAGCAGATGATCCTGCCGCTGATCGTGCTCGACAACACGCTATATCAGGCGAAGGACCCGAACCATGCGTTCTCGATCGACGATCTGAAAGCGTGGGAGAAGAAGCACGGGCGCGTTCCCAAGGGCGCGTTCGTCGCGCTGCGCACGGACATGTACAAGGATTTCGACGCAAACCCGGAGCGCTTTAAGCGGCAGCCGTTTCCGGCCTGGGCGTTCGAAACGATCAAGTTTCTCTACGAGCAGCGCGGCATCGTCGCCAGCG
>Ga0255338_1005244_pt1 | contig 12180 bp, 12 predicted proteins | sample MeOH1_35cm_T4_19_FD_203715 | JGI IMG/M metagenome (GOLD analysis project Ga0255338, IMG submission 203715) | Sandy soil microbial communities from University of British Columbia, Vancouver, Canada - MeOH1_35cm_T4_195 | ecosystem: Engineered > Artificial ecosystem > Sand microcosm > Unclassified ... | reverse complement strand
GGTCGGATTTTCGACAATTCCTCCTGCTCCATGAGGACGTCAATACGCTCTTCCAAACTTTGATAAGTGGCAGCTAGGGCATCTGCTTTGCGCTTATTTCGTGTTGTGCAATCGGCTCGAGTAAGAATGTGTAAATGTTCAAGCAAATCTCCAGCATCACGAACATATCTTCGTACAGCGGAGTCGGTCCACTCCCCCTGACCGTAACCATGAAACCTCAAGTGAAGGGTGATGAGTGTTGAAACCTCATCGATCGTGTTTCCGTCAAATCTAAGTGCTTTTAATCGCTCTCTTGCAAGTCGCGCGCCTACGACTTCGTGGTGGTGAAAGGACACACCTCCGCCTGCAATGTGCGTTCGTGTTTTCGGTTTGCCAATGTCATGGAGTAGAGCGGCAAGTCGAATCACCAAGTTTTTCCCGCCCAGTCGACCCTCAAGTGCAATTGCTTGTTCAAGAACTGTGAGTGAATGCTCATACACATCTTTATGATGATGATGCTCATCGATTTCCAATTTCAATTTCGGAACTTCCGGAAGAACAATTTCTGCCAAGCCACTTTCCACCAGCATGGTTATTCCAATACGCGGATTATCTGAGAGAAGTAGCTTGGAGAATTCTTCGCGGATGCGTTCAGCAGAAATGATTGAAATCCTTCCAACCATGCTTTTTAAAGCCGCCATAACATCATCAGCAACAATGAAATTAAGTTGCGCGGCGAAACGTGCTGCGCGCATCATCCGTAAGGGATCATCAGAAAAAGAATCCTCGGCTCTTCCCGGCGTACGGAGGAGGCGGTTCGCCAAATCTTCTAATCCGTTAAATGGGTCCACAAAGACAGGCGCGCCTGAGGTTAATTCCAAAGCCATAGCATTTACTGTGAAGTCTCGACGTGAAAGATCGCCTTCGAGAGATTCACCGTATCTCACTGCCGGTTTCCTACTATCGACCTCGTAACTTTCACTTCGATATGTTGTTACCTCGACAGTGGTCTCACCACGCCTTCCAGCCACAGTTCCAAAGGCAATTCCAGTATCCCAAACGTTCTCGGCCCACCCATGAAGAATCTTTTTCGTTACCTCTGGCGGAGCATTGGTCGTGAAATCAAGATCATTTCCAAGTCGTCCCAAGATCGCATCTCGTACTGAACCGCCGACCAGGGCTAGTCGATACCCAGCGCCCCTAAAGGCGTCGGCTAAAGAACTCGCTACGGGAGCCCGTTCGATTAAAGATCTAATGGCAAGTTCCCCTGCGGCACCCAGCGCTCTCGTCATAATGGATAAGGCTAGAGCAGTACGCTTACTTCATGATCCCTGCACCTGGTGCGGGCAGCGAAAGTACCAAGAAGAAAAGGCGGCGCAAGAGGCCCGCCAATCGCTCCCCCCAAACTCTTGATTCAAAGAATGAACCAGCCCCACCGGTCACGCCTGCGGCAAAACCTGGTACTGAGCAGGCACACAAACCTTCATATAAACCCTCCAAAAAGGAGTCTCGGACCACTACTCACGCCAGACGAATTGATGAAGTAAGCGCGGGTGGTTTGGTAATCGACTCATCTGGCACCCAAGGTCTTCTTATTGGTCGGATCGACCAGAAGGACAACGCTCGAGCTCGACTCCTATGGTCTCTGCCAAAAGGACATATAGAGATTGGTGAGACTCCAGAGCAAGCGGCACTACGGGAAGTAATGGAAGAGACTGGAATTGAATCTGAAATCTCCCGCTCTCTAGGAATCATTGATTTCTGGTTTATGGCAGGCGGCAAGCGCATTCATAAAACGGTCCACCACTATCTTTTCCGAGAAGTTGGAGGAGTTCTTACACCTCAAGTGACTGAAGTGGACGAAGTTTCCTGGTTTCCACTTCGCGAAATCATTGACCGTTTGGCGTACCCGGATGAGAAAAAGTTGATCGCTCGAAGTGGTGATTTGCCAAAATGAGAAGACGGTTAAGAATTTTCTCAGGAGCTCTGCTCTTTCTTCTTAGTTGCGCCCCAACTCTCTCAATGTCACCAGCTGCAGCAGCAAACAATCTGGTCATACTTATCGACTCCCCGCACAGCGACCTTCTTGGAATGGCTCTTGATAATGAATTGACGGTTTCACTTCTCCCCAACGGGCACCTGGGACGATTGGTTTTCAATCCTGCTGCGCAACCACGTCGGTGGATGATTGACGGCGCGCTCATTGATGAGATTTCGTTAATGTCACAAACAGATCCGATCGCACAGGACTGGCTGACTGAATTCAAGCTCATTAGTGCTGCTGATCCGATATTTGCACTTCCATATGGGCACCCTGACATTTCCATGGCGAGACGCCTTGCACCTACTGAACTCACCTACTACTACAAAACTAGTCAGACCAGACTCTCACTTGCCCTTGGCCGTGAGATTGGAATCAACAGGGCGTTCCGTTGGACTTCACATGGAACTTTCGTGCCCGCCGACACAACTTTTTCATACACCACCAATCGAAGAGCTATCGCTCAATTATCAACGGTGGTGCCAGCCGAGGAATTGGATCTATTACGCTCAAAATTGGGTATTTTACTCGCCACCGGAATGAGTGCAGAACAACAGCACTACTTTGCCTCAAATGCCGATGAGGCAGTTGATGAGGCTAGAAATAAGTTGAGAATTGTTCCTGGCAAATATCGACTGACTTCACAACATGAAAAAGTTCCAATCACGTTGGTAAATGACTTCGGCTCTCCTGTCACTGTTTCGCTCCAGCTCACACCCTTGAATTTTCGGATTCACGCAGTAGGCGACAAGCACATCGTCTTGCCACCCAATTCCAAAACTCAAATCTCTGTTCCTTTTACTGTAATAGCTCCGGGTTCCACCGCAGTCCTCGCTCAATTTAAGAACACGGCAGGGGAGTCTGTTGGGAACTCTGTAATTCTCACACTCAATCTCTCTGTTATCAGTCCAGCCGTGGCATGGTTCACGACCGGTGCAGCCATACTTCTTCTATTGGCAGCCCTGGCCCAAATCATTCGCAGAGTGAGAAGGTCGCGTAAATGAAACCAGTCGATATGTTCCATGCCTCCAGTGTGATGGCGCTTGGAACCATCATCTCTCGACTAACAGGTTTCGTGCGAAACATTTTAGCTGTTGCTGTTCTAGGCACCACACTCCTGGCCGACACATACAACGTGGCTAATACGATGCCTAACATTTTATATAATCTACTTATCGGTGGTGCGCTTACCGCGATTTTTGTCCCCCAACTGGTGCGCGCTTTTGGTGATGGCGACGGGGGAAATGCTTTTGCGTCGCGTTTGATTTCGACGATCAGCGCAATTCTGCTTGCGATGGTTCTGCTGGGTGTGTACTTCGCTCCCGCACTCGTAAAAATCTATGCGCCCGAATTTTCCAATGTTGGATTTGAAACCGAATTTCACCTTGCTGTGGCTTTCACTCGGTATTGCCTCCCACAAATATTCTTCCTGGGGCTCTTTACAATGTTGGGACAAGTGGCCAATGCAAAAGGGTCCTTCGCGCCCTTAATGTGGGCGCCGATCGTAAATAATCTCATCGGCATAGGAATTTTCCTCACAGTCCTCCTGCAGTCGCCGCACCTAACCATTGATTCGATTACTCCTGCACAAACACAATTTTTAGGCTGGGGAACAACACTCGGAGTGGTGATCCAAGCGCTTATTTTAATTCCTGTGGTAAAGCGAACAGGCATGAAGATCGTCCCAAAATTCGGCTGGGCTGGGCTGGGTAAATCCTTCTCGCTCGCCGGGTGGACCCTCGTATATGTGCTTATTTCACAACTGGGTTACCTGGTCACGGTAAATGTGTCGACAAGTGCGGCTGTTAGATCGGCGGGAGAAGGAATTAAAACAGGTGTTGGCTTCACGCCCTTCAGTAACGCCTTCCTCATCATGATGCTTCCCTATTCAATTGTCACTATCTCGCTAGTCACCGCACTGCTTCCACGCCTTTCTAAATTAGCCATCGATAACAAACGCGGCGAGGTGCGTGAACAATTAGTTCGAGCAATCAAGATGGTTGGTGTACTTACAATTCCAAGTGGAGTCGCTTTCTTGCTCTTTGGGCCACTCATCACACGGGTAATCTTCTTCGGAATCGGGAAATCTGACGCTATCTACATCGGAAACGTACTCTCAGCACTGGGAGTCGGGTTGGTCGCATTTAGTATCAATATCATCCTCATTAGAGGATTTAATGCTTTTGAAGATACTCGCACGCAGGTGCTTTCTATTCTGACCATCAACATTGTCTCCGTTGCTCTGTCCTACCTTTCTCTCAATGTGCTCAGCAGTAAATGGGTGACAGTTGGCCTTGGCCTTGCTTTTTCCATCAGTTACATCCTGGGGCTTTTCGTCACACTCACGCTTTTGGCGAAGCACACCGGGTCAATTTCGATCGGCAATTTTTTCTGGCAGCACTTGCGCCTTCTATGCTCTGCCCTGGTCGTCATGGTTCCGATGTTCGGAGTTGTTCAATATTTCTCCTGGGTTGATTCTTCTTCGACTCTCGTGAGAATTTCGGGTTTGTTTCTAGTGCTGGTATTTAGCGTCTCGGGGTATTACTTTGCGGCACGCGCCATGCATATACATGAAATTGTGATTACACGTGAATTAGTCGCTCATCAATTCAGCCGAATGATAGGCGGTCGTCGCAAACCAGAAGGCGAAGCGGGGAATAAACTCTCTTAGGATATTGTTACAATGACATTATGAACTCTGATCAGAAGGTACATGACGTAGTCATCGTCGGCTCGGGGCCGGCGGGTTACACGGCCGCGATTTATGCAGCGCGTGCCCAACTCTCCCCAGTTCTCTACGAAGGTTCTGTTACTGCCGGTGGCGCCTTAATGAATACGACAGAGGTGGAGAATTTCCCTGGGTTTATTGAAGGTGTTATGGGTCCAGAACTTATGGAATCGATGCGGAAACAAGCAGAGCGCTTTGGTACGAAACTGATCACAGATGACATTGTCGAAATGAACCTTTCGTCAAAAATAAAGGTGCTTAAGGATGGTTCCGGGAACACAATCCATGCCCGTGCCGTAATTCTCGCCATGGGGTCTGCGTTTAGGGAGATTGGTCTTCCCAACGAAAAACGCCTTTCTGGACGCGGTGTTTCGTGGTGTGCAACATGCGATGGATTTTTCTTCCGTGACCAGGAAATTGCCGTTGTTGGTGGCGGAGATTCAGCGATTGAAGAAGCAACATTTCTTACACGTTTTGCTACCAAGGTGGTCCTTATTCATCGTCGAGATTCGCTTCGCGCATCCAAAATTATGGCAGAACGCGCGTTTGCAAATCCGAAAATTGAATTTCTTTGGAATCACGAGGTTGTTGATGTCCTTGGTGAGAATAAGGTGGACTCTTTACAGCTTCGCAACACAGTAACTGGAGAACTCACAACACGAGCATTCTCCGGACTCTTTGTCGCAATTGGCCATGATCCACGCAGTGAACTGGTCAGAGGCCAGATTGACATTGATGATGAAGGCTATGTAAAAGTTATTGATCGATCAACGCTCACCAATCAAGAAGGTGTCTTTGCTTGTGGGGATTTAGTTGACCATGTGTATCGCCAAGCAATCACTGCCGCAGGTTCTGGTTGCCAAGCAGCCTTGGACGCAGAACGATTCCTCTCGCACGCATAAGTAGCTGGTTTCATTCAGACAAGATTGGATGTACACCAGTATTCTAGGTGTTTGGAATCTCGAGAGGAAAAAGATGGTACAAGAAGTAACGACCGCAACTTTTGACGCGGAGGTATTAAAGAATTCCGCTCCAGTCCTTGTAGATTTTTGGGCAGAGTGGTGCGGTCCTTGCCGCGCGGTTGCCCCTATCCTCGAGGAGATTTCCAAAGAGTACGTGGGTAAATTGAAAGTGGTGAAGGTGAATACCGACGAAGAGTCCCGGATTGCCATCAAATATGGGATCACCTCACTTCCAACCTTGAGTGTTTTTGTTAATGGAGAGATTGTTAAGACAATTATTGGAGCCAAGCCAAAGCCTGCCCTTCTGAAGGAACTAGCAACCTTTATTAACTAGACCTAACAAGTTGGAGAAAAATGAGCACTCTGCCATCAGTAACTGCCTCTACTTTTGATTCTGAGGTTCTAAAGAGTTCGATCCCAGTCCTTGTAGATTTTTGGGCGCAGTGGTGCGGTCCTTGCCGCGCGATTGCCCCCATCCTCGAGGAGATTTCACGAGATCACGGTTCAAAATTGAAGATTGTGAAGCTGAACACCGATGAAGAGACTGCAATCGCACTCAAGTACGGCATTACGTCGATTCCAAGACTCGACGTTTTTGTGAATGGCGCCGTCGTAAAAACCATCATTGGCGCCAAACCCAAGCCTGCACTTCTCAAAGATCTCTCAGATTTTCTCTAAGATTGATCTGAGAGTTCATATGTGCATCTAGCGAGATGTTCAGATGGCTGCTTGAAGAGTTAGGGTGCCTGAGATGGATGATTGTTCGATCGGCAAAGATTCCACTGGTGACGACGCAACTCATGTTATAAATATTCTCAATCGTTTGGGCTTATTAGTCGGACATCCACTCTCAATAAATGAAAAAGTCGTCCAAGCAATCCGCGCATTCCAGCAAAATCGTGGCCTCGACGTGACGGGCGTAGTCAATTCTGTAACTCTGAGGGCCCTTGAAGAAGCACGATGGAAATTAGGCGACCGTTCACTCTATCTCCAGCAGCCTCCACTTCTTCGTGGAGATGACATTGCGACACTTCAAGCTCGTCTCACAGACATGGGGTTTGATTGTGGCAGAGTCGACGGCGTATACGGGGTTAAAACCGAAAATGCTGTACGAGAGTTCCAGAAGTCGGTTGGGGTCGCGGCTGATGGAAAATGTGGACCAGCAACAATAACGGCTCTTATCCGCCTCACAAGAACTGTCTCTGGCGGCACTCCTTCTATCTTGCGAGAGAGCGCCATCCAACGTGATCGTGGCCCTTCCCTCGCCAATAAAGTAATCGTCTTGGATCCGAGCGGTGGAGGCGAGGATCATGGCATCACCGCTTATGGCATTGAAGAATCTTCAGCGGTGTATGACATCGCACAAAGATTAGAGGGACGGCTTCTTGCTCTCGGAGTAAGCGTCTTTCTCACTCGTGGCACGCAGAACGAACCGAGTGAATCAGAACGAATTACATTTGCAAATCAAACTGGGGCAGATCTCATTCTTTCTTTTCATACAGATTCTTACAAGAACGAAAATGCGCACGGTGTCGCAACGTACTATTACGGCAGCGAAACACATGGTGTGCACTCAGTCGTGGGTGAACGATTTGCCTCATTGGTTCAGCGAGAAATATGCGCTCGTACTGATCTCCTCAATTGTCGCACTCATCCCAAAACGTGGGACTTGTTACGGCTCACGAAGTCCCCGACCGTAAGGATCGATTTTGGTTATCTCACCAACCAAGGCGATGCATCACGATTAGGGCGGGCAGATTTCCGTGACGTCCTTGCTGAGGCAATAGTGATTGCAATTCAACGTCTTTACCTGGCATCCGAAGATGATGCAAAAACGGGAACGTTAAGAATCTCCGATCTTCGAAGGGCTGGGATTCGAAAGTAAAGCTATAGGTCCTCGAGTACCCGGCCGAGTGTGGGAGACTTGAGGAATGTCCAACATGACTACTCGATATCAGTCTGGAGATCCCCAGCATCTAGAGAAGCGCTTTGCCTCTCGTGCAGCGGGAATGCAACCAAGCGAGATTCGTTCGCTCTTTGCTGTTGCATCCAGACCAGAGATTGTTTCGTTGGCAGGCGGCATGCCGAATCTTTCTGCCTTGCCTATGGAAATGATGGCATCGGTCGTCAATAAGTTGATTCTTACAAACGGTGCCGAAGCTCTGCAGTATGGAAGCGGACAAGGTCACCCAAAATTGCGGGAACAAATATGTGAAGTTATGGCTCTCGAGGGAATTCGAGCTAACCCCGACGATGTCATTGTCACTACCGGATCCCAGCAGGCACTCGACCTTATTTCGCGTATTTTTATCGACCCAGGCGATGTGGTCCTCGTTGAGGCACCTTCCTATGTTGGAGCACTCGGCACCTTTCATCAATATGAGGCGCAAGTTGTTCACGTCGAACTCGATAGCCAAGGTCTAGTCCCGGAAGCCCTCCGTCAGGCAATCAATTCAGTGCGCGCCAGTGGCCGTACGATCAAATTTCTTTATCTAATTCCTAATTATCAAAACCCAACCGGAGTGCTTCTTCCGGCAGATCGGCGGACAGAGATACTCGAAATCTGTCGTGAAGAGGAAATCTTTGTAGTGGAAGATAATCCATATGGCCTTCTCGGTTTTGACCGACCTTCACCAAATGCAATGAGGGCTGAAGACACGGAAAATGTTATTTATCTTGGATCATTCTCAAAAACAATCGCTGCCGGTCTCCGTGTTGGTTGGGCTTTAGTTCCCCCTTCGCTCAAAGAGAAATTAGTTATTGCAAGCGAGTCTTCGATCCTCTGTCCTTCGAATTTCACACAACTTACAATTTCAAATTACTTGGCCGACCAGCCATGGCGTGATCAGATCGCCTCTTTCTGTGAACTCTACAAGGTTCGTCGTGACGCGATGTTGGAATCTCTTGAAGAATACTTCCCCCCTTCAGCAACATGGACCAAGCCTGGTGGCGGATTTTATGTCTGGGTTAACCTGCCTCCAGAGATTGACACAAAATTATTGATGCCAAAGGCAATCGTTGCCAAAGTTGCTTATGTGCCAGGAACAGCTTTCTATGCCGATGGTTTTGGTAGTTGGGCGATGCGCCTGTCCTACTGCCATCCAACCCCTGAACGAATTCGTGAAGGCGTGAAAGCACTAAGTAACGTCGTAAAGGGAGAAATCTCCCGCCGTAGCAGCGCTTTTGAAATCAATAAATAGACTATTTTTTCTTAATAACAGAGATAATTCGGTTGAGATCAGAAATATCAGAAAATTCAATTGTGATCTTCCCTTTAGATTTACCTGCCTGCACTTTAACTCGAGTATCAAAATAATCTGAGAGTTCTTCTTCCACATCAACTATATGTGAAATGTTAGAGGTGTTCGCCATTCTTTTTACTTTCGTCTTTGCAAGACCTGTGGCAATAATCTCCTCTGTGATCCTCACACTCAAGCCTTCAGAAACGATTCGGTTGGCCAGGCTCTCAATTTCTTTTTCATCTGTCAGACCCAGGAGTGCACGTGCATGACCCGCAGAAAGCACTCCAGCTGCTACTTTTCTCTGTACTGTAGGCGGAAGGTTCAACAAACGCATTGTGTTTGTTATGTGAGGACGCGACTTTCCTAACCGTCGTGCTAATTCTTCGTGTGTACAGTTAAAATCATTTAAAAGTTGCGAGTATGCGGCGCCTTCTTCTAGCGCGTTTAACTGACTACGATGAATATTTTCAATAAGTGCTTCACGTAAAAGTTCATCGTCAGATGTCTGACGGATGATTACAGGTATTGACGTAAGTCCTGCTGCTTTTGCAGCGCGGAACCTTCTTTCACCCATAATGAGTTCGTAACGTCCGTAAGAAGTCTCTCGTACGACAGGCGGTTGAAGTAATCCCACTTCTTGAATGGAAGCAGTTAACTCACGTAATGCATCCTCATCAAAAACTGTTCGCGGTTGCCTTGGATTTGACGAAATGGAATCGATTGGTACTTCATTCTGCTGAGCAACCTCGGTGCCGGCAATCGATAGAGAAGTTGGGATCAATGCATCAAGGTTCGTACCTAACCCACCGCGTCTAGCACTCACGCACTCTCTCCTTTTGAATAATCAACGTTAACGGCATTTACATCGAAGCCTTTACCTCGTTCCGAAATTTCCTTTGCGATCTGCATATAAGCAATTGCGCCTGGAGAAACAGGGTCATACGTCATGACAGTTTGACCGTATGAGGGCGCTTCAGAAATTCGCACCGCGCGAGGAATTGGAATATCGATCAGTTCTCGTGGGAAATGCGAGCGCACACTTGATGCCACATCATTGGCCAGGCGGGTCCGTCCGTCAAACATGGTGAGGACAATGGTTGATAATTTCAATTCAGGGTTGAGGCGCTTGCGAACGATTGTGTAAGTCTCCAGTAATTGTGTTAACCCCTCCAAGGCGTAGTACTCACACTGAATGGGGATGAGCAGTTCCTGTGCCGCGGCTAGTGCATTGACTGTGAGCAGGCCCAGACTTGGTGGACAATCAATAAAAATATAATCGTAAGGAATCCCAACGCTGGCTCGCCCGGCAACGAGCTCTGCAATCGCCTCTTTTAATCGAAGTTCGCGAGCAACCATCGAGACGAGATTGATTTCTGCTTGTGCCAACGCGGTATTGGAAGAAATGCACTCCAGATGCGGAAAACCAGCCACTTTCTGTACGACCGACTCAATGGACGTGTTCCCCATGAGCACCTCGTAAATGCCCTCATTGGATTGGTGTTCAACCCCGAGGGCTGTGCTTGCGTTACCTTGGGGGTCGAGATCAATAATGAGGGTACGCAGACCCCCCATTGCGAGAGCCGCCGCAATATTGACTGCTGTTGTTGTCTTTCCAACTCCACCCTTCTGATTCGACACAGAGAAAATCCGCAGGGCAGAAGGTTTTGCAAATGCCTCTTTTAGCCGACGAACTCCAATGACTGAACGAGTGGGGGCAGTTGTTTCACGTGAATCCGTCACAGGAGCAAGTTAACCAGGCTTTCGCAGGGAAATAACCCGCCCGACCGGCATCCCCATGAGTGTGATTTCATGGAGTTCGGCACCTTTCACCGAGAGAGCTTCCTGGGCGGCGCTTTCTCCCTTAATTGCGAGTAGAACGCCACCTTTCTTAATCAAATGACGAGTTATTTTTACCAATTTTTCTAGAGGGGCTACGGCCCGTGCAGTGACAACGTCAGAAGTTACTGTGAAATCTTCAGCCCGCCCACGCAGAACCGTAATATTGAGACCCGCCACCGCCTCGTTAAGAAAATCAACCCTCCTTTGAAGGGGTTCTATTAAAGTCACGGAAATATCCGGGCGTGAGAGGGCGAGGGGAATTCCGGGCAGGCCAGCCCCAGAACCAATATCAATCACCGAAGCACCTTCAGGAATAAGGGTAGATACTGGTAGAGAGTTGAAGATGTGGCGCTCCCAAATCCGATCACCCTCCTGTGGACCAATGAGTCCACGCTCAATTCCCTCCGTAAGGAGAAAAGTGGCGTACTGGGTGATCTCTTCTTTATGGCCCGGAAAATACCGAGTTATTAAGGTTTCACGTGAAACCGTTGGCTCTTCCTTTTTTTCACCCATGTGGCCTTCTACATCTTCTTGTAGTACTCAACCCTGTCCTGGATTAGTTAGGGAAAATAATGACGCAGCGCTCCGGATCTTCACCCTCGGATTCGCTCGTAAGCCCAAGGCTCTGAATGGTGTCATGGATAATTTTCCGCTCGAATGCATTCATTGGAGTCAATTTCAGCGAATTTTTTGTTCTGCTCACTTCATCAGCACTCTCTTCGGCCAGTTTTCGAAGTTCAGCCTTTCGGCCAGCGCGGTAGCCATCAATATCCAGCATGAGGCGGCTTCGATCACCTGTGGATGTCTGAACCGCCAACCGTGTGAGCTCTTGAAGTGCATCAAGTACTTCACCTTGGCTACCCACAAGGTGATTGAGTTTCCCCCCGACAATGGCCAGGGCTGCACGGTCGTTTTCGACGTCAATATCTATATCCCCATCTAAATCAACAATATCAAGTAGGGCTTCCAAATAATCGGCGGCAATATCACCCTCCTCTTCAAGTTTGGCTACAAGAGAGACCGCCTCACCCTCCTTAGTAGCCTTCTGGGAGCTCTCTTTCACGACGTCGGCTGCCTTCTCTTCAATTATTTCACTCATTGCTCACTCCTTACCTACTTCTTGAACCCATTTATCGGGTTTATTATGGTTTAAACCTATTTGTCCTATTTTTACTTCTTTTTCTTTGGTTTTTTTCGGTTGGGTTGCTGGCGTTGACCTTTGACTTCAGGACTTTCATTCGTCTGTGCAACATCCGTACCGGCCTCTGCGTCCTCACCCACAAAAGGCAGACCACCCTTTCGGGCCTTTTTTGCCTGAAGCTCCATAAAGGCAGGGGATCCAGGGGTTGGGTTTCTTTTAATGACATAGAACTGCTGGCCCCATGTCCA
>Ga0255338_1005243_pt1 | contig 12184 bp, 11 predicted proteins | sample MeOH1_35cm_T4_19_FD_203715 | JGI IMG/M metagenome (GOLD analysis project Ga0255338, IMG submission 203715) | Sandy soil microbial communities from University of British Columbia, Vancouver, Canada - MeOH1_35cm_T4_195 | ecosystem: Engineered > Artificial ecosystem > Sand microcosm > Unclassified ... | reverse complement strand
CGCTGGACATCCAGGGCGGCCGCCGAGAGCTTCTGCAGACGGTCGCAGAGATCGGCGGGCGGGGTGCCGGCGCTGCCGTGGCACCAATTCTGGTTTGCCTGCTCCAGTGCGTTCTGCGCCGCGAGTAGCTCGTCTCGTGTCGAACCCTCGGGAAGTGCGGCGTAGCAGTTCTCTAACTCCTCCATCAGGCGGCTGAGGTCGTCACTGAGGTCTGCTAGTTGCTCCATCCCGTCCGCAGCCATGGATGGCTTGCGGCTCCGTAAGAGGGGCTCGGCGGCTTCGGCCCAGCGCTTCCGCAGTCCCTCAGCCTGAGCCTTTACTTCCCTGGATGATGGCTCCGTTTCGCCCAGGGGCTCGAGGGCCACGAGCAGCCGGTCCAGCCCGGCAGTGACACCCAGGGCGGCCTGACGCATCCTCTCCAGCCGGTCCATGTCCAGCGCGGCCTGCCGTCGCTCTAGCTCCAGCCACGCCTCCAGGGCGTCACGGTCGCGTTTGATCTGTGTCGTGAGTGTCTCCGCCCGCGCTTCCAACTCCGCAACGCATTTCGCCGCGGCCTCGCGCTCGGCGGCGAGGTCTTTGTACGGCGGCGGCGCCTCCAGCGTGTTGGAGTCCAGCGCGAAAAAGTCCACGTTCCCGGCGCGGAAGCGGTAGTACCGGTTCGGGAGCCGGGTATGCGAACCGGGCCGGTAACCGTCGCCGCTCTTCTCGGTCTCCGGATCGATGAAGGCGTGCATGTACGCGGCGCCCATGTCCGACCCGCCTTGCGGCACCTGCATCGAGAACAACTCCCGCGCTAGGGCCGCAATTCCTCGCCCGATCAGCGGCACCCGCGAGAGCCACGCGCCCCAGCCGGAGAAGTCGTAGTAATCGTGGTTGCCGGGCACGGGAAGGAACGGGATCCGGAAAGTCAGGTTGTCGACCGTGCTTTCGTGGGTCAGGAAGTCGGCATATGGCCGCCGGAAATTGCGATCGTACAGCCGTCGCTCACCCGTCATGTAGACCACGTCCCCGGTGTGGAGCACGAATTGCCCCGCGCCTGTCGAGCCGGGTAAGGCGGCATCCTGAGCCAGGAAACCCGCGACGGCGTCCTGCGGCGACTCACTGCTTCCCATCCCCGCGGAGTCGCCGGTATCCCCGAATGCCAGAAAAGTGAACCGCTCGGGATCCGGAAGCGATGGCATGTCGATCGCGTAGGCACGTGGTCCTGGCGGGGTAGTCCAGCGTGCGATCACCTCGCGGTCGGTCGGGCTTTTGAAAAAATTGACGAGATCGACGGCTTTCAATACGTGTCCCCCGGGAGGTGGCCGCGGAGTTGATTTCCGGCGGCTGCCGGTCGGTTGACCGGTGGTGTTACCTCGCACTTACCCACCCGGCTACAATAGGGAACCGGCATTTTCGCATCCGGCCCATTTGAGTGACCAGGCGAGCGGGTTTGCGCGCTGCCCGCGGCGAGCTTCAGCGGTGAAGCCGACGTGACCTTATTCATCGCGCGTTGGGCCCGATGGTCGCTCGGAGAGCCTGGCGCTTGACGTATTTCTCTGTTTTGTAGGGACGAGATCAGAATGAGCTCCAACAACGTGGAAGTGGTCGCCGCGCTGTACCGCGCCTTTGCTTCCCGCGATTTCGCGGCGTTGCCCCGGTTAATCAGCCCGGCGATTACGGTGCGCCAAACGGAACTGCTGCCCTGGGGCGGCACGTTTGAGGGATTTGCCGGGTTTCAGCGCTTTACGGAGTTGCTGCTCGGGAACGTGGACTCCCTGGTTACGCCGGAAGAATACGTAGATGCGGGGGATCGGGTGGTTGCCATCGCCCGGACTCTCGGTCACGTCCGGAAGAACGGCGCGCCGTTCGACCTCCGCGCCGTCCACGTTTGGGAGTTGCGGGACGGGAAGGCGATCCGCTTTGAGGCTTACATCGACACCCCGGCGATGCTGGACGCGCTTGCTCGGCCGTAATGGATTGGCGGCGTATGGAAGCTGATCTGCCGAAGTCACACCAGCTCTACTTGCAAAGGCGGGCGCTGATGGACGAGGGACATGCGGCTGAGGCCGTCGATGCCTTCACCGAGAGCGCGCGGGAAGAGCCGCGTGTCAAAACGTTGGAGTTGTTAGGTGAATGCCTGATCCGCCTGGGCCGGCTTCGGGAAGCAGTGGTACCTCTGGCGGCGGCCACTATGCGCAATCGCGGGCTCCGAGCCCCGACGCTTCTTGCTGAAGTCTTCGTCGCCCTAGACCGGCCCTCGGACGCGGCCGATCTGGTGGCGCTGGCACTCGCACGCAATCCGGACTACCGGAGAGCCCGCGTCCTGCAGGAGCGTTTCAACTCCGCCGCGGAAGAGTCTGGAACTCGATGATGCGCCTCTTACTTTTCAGCGATCTGCACTGCGACGTGGGGGTGGCCCGCCAACTGGTGGCGCGTTGGCAATCCGTCGATGTCGTAGTCGGCGCCGGCGACTTCGGCAACCTGCGGTCGGGTCTGGAGCGCTCCCCGGGCGTGCTGCATGGGTCCGGCGTGGAGATCGGCGGACTTCCCTTGTTCGGGTTGGGCGGGGGCATGCCCGTAACCCTATTCGGCTCGTGGAACTACGACTCTACGGAAGAGCAGGCTGGAGGGCTACTCAAAGTCTGCCCCGGGAGTGCCGTGCTCGTCTCCCACTCGCCACCCTGCGGCGCCGCAGACGCGTCTTCGCGTGGCCAGAGCCTCGGCAGCACCGCCGTGAGCGACACCATCACCCGGCTGGCACCTCGCCTGGTAGTCTGCAGCCACATCCACGGCAGCGCGGGACAGACTGCCTGGATCGGGAAGACGCCCGTGGACAACGCCGGGCCAAATGGGGTGCTCTGGGAACTGCCCTAGGAACTGATGATGCAAGTAGCCATTGAACGCGAAAAGGGTGAGATCGCCAGCGGGAATCTCTTCACTGCACTCTTGGGGTTCCGGGCGCTTGGATACGAAGTTCACTACTTCGAACACAGTGAAGTCGACAGTTTGCCCAACTGTCCGGAATTAGTAGTCGTGGGTTACGGAGGTACTATTACACGCGCTCTTTTGCGCCTGAAAGTGGCACTGCCGGTATTTCCATCGATTCCCAAAGAGTTGGAGCGGTTTGCCGGCCGGAGAACCTGGGGCTCTTCACTGGGTGCGGTGAGGCGGTCTGTGCAATCCGGTTCGATGCCGTTGTTTATCAAGCCGGCCACAGGGCATACCAAGCAGTTCACGGGCCATGTAGTTCGAACATTCGGTGATTTGCTTGCAACCGTTGAGTTGCCGGATGAGACGAGCGTCATCTGTTCCGACGTGGTGTCGCTCAAAAGCGAGTATCGGTGTTTCGTTCATCGGGGTAGCCTCGTCGGATGCAAGCACTATGGCGGCAGTTTTCGTCACTTCCCAGATTTTCACATCATCGACGAGGCCGTTGCGGCATTCGTGTCCGCACCGGCGGCTTATTCGCTCGACGTGGGAGTTACGGCGAACGGCGGAACGCTATTGGTGGAAGTGAATGACGCCTACGCGCTGGGGGCATATGGGCTGGAGCCCGCCTTCTACGCTAAAATGCTCGCTGACCGTTGGCACGAACTTGTGGGTGGATATGGTCGGATCACAGCGTGAGCGCCCGCAGTGGCTGCCTGCGAGTGCGGGGCAGGGAAATCGTGTGTGGTCTCGGAGCTGCAACTGTGGACTGGATCGCGCACAATTCGTGAACCGCCCAAAAGTCTTCCCTAAAAACGTGAAACAATCACATGCCGGCACCCACCACTTTCCTCTCCGAGATCATCGCGTTGTTCGGACAGCCGGTGGCTGAGAATCCGACCCAGTACATGCAGGAGCAGGCCTTCGCCGCCCTAGGCCTCAACTGGCGCTACATGACCCTGGAAGTACCGCCTTCGCGACTGGCAGACGCCGTCCGCGGGATGCGAGCGATGAACTTCGCGGGCGCCAACTGCACCATTCCGCACAAGATCGCCGTGATGGAGTATCTGGACGAGATCACCCCTACGGCCCGTAAGATCGGTGCCGTGAACACGGTGATCCGCCAGGCGGACGGTTCTTTATTGGGTGAGAATACGGACGGCAAAGGGTTCATCCAGAGCGTCCGGCAAGCGGGGGCGGAGCTTTCCGGCATCCAGGCGGTGGTGCTCGGTGCCGGAGGCGCGGCGCGCGCCATCGCCGTGGAACTGGCGGAAGCAGGTGCGCGCCACATCCGCATCGTGAACCGTACGGAGGACCGGGGCCGGAAGCTGGCCGCACAGGTGCGAGAACGCACCGGAGTGGAGACGCAATTCAGCCTGTGGGACGGTGACTACGCGGTGCCTGCCCACACTCAACTACTGGTGAACGCCACCAGTATCGCCCTCGCGCCGCAGATTGACGACCGGGTCCCCATCGACTACGCTACCCTCCGCCCCGAGATGCTGGTCTGCGACGTGATCCCCAACCCGCCCGACACGCCCTTCCTCCGCCTGGCCAGCGAGGCAGGAGCGACGACGCTGGACGGACTCGGCATGCTCGTCTGCCAGGGCGCCATCGCCTTCAAGCTGTGGACGGGCCACGACGCTCCCATCCCCGTAATGCGCGCGGCGCTGGAAGAAGTATTCGCTGGGTAGGGGGAAGATTTTGGACAGGATCGATGAGATAGGGGAATGCCGCAAGCGTCAGGCGTTAAGCGTCGAGGGCTGCCGTATGCTGTTCCCTAAACGAGAGGTTGCCCGGACTTCCGGAGCTATCCGGGTCAGGCTTTCCGATCACGGACCGCCAATTCGATAAGCCAGGCCTGGTTTGCACCAGGAGACCGTGCATCTTCCCGTCTTGTTGCCTTCGATACCAGTAACGAAAGCCATAGGCTTTCTTGGGGCTAACGCTTGTCGCTCACCGCCCGCTCCGTGATCCCATTGTTCCTGTCTAATAACTCCCCTTGCCCCTATGCCAAGAATGACCCGCCGCCCGCGTGCAAGTCGAAACGCGGAACCTGGAACTCGGAACGCAAAGCGCACCTGTGGGGAGTGCCGGGCTTGCTGTATTACTCTGAGTTTTGCGGCGGCGCCGGGTGAATCCAACTTCACCAAGCCGCCGAACACGCCGTGCCAGCACCTGATCCAGATCGGCTGCGGGATCTATGGCGAGCGTCCGTCCGTTTGCCGTCGCTTCGAATGCGCCTGGATCTCGGCATTGAATCTACCGGACGCGCTCCGCCCGGACCGGTGCGGCGTACTCTTCTGCACCAACGACCACCCGGACGGACACGGCTATGCGGTCTTTGCTTACGAGTTGGAGCCGGGCGCCATCGACACGGACCTGCCCCGCTGGCTCATCGAGCAGGTGGTGACGGAACTGCCGGTGTTCCTGGTACGGCCTGGTATGCCGGTGGAAGTGCTGGAAGGTGCTGGCGGGTAAGCGGGTGCAATCTGTAAACGTGGTTGCATGAGGGCGGCGCGAGGCGCGGAGGAAGAGAGATGGCGGAAAAGAGCATCACCCGGCGAGGTCTGCTGGCCGGAACCGGAGCGGCCTTCGCGGCAGGCGCGTTGGAAATCGTCTCGCCGGGGCGCGCGGAAGCGCAGGCCAAGGCGAGCGGCCCCCCGTTCGGGCTTGGCACGGTGACATACAACGTGCCGAAGGACTGGGACCTGCCGACGCTGCTGAAGATCCTCCCCGGAGCCGGCGTGCACGCAATCGAGTTCCGGACCACCCACGCGCACGGGGTGGAGCCCTCGATGAACTCGGCGCAGCGTGCCGAAGTGCGGCAGCGCTGCGCGGACGCCGGCATCAAGCAGATCAGCCTGGGCACAGTGTGCGAGTTCCAGAGCCCGGACCCGGCGGTGGTGAAGAAGAATCTGGACGACTGCCGGGACTGGGTGAAGTTGGCCAAGGACCTGGGGGCGCTGGGGGTTAAGATCCGACCCAACGGGCTGCCGAAGGACGTACCGGTAGAGAAGACCCTGGAGCAGATCGGGAAGACGCTCCGTGAGTGCGGGGCAATGGCGCAGGAGCAGGGTGTGGAAATCTGGATGGAAGTCCACGGTGCCGGTACTCAGGAGCCGGGCAATGCCCGGAAGATCCTGGATATCTGTGGGCACAAGTCCGTGGGCGCCAACTGGAACAGCAACCCAACGGACGTGAAGAACGGGTCCGTCCGCGAGGCCTTCGACCTGTTAAAGCCATACCTGATGAGCGCCCACATCAACAACCTGTGGGGCGACTACCCGTATCGAGAGCTTTTCACCCTCATGCGACAGGCCGGCTTCAACCGCTACACGAACTGCGAGGTCGGCACCCCAGTGAAACCGGAAGACGGGGCACTGTTCTACCAGTGTTATCACGGCCTCTGGAAAGAACTGGCCCGCGGGTAGGGGAGTAAATGAGTAAATGAGGCTATGGGGTAATGAGGCAATGGAAGCTGGTCGTTACCGGTCATTTCCCCATTTCCCCATTTACTCGTTGACCCTTCATACGGTTGCCCGCTGCCGGATCCGCTCGCGTGCCATGCCGGAGTTCGCTCGCGCCTGGGAGGCGAAGTTCGGGTCGGAGAGGTAGCGCGTCGCGGCGGCATAGTCTTCCGGTTCGTCGATGTCCAGCGCAATCTCCGGGTAAGGGCAGATCACCGGCTGCAGGTTGATGCCGAACTTGTTGCCGCCGATCTCCAACGACTCGTTCAGGCTCGGCATCTTGCCGCTGATCAGGGAGACCAGGAAGCGCCCGAAGAGGCTGGGACCGAGCGCCCAGGCAAAGCGGATGTTGTTCTTGCGCGCCGCGTAGATCCGGTCCAGCCGAGCTTTAATCCGGTCCATGTGCGGAATGTCTTTGCGCACGAGGAACAGGTTTCCGTGCGCATACTTGCCGTCGCCGAATTTCGCGAATTTGTGTTCGCCTTCCACGTAGGGGCCGAGGTCCTCGTTTCTTACCCAACTGGAGACGAGATCGCCTTCGCTGGCGAGCGCGCGCTGCAGGAAGTCTTCCACCATCTCGGTCCGCAGCAGCGGCTGGTCGGGATTGCAGAACAGCACCCGGTCCGTCGTCGCGGCACGGAGACCACGCCAGGCGTTGCGGAGGAGCTGGTGGCCATCCGGAACGCCGCTGACGCGCTCCCACAGGGAGGCGTAATCCACCACCTCGGGCGCGCCGACCACGAAGATGCGCCCGATCCCCTCGGCTTCATGCAGGGCGTCCAGCACGTACGCAATCAACGGTTTGCCCAACAGCTCAACGAGTGCCTTGTAGCCCGGCTTGTCACCAGGGAACAAGGGAATATGGTTGACGGAGCCGGCCAGCAACACCGTGTCGACGGGTTCGAATTGGGTAGTAGTTGAAGCCATTTGCAGTTCGATCTCAGTTTCAGTATTGCCGGCTCCCGCGCGGCCGAACCTCCGGCGTAAATTGACGCCTCGCTCGGTTCTTCCAGAAACTCGAAGATCTTACGCCTGCTTCTTCACCCTGTTCTCGGTCGCTGCCAAAAACAGTCGCTGACGGACTCATTCGCCGCAGAGAGCTCAGTGAACGCTGAGTAGAGGGACCGAGAAACAAACTGCCGATAAGCGCAGTTGAACGCCGATGGGGAAGGGAGGGATTTGATCCTGGAGATTCCCAATCTGCGAACTGTCTGCGTGATCTGCTCCCTCTGCGGTGGATACTCTTCAAAGCTCCCGGACGTACTCCAGGAGGTCTTTCATCTCAGCGGCATTCAGGTCGTGCCCTTTGCCGTGGAGTTTCTGCGTGTTGTACCGCTCGAATATTTCTTCCAGGGTCTTCGCGCGGCCGTCGTGGAGGTAGGGGTAGGTGTCGTAGACACCGCTGAGGTGCGGCACGTCCAGCTCAACGCCGGGCGGGGTGAGCCCGATCCACGCCTTTCGCTGGCCGCCCGACTTAGGACCGGAGTGGCAGGAAATACAGCCGGCCTTGCCCTCGAAGAGCAGCTTTCCGGCGGCGGCGCTTGCGGTGAGGGTGCCGTCCGGATTCCGGAACGGGCTGGGCGGCGTGGGGATTGACTTGACGTACTCTACGATGGCGCGGAGGTCCGTCTCATTCAGCTTGGGAGATTCCAGGAGGCCGGTGACCTCTTCCTGGACGAAATCGTCCAGGGTCTTGTCATAGCCGGTCCAGCGGAACGGTGCCGTGTCTTCAATGTGGCCGCGCAGGCTGCGAACGTTCCGGTTCGTTTCCTTACCCAGCGCGTCCGGAACGTGGACGAACTTCCAGGAGATGCCGTCCGTGTTGCCGTCCGGATGGCAGGAATTGCAGCTGAACTGGGCGCCTTTGGTAATCGTAGCGGTGTTGAACAGGAAGCGCCCGAGCAGGTGCGGGTCTTTACGACTGGTCGGGCCCAGGTTGACGCGGCGCACCACCTTCAGCGACCCGGCGTCCACCACCGCGAGGTCATTCCCCAGGTGGTTTGCCACCCACACTTCCTGCGTGCCAGGTCGGAACGCCAGCCCTTTCGGCATCGCGCCGATATTCTGCACCACCTGCGGGTCGCCGTTGTCGCGAAGGGGTAGCACGTTCAGGCTGTGGCCCCCGCTGCAGGTGACGAACGCCCGCTTTCGCTCCGGATCAAAGACCACCGAGTCCGGATCGGAGACGTCCGTGCCGATCAGGTCGAGCCAGATATTCTCCACACCGTTGGTGCGGCCGTTCGGCACCTGATGGAACGCCTGGTTCGACCAGATTCCGACTGCGGACTCCGTAGCGCGCTCGTTCTGCGCGCGCTGTCCCACCGCGTACACCAGCCGTCCGTTGGGGTAGACCGCGACCCCGCGCAGGTTCACTGCGGGTGTGGGCCCCTCGCCGAACGGCTGGCGGGTGAGCGTGTTGATGAAAGTGACCGACCCTTCGGTGAGGTTCGCGGTCACCAGGACCCGCCCATCCGGCGTCAGGGAAAGCGCGCGCGGCCGTCGTCCGGTAGGAATCCGCGTGAGCACCCTGCGCGTGGCCACATCCAAGACCGCGACCTGGTCTAGCTGGCTAATCGATACGTAGGCCGTGGCGCCGTCGGGCGAGAAGAGTACGTCGTACGGCATGCCGGGCAACGGTAAAGTGACCGTCTTCAGCGCCGTCAGGTCCACGAACGCCAGCGAACTGCTGAAGCTGTTGGTGACCAGGGCCAGCTTGCCGTCTGGCGCTACCGCGACGCCCGTGGGCTCCTGCCCACCGGTAGAGACGTGGTGCAACACCTTCCCGGTTGCGCTGTCGATGATCGCCAGCGCCCCCTCGTCGAACTCCGACACGAGCGCGCGGGAGCCATCTGCCGTAAACGCCACCTCGAAGGGTGCTCGGTTGCCTTCCAGCGCGGGCCGCACCGGGCTCGCAGCCGGGGCTTCCTGCGTCAGCGCCGCGCCGGCGGAGAGCAGCGCGATTATGAGAACGGCAGTCGGTGCCGCAGCCGATCGAAAAGAGTGAGACATCATCAAGCCATACGTTCGCCGCCGATCCCGCGTCACCATTCACCGTACAGGCGATAGCGAGGAAACGGGCGATGTGCGATGGCATTAGGAACCACGGAAGCAAAGACCGCCCCCACCCTAACCCCCAACGCCGGAACGCTGATCGCCTATCCACCCTTCGGCTGTGTTAGAACTGAAGTCGGGACCTGATTTCGCAGGAGAGTACTCTCCTATTGCCGTATAGACGAGGGGACCTCTGGATACTAGCCGCCAGATGCGGTATGCTGCCTGTTGGTCGCGCGAGCGATCAGCGGCGGGGGCTGGTAAGTAGCCGAGGGGAATCGGCAAGGTCCCGCCTGGGGGCGGGGACGCCTCCGGGTTTCCGGAAGACTGCGGGGATTCCCGCATCAGGAGATTTTTGTTATGCGAATCGGACCACAGCGTCCGGTCAATCCGGACGCAATCGTGGCGCCGCAGGGCTACCGGGTGGAAGCCCTGGTTACCGGCCTCACGTTTCCGTCCGCGATCTCGTTCGGTCCTGGCGGCGAGCTCTACCTAGCAGAGAGCGGAGGGGTAGCCAGCTCCGTCGTAGCGGTTCCCCGCGTGTTGCGGATCGACCCGGACCGGAGTGTTAATGAGATCGGGCGCCTCGAGAACCCGATTGTCGGCCTTGTTTATCGAAACGGCGAACTGCTCATCGGAGAAGACGGCCCTTCACCCCGCATCCTGCGGGTAACCGCCGAAGGGGAGTTGCAAATTCTGGTGGATAACCTCCCGGGCGGGGGAGACTACGGGCTTAGCGGCCTCTCGCTGGATAGCGGCGGCGCGCTGCTCTTCGGCCTGGGTACCCGCACCAACAGCGGCGTGGTGGGCCTGGACAATGTAGCCCGCGGCTGGGTAGCGCGTAATCCGGAATGGGCGGACGTGCCCGGCGCGGACGTGCAACTGGCCGGCGTCAATTATGTGACCTCGCAGCCGGCTGCCCGCGGCACGGCGCGCGTGACCACCGGCAGCTACAAGCCGTTCGGCGTCCGCTGCGACCGGGATGATCTCGCACGCGGCGCCAACCGGTGCGGCGGGGCCATCTATCGCCTCGGCGCGGATGCTACGGAGCGAGGCGGAGACGCCGAGCGCGTGGCCTGGGGCCTGCGCAACCCGGTGGGTGTGGCATGTTCGCCGGACGGGCGCATCTTCGCCACCGAAGGTGGAATGGAAGAGCGCGGCAGCCGTCCTATCGCGGCGGCGCCGGATAACCTCTGGGAGATCCGCCCCGGCTCATACTACGGCTGGCCGGACTATGCCAGCGGCGTCTCGGTCACCGATTCCCGCTTCCGGCTTCCGGGCCACCCGCAGCCCCGGCGCCTGCTGGAGAACGCACCGAAAGTCGTGGCCACTCCGGCCGCTACGTTCGCGGCGCGATCGGGTGTGGGGCGCGTGGATTTCTCCACCTCGGAGGCGTTCGGCTTCGTCGGGGATGCGCTGGTGGCGCTCTCCGGTGCGTGGAGCAACGCCGCCTTTGTGGGCGAAGACGTCGCCCCCAGCGGTTACCGGGTGGTGCGCGTAGACCCGCGTACGGGCAGCATCACGGACTTCCTGGTGAACCGCCAGGCGGCGCCCTCCTCTGCCGGCAACTCCGGTGGCCTGGAGCGACCGTTCGACGTGCGGTTCGATCCGTCGGGCGAAGTGCTCTACGTGGTCGACCTCGGCGACGTGCAGCTCAGCCGCGAGTTTGGCCTGGAGCCGTTCGGTGGAACCGGCGTGGTGTGGCGCATCACGCGTATCCGGCCGATGGTGCAGGTATCCGGCGGACGCGACCGCGCGCAGAACGCGCGGCAGGAAGCGGAAAGCGCGGACAACGGTTTTGACGCCGAGGACACCTTCGAGGACGCTGAAGAAGCAACCGGTAGCGAGGTCGAAGGGGACGTCGAAGAAGAGGCCGAGTCGGAAGAAGCGGATACCGAGACGGTAGACTCCGATTTCGAACAGGCGGATCTGGGCGGCTATGAAGCCCAGGAAGCGCAGGTCTCCGACGAAGAGACGACTGTCGAACCCGTGGAGGCGGTGGACGCGGCTTCCGAAACGGAAGAGGAAGCCGTAGCGGAAACCCCATCCGGCGAGATCGATCATGCGCCGGAGCCGGACTTCAATGAGGCAACCGCACCGGAGCCGCCGCTGTTTGACGACGCGGGATCGGAATCCGCGGAGCCGGTGGCCGAAGCCGAAGGCCCGGCAGTCGATGTCGCAATTCCGGAAGTCGATGAAGCCCCCGAGGCACCGGCCGAAGAGGATGGGATGTCGATAGCGGCTCCGATCGAAGAGGCGGAGCCTGCCGAAGCGGGCGTTGCCGCCGAAGAGGCTCCGGCAGAAGCCGAGCCAGAAGCGTCAGAAGCCGCGCCGGAAGCCGTTGATGCTGCCGGGGAACCGGGCGAGTCGGCTCCGGAAGGTGAAGTAGAGGTTGCGGAGACCGAACTGCCGCCGGCTCCCGAGCCGGGCGCGGAAGTCACAGAGCGAGAGGCAGGCGAGTAAATGGCAGATCAACGACGACGTGGCGGCCGGGGACGCTCCGGCCGCGGTGGGAAGATCCCTCGTCGCGGCGAGGGACAGCAGTCGACCACGCTGAATGATGAATCTTTCGTCAGCTTTCCGCTGGAGACTTCGGGTCCGATCCGGGTGAACGGAACGCTGGACGAAGCCGCGGTGGAAGGCGTGCTGCGGGACACGTTGGCCCGGGAACGGCGCCAGGTAGCCGCGCTGGCCGCGCTGGCGGAACGCTCCGGTGACAGCACCGTCGCGAGCCTGCGGGCCGAAGCGGACCG